>WNGG01000063.1_pt1 | contig 112767 bp, 93 predicted proteins | sample 5400661 | NCBI WGS metagenome assembly WNGG01 (sample SAMN13153372, study PRJNA577476) | soil metagenome | isolation source: 100 cm soil or saprolite under Garry oak tree replicate 1 | place: USA:California | collected 2016-06-15
GCATAACCCCTGGCACTACCCGTCGTCGCCGCGCACCGGGTTCCGCGGCATCCAGAAGCTCCCGGCCGCACACAGTCTCACCTGGAAGGACGACCGCACGACGGTGCGACGCTGGTGGTCGATCGAACCTCGCGAGGAGGTCGTCGACGACGCCGAGGCGGAAGAGGAGCTGGCGCGCCTCGTCGATGACGCAGTCCGCATGCAGATGATCTCGGATGTGCCGATCGGCGCCCTGCTATCAGGCGGTCTCGATTCCTCCACCATCGTCTGTCTCATGCAGAAGCACACCCGGGGTTCGGTGCATACCTTCACGATCGTCTTTCGGCCGTCCGACAGGCGTCTGGAGGTCACCGACGAGGACGGACGGCACGCACGGCGGGTGGCCGCTCAGATCGGCTGTGATCATCGTGAGCTGGAAGTCTCTCCCGACGTCGTGACGCTCCTTCCGAGAATGGTCTGGCACCTCGACGAGCCGATCGCCGACCCGGCCGCGATCAATACGTATCTCATCGCGGAGGCCGCTCGGGCCAACGGCGTCACGGTGCTGCTGAACGGCATGGGGGCCGACGAGGTCTTCGGGGGGTACAGGAAGCACCTTGCCTGCCTGCTCGCGAGCCGCTACCAAAGCCTGCTGCCTGGGCCCCTCCGCGCGATCATCGAGAGGATTGGGGGGAGCCTGCCGGTGGCCGGGAAGCGATCCGGCTTTCGGATGGCCCGATGGACCCGGCGCTTCCTCGGGTTCGCGTCGCTTCCGCCGGTCGAGCGGTTCCTGCTGTCGGATCTCTCCGTGAGCCCCGACGAGTACCACGATCTCTACGCGAACGCCGATCGCTATCCCTACGAGGGCCTGTCCGAGGTGATCGCCCGCACCAAGGCCGTGTCCCGGGACGGGGACTCGTATCTGACCAGAATGTGTCTCGCGGACACGACGGTCTTCCTTCCGGATCACAACCTGACCTACACGGACAAGGCGACGATGGCCGCGGGTGTCGAGTCCCGCCCGCCGCTGATCGACCATCGGATCGTCGAGTTCGCCTTCCGGCTCGGCGACCGGTTCCGGATCCAGGGATTGACGCAGAAGGTCCTCCTGCGTCGGGTCGCCTCGCGCTGGCTGCCGCGCAGCATCGTCCGGCGTCCCAAGAGTCCGTTCGGCGCGCCGCTCCGTGCCTGGATCCGCAAGGATCTCCGGGAGATGATTGACGATGTCCTGTCGGAAGGGGCGCTGCGGCGCCGCGGTCTCTACAAGCCCGCGGCGATCCGGGGACTGATCGAGCAGGACCGGCGGGGACAAGGAGATCATTCGCACCTCGTGTGGGGCCTGCTGTCACGCGAGATCTGGTTCAAAACCTTCATCGACGGAAGCGTACGGGACGACCGCCACGAGGTCTCCTACAGCCTGGTGAGCGTCCCGGGCGCGACCGCGGCGGTCCCGCTCGAGAGGTCGGCGGTGCTGACCCGGCATCGCGCCTTCGGAACCGAGGACCCCGCGCGACGGTCGCTCCTGCTCATCGTGCAGCTTCCCCCGCCGGTTCACGGCGTCTCGCTGATGAACGAGGCGGTCGTCCGATCGGCGGGCGTTCACGCGACCTTCGACATCGACGTCGTGGCGCTGCGGTTCGCCAGCTCCGTGGCCGACGTGGGGCGCTTCCATGTCGGGAAGCTCCTTCTGGCGGGAGCGGTCGCCGTCAGGCTCCTGGCGAAATGCCTGCGGCGGCGCCCGGACGCGGCGTACTTCACGCTCGTGCCGGTCGGCATGGCCTACTACCGGGACCTCGTCTTCCTCTCGGTCTTGAAGCTTCTGGGGATACCGATCATCTTCCATCTGCACGGCCGGGGAGTGAGTGAGGCGTCGCGCACCTGGTGGAAGCGATTACTCTACGAGTGGACGTTCTCGGGAGCCACGGTCATCCATCTGTCGGAGCGCCTCTACGAGGACGTCGAGCCATTCGTGCCCAGGGAACGCTTTCATGTCGTTCCGAACGGCATCATCGATTGGGGCGGCGCGCTTTCGTCCGGCCGGGGCCAGAACCGCGCCCCGGCACCCCGCGTGCTGTTCCTCTCGAACATGCGGGAGGCGAAGGGCCCCCTTGTGGCCCTCGAGGCGCTTGCCCGGCTGCGCGATCGCGGAATCCCGTTCGAGGCCGCGTTCGTGGGCGAGGTCTCGGACCCCGAGTGTCTCGATCGATTCCAGTCGATGATCGCGGATCACGCCCTGGGCGACGCGGTCCGCTACGTGGGCCCGAAATACGGCGAGGAGAAAATGCGCTCCATGGCGGAGGCCGACGTCTTCATCTTCCCGAGCCTGCAGGAGTGTCTGCCGCTCGTGGTCCTGGAGGCCATGAGCGTAGGGTTGCCGGTGGTCGCGACGGCCCAGGGCGGCGTCCCGGATCTGGTGGAAGAGGGGCAGACCGGCTTTCTGGTACCGGCCGGCGACGTCGAGGCGCTGGCTCAGCGAGTGGCCACACTCGTGGAGCAGCCGGAGCTCCGATCGAGGATGGGTGAGGCCGGCAGACGGAGGTTTCTCGAGAGGTTCACTCTGGATCGGTTCGACGCGCGGATCTGGTCGATCTTCGAGAAGGTGCTGAAGGTCGAGCCGGTCTCGAGCCAGGCGGCCGCCGGGGCGGAGCTGCCGCGGTCGTGAGGTGCGATGTGTCACACTCGAGCGTTTCCGGAGAGACCGACGTGATCCCGGTGCGGGCCGCGGTCCCGTCCACGGTCCGTGCCACGGACCCCTCCTCACGCCGGCTTGAAAGCGCCTTCGGCTACGCGGCGGGAAGCGAATGGCGGGGTTTCGACCCCTACGATGCCCTGCTGTCGCCCGTGGCCCGGCTGCCTCTGCTGCGCGACAGTCGGGCTTTCCGCCTCGCCTGCACGCAGATCGTGAAGCGAACTCCGTGGAACGCGCGCGCCCTCCTCGGGATCGAACCGTCGACGAACCCGAAGGCGCTCGCGCTCTATCTGTCGGCGGCGTCCCGGGGGCCGCTCGCCTCCGCGGTCCATGAGCATATCGCGTCGCTGTCGTCGAGGCTCGAAGGCGCGCGGAGCGCCGGGTGTCCGGGCGCCGCTTGGGGCTACCCTTTCCCCTGGCAGGGACGGTCGTTCTACCTCCCGGCCGGCACGCCGACGGTTGTGGTGACGGCGTTCGCGGGGGAGGCGTTCCTCGACGCCCACGAGGCGACGGGGGCGCCGGCTCATCTGAACATCGCGCTCGAGGCCTGCCGGTTCGTGCTCGAGGGCCTGAGCCGGAGCGAGGATGGGACCGGAGCCTGCCTCTCGTATTCGCGGCTCGATCGCACGGCGATCTACAACGCCAGCCTGCTCGGGGCGCGGCTGCTGACGCTCGCGGGACGGCGGGCGGGGCGAAGTGACCTCCTGGAGGCGGCGCGCCCCCTCGTGACCTATGCCCTCGCCCGGCAGGGCGCCGACGGCTCGTGGGGGTACGGCGAGGCGCGAGACCAGCGCTGGACCGACTCGTTCCACACCGGATTCGTCCTCGGGGCGCTCGACGTCTACCGCCGCGCCACGGGCGACGCGGCGGTCGAGGCGGCGGTGCGCCGTGGCGCCGATTTCTACGCGCGGAATCTTTTCGGGCCCGAGGGGGAGCCGTATTACTACCCCCATCGCCACTATCCGTACGACATCCACGGCGCCGCGCAGGGGGTGCTGACCTTCCTGCAGGTGCGGGATCTCCGCCCCGACTTCGCCGACAGGGCCCGGGTCGCGGGTCGCTGGATGCTGCAGCATCTGTTCGATCCGTCGGGAGTCTTCTACTACCAGGTGCGCCGCACGCACACGGTGAAGATCCCGTACATGCGCTGGTCGCAGGCCTGGGGCGTGCGCGCGCTCGCCGAAATGGCGCGCTGCGGCATCGAGCCATGAGAATCTGGATCGACCTCGCCAACTCGCCGCATGTCCTCTTCTTCGCGCCGATCGTGCGCGATCTGGAGCGGCGCGGCGTCGAGGTGGCGATCACGGCGCGCGACTTCGCCCGGACGCCGGAGCTCGCGCGTCTGCACGGCCTGCGGGCCGAGACGATCGGCCGCCACGGCGGGCGGAGCACGCTGGGCAAGGCGGCGGCGGTGGCGGCGCGCGCGGCGGCGCTCCTGCGCTTCGCGCGGCGCGCGCGGCCCGACCTGGCGCTCGGCCACAACTCCTACGCGCAGGCTCTGGCGGCGCGGGCGCTGCGGGTGCCGTCCGTGACCCTGATGGACTACGAGCACACGCCCGCGAACCACGTCTGCTTCCGGCTGGCCGACCGGATCCTCCTGCCGGCGGCGATCTCCGACGACGACGTGGCCCGCTACGGCGCCGCTCCGAGCCGCATCGCGCGCTACGACGGCTTCAAGGAGCAGGTCTATCTCGAGGAGTTCGAGCCCGACCGGGGGCGGCTCGACGGCGGCCTGCCGGCCGATCTCTGGGAGCGGTTCGTGGTGGCGGTGGCGCGGCCGCCGGCCGATTTCGCCGTCTATCACCGCTTCGAGAACCCGCTGTTCGAGGAGTGGCTGCGGCGCGCCGGGAGCGACCCGGCGGCGCGGGTCGTGCTGCTCCCGCGTACCCCGGAGCAGGATCGGCGCGCGCGATCCCTCGGGCTTCCGTCGGTCGTCATTCCGGAGCGGCCGCTCGATGGAGCGAACCTGGTGGCCCACGCCGACCTGGTCGTCAGCGCCGGCGGCACGATGAACCGCGAGGCGGCGATCCTCGGGGTGCCGGCCTACAGCCTGTTCGCGGGGCGTCCCGCCGCGGTCGATCGGGCGCTGGCCGATCGCGGCCGGCTGACTTTCGTGCGCGGCGCTACGGACCTCCATCGGATCCGGCTGGAGCGCAAGCCGCCCGCCGTGCGGCTGCGCAACCCCGGGCTGCGAGCGAGGATCGTGGAGAGCATCCTCGCAAGCGGCCGCCGGGCGGCCACTCCAGAGGCGATTGACAGCAATCCGGCCACCTCCCTATGATTCGCGCCACATGACCGAACCAAACGGATCCCGGACGGTCCGCCGCGCCTTAGTGGTGGACGACGAGGAGGAGAGTCTGGCCTTCGCGGCCGAGGCGCTTCACTCGTTCGCGCCGGGGTTCGAGGTCGCGACGGCACGCAACCTGGAGCAGGCGGACGCCTGGCTCGACACTTTTCCTCCCGACGTCCTCCTCCTCGACCGGAAGTTCTCGGACGAGGCGGCGGGGCGGCTGCTCCCGAGGCTCCTGGCCGACCCGCGCACGCGTCACTGCAGGGTGATCGTGGCGCGCTCTCCGGGGGCCTACGGAGCGGCGGCGGGGGCGACGGCGGAGGCGACCGCCGAGCGCCGGGGAGCCTCCGCCGCGTCGGAGCCGGTGATACTCGAGAAGCCGCTGGGGTTGCAGTCGTTGCTGGCCACCGTGCGTCGCTTGCTGGACCACTGAGGCGACACTCCGGAGAAGGCGATGTACTCGAAGGATCTTTTCCTCGAGCGAGCCCAGCTCGCCCTGCTCGACGGCGGGGTCGCCTTCGCTTCGCTGCTGCTGGCGGCCTGGCTGCGTCACGGCGCCGCGTTCCTGGAGGTCGGCCCGGGAGGCCGGTTCCCGTGGGCGGACTACCTGTTCCCCGCGACGCTGGTGTCGGCGGCCTACGTCCTGCTTCTGCGCTATCAGGGCCTCTACTCGATCCGCTGCGGACGGTTCGCCGAGGCGATGCGGGTGCTGCGCGCCGCGACGCTGGGCACGATGGCGGCGCTCGCGATCACCTTCTTTTATCGCGGTTACTCCTACTCCCGCGCCACCGTCCTGATCTTCTACGCGCTGAGCATCGTCCTGCTCGTCCTCAGCCGGAACCTCTACCGCGGCTACCGGCGCGCCGTGCGGGCGCACCCGGCCGCGGCCCGCCGCGTCCTGATCGTCGGCTTCGGCCGGGTCGGCGACCACCTCGGGCGCGAGCTCCTCGAGCAGCCCACTTACTACGACCTGCGCGGTTTCCTGGACGACGATCCTCGCAAGGCGGGGGTCGGGATCGAGGATCGGCGGGTGCTCGGGACGACCGCCGACCTGGAGCGCACCGTGCGCGAGCAACGCGTGGACGAGGTCATCGTGGCGATGCCGTCGGCGCCGCGGGCCGGGGTCCTCGATCTGCTCGGTCGGTGCTTGCGTCTTCGCGTGCGCTTCAAGGTCGTTCCCGATCTCTACGACCTGATGCTCGATCGCGTCAGCCTCGACCACGTGGGCGGACTGCCGCTCCTGGGGCTGCGCGGCTCGGGGATCGTCGGCTTCAACTGGGCGCTGAAGCGGGCGTTCGACGCCACCCTCGCGGCGGTGGCGCTCCTGGGCCTGTGGCCGCTGGGCGCGCTCATCGCAATCCTGATCAAGGCGACCTCCCGCGGGCCGGTGCTCTACAGGCAGACCCGCGTCGGCATCGGGGGGCGCCCATTCACGTTCCTGAAGTTCCGCTCGATGCGAATCGGCGGCGATGCGACCCTCCATCGAGACTACGCCGCCCGGTGGATCTACGGCAGGACCGGGGCCGCCGACCCGCCGCCCCGATCGCTCGGGGCCGCGGCCGCGACCGGCGTGCACAAGATCGTCCGCGATCCGCGCGTGACCGCCGTGGGGCGGCTGCTGCGCCGGACGAGCCTCGACGAGCTGCCGCAGCTCTGGAACGTGCTGCGCGGCGACATGAGCCTCGTCGGCCCGCGGCCGGCGATCCCCTACGAGGTCGAGCGGTACACCGAGTGGCACAAGCGGCGGCTCGACACGCTTCCGGGGATCACCGGCCTGTGGCAGGTCAGCGGGCGGAACGCGCTCTCCTTCGACGAGATGGTGCGGCTGGACATCCGGTACATCGAGACCTGGACGCTCGAGCAGGACGTGAAGATCCTCCTGAAGACGGTGCCGGCGCTTCTGTTCGGCAGGGCCTACTGAGCGAGGCGGCGATGGCAGACGCAATCCGCATCGGCGTGGTCGGCTGCGGCTACTGGGGGCCGAACCACATCCGGGTCTTCTCGGCCCTCGCGCGCCTGGGCGCCCGGATGGCGGTCGCCGCCGATCGATCGGACGAGAGGCGAAGGTACGTGGCCGACCTCTATCCCTGGGTGCGGGTCGAGGCGGAGGCCGAGACAGTCGCGCGGGATCCGGAGGTGGACGCGATCGTGATCGCCACGCCGGTCCACACGCACTACCCGCTCGCCCGCATCGCCCTCCAGGCCGGCAAGCATGTCCTGGTCGAGAAGCCGTTCGTCACCGAGGTCGAGCAGGCGCAGGAGCTGATCGCGCTGGCGCGGGCGCGGGGCGTCGTGCTCATGGCGGGGCACACGTTCGAATACACGGCGGCCATCAACCGTGTGCGCGAGATGCTGGCCGAGTCGGCGCTCGGTGAGATCCTCTACGTCCGGTCCGAGCGCGTGAACCTCGGGCTCTTCCAGAAGGACATCAACGTGCTGTGGGATCTGGCGCCACACGACGTCTCGATCCTCCTCTACATCCTGCAGGCGATGCCGACGCACGTCTCGGCGGTCGGCAGCGCTCACGTCACCGAGGGAGTGGAGGACGTGGCGATCCTGACGCTCGAGTTCGGGCCGCGGCTGATGGCCAACGTCCTGGTCTCTTGGCTCGACCCGCGCAAGGTCCGCCAGATGACGCTGGTCGGCAACCGCAAGATGTTGGTCTACGACGACCTCTCGGCCAACGAGAAGCTGCGCATCTACGACAAGGGTGTCGACGGGCCGAAGCATTACGATTCGTTCGGAGAATTCCAGTACTCCTACCGCTATGGCGATATCATCACGCCGATGCTGAAGGAGTCGGAGCCGCTGCGGGCCGAATGCGCGCACTTCCTGGAGTGCATCGCGCGCGGGTCGGTGCCCCGGAGCAGCGGCGAGGTCGGACTCAGCGTGACGCGCGTCCTGAGCGCCGCGCAGCATTCCCTGCGGCACGGTCACGCCCGCGTCGCTCTCTGAACGGCAATGGACGACCGTCCCGCCACCGTCTTCAAGCATCCGCTCGCTCTCGTCGAGAGCGACGATATCGGCGCCGGCACCCGCATCTGGGCCTGGGCCCACGTCATGAAGGGGGCCCGGCTGGGCGCCGACTGCAACGTCGGCGAGCACTGCTTCATCGAGCAGGGCGTCGTCCTGGGCGACCGCGTCACCGTCAAGAACGGCGTCGCGATCTGGGAGGGTGTCACGGCGGAGGACGACGTCTTCCTCGGGCCGAACGCCGTCCTGACGAACGATCTCCGGCCGCGGAGCAAGGCGTACCACGAGACCGTGGCTCGCACGATCCTCCGCAAGGGCGCCTCGGTGGGGGCAAACGCGACCCTGCTCTGCGGCATCACCATCGGCAGCTACGCGATGGTCGGGGCGGGCTCCGTCGTCACGAAGGACGTCCCGGCGCAGGCGCTCGTCGTCGGCAACCCGGGGCGCGTCATCGGCCTGGTCTGCCGCTGCGGCGGCCGCCTCAAGAAAGGACGCGCCCTCGCGACCTGCGGCTCCTGCTCGCGACGCTATCGCGTCTCGGGTCGCGCCATCCGCGAGGTGCAAGGGGCGGCGTCGTGACGGTTTCCCGGCGCGCGGCCAAGGATCGGGATCGCCTCCTGGTCGCGGTCCTGCGCTCCCTCTTCGATGGCGCGTCGACGTCGCGTGCGGCGGCGCAGCTGGCCCGGCTGCCGAGCGCGGACCAGATCGCCCTCCTGGACCGGGCGCGACGGCTGGAGGTCGGCCCTCTGATCGCGCGGCGCCTGCTGGAGATGGACGGCCTGGCGCCGGAGGCGATCGCCGCGGCGCGGCGGATCTACGGCGACAACCTGGCGCGCAACCTTTATCTTCGTGCCGAGACCAAGGACTGGGTCGGCCGCCTGGCGGTGGCGGGGATCCCGTGCCGGCCGCTCAAAGGAGTGGGGGCGTCGCTCCTGCTGTTCGACGACCTCGGCGCGCGGCAGTCCGCCGACATCGATCTGCTGGTGCGACCGCAGGACGTCCAGGCGGCCCACGCCCTGGCCGTCTCGCGAGGCTTCGCGCCGGCCTGCCTCGAGTATCACGTCACGGACCCCGACTCGAAGGCGATCCATCTGGAGCCGCGCGAGGTCGTGGCCTCCTACTCGATCGACCTGCACTGGTCGATCGAGATGCCGCGCCTGGTGCCGATCGATCACGCGGACTTCTGGACGGAGCCGCCATCCGCGGCTTCGGGGATGGCTTCGGGATCGGCGGACGCAGCGCCACCCCTCGATCTCGTCGGCGCGCTGTTCGCGATCCATCTCTGGCGCCACGGCGCTACTCTGAAGACGCTCGTCGATTTCGCCGCCTTCGTGCATCGCTTCGACGATCGCATCCCGGCCATCCGGTGCCGACTCAAGCCGGCCGGGGCCGCCGCCGGACTCGACCTGGCGCTGGCGCTCGCCGAACGGGTGCTCGGCGTGCGCTCACGCTTCGCGAGGAGGCGTCCCGTCAGGTCGCTGGCCCTGCCGTGGCTCGAGCGCTGCCTCGGCCGCCCTTTCGCCGAGCGAGGGCCCTACTTCGGGTGGCTCGTATTACCTCTGGAGCTGGACGGCGCGTTGCGCCCGCTGCGGCGGCTCCTGGGGCGTGTGTCCCGGCCGGTCGTGCGGGACGATCATCTGCACCTCGGCCTGCGGCTGCGGCGGGTCGGCCAGGTCGTGAAGCGTGTCGCCTCTCGCGGCGAGGCCCATGCGGCGTCGTCGGAGCGGCCGCCGGTCGCGGACTGAACGGCCGCGCCGACGACAGGAGAGACATCGATGGAAACCAGCCGCTGGCGGATCTCCCGCAAGACCGCCTATGAGCTCATCCAGGACGAGGCGGTCGCTCTCAACCTCCAGACCGGTCTTTACTACAGGCTGAACGCCGTGGCGGCGAGCGCGTTCGACCGTCTGGCCGAGGGGGCCGACGTGGAGGCTCTCGTCGACCGTCTCGTCCGGGACTACGACATCGACAGCGTCGTGCTGCGCCGTGACCTGGAGGATCTCCTGTCCGACCTGGAGAAGTACGGTCTGATAGAGCCCGTGCCATGACGGCGCGGCCATCGTGAGGTCGGCCGGGAGATGAAGGGACGCGCGGTGTGGTCTCTTTCCCTGCGCGCCTGGGCCTGGATCGTGCGCGTCGAGTGGCGTCGTCGCCGGGAGCGTTTCGACCGGCTGGTCGCACGCCTGGAGAGTCTTCCCTCGCGGGGTCGGCGCGCGATCGGCGCCGAGGAGGCCGTTCGGGCGATCCGGTGCGCCTACGATCGATCGCCGTTCCGGGGAAGCTGTCTCGAGGTGTCGCTTGCCGCGCTGGGACTCCTGCGAAGCCTAGGATACCCGGCGCGCCTGGTGATCGGCGTGGAGCGCACCGCGGCGCCGGTCGAGGCCCACGCGTGGATCGAGATCGACGGTGTCTCGCTCGACCCGGGCTCCGCGCCGTACACGCCGCTTCGCCGTCCCCCCGGCGCCTGAGCGACCGCGGCGCGGTGACCCGCCGACAGCCGATCGAGGAGGCCGTCCAGGGCGCGCGCCGCGGCGGCGACGTTCTCGAGTCCCGCCCGCACCGACAGCCGCCAAGCCGGCAGCAGGCGCGCCGCCGCGGCGCAGTCGCGGAAGTGCGCGACCCTCTCGGGCTCCGTCTGGACCCGGCGGTTGTAGGTGCTCTGGAGGAGCAGGACGAGCGCCTGCGAGGGCGGCAGCGCCTCGAGCCGGAAGCGGGGTTGTGCGGGGCCGAGCCTCCGCCCGAGGAAGATGAACGCCGCCACGCGGCTGGGTCCGGCTCGGTGCCGATATCCCAGGCGACGCACGTCGACTCCCACCTTCCGTTCCGCTCCCTCGGCCCGCCGCTGTCGCAGCAGCGCGGGGTCGATCCGGATCCTCGGGTTGCCTCCGGGGCACTCGAAGACGGTTCCCCGACGGCGCAGCGGCACGATCTCATCGGAGATCACCTCCAGGCCGCGCCGTGCTCCGGCGAGGACGAGGCTCGATTTGCCGGCGCCGGGCGGCCCCGTCACGACGAGGCAGAGGCCGTTCCTGGCCAGCGCACCTCCGTGGAGGACCCTGTAGCCGCGACGGGCGAGCAGAAGCGCCACGGCCATGTTGAGCACCTGGTCGAGGACCGATGAAAGCGGAGAGATCGAGGTGATGCGGATCGCCCCGTCACGGCCGACCCGCATCAGGGCGGCGCCTTCCCAAAGAACCGACTGGCAGTATCGCGTACGCTTCCAGAGGATCGCGGGGCCACCGGCCGCCTGTCGCAAGACCCGGAAGCCCGGCGGGACCAGCAAGGAGGGGACACGGCGTGCGCGGAGCTGCACCGAGCCCCGCCCGGTCCCGCGGTGACCGGGCCGCGCCGTCCGGACCAGGAGACCGAAGAGCGGAGAGTTGAGGGAGAGATCGATCCAGTCGATGGCAGGATCGCTTCGGGTGAGGTCTATGAGGTCTAGAGGAGGACGGAGCCGCTGAGCCCGTCCTTGGTGCCCGACCCGAGCGCCTTGGTCCGCTCGAACACCGAGCCGGCGACCTCGACGCGCGGCTTGGAGTACCGGCGCCTCGACCTGGAGCGAGAGTTCGTGGCGCGGGACGATGACCGGGCGGAGCGGCGCGCGGGGCGGCGCGGAGCTTTCATCGATCGGCCCTCCTCGCATGACTCGTGGTTTCAGAGCAATTTTGCTGAGCGGACTCTAGCATGAGCCAGCGCTCCAGCACAAGTAGCCGCCAGATCGCCATGCGGTCGCCGGGATGGCCGGCGAGGAAGGCGCGAATCATCGGGCGCGCCCGGTCCCAGTCGACGTAACGCTCGAGGCAGGCCGATCCGGTGCGCGCCAGCCGCTCGAGATCGGATCCGAGGTGGGCGCGCAGCGACCAGTCGAAGTAAGGCGTGTAGTTGGTCTTGTCGATCCGGCGGCGGGTCGTGGTCGTCAGCAGGTCGGCGAGGGCGCGGCGCATCAATTCTTTCGACTCTCCATCGCGGAAGCGGGTCTCGATCGGCAGCGACAGAAGGAACCGGACGAGCGCCGGGTCGAAGAAGGGATGGCGCCCCTCGACGCCGTGCATCCGCTCGAGGCAGCGCGACACCTCAAGCGCCAGCCCCACCCTTGGTCCGAGCGCCCGCTCGGCCTCGGCTTCCTCGAAACATTCGGAAGACGGCGGCGGTCTCAGCAGCCGCTCGAGGCCGCTGCGGACGACCGCGTCTCTTCGAAGCCAGCGCGGAGCCTTGCGGCGGAGCCGTCTCACCGGCGCCGGGACGAGCGGCACCGCGGTCATCCGGGCGAGGCCCAGGAGGCCGAGGCGGTGATGGCGGCGCAGCGCCGCCACCTCGCGCGCAAGGCGCCCGAAGCGGCGCCGCCGCACGAGGGTCGAGAGGTAGGCGGCCGACGGCGTGAACAGGGCGTCGGCATCGTGCCCGTCGAGTAGGACTGCGAGTCCCTCGCGCCGGGCGCTCTCCAGGAGCAGTGCCTCGAGCGACAGGTTGACGGAACAGGGCGGCTCGCCGAAGCTCCGGAGGAACTCGTCCAGACGGTAGAGGGGAGAGTGGCCTTCGACCCGGATCGGCCGCCAGGTGACGTCGTGCAGATCGGCGGTCCGGCGGGCGGGATCTCCCTCGTCGCACTGGCGCACCGTCTCAAAGACCATCGTGAGCGCCACGCGCGGCGGGCCGCCTGGCGGTGCTTCGCGTCGGGCCACCTGCGCCGCCATTCCTAGGACGGCCGACGAGTCGGGGCCGCCGCTCAATAGAACCCCGACCGGTCCGGGGCCGGCGAGAGCCCCGGCAACGGCGTGCTGGAACAGGCGGCGGAACTCCTCCGCGAGGTCGGTCGAGTCGCCGCTGCCGCTCCAGGGTCCGACCCACGGACGCCAGTAGCGCTCGATCCGCGCGCCTCCGGTGGCGCCGATCAGCTGCGACGCCGGCGGGACGCGAAGGATGCCGGAGTGAAACGTCCGATCCTCGGAGAGCGTCCCGGCGGCCAGGTACTCCAGGATCGCCGTCTCGTCGATCGGCGGCGGCGCCGGTAGCGCGCGGATGATGTCGGGGATCCCGGACGCCAGGAGAAGGCGCCCGGGCGCGGCGTGGTAGTACAGAGGGCGCGCGCCGTAATGATCGCGAAAGGCGTGTAGTGTCGCATGCTCTCGATCCCAGAGGGCGAACGAGAAGCCTCCCCTCCAGGCCTCGATGGCAGAGCGCGCGGGAGAGCCGCGGGCGAGATCGCCTCCGTGGCCGAGCGGCAGGCCGTCGAGGGGAAAGAGGGTCGCATCGTCCGCTGGCGGATCGCCGGCTATCGATCGATCGCCGCCGGCCGGGATCGAGGTCACGGCGGCCACCGATCCGTCCGGCCGCAGAGCCACCTCGATCATGCACCGAGCCTAGCACGAAACGACGCCTCCGCTCTGCGCCCGCCAGCGCACCGCCCGGCAGGACCGGCGCGGCGGCAGGCGCCGCATCGGGCGCCCCACGAACGCCAATGCGCGCCCCCGATCCGGAGATCACTTCGCGTCGTGGAAGATGACCCCCAGGCTGTAGCGCGTGCCGGAGAGGAGGCGCGAGACGCCGTGACGCATCGCGGCGCGGTAGTGTCCGCGCACGCCGCGCACGGGACGCTCGCGCGTGGTGAAGACGATGACCTCGCCCTGCTCGAGCGCGAACGCCTCGCCGCGCGACTGCTGGCGGGGACGCTGCTCCACCAAGAGGAACTCGCCGCCGGTGTAATCGATGCCGCGCCGGCTGAGGACGGAGGTGAGCTGCAGGGGGAACGCCAGCTCGCCATAAAGATCCTGGTGCAGGCAGTTGTAGCCGCCTGTCTCGTAGCGCAGCAGGAGCGGCGTCGGCTTCGTCTGGCCGAGGCGGCGGCAGGCGGCGCGCAGGCGCGCCAGCGTCGGCGGGAACCGCCGGCGGGACCCGAGCGCCTTCATCCACGCGTTGGCGACCGCCGCCAGCCGGGGGTAGGCCCCGGCGCGCAGCGCCTGCACGACCGGCGGCAGCGGATCGGCGAAGTACTTGTACTCGCCGACCCCGAAGCGGAAACGCTCCATGTCGACGCGGCTCCGGAAGCGCGCCTCGTCGGCATAGAGCGTCACGAGAGCCGAGCATTCCTCCGGGGTCAGGACCGGCGCCCCCGTCCTCGCCCAACCGGACTCCCAGAGCGATCGGTCGATCGCGTCCCAGTCGAGGCGATCGAGGCGGGCCGCGAGGTCGCTCCCGGCCTTCGGTAAACGCCCTGCTTCCATGGTGTCGAGTCCGAGGTCCCGTGCGCGGCCTCACGATCTGGACCGGCGGACGCCTGCTCACGATCATCGGCCGCGTTCCACAGTATACGTGGCGCGGTGGCTTTCCGAGTACGAGGGAGTTCCGCCGGTGGACGTACAATACGAGTGTCCTCGCGGTAGGCCGCCGGGGGTCGGACCCGACCGAGGAAACAGGTGACTCGCATGAACATCCTTCTGTTTTCCATGCCGGACTCGTTCGAGCACATGCCGGCGGTCGGAATCCGGATGCCGAACGGCGCGCTCACTTCCCTGGCAGGGAACGTCGATCCCCACCACAAGGTCGCGGTCGCGGATCTGATCCTGGTCCAGGATCGGGTCCGCCGGACGGTGTGCCGGCTCGTCGCCGACCTGAAGCCGGACGTCGTGGGGCTGTCGATCATGACCTTCCAGCGCAGGACGGCGATGCAGATCATCGAGCTCGTCCGATCGCTGCGGCCCGGGGTTCCCATCGTGGTCGGAGGCTACGATCCGAGCCTGGCGCCGGAGGCCTACGCGGTGGCGTCACCCGGCGGCGCCGACTTCATCGTGCGCGGTGAAGGGGAGATCACCTTTCGGGATCTGGTGCGGGCGATCGAATCGGGGAGCGGGCACGAGAGCATCGCGGGGCTGACCTACCGCAACGGGGACGGCTTCCGCCGCAATCCCGACCGGCCCGTGGACCGACTGCGCGGTGGCGAGCTGCGCCCTCCGAAGCGGGACGCGCGCGTGCTGCGGGGGTACACGCTGCTCGGCCGGCCGGTCGACGTCGTCGAGACCTCGCGCGGCTGCACGTTCGACTGCAGTTTCTGCTCGATCATCGCGATGCGCGGCCGCAACTTCCACACCTTCGGCTTCGAGCGGGTGCTCGATGACATCCGCGACGCCCGCGCGCACGGGGCGCGAGCCCTCTTCATCGTCGACGACAACATCACCCTCGACGTCCGGCGCTTCGAGGCCCTCTGTCGCGCCCTCATCGCGGCCGGGTTGAACGGGATCCGCTACCTCGTGCAGGCGATGACCTCGTCCATCGCGAACCACGGCGGGACGCTGGCCCCGCTGATGCGCCGGGCCGGCTTTCGCTACGTGTTCCTCGGCATCGAGAATGTCCTGGAGGACGACCTCGAGTTCCTGCGCGCCTCGTCCAAGAACCTGGAGCGCCGGAACGGGCGGGTCGTGGGGAACGCGACCCTCACCGCGATCGATCATCTGCACCGCAACAAGATGTACGTGGTCGGCGGCCTGATCGTGGGAAACCCCGGGGACACGCGTGAGTCGATCGAGGCGAACCTGGAGTTCGCGCGGCGCCATGTCGACTGGCCCTATATCCAGCACCCGACGCCGTACCCCGGCACCCCCATGACGGCGGAGTTCCGCGAGCGTGGGCTGATCATCAGCGAGCGGCTCGAGGAGTACGACGGAACGACGGCCGTCGTGCGCAGCGAGCACCTGTCGGCCGAGGAGATCGAGTTCCAGCGCTGGCGCGCCGAGCGCTGGATGAAGGTCCACCACCTGCCCGCCGTGTTTCGGCGGAGTCCGCTCTTCCTCCTGCGCCACTGGCCCGGGATGTTGGGCCACACGTTTCGGGGCAGCACGCTCAGGACGATCCTGGGCCTCGAAGACGAACGGGCGGCCTTCGAGCGCTACAGGGCGATCCGGCGCGCCGAGCGCGACTACCTCGGGGACGGGGGCCCGGGGGAAGGCCGGCCGAGGCCCCTCCCCGCCGGCGCTCTCTCGGGCTGATCATCCCGTGCAAGCCCTTTTGGTCGCGGCCCTGACCGCGACGGCGGCGATCGGCGGAGCGTCGCCGGGGCGCGCGGACGAGAAGCCGCAGCTCGAGGCCGCTTTCCACAAGATGTATGAGCTTCGGTTCGACGAGGCTCGTGGCCTGATCCTCGCCTACCGGCGCGCGCATCCGGACGATCCTCTCGGCGCGGCCGCCGAAGCGGCGAGCCATCTCTTCGAGGAGTTCGACCGCGAGGGCGTCCTGACGTCCGAGTTCTTCCTCGACGACGACAGGTTGCTCGGCGGTGTCCAGGGGAACCCCGACCCGGTGCGACGCGCGGCGTTTCTCGCCGCCAATGAGAACGCCCGGAGCATGGCGCGCGAGCGGATGAAGGCGAGTCCGAACGACCCGGACGGTCTCTTCGTCCTCACTCTCGCCGACGGGATGGAGGGAGACTTCAAGGCCCTGATCGAGAAGCGCCAGCTCGCGGGCCTGGCTCTGATCCGCCGGGCCGAGAAGGAGGCCACGCGGCTGCTGGCGGTGCGGGCCGACGCCCAGGACGCCTACATGGCGCTCGGCGCCGCGAACTACATCATCGGCTGCCTGCCGGTCTACAAGCAAGTCCTGCTGTGGTTCGGGGGAGTGCGCGGAGATCGCCGCCGCGGCATGGAGCAGCTCCAGATGGCCGCGGAGCAGGGCCACTACCTTCGGCCGCTGGCGAAGGCGCTCCTCGCCCTGGCGGCCGAACGCGAGGGTCAGCTCGACCGCGCCCGCACGCTCTTCGAAGAGCTCGCGCGCGAGTTTCCCGCGAACCCCATCTTCGCCCGCGAGCTGGCCCTGGCGCAGAAAAGGCGAGCGTCCATCCGCCCTCCCGCGCGACACGTCGTGGTTGTGTCGAGGGACGAGTTGCCTGCTTCGAGTCGATTGTCATTGGAAAATGCCCGACGAGAGTGCGGGTAAGACGGGGCGGCTCAGTCGGTGAGGGCGGGGCTGAGCGGCCCCCAATCCTGGCGCCAGGCGAGGACCTGCTCGGGACGCAGGGGCCGCCGCTCGATCCCCAGGGCCTGCGCCGGAGTCGTCCTGGTCCGGTTGGTGATGCCCCGGCAGAAATTGGACCACAGCGCAGCGATCCGCAGATGGGCCTGCAGCCCGCCGCGTCTCTTGGAGACGCACCAGGTGCGCCGCCGCAGGCGCGCCAGGAAGTGCCGCAGCCGGGCGTTGGTGTGATTGATCGGGAACAGCGGGTTCGCCCGGTCACGCCGCGCCGAGGCGGAGAGCCTGCGCCACTCGAAGCGCGGCCCGAACAGGGCGCGCCCGAGGCGGCCGTACAGCGGCTTCTCGTCCGACTCCAGGATGATAGGAGCTGCGGTCCGCAGGAGCGGCCGCAGGCCGGCGAGCACCTGGCGGACGGCGGCCGGGGACTCCGAGGGCCGGCGACCGTGCAGGGCCTCGTGCTCGGCCCGCCGCCGGCGCTGCGCGGGCGTCATGCGCCCCTTCCGCCGCAGCGGCCCGGTAGCGGTCGCGATGATGAACAGGGTGCGACGCTCGATGAGGACCGGGGCGGTCACCGGCTGGTAACGGTTCGACTCGAACGATTCCAGCTCGTCGAGCTGGAACGGGCCGTCCAGGCGCGCGCCGGCGAGCCGGTTGGCCTGGAACAACGCCGACTGCCGCGCGAGCCAAGCGAAGCGCCGCTCCACCGTGCGCCGGGCGACCTTTAGGACCCGTGCAGCCTGCCGGAGCCCGACGCAGGACACCATGAGCTCCAGGCACGCCGCATTGATGGACGGCTTCTTCTGGCGGCGGTCGGCGCGAAAGGTCTGGCGGGAGAAGCACCGGCCGCAGCCGCGGCAGCGGAAGCGCGGCACCGGGTGGTTGCGGCAGAGAGGATGGTAGGACCCGTCCCGCACGAAGAAGCGCGGGCGTGGATCGCGATGGAGCTCGCAGGCGCGATTGGGACAACGAGCCGGTTCGAACATGGAGCCTCCTTTGAGAGTCGGAGGCCCCAGGAAGAAAGAACCGTGCCGCTCAGGGAAACGGTACAGGCAGGGCGCAAATCCGGGAGGAGGAGGCCCTCCGGGAAGAGCAGTGTGACCGAACGCGGCCACCGGTCAGAGGTTTCCGACCACCCTCGACCACCCGCCCGCACGCTCGTCGGGCATTTTCACACCTCTTGCCTCCCACCCTCCCCATCCGGTATCATTCGCAAACAAACGATTCCAGAGGGATAACCGCTTCCTCGCCGGAGCGGGTCCGTGGGGTGACGCCGCACCCGGGCGTGTCCGTGTAGGTGACCGAAGTCGGGGGCTTCGGGCGATGCTCAAGAGGATCGGGCGGTACATCAACCTCCAGCCCCTGGACACGCAGGGCGGGATGGGACAGGTGTTCCTCGCGGAGCACGAGCTCCTGCCCGACACGTTCGTCGTCAAGATCCCCAATCCCCTGATGCAGGCCGACCCGGAGGCGCTGGAGCGCTTCAAGCGCGAGTGCATCATCATGTCGCGCATCCAGCACCCGAATATCGTCCACTGCCTCGAGCCGGGGGAGGAGAACGGCACCTGGTACCTGCCGATGGAATGGGTGCGCGGGGAGCCGCTGCAGACGAAGATCGAGAACCTGGCGGCGATCCCGCTGCAGGACAGGATCGGCTGGTCGAAGCAGATCCTGAGCGGCCTCGAGGCGGCGCACGCGGCGCGGCCGCGGCCGGTCATCCACCGGGACCTGAAGCCCTCCAACATCATGGTGACGCCCGAGGGAGTGGTGAAGATCCTCGACTTCGGGATCGCCCACGAGGCCGGCTCGAACCTGACGCGCGCGGGGAATCCCGGGACGATCGAGTTCCAGGCGCCCGAGCAGGTCCTGAACGGCCCGATCGACGCGCGCACCGACCTCTTCTCGCTCGGGATCGTCCTCTACATGCTGTTCACCGGGCGGCACCCGTTCAAGAGCGAGCGGGAGCAGTCGAACTACCAGATCCAGAACGCCATCCTCAACGAGGACCCGCCGGCGCTCACCGAGGTCGACCCGCGGCTGGCGCCGGGGCTGAACGTCGTGGTCCTGCGCGCCCTGAAGAAGAAGCCGGAGGATCGCTTTCCGTCGGCCGCCGAGATGCGGCGGGCGCTCGAGGATCTCTCCGGGGGGGACGAGGACGCGGTGGTCGAGGCGGCGAACTTCGCGCGCAAGCAGCTCGAGCGCGCCGCGCGGCTCCTGGACGCCGGCGGGGCGGAGAACGTCGACGCCGCGGCCAAGTTCGTCAAGACCGCCATAGCACTCCTCCCGAACGACACCCAGGCGCTCCTCCTGGAGGAGCGGGTCAAGGCGATGCGCAGCGAGATCGAGCGGATCGAGCTGCTCTTCGCCAAGGCGAGCCGGGCCGTCGAGGAGCGCCGCTTCGCCGAGGCACGCTCGTGCCTCGACCTGGCGCTGTCGATCAAGCCGAACGACTCCCGGCTGCGCAGGCTGCAGGCCGATCTCGAGGCCTCGGAGCGCGCGGCCGGCGTCGGCGCGAGCGGCGGTGCGGCTGCGGGCGCCGGCGCTGCTGCGGGATCCGCCTCGGCCGCGGCGGGCGCCACGGGCGGAACCGCGGCCGGAGTCCGGGGTGGCGCGACCGGAGCCGCGGCGGCACGGGGCGATGCGCGGCAGGGAGAGGTCGCGCGCCGGCAGGACGCCAGGCTGCAGGAGGCGATGGAGCTGGTGCGGCGGGGGGACCGGGAGGGGGCGGCGCGGATCGTCGACGACCTCCTCCTGGAGTCGCCGGGGGATCTCTGGGTGCTCGCCGCCGCCTGCGAGGCGGGGCTGGAGCCGCGGCCACGCTGGTTCCGGATCGAGCGCTGGCCGCTCGGCCTCGAGGCCACCGCGCCCGAGGCGCCGGGCCGCGCCGATGCGCCGGGCCGCCTCGAGCCTGGGCCGCGCCGCGCCGAGGCGCCGCGCCTGTCCGATGCGGCGACGGGGCCGGCCAGGCCGCCCGGTGCGCCGCCCGACCTGCTCAGGGCGTGGGAGTCGTGATGCCGACGAGCGTCGGGGCGGGCTCGCGACCGGGGCCGAACCTCGAGGCGGCGCTGCGCGGCCTCGTGGGGGAGGCGCGGGAGTACGCGCGGCTGCGCGGGCGGGCGTCGGTGCGCGCCTCGCTGCAGCGGGTGGTGGACGAGGCGGCGGTGACGCTGCCGGCCGCGACGCGGCAGCAGGTGGCGGGGGCCGTCGGCGCCCCGGACGACAGGCAGACGCCTCTCTTCACCTGGACCGCCCTCCTGGCCGAGTGCCGGAAGGCGGTCGAGGACGACATCGTGTCGCGCACGGGGCGGTTGCGGGAGATCGCCGCCCGGGCCGGCTTCCTGATCGATCCGGCCCTGATCGGCAGGATCCTCGGCGCGCTCGACGAGGACCCGGAAGCCATCCAGGACCTCGGCGCGCTCCTCGATCGGCGCCGGGCGATGTCGCTTCTCGAGGCCGAGGCCGACCGGCGCGAGACCGAGATCCGGCGGCGGTGGGAGGCCTCGCGCGAGGAGGTGGCGTCGCGCCTCGGCGGCGGTGCGGCCGAGGCGGCGGAGGGGGCGCTCCGGACGGGCGACCTGCTGCCTCTGGCCGACGCGCTCGATCAGCTCGCGGCCGGGAAGTCGCGCGCCGCGGGAGAGCAGGACCGGCTGGGGGCGGAGCGGGCCGCGCTGGACGCGGCGATCGCCTCGGCCCGCGAGGTCCTCGCGCCCGAGGAGGTAGCGTGGGCCGGAGCGCTCGTGGCGCGCGCGCCGAGGCGCGTGGACGGCGAGGATGCGAGGACGGCCTGGAGCGCGGCGCTGCGCGAGATCGCCGGCTGCCTTCAGAAGATCGTCGCCGCGCGCCGCGAGGCGATCGCGCTCCTCGAGGAGGCCCTCGGCGAGCAGGCGGGCGGCCCTCCGGCGACGGCATACCGGCGCCTCGTCCTGCTGATCGAGGCTCTGCGCGAGCGGCGGGCGGCGGCGGAGGGGCGCCTGGAGGCGGCGCGGAGGACGTGCGCGGAGGCTGAGTGGGACTTGAGCCGGGCGGTCTGGGAGGAGGGGGCGCTGGCCAGCGCCGCCTCGATGATCGAGGCGCGCCGGTGCTTCCTCGACTGCCACCGGGCGAAGGAGGCGACCGACGAGGAGGCGCTCGGTCGCGTGGCGGAGAGGACCGCGTTCGTGGCGGCGCGCGTCCGCCTGGAGGCGGCCTGGGGCCGTCGCTTCCTCGAGCGGCACGGCGCCGGTGTCGTGGCGCCGCCGCGCGGGCCGGCGCCCAGGAGGATGACGACGTGAGCCGGCCGGAGAAGGAAGAATGAGCCCGCAGGAGACGAGCCGGACGGCGAGCTCCGGGCAGGAGGCCGAGGCCTCGCGGGTGCGCCTGCGACTGCTCGAGGCGTTCTGGGCCGGATCGTCGCTCGGCGCGCGCGAGCGGCGCGCGCGGCTCGACGCCGTGCTGCAGGAGTCGGTGGCGCACCTCGACCCGCAGACGCGCGAGCGGGTGGTCGAGCGGGTCCTGGAGGATCTGGCGCGCTGGGCGCCGGCGGCCGATGCGTCGGCGTCGGCGGCGGCCGGGGACGGCGGCGTCCTGAAGGAGACGCTCCTCGCCTGCCTGGCGCACGAGGCGGCGCCGGCCGAGGCGCTGCCGCCGGAGGAGCAGCGGCTCGTCGACTGCGTCCGCCTGATGGTGGAGCACCTGACGCTCGAGTCGCAGCAGCACATCCTTCTCCTCAAGGAGGTCGTGCGCGACAGGACGGTGTCGCTGCCGATCGAGTTCCTGCAGGCGCTGCAGGCGGCGGCCGCGATGGAGGGGAACGGGCGCGTCGCGGCCGGGGGGGAGGGGGCGGGAAAGGAGATCGAGCGGCTGCGCCAGGTGCTCCGCGATATGCTGCTGGGCTGGAATCTGCTTCTGAGCGGGGCGCGCGCGGCGACCGGGAAGGCGCTGCAGAAGCTGGCGGACGACCTCAGCCCCGGGCGCGTGGCGGGCGCCGGGAAGCAGGCCTGGGAGGAGCTCGAGCGCATCCACGAGGAGGTCGCCTCGCTCACGCCCGAGGACCTGTGCGACCGCTACTTCAGCGACTTCTACCGCAAGGAGATCAAGAGCAAGAAGGGAACCCACGTATGACCACCTGCCGACGGAGGGAGGACGCATGAAGAGCGCCACCGTGCCACGTCTCGCCGGGATCCTCGGGGTCGTTCTCGTGCTCGGCGCCTGCGCGACCATGAAGAAGGTCGTCGGCGGGGGGGAGCCGAGCGTCAAGCTGACGGCCGGCGACAAGCTGAACGTGAAGAGCGACGGGACGGTGCTCGGCGCGCTGCACGTGCGCGCCTACCTGCTCAAGGACGCGACCGGCTTCCGCACCCTCTCCTACGACGACCTCTGGAGCCAGCGCAAGCTGGACAAGGACGCGGCGGTCCTCGACATGCAGGAGGACGTCCTGACCCCCGGCACGGAGAAGAAGCTGAGCCTCAAGCCGAAGAAGGGGGAGGAGGCGAAGTCGATCGCGGTCCTGGCCGGCTACGCCCAGCCCGACGGGGACGCCGGCTGGCGGCAGGTCATCGACATCGTCGGGGGCAAGAACAGCGTCGAGATCGATCTCGGGCCGAGCGGCATGCGCCCGGCCAAGGTGAAGTGAGCCGGATCACCGGCTCGGAAGAGGAGTGAGCCGGCAGACCGGCTCGAAAGGAGCGTCATGGCCCAGCACCGTCCCTTGCACTGGCGCGAGGGGATGTTCGTCCGGAGCCACCACTTCCAGCAGTGGGAGCTCCACCTCGCGGACAGGCTGAAGCAACTGATCGATCAGATCGAGCCGGACGGCTGGGGCGTGGCCCACCTCGTCGTCAACGACGCGGCTCTCCAGGAGGAACGCTTCGAGCTGGACGAGTCGATCGTCGTCTTCCGGGACGGGGCGGTGGTCGCGTACCCGGGGAACGCCGGCAAGTCGTCGCCGGCGTCGCGCGGCTTCCAGGGGAAGGTCCAGGGGGCCGGGGCGAAGCTGGGCGTCCACCTCGGCGTCCGCCGCCTGCAGCGCGACGCGGCGAACGTCGCCGAATCGGGGGAGCCGGGCGCCGCCCCGACCCGTTTCCTGGTCCACCGCGAGGCGGACGGCATCAACGACCTGGCGACCGGCACCAACGCGCAGGCGCTGGAGTTCCTGGAGTACGACCTCAAGGTGCTGTTCGACGGCGACGACCTGCAGGGATACGACACGATCAAGGTGGCCGAGGTGCGCCGCGGCACGCAGCAGGCCCGCCCCTTCGTCCTGTCGGACGACTACGCCCCGCCCTGCCTGCGCCTGGGGGCGTCGAAGGTTCTGAAGCGGATGACGGGCGGCGTCCTGCAGCACGTGCACCGGACGCTCGCCAGCCTGCAGCGCGAGAAGGCGCAGATGCTCGGGGCGGAGGCGGGGACGTCGAAGACGCTCTGGAAGGCGCTGCGCTCGCAGGCGCTGCACGCCTCCTACCCGGTCCTCGCCGCCAATCTCGAGGAGGGGCGCTGCCATCCGCGCAAGGCGTTCGAGATGATCGCGTCGCTCGCCGGCGCGCTCGGCTCGGGATGGGAGGACAAGGATCCGCTCAAGCAGCCGCGCTACGATCACGCCCAGCCGGCGCCGTCGTTCCGGGTGCTGTGCGACGACGTGGTCGAGATCCTCGGGCGCGAGTACCCGTCGGAGTACGAGGAGATCGCGCTCGACCGCGACGGCGACTACTTCGGCGCCGAGCTGACGCCGGCCTTCTTCGAGCGCGGCGCGCGCATCTACATCAAGATCCAGAGCACCCGGGTGGCCGAGCACGTGGTGAACGCCCTCAAGCCGCTGATGAAGGTCGGCTCGCGCAACCGCGTGGTCGATCTCGTGAAGAAGCGGCTGGGCGGGGTGCCGGTCGAGCCGAACCCGGCGCCCGGCGAGTACCCGAGCGAGCCGACGCAGATCTTCTACAAGCTGTCCCCGGGCGGCGAGGAGTGGAAGGCGGTCGAGGCGGAGGGGACGCTGTCCGCCTACCTGCCGATCGGCGATCCGGCGGGGAGCTCCAGCCTGGTGCTGATCCGTCCCGTGGGTGCGTCATGAGGGGGCGCGAGGACCTGTTCGACGAGACCCCGGCTCCGACGGCGCGGGCCGCCGCCAGGCCGGCCCGGGGACGCGGCGGGCGCCCGGAGGCGCCGCGCGAGCGCTGGGAGGGGACGCTCGTCGACGCCGCGCGGCCGGTGCTGGAGGCGGTCCTGCTCCTGCACCGCGGCGGCCCGGGGTTCGACCCGACGTTCACCGAGTTCCGGCGGACCGTCAACGCGGCGCTCGACGACTTCCGGATCCAGGCGCGGCGGATGGGGGTGATGGACGAGGAGATCCAGGCGGCGCGCTACGCCCTGGTCGGCTTCGCCGACGAGATGGTGTCGGTGTCGTCCTGGTCCGGGAAGGACCAGTGGGACGGCCAGCCGCTCGAGCAGGAGCACTTCAACTCGACGCTCGCCGGCAACCAGTTCTTCGAGAAGATCGACGCCCTGCGCGACTCGCAGCGGCAGGTGCTGGAGGTCTACTACGTCTGCCTGACGCTCGGGTTCGAGGGCGGGTACCGCGGCGACGACCACGACAAGCAGCGCGACCTCGGCGCCCGCATCGAGGCGCTGCGCCGGCGGCTGGGCGTGCCGACGCCGAACTGGGACCAGCCGATCTTCGACGCCGCCTACCACCCGCTGCGCTCGAGCGAGCGGGCGAAGCGCCGGATGGGACGGCTGTGGCTGATCCTCGGATCGTCCGTCGCCGGCGCGACGGTCGTCTTCTACCTCGTCTACTGGCTGCTTCTCCTGCAAAAGGCGGGGGAGAGCGCCTCCGTGCTGAGCCGGGGCTGAGCGATGCTGAGCCGAATCTTCCGACCCCAAGTGCTCATCCCGACGGCGGCGATCACGACGACCGGCGTCATCGGCTTCTTCGGCGGCAGCCTGGGGATCCTCTCCTGGGAGACCGTGATCTTCATCCTGCTGGCGGTCGTGATTCTCGCGGCCTTCGGCCTCCTGGTCTTCTGGATCGTCCGCCGGCAGCGGGCGCAGGGGCTCTCCGACGAGCTGGTGCGGCGCCAGGAGCGGAACGTCGCGAGCGCCAGCCCGGACCGGCGCGCCAACCTGCAGCCGATCACCGCGGACTTCCGCAAGAACATCGACTTCCTGAGGAAGCTCAAGAAGAAGAACGGCGTCCCGGCGATCTACTACCTCCCCTGGTACATGATCATCGGCGCGCCCGCCTTCGGGAAGAGCGTCCTCCTCAAGGGGTCGGGGTTCAAGTTCTGCGTCAACGACACGCCGCTCAAGGAAGGCGGCACGCTGCACTGCGACTGGTGGTTCACCAACCAGGGGATCTTCCTCGACACCGCCGGCCGCCTCACCGTGCACGAGGGTGGCGCCGCCGATCGGACCGAGTGGGAGCAGCTCCTCAAGCTCCTGCGCCGCTTCCGCCGCAAGCGGCCGATCGACGGCGTCATCATCGCGGTCGGCGCCAATTTCCTGTTGGAGAAGACCGAGCGGGAGATCCAGGCCTACGCGCGGACGATCCGCGAGCGCATCGACCGGACGAGCGAGTTCCTGCGCCTCAGGGTCCCGGTCTTCGTCGTGGTCACCAAGTGCGACCTGGTCGAGGGCTTCAAGGAGTTCTTCGACGCCCTGCCGGAGCACGCCCTGGAGCAGATCCTCGGCTGGACGAACGAGTCGATGGTGTACGAGGGGGCGGACCAGATCGACGAGGCCTTCCAGGCGATCGCCGATCGCTGCCGGGGGCTGCGCCCCGCCTTCCTCGAGGAGGCCTCTTCGCGCGAGCAGCGCCGGCTGATGTTCCCCTTCCCCGAGGAGTTCGAGAACCTCGCCGAGCCGCTCGCGACCTTCATGGAGGGGGCGTTCCGCGACGACATGTACTCGCGCTCGCCGATGCTGGCCGGCCTCTACTTCACGAGCGGCACGCAGGAGGGGACCACGGTCTCCCGCTACTTCCGGCGCGTCGGGGAGCAGCTCGGGCTGGCGCCGGAGGCGCTCGGCCGGACCTTCGGCGAGCAGGTGCAGAAGCGCCCCTACTTCGTCCGCCATCTCTTCTGGAAGGTGGTCGCCCCCTCGACCGGCCTGACGGTGCCGGTCGACAGCGAGAAGGACGCGCGCCGCCGCATGCTCTTAGGGATCTCCGCCGTCGCGGGCTCCTTCCTGCTCGGGCTCCTCGCGACCATCTCCTTCGTCCGCAACGGCACGTTCGTCGCCGCTTACCCCGCGCGCCTCTCCGAGAAGCTCGCGCAGACGACCGAGATCTCCGATCAGCGGGTGGAGGAGTCGCTGCACGAGAACCTGCAGGCGTTCGGCGAGGCGGCCGACGTCGTTGCGGAGCTCGACCGGCACCCGATCCTCGACGACTGGGGGCTCAACAAGCGCGGCCGGCTGCGCGCCGACGCGCGCGAGCTGTTCCGCGACCACTTCGAGAAGAAGTTCTGGTCCAGCTTCGGCCCGTACCTCACCTCGGGACTCGAGGCGGGGCAGGGGGCCAACCTCTCCTGCGAGGACCGCACCAACCTGATGCTCGGCTACCTCGGCCTCCTGGGCGCCGATCCCGGGACGCGCCCGCCGGTGCAGGCGGCGAAGCGGCTGCTCGACACCCTGCTGACCAAGAGCGAGACGGCCGATCAGGAGAACCTGGCGAAGGCCTGGGCGATCTTCGGCGAGGGGAAGAAGGGGGAGCGCAGCGAGCCGGACCTGTCGGCGCCGGCGCGCGTCGTGGCCGACGCCTGCTTCCAGGAGGCGAACCCGGTCGCCGCGATCCAGGGGATCCAGAACGACTGCTGGCCGAGCCCGGTCGAGAACTGCTTCCCGCGCCTGCAGGCGATCGCACGAGTCTCGCAGGAGGTGCTCGACAGCCGGCGCAAGTCGTTCGAGGAGCTGGCGCGGCAGCTCGGCAAGGCGCAGGTCGATGACGACACCCGGAAGCGCGTGGGCGAGGTGCTCGAGGAGCTGAAGCGGGCCGGCGGCCACGCTAAGGGCGGGGGGCTCCTGGCGCGGCTCGGCGGATCGTCCCAGGCGCAGGCGGCGACGCAGGACGGCGCCGGATGCGTCGGGACCTACTTCAAGTCGGTCTCGCCGGATCTCCAGGCGCTCGTGGCCCAGGCGGAGAAGTACCACGCGAGCATGGAGAAGCAGCACGGCATGGGGGCGGCGGGGCAGGCGAGCGTGGTGCAGGCGGCCGCGGCGCAGGCGTTCGCCGACATCGAGCAGTCGCTCAAGACCAAGGTCGAGATCCTGAACGCCGCCTGCGAAGGGGCCGACCTCAAGTCGGCGGCGCTCGTCCTGATCGCCCGGGGGCACGTCAGCGGGTTCATCGGCGGCCGCCGCCGCCCGGGAGTGACGGCGAGCTACGCGCGCGAGGAGTGGACGGCGAAGTGCGGCCGCCTGGGGAACGACAAGCAGGGGCTCGTGCTCGGCGGCGCGCGGCCGGAGGTGCAGGCCCGCGGCGTCGCGGCCATCGAGCGCGACGCGCGCGCCTACTCCGATCAGTTCGAGCGCTACTGGACGCGCGAGCTGGGGCGGCCCGATCCGTCCATCCCGGCCGGCGACACCGACCGCGGCGCCGCCGCCGTCAAGGCGTCGCTCGACCGGGTGCGCAAGGAGGTGGACGGCCTGCAGTGCCCGACCGTCCCCAGCCTGGAGGCGGGGCCGAGGCGGGTGGCCGAGAAGCTCCAGGGCCTGCAGGGGAGCGTCGACGCCTACGAGCAGGCGCTGACGAAGGCCTTCGACTGGATCGAGGAGCAGATCAAGACGGGCAAGCGCGCGGAGGTGGTCGATCAGACCATGCGCGGCGCCGGGCCGGTCGCCGAGGTCTGCTCCTTCATCGACAACCTGCGCCAGCCGGACCTGACCTCCGCGCTGCGCGCCCCGGTTCTCTTGAAGTGGAACGGCGCCGTCCTGGGCGGGATGGCCGCGAACATCAAGACGGCCTGGCAGCAGAAGATGATGGGGGTCTCCGAGCTGACGCGGCGCTATCCGTTCAAGTCGAGCGGCGACACGCACGCGTCGCTCCAGGTGGCGCAGGCCTGGCTCGATCCGAAGGCCGGCAAGCTCGTCCAGCTCTACTACCAGATGGCCCCCGCCCCGTCGGACGGCAAGGGCGGGCCGCCGTGCGATCTGAGGGTGAAGAGCAACATCGGTCCGCAGACGACCGGCTTCCTGCGCCGCGCCAAGGAGGCGAGCGACCTCGTCTTCCAGGACGCCGACCAGGGCAAGTCGGCGCAGCGGCTGACCTTCACCTTCCGCGACACGCCGCAGTTCGCCGACCCGGGGGCGGCGGACAAGTACGGCGTCACCGTCACGCAGGTGGTGCTGGTCCTGGCGGGCGAGCGCCTCACCTACATCCTCGACCAGCCGACGCCGCGGCCGCTCACCGTGCCGCTACCGTCGGCGGCGCCGGTGAATTCGTACCTCGAGGTCTCGGTCGTCGGCAAGGGGCGGAAGTCGGACGTGCGGCCGGCGCGCCTCGAGCGCGGCGGCGAGTGGAGCCCGCTGGCGCTGCTGAAGCTCGCCGACCGCGAGCCGATCCCGGGAGGCGACGGGGTGCGGCTGACCTGGAAGGTGCCGTACGGATCGGGAGCGCCGTTCCTCCAGGTCACCTGCGACGCCGACGCGCGCGTGAAGCGGCTCCTCGAGACCGATCTCGAGCTCGACCCGACCGACACGCCGGACCGGTGAGGACGATGGGGAACGCCGCGCAGGCCGCCTGGTACGGTAAGCATCCCGCCTGGTCCGACTACGTCCCCGACTCGCATCAGCCGCCCGACGGCGAGCCGCTGCGCGACTGGGTCAAGCAGGGCAGGGACTATCTGGCACGGACCGATCCGAAGGGGGCGGAGCGCGGCGAGTCGTTCTACCTCTTCGCCCCGAAGGAGACCGACCTCCTGTTCTGCGGGGTCCTGGCGCCGAGCAGCGACGGCGGCAAGCCGCCGCGCATCTTTCCCCTGACCATCTATGTGCCGCTGGTGAGGCGGCGCTACCGCCGGGCCTACCCGCTCCTTCCGGCCTACGCGGCGCAGGCCTGGGACGAGATGCGCCTGGCGCAGCAGAAGTGCCTGGCGAGCGACAAGGCGGCCGAGGTGGAGAGGATCCTCGGTGGCCTGGCTCCGGCGATCCCGGCGGCCGGCTGGGGGGCCTGGCGGCGGTTCCGGCGCGACGTCTCCACCGTCGGCGCCGCCGATTTCGTCGGCACGCTGCATCCCGCCGGCGCCGGTCCCGCGCTCGATCTCCTGGCGCGCCTGGCCGAGTCGATCGCGCCGTTCCGCGACAGCCGCCTCGGCCCTCCGACGCTGGCGTTCGACCTGCCGGTCTCTTCCGTCCTCAAGACCGCCGCCTACCAGACCGCCTTCTGGCTGAGGGTGTGCGAGTCGGGGCTCGGGAGGCAGGCGGGGCAGCCGAGCTTTTTCATGCACGCCTCCCAGGACGGCCGGCGCCTCAGCCTCTTCCTGCGCCAGCCCGACCCGGCCGATTACGCCCGGGTGCTGGCGGGCGTCGGCGATCCGGGGACGGTGCACCGGCTCGACGCCGAGGGGCTGCCGGTGCACGCCGCTCTGCGATCCGGGGCCGAGGCGATCGTCAACGGGTCGAAGAGCGTCTCCGATCTCTTCAAGGCGCGCTGGGACAGGCTGCTGCGAGGGGCGCGATGAATCGCGTCCCGCCGAGAGAGGCGCGATGAGCCCCGCCCCGGCCGAGAATCTCAAGGCTCTGCTGCGCGACGCCAAGGCGGCCCTGGGAGCGGGGGAGTTCGACGGCCTCGACGCGCCGGCCGCGGCCCTCGCGGCGCTGGTCGAGAGCGCCCCGGACGAGGCGATCGGCGCGACGCCGGAGCGCCTGGCCGATCTCGTCGAGCGGCTGCGGCGCGCCCTCGACGAGGCGCGGCGCGCCGTGGTGACGACCGAGGCGGAGACCAGGCGCCGCCTGGCCGCGCTGATCCAGGAGACCTGGCCGATGCAGGCGGAGGCGGAGCCGGCGCTCGCGTCGGCTCTCCGGCGCGAGCGGCGCGAGGCGGTGGCCGCCCTCGCGGTGTCGCGCGATCAGGCGCGGCTCGGCCCTCTGGTGCGGGCGCGCGCCGCCCTCGAGGCGCGCGCGGAGGCGGCGGCGGCGCTCGATCCGGACCGTCTGCGGCGGAGGGCGGCGGCCCTCCGCCGGATGGAGCAGACGCGCGGCGCGATCCTCGCTCTGCTCCTCGAGCCCGACCTCGGGCCGCAGGAGCGGGCCGACCTGGAGGCGGAGATCGAAGCGCCCGGCGACGCGGCGGAGGACGCGGTGGCGCGACGGCTGGACGCGGTGCGCCGGGCGATCGACGGGCGGCGCGCCCGGGCGCGCTCCCGGCTGGACGAGGCGCTCGTCGCCGGCCGCGACGCCGGGCTCGGCGCCTCCGAGCTGGCGCCCTCGGCCGATCGCGCGCTCGAGGCGGCGCGCGGCGCCGCGCGTTTCCTGGCGGGGGCGGCGCGGCTCGAGACGCAGGCGTCGTGGCGGCGCTTCCAGGCGATCGAGCCGCGGCTCCTGGCGGCGATCGCCGACGGCCGGCGCCGTCTCGCCGCGCTCGAGAAGGGGCCGCGCCGCGAGTTCCTGATGGCGGCGATCGAGGATGTCAAGATCCGCGCCGCGGGCGAATCGCTCGAGGCGATCGGCGAGGCGCTCGAAACGCTTCAGGCGATGCTCGCCGAGCTCGGTCCCGCGCGGGCCGCGGCGCCCGACGCGCCGGCGCCGACGCTCGCGCCGCAGGATCTGCAGGCGATCGCGCGGCGCGATCCCGCGGCGGCCAAGGTCTGCGAGGAGCTCGTGGCGTGGGGGAAGGCGCGGGGAGCGGACGACGCGGCCGATCTCCTGGAGCAGGCGGCCCGCGAGGCTCGCGATGTCACGTCTTGACATCACCCGGGGGACTTGGGCGACAATGACGTCAACCTTTAGCCTTTTCCAAGATCCCCCGAACGAGGGCGGGCGAAGGGATTCGCCGGGGTGGCCTGTGCTCGTTCGGGAGTTCCGTATTTGCCGCCTCCGCGGCAGGACGGGACAGGGGCGTCGACCGTGAGCCCAGCGGCTGCTGACCTCGTCACGAGCCTCCTGGAGCCGATCCCGGGGCCGAACCCGGTCGGTCTGCTCCTCGACATCGACTCGGAGGGGGACCTCCTCTGGCTGCAGGACACGATCGAGAAGACGACGGCCTTCGGCGAGGGGGACGTCGACTGGGCCGGGGTGCTGGAGCGCAGCCGGAAGCTCCTGGCCGGGCGGAGCAAGGACTGGAGCCTCGCCTGCTATCTGGCGCGGGCGATGCATCACCTGGACGGCTACCCCGGGCTGGTCGCCGGCCTCCGCTTCCTTCAGGAGACGCTGCAGCGCTACTGGAAGGAGATGTACCCGGCGCTGCCGGCCGGCGCGCGCAAGCGGGCCAACCTTCTCGAGTGGCTGATCAGCGGCCTGGCCGACGACGTGGCGCGGCGTCCGGCCAAGGCGGCCGACCTCGAGGCGGTGACGACGGCGCGCGCGGAGCTCGCGAAGCTCGACGAGGCGCTCGACGAGCGGCTGGGCGCGGCCTACCCGGGCGTCCGGCTGCTGCGGGAGGCGCTGTCGCGCCAGGAGGAGCTGGCGCGCCCGGGACAGCCCGAGGCGGCCCCGACCGCGGAGGCGGCGGCCCCCTCCGAGGCCCCCGCCCCATCCGCCGAAGGCGAGTTCCCGCCGCCGATCGACAGCCCCGAGAAGGCCGACGACGTCCTGGGCAGGTGCAGGCAGGGGATCTTCGCCGCCGCCGACGCCCTCGTCTCCGCCGACGCGACGAGCGCCCAGGCGTTCCGCCTGCGTCGCCTCGCCGCCTGGATCTACCTCGATGCCGCCCCGCCCGCGGAAGAGGGGAGGATCGCGGCGCCCGGCCCGGACGAGGGGGAGAGCGACAGGCTGCGATCGATCCTGGCGCAGGACGCCCGGGGCGTCCTGGAGGAGGTGGAGAACCGGCTGCCGGCCTACCCGCTCTGGCTCGACCTCCAGCAGCTCGCCTGCGCCGCGCTGGCGCGTCTCGGCCCCGCGCACGCGACCGCGCGCGAGGCGGTGACGCAGGAGACGCGCGCGCTCCTTTCGCGGCTGCCGGGCCTCGCCGACCTCCAGTTCGCCAACGGCGTGCCGCTGGCCGACGCGACGACGCGCGCCTGGGTCGACGAGGAGGTGCGCGAGGGGGAGGCGCCCGAGCCGGCGGCGCCGGGGCGGGCCGCGGCGGCGCCGGGCGACGACCGCCTGGAGCAGGCGGTGCGGAAGGCGGCAGAGCTGGCGGGGCAGGGGGAGGTCGAGAAGAGCCTGCAGCTGTTCCACGACGGCCTCAAGACGGTCGCCGGAGGGCGCGACCGCTTCCTCTGGCGGCTGGCAGCGGCGCGCCACCTGTCGCGCGTGGGGCAGGCGCCCCTGGCGCTCGATCTCCTGGGAGAGCTCGACCGGGAGGCGGCGGAGCGCGGCCTCGAGACGTGGGAGCCCGATCTGTTCGTCGAGGTGCTGCAGGCGGCCCTGCAGGTCGGCAAGAAGGGGAAGGCGAAGAAGGGGCCGCCGCTGCCGATCGTGACCGAGAGGATGCCCGACTTGCCCAAACGACTCGCACGCCTCGACCTCGTGGCGGCGTTGCGCATTTCATCGAAGGAGCGCTGAGGCCGAAGCCCCGGAGGCGAAGGCCCAGCCCAGGGAGGACGACATGGCCGATGACACCAGTGTTGCCCCAATCGACCGGGTCAACATCACGTACAAGTCCAAGACCGAGGCGGGCGAGGACGTCGAGATCCCGTTCAAGACGATGGTCGTGGGCGACTTCTCGTTCCGGGAGAACGCCACGCCCCTCGAGAACCGCAAGGCGACGGCGATCGACAAGAGCAACTTCGACGCCGTCATGAAAGAGAAGAACCTGGCGCTCGAGCTGGTGGTCAAGGACGAGCTGACGGGGGCGCCGGACAGCCAGCTGCAGGCGAAGCTCAAGATCGAGGGTCTCAGGGACCTCGAGCCCGACGCCATCGTCGAGCAGGTGCCCGAGCTCCGCCAGCGCCTCGAGTTGCGCGAGGCGCTCAAGGAGATCAAGGCCGACCTGGCCAATCCGGCCAAGCTCCGCGTCCTGCGCGACAGGATCGACGCGATCCTGCAGGACGAAGAGCTCAAGAAGAAGCTTCTCTCCGGTCCGTTCGGTACCGCATAGGAGATGTGACCATGCCCGACGCGCAGCGGCAAGACCCGAAAGCAACGACCTCCGTCGAGGCCCGGCTCGAGAAGTCGGTCCTCGAGGAGATGATCACGCAGGTGGAGAAGGGCGCCCCGGCCAAGGCGGAGGACACCGCCTTGATGATGATGGTCAACTCCCTCGTCAAGACCGGGGCGAAGCTCCAGACGTCGACCATCGACGAGCTGATCGCCAACATCGATCAGAAGCTCTCGAAGCAGGTCGACACCGTCCTGCACCATCCCGATTTCCAGCGCCTGGAGTCGGCCTGGCGGTCGCTCCGCTACATCGTGGAGCAGACCGACTTCCGCCAGGGGAACAAGATGGCGATCCTGGACGTCTCGAAGGACGACCTCATCCGGGACCTCGAGGACAACCCGGACATCACCAAGACCGGCTACTACAGGCACGTCTACTCGGACGGCCTCGGCACCTTCGGTGGCATCCCGACCGGGACCGTCGTGGCCAACTACGAGTTCGGTCCGGGGCAGCGAGACATCCGCCTGCTGCGCAAGGTGGGGGCGGTCTCCTCGATGGCGCACGCGCCGTTCATCTCCGGCACCGCGCCGCAGATGTTCGGTCTCGACACCTACCGCGACCTGCCGAACATGCGCGACCTCAAGGACGTCTTCGAGGGCGCGAAGTTCGCCGCCTGGCGCGGCTTCCGCGACGAGGCGGACGCGCGCTACGTCGGCCTGGCCCTGCCCCGCTACCTGGCCCGGCCGGTCTACACGCGCGACTCGGTCAAGAAGTTCGTGTTCGACGAGACCGTTTCGGAGAGCCACGAGCACTTCCTGTGGGGGAACATGGCTTTCCCTTTCGCCACGCGGCTGACCGAGGCGTTCGCCAAGAACCGCTGGTGCGCCAACATCATCGGCCCGAACTCGGGCGGCGCCGTGAAGGGGCTTCCGGTCCACGTCTACCAGGACGAGGGCGCGGAGGTCATGAAGATCCCGACCGAGGTCAAGATCACCCTGCGCCGCGAGTACGAGCTGGCCGAGTCGGGCTTCATGCCGCTCACCTGGAGGGAGAACTCCGACAACGCGGCGTTCTTCGGGGCCAACTCCGCCAAGCGCACGAAGGTCTTCCCGGACACGCCGGCCGGCCGGACCGCGGCCACCAACGACATGCTGGGGACGCGGCTTCCGTACATGTTCATCGTCTGCCGCCTGGCCCACTACATCAAGGCGATCCAGATCGAGAACATCGGGAAATCGATCTCCCGCGCGGCTCTCGAGAAGGAGCTGGTGGAGTGGATCAGCCAGTACGTGAACCCGCTCGAGAACCTGAGCCAGATCGAGATGGCCCGCAAGCCTCTCAAGCAGGCGATGATCGCGGTGAAGGACGTCGAGGGGAAGCCGGGATGGTACGAGGTGGAGATGCAGGTCACCCCGCACTTCAAGTACGAGGGGGCCTACTTCACCCTGTCGCTGGTCGGGAAGATGGACAACACGCAGAAGAAGTGAGGTGAAAGGCACGAGGTCGCAGAGGTCGCCGCAGGAACCGATCACCAACGCGCGCAGTTGACGCCAGGGAGGCGGATCGATGGGTATGCAGGCCCACATGTGGCTCAAGGGGACCAAGCAGGGGGCGATCGACGGTCCCAGCAAGCTCAAGGGACGGGAGAAGAGCTTCGAGGTGCTCGCCTTCAACCACGAGGTCCTGCTCCCGTACGAGTCGCGGACCGGCCAGGTCTCCGGAAAGCGGGTGCACAAGCCGGTGACGGTCCTCAAGCCGATCGACGAGGCCACCCCGAAGCTGATGAAGGCGATCACCACCGCCGAGCACCTCACGGTCGAGATCAAGTTCTACCGCCCGCATCCCCAGGGAGGCGCCTCGGAGCAGCACTTCTTCACGGTCAAGCTCGAGAACGCCGTGTTGACGTCGATCAATTCCTACATGACGAACGTGGCGGAGAAGGCGCCCGGAGGGTTCGGCCAGCTCGAGCAGCTCGCGTTCATCTACGACAAGATCACCTGGACGGTGCAGGGCGGCGGCGAGCACATCGACAGTTGGATCGAGCCCTCCTCGTAGGCGGGCCGGGCACGAAGACACGACGTGATCCGACGCAGGCTGCTCGAACGGGTCCTCGACGACGAAGCCGGGCGGAGCCGTGGCCTCGGAGGTGAGTCCGAGGCGGTGCTGACCTCGATCATCGAGTCGCTCCGCCGCATTCTCAACTCCGGCTGCGGCGACGCCTCGACCGACGGGCGGTACGGCCTGCCCGATCTGCGCGGGCTGGTCCGCAACATGCCCCAGTCGGCCGAGGGGATGCGGGAGGCGATCCGGCAGGCGGTGGAGCGTTACGAGCCCCGCCTGAAGCGGGTGCGGGTCCGCAAGCTGGACGATCCGGAGTCGCACCGGCTGTATTTCGAGATCGTCGCCGAGCTCAACGACGAGGAGGGCGGCGAGAGCAGGCCGCTCAAGTTCAACACCCGGCTCGAGCGCACGGGACGCGTCGACATCACCACTTGACCCTCGTCCCCGCGGGGCGCGCGCCCCGCGGGGACCGGGTCCGGCAGGACGGGGATGGCAGCATGTTCTCCCGCTTCTATCAGGAGGAGCTGACCTTTCTGCGCGAGATGGGGCGCGAGTACGCGCGCGCCCATCCGGGCGGGGTCGCGGCGGCGCTCGAGAGGCCGGGGACCGATCCGGACGTCGAGCGCCTGCTGGAGGGGTTCGCCTTCCTGGCGGCGCGCGTCCGCGAGAGGCTGGAGGACGACTTCCCGGAGATCGTCCACACCCTCGTCGGGCTGCTCTGGCCGCAGCTCCTGCGGCCGGTTCCGAGCGCCTCGATCGTCACCTTGACGCCGCAGGCGGGCGCCTTCCGGGAGGTGCGGACGATCCCGGCCGGCACCGAGATCCAGTCGGTGCCGGTGAAGGGGACGCGCTGCCGCTTCCGGACCTCGTCCGACTTCGAGATCGCCCCGCTCTCCCTGGTCTCGGCGCGCCTGGAGAGCCTCCCCGGATCCCCCGCCGCCCTGCGGCTCGGGTTCCGGCTGGACAAGGGGATCGCCTACGACGCCCTCGACCTGAAGCGGCTCCGGTTCTTCCTCGGCGAGGGGCCGACGGCGATGCGCCTGTTCGACGCGCTCTCGCGCGACCTCGTCGGCGCCGAGCTGCGCGCCGCCGGCCCGGCCGCCCCGACGCCCGGGGGTGCCGCGTCCGCCCCGGCGGCGGGCGCGTCGGCCGCGCGGCGCGACCTCGGAGCCGGGGCCGTGACGTTCCCCGGCTTCGATCCGGGCAGCGGCCTCCTCCCCGACCCGCCGCGCACCTTCACCGGCTTCCGGATCCTCCAGGAGTACTTCATCCTGCCGGAGAAGTTCCTGTTCGTGGAGGTGTCGGGGCTCGAGCGCGGGCGCGGCCTCGGGATCCAGGGGGAGTTCGAGATCGCGTTCCTGCTGTCGCGCCCGCCCCAGGGCCTGCAGCGCGTCGAGCCGGCGAACTTCCTCCTCTTCGCGGCTCCGGTCGTGAACCTCTTCGAGCACGAGGCGCGGCCGTTCCGGATCTCGCGCGAGCGCAGCGAGTACCTCGTCGTCCCGGACGTCGACGACCCGGAGCACATGGAGGTCGTCGCCGTGACGCGCGTCACCGGTCTCGTCCCGGGGACCGGGGAGGAGCGCGTGTTCGACCCGTTCTACGCCTTCGGGCTGCAGCCGGCGGCCGACGAGAAGCGGAAGGTCTTCTACCGCCTGCGCCTCCGCCCCGCCCTGGTCGGGGAGGGGACGGAGACCTGGATCAGCTTCGTCGATCCGGCCGAGGCGGCCGCCATCCCGACCGCCGAGACGATCAGGGTCCGGCTGATCTGCTCCAACCGCCGGCTGCCGGAGGGGCTGGCGCCGGGCGATCTCAAGGAACGGACCACGACCACGCCCGGAGGGGTGACGATCAAGGACGTCACGCGGGTCACGCCGACGATCGCGGCGCCTCTGGGCGGCGAGCTGACCTGGCGCCTGGTGAGCCACATGGCGCTCAATTACCTGTCGCTCGCCACGCTCGACAGCCTGCGCACCGTGCTGCGCCTGTACGACCTGAGGAGCCTGCACGACGCCGGCGCCTCCCGCCGGCTGGAGCTGCGCCTGGCCGCGATCGAGTCGGTCCAGGTGCGCCCGGACGAGTGGCTCCTGCGCGGCCATCCGGTGCGCGGGCGCGCCATCGAGATCGGCCTGCGCGATCGCCAGTTCGGGGAGGCGGGCGACATCCAGCTCGTCGGCAGCGTGCTGGACGTCTTCTTCTCCATGTTCGCGAGCCTGAACTCGCACACGCGGCTCGTCATCAGGGGTCTCGACTCGGGAGAGGAGTTCCGGTGGACGCCGAGACACGGCAGCCAGATCCTCCAGTAATCCACAAGCTCCTCGAGGAGGGGCACCGCTTCTCCTTCTTCAGGGCGGTGCAGCTCCTGCACCTCTGCCATCCGGAGGCGGCGCCGATCGGCCGGACCGGGCCGGCGCGGGAGGAGGCGGTGCGGCTGCGGGCCGATCTGAGCTTCGCCGTGCCGCGGTCGACCGTGTCGGCGATCCGCGCCATCCCCGGGGAGGACGACGGGCGACCGCGCTACGCCGTCGTCCAGAGCCTGATGGGGCTGTTCGGCATCCGATCGCCGATGCCGGAGGTCTACACCGAGGAGCTCCTGCAGCGGGCCCTCGAGAGCGATCCGGTGCGCGACCTGCTGGATCTCTTCCACCACCGCATCCTGTCGCTCCTGTACCGGGCCTGGGCGCGCAGCCGGCCGCACGTCACGTTCCGTACCGACCCGGCCGAGACGCTGACCCAGATCGTCTTCTGCATCGCGGCCCTGGGAGAGGAGACGCTGCGCCGGGCCGCCTCCTCCCGGCCGCTCGGGCTGGTCCGCTACGCGCCGTTCCTGGCGCGCTCCGCGAAGACCGGTCCCGGCCTCGAGGCGATCCTCTCGGACTTCCTCGACGGGGCCCCCGTGCGGGTCGAACCGCACGCCCTGCGCCGGGTGACGATCCCCGAGGACCAGCGCGCCCGGCTGGGGGTGGCCGGATGCAGGCTCGGGGAGGACTTCAGCCTCGGGGAGACGATCCAGGACCGCGCCGGGAAGTTCCGCCTCGTGGTCGGGCCGCTGGCGCGGCCGGCGTTCCAGGCGCTCTCCCCGGGGGGCGCGGCCCGGGACGGCGCCGGCGCCCTGGTCCGGCTGTACGTCCTCGACGCCCTGGAGCACGACGTGGTCCTGGGGATCCTGGCCGGCGAGAAGCCCGCCTTCCGGCTCGGCGCCGGCGAGGATGGTCCGAGGCTCGGGATCGATACCTGGCTTTCGAGCGACAGGCTGGAAGACTCGTGGATCCCCTTCCCGAGCTTCCCAAGGCACCCCCGCGAAGGGGCTGAGGAGCTGGTGGCATGAGTCTCGAGGTCGACGTCCGCGCGCTGCTTCGCAAGCTGAACCGGGTCACGAACCGCGCCCTGAACGCCGCGGTCGGCACCAGCAGCTCCCGATCGCACTACGAGCTGGGACCCGACCATCTCCTGGCGGCGCTCCTCGACGAGCCGACCTCCGACGTGCCGCGCATCCTGCGCCGCTTCGAGATCGACGAGACGCGGGTGCGCCGCCTGGTCACGCGCGCCCTCGAGACGATGCGCTCCGGCAACCCCGGCAAGCCGGCCTTCTCGCCGAAGCTCCTCGACTGGCTGCAGGCGGGATGGCTGCACTCCTCGGTCGATCTCGGCCAGGGGGAGATCCGCTCGGGCGGCCTGATGCTGGCGCTGGCGGCCAACCCGGGGAGCGTCCTGTCGCAGGACTACCTCGACCTCCTCGCGCCGCTCAGCCGCGACACGCTGCGCAAGGAGTTCGACGCCATCGTCTCCGGCTCCGCCGAGCAGACGTCCGGCGCCGCCGCGGTCGGGGCGGGCGCCGCCGAGGGAGTGACCGGGGCGCCGGGGTCGCCCGGGGGCGGGAAGCGCTCGGCCGACTCGGCGCTGTCGAAATACACGGTCGACTTCACGGCCCAGGCGCGCGCCGGCAAGATCGACCCGGTCTTCGGACGCGACCGCGAGATCCGGCAGATGGTCGACATCCTCGGGCGGCGTCGCAAGAACAACCCGATCGTGGTGGGGGAGGCGGGCGTCGGCAAGACCGCGGTGGTCGAGGGGCTGGCGCTGCGCGTCGTCCAGGGGGACGTCCCGGAGGTCCTGCAGGGGGTCGAGGTGCTGTCGCTCGACCTGGGGCTCCTGCAAGCGGGGGCGGGGGTGCGCGGCGAGTTCGAGAACCGCCTGAAGTCGGTGATCGAAGAGGTCAAGGGGTCGCCGACGCCGATCATCCTGTTCATCGACGAGGCGCACACGCTGATCGGCGCCGGCGGGGCGCAGGGGGGCGGCGACGCCGCCAATCTCCTGAAGCCGGCCCTGGCCCGCGGCGAGCTGCGCACCATCGCCGCGACCACCTGGGCGGAGTACAAGAAGTACTTCGAGACCGACGCCGCCCTGTCGCGCCGCTTCCAGCCGGTGAAGCTCGACGAGCCGGGGGAGGACGACGCGGTCGTGATGCTGCGCGGGCTGAAGGCGAACTACGAGACGGCGCACAAGGTGACGATCAGGGACGACGGCGTGGTCGCGGCGGTCCGGCTGTCGAACCGCTACATCTCCGGCCGGCAGCTCCCCGACAAGGCCGTCGACCTGCTCGACACCTGCGCCGCTCGCGTGAAGGTGGCGCAGGTCGCCCGGCCGGCGCGGCTCGAGGACCTGGTGAAGCGCCGCGAGGCGCTGGAGCGCGAGCGCCAGGCGCTGCGGCGCGACGTCGCCACCTCCGGGACGCGCGACCCCGAGCGCATGTCGCGGCTCGACGGCGAGCTCGGTACGATCACGGAGGAGGTGTTACGGATCGAGGCGGTCTGGGGGCGGGAGCGCGAGGCGGCCCGGCGGGTCCTCGAGGTCCGCAAGGCGCTGGCGGAGGCCCCCGAGGACACGGGGCTGCAGGCGAAGCTGGCCGACGCGACGGCGGCGCTCGAGGAGACGCGCGAGACCGATCAGGTCTACGTGCCGCTCGAGGTCGACCCCGACACGGTGGCGCGCACCGTCTCCGACTGGACCGGCATCCCGCTCGGCAGCATGGTGCGGGATCAGGCGCGCGCCATCCTGGAGTTCGAGGCGCGCATGAGCGGCCGGATCAAGGGGCAGGGGCACGCCCTCGACGCCGTCGGGCGCGGTCTGCGCGCGGCCAAGGCGGGGATCGGCAACCCCTCGGCCCCGATGGGCGTCTTCATGTTCGTCGGCCCGAGCGGCGTCGGCAAGACCGAGACGGCGCTCGGCATCGCCGACCTTTTGTTCGGGGGGGAGCGCTTCCTGACCTCGATCAACATGTCGGAGTACCAGGAGAAGCACACGGTGTCGTTGCTCAAGGGCTCGCCTCCCGGCTACGTCGGGTACGGCGAGGGGGGCGTGCTGACCGAGCCGGTGCGGCAGCGGCCGTACAGCGTCGTCCTGCTCGACGAGGTGGAGAAGGCGCACCCCGACGTGATGAACCTGTTCTACCAGGTGTTCGACAAGGGATCGCTGACCGACGGCACCGGGCGCGACATCGACTTCAAGAACACCATCATCGTCCTGACCAGCAACCTCGGCACCGACGTCATCACGAAGATGTGCGGGGCCCCCGTCCCGCCGGAGGTCGGGGAGCTGGCGGCCGCCGTGAAGCCGGCCCTGGTGCAGCACTTCAAGCCGGCGCTCAACGCGCGCTGGACGGTCGTGCCGTTCCTGACGATCGGCCCGGAGGTGATGAAGGAGATCGTGACGCTCAAGCTCGACCGGGTCGGGCGTCGGCTGCACGAGAGCCATCGCATCGGCTTCTCGTACGACGGCAAGGTGGTCGAGCAGATCGCCGCGCGCTGCACCGAGGTCGACACCGGGGCGCGCAACGTCGACCACGTGGTCCAGGCCAGCCTGCTGCCGCGGATCTCCACGGAGATCCTCGAGCGGCTGACCGCCGGCGAGATGCCGCGCCGGCTGCACCTGGACCTCGCCGCCGACGGCGGCTTCGACCTGCACTGGGAAGGAGCGGCGGCACCCGCGCGCGCCGGGGCGTCCAAGGGCGCGCTGCCCGTGCCCCCGGGCGTGCCCATCGTCGAGCCGGGGCGGCCCGCGGAGGCGTAAGAGGGAGGTTCGGACATGCCCGAGATCACCGCGGTCGAGACGTTTTTGCTGTTCGAGGTCCAGGGGCAGTCGAAGGATACGTTCAAGGTGGCGTCGTTCTCCGGGAACGAGGGGATCTCCCGGCTGTTCAGCTACTCGCTCGATCTCGCCTCTGCGGATCACGACCTCGATCCCCAGTCGGTGCTCGGGAAGTCCGCCCACCTGACGATCAAGGGGACCGACGCGGATCGGCACGTCCACGGCATGGTCAGCCGCATCGAGCAGGCGGGCCGGGCCGACGAGTTCTCGCGCTACCGCCTCACGGTCGTGCCGGCGGTCTGGAAGCTCGGGCTGCGACAGAACAGCAGGATCTTCCAGGAGAAGTCGGTCCCGGACATCATCAAGAAGGTGCTGAAGGACGCCGCGATTCCGGACGATCAGGTCGAGCTCAAGGTGCACGGCGACCACAAGCCCTGGATCTACTGCGTCCAGTACCGCGAGACCGACCTGGCGTTCATCTCGCGCCTGATGGAGCAGGAGGGGATCTTCTACTTCTTCAAGCACGACGAGAAGAGCGCGGTCATGCGGATCGGCGACGACACCTCGGACCATCCCGCGGCGCCGGACGTCGGCCGGCTGCCCCTGCGGCCGGGGTCGGGGATGGCGATGGCGGAGGAGACCGTGACGCGGTTCACCGTGGCGGAGGAAGTGCGCCCGGACGCCGCCGCGGTGCGGGACTACAACTTCACCAAGCCGACGGTCGACCTGACCGGCACGGCGAAGGACAGGCCCGGCCTCAGCACGGAGGTCTACGACTATCCCGGGGAGTACGACGAGCCGGACGAAGGGCGCGCCCTCGCCAAGATCCGCCTGGAGGAGCTGCGCGCCACCCGGCGGCGTGGCTCCGGAGACAGCACCTGCCCCCGGCTCACGCCCGGACACACCTTCGAGCTCGAGGGACACGGGCGCGGCGATCTGAACAGGAAGTATCTCCTCCTCGACGTGCAGCACAACGGCACCCAGCCGCAGGTCCTCAAGCGGGAAGGGCTCGGGGCCTCGAGCAGCTACGGCTGCTCGTTCGCCTGCATTCCGTCCGATATCCCCTTTCGGCCCCCGCGCATCACGCCGCGGCCGATGGCGCAGGGGGCCCAGACGGCGATCGTCGTGGGCCCCTCGGGAGAGGAGATCCATACCGACGAGCACGGGCGCATCAAGGTGCAGTTCCACTGGGACCGGGAAGGGAAGAAGGACGAGAACAGCTCCTGCTGGATGCGCGTGGCCCAGGCCTGGGCCGGCGCCAAGTGGGGAGGGCTCTTCGTCCCGCGCATCGGGCAGGAGGTGATCGTCACGTTCCTCGACGGGGACCCGGACCAGCCGATCGTCACCGGCACGGTCTACAACGCCGACAACCCCCCTCCCTACGATCTGCCCGGCAGCAAGACGAAATCGAGCCTGAAGACCAACTCCAGCAAGGGCGGAGGCGGATCCAACGAGCTGCGCTTCGAGGACGCCAAGGGGGGCGAGGAAATTTTCCTGCATGGCCAGAAGGACTGGAACGTCCAGATCGAGAACGATCATTCGAGCCACATCGGGGCCAACCGGACCGTGCAGGTGGGCGGCCACCACGATGAGTCGATCGGGAAGAACATGTCCCTCAATGTGGCCTCGAACCTGACGGAGATGGTCGGCGTCAACCACTCCGAGACCGTCGGTGCCGCGATGGAGCTGACGGTCGGCGGCGCGCTGGCCCTCACGGTCGGCGCCGCGCTCGTCGAGTCGGTGGGAGCCGCCAAGGCCACGAACGTCGGCGCGAGCAAGTCGGAGACGATCGGCAAGACCGCCTCGCTGCAAGTCGGTGACGACCTGGGCGAAACCGTTGGAAAGGACCGCAACGTGCAGATCGGGAAGGACCTGAAGGAGAAGATCGGTGGGCAGCATCAGGAGCAGGTCGAGAAGGAGTTCGTACTCCAGGCCAAAAAGATCCAGCTGACCGCCCAGGACGAAATCGCCATCACCTCGGGGAGCGCCGAGGTCATTTTGAAGAAGAGCGGGGACATCTCAATCAAGGGGAAGAAAATCAGCATCGAGGGAAGCGGGGACGTGATCGTCAAGGGGAGCAAGATCAAGGAGAACTGAGATGGCCATCGGCATCAGGGAGGCGCCGGCCTCCCGGGACATCAGGCATCTGGAGGCGCAAGGCCTCCGTGTCGGCACGCTCGTCCGCGTGGACTCCTCTGGAGTCCCGCACGTGGAGTACCCCGGCAATTCGAGCGGTCCGGTGCCGGCCCGCTCCATCGTTCCGGTGGCCGCGCCGGACGCTGTATCTTCGGGAGCCGGAGCGTCGGTGGTGCTGCTCTTCTCGAAGGACGAGCCGTCCCGGCCGATCATCCTGGGATTCCTGCAGGACGCCCCGGGCCGAAGCCATCGACAGCCCGCGGACTCGCGGGTCGAGGACCCGGACGTCATGCTCAAGCGAGGCCGGAGGATCGTCCTGGAGGCGAGCCAGGAGATCGTGCTGCGCTGCGGGAAAGGCTCCGTGACGCTGAGCGCCGACGGCAAGGTGGTTGTTCGCGGAGCAAAGGTACTCAGCCGCGCTTCGGGCGTGAACGCCATCCGGGGAGCGGCGGTGAGGATCAACTGACCGTGCCCGCCGGGCCCATCGACAACCGTACGCCGTTCGCCGTCGGCGCGATCTATCCGACCGACGAGGAAGGGCGGCCTCTCGTCGTCCCGATCGTCAAGGCGACCTACGATATCCGGGCCGGCACCGACCTGATCCTGGCGCCGCAGCAGGATCCCGTGTCCCCGGAGGGGATGTTCTGGGGGACGCCCGGGCAGTCGAGCCTCAGGTACGAGCCGGAGATGGCGTTCGTCAAGCTCGGGACGGACGTGGTCCTGGTGGGAGAGGCGTGGAACCGGACCCCAGGGGCGGGGAGCGTCGATGTCGAGTTCCAGGTCGGTCCGCTCAGGAAAATCGTCCGGGTGTTCGGCGACCGCCGGTGGATTCGGTCGCTGGGGGCGCCGATCATGACGAGGCCCCAGCCATTCGAGCGTGTGCCGCTCCTCTACGAGCGAGCCTATGGAGGCTGGGATCGCAGCGATCCGGATCCCAAGAAGCACTCGTGCGAGCCGCGGAACCCCGTGGGCTTGGGTTACCGATCCCGGGGCACCGTTCCGGAGGAGGGAGTTCCCGTTCCCAATCTGGAGGACCCCAGAAGCCCGATCAAGAGCCCGGGCGATCGCCCGCACCCTGCGGCCTTCGGCTTCCTGGCGCCCTCCTGGCAGCCGCGTCTACGCTGGGCGGGGACCTACGATGAGCGGTGGAGCAAGGCCCGCATGCCACTCCTTCCGTCGGACTTCGATCGTCGCTTTTTCAACTCCGCGCATCCCGATCTGGTCGCGCCCCGCGGCCTCGAGGGCGATGAACCGGTCTTGGTGTCGGGGGCGAGCCCGACGGGGCGGCTGGCGTTCCGGCTCCCCGGGCTGCCGCCACCCCAGTGTGTCATCGCGCGCTCCAAGCGCCCGGACGCCTCGATCGCGATGCGGCTGGACACGTTCGTCGTCGACGCTCCGAGGGCCAAGACCTTCATGACCTGGCGTGGCTCCCTCCCTCTCGACGAGGGGCCCCATGATGTGACGGACGTCAGCGTCTCCTCGCGGGCCGTCGCCGCGCAGCCGGCCGGCAGGGGCTGAGACATGGGTGTCACCGTGGGGGTCGACAATCTTTCCGTCGTGCATCAGGATAGCGGCGGGATCACCATCGCCTTCCCGGACGTATGCAAGACACCGACCCCGGCCGGGCCGATTCCGATACCGTACCCCAACATCGCCAACGCCTCGGACACGGCCCAGGGAAGCCAGACGGTCAAAATGGATGGCAATCCAATTTGCCTGGAGGACTCCAACTTCAAGATGAGCACGGGGGACGAGGCGGGGAGCGCGGGCGGCGTCCTCTCGAGCAAGATCAAGGGCAAGGCGGAGTTCGTGAACTACTCGTTCGACGTCCAGGTCGAGGGGAAAAAGGTGCCGCGCGCCTTCGACCTGATGCTCCACAACGACAAGAACACGCCTCCCTTCCCGCTGCTCCAGCCGCCCGTGATCGTGGTGTCGATCCCGGAGGATCCGGTGTGCTTCCTTTGCGGCAAGAAGATCTAGCGTTCTCTTTCCGACGGGACCGGGTGTCGGAAGGGGTCGAGCGGGGAAGCCTGAGATGAGTCAAAAAGAACAGCATCTCGAAGCGCTGCAAGACCTGAATCACACGAAAGCCAAGAAGGCCAGGCTGGGATGCGTGGCTCCGCACGAAGCCAAATACGACTCGGGAGCCTGGCCTGACTGCAACTATAGGAAGAACGCGCACCAGTACTCCATCGGCAATGACACCGACATCTACAACGTCCCGACCCTGCGGAGTCCCGTTCGGTGGCTGGAGTTCGCGCTGCAGCATCTCGAGCCGATCCTTTACTCGCAGGACTCCAAGAACAAGGCGATGCGCGGTCAGGTGCGTCGGGCCGGCCCGCCCTCGCCGCTGGATGATCAGGGCTGCTGGGATCTTCTGCATACGATCGCCGACCCGACGTACAATGCCTTGGGATCCGCGAACTTCCATGATGAGCGGGTGCCGTACTCCCACAACACGCATCACGTCTTCGCATGCGACGAAATCTACAGGGCGTTCACATACCAGGAGCTCGAGATCCTCGTCCTGGCGGAATACAACATCAACCGCGTGCCCAACCTGATCATCCTGCCGACGCAGCGGTGCGTCGCGTGGGCCCTGAAGCTCCCGGTGCACTGTCCCGATCAGAAGGAACATCCTCTGTACAGCCAGAAGGTGCGCACGAAACTCGCCGACATCAAGGGGGAGTTCCTGGAGAACGCCGAGGAGACGGGGCACAAGCTCACGAAGGAGAACGCTCCCAATCTCGTGAAGCAGATGGAGGACAACTCCAGGGAGTTGAGGCAGTACCTGATCGACAAGGGACTCCGCATCCCAGGGATCAACCTGAACCAGCTCAGCATTCCGTAGGGGGCCGTGTGCCGGATTACTTCATCCTGAAGGAGGCGCAGGATCCGACGGCCGATTGCCTCCTCGATCGTCTGCCCGAAGGGAACGATGCCCTCTTTCGGCCTCGCGTCGGAAAACCGATGGGAGCGGACTACCCGGAGGTGATGCAGTTCGAGATGTCTCCGGATCTCGGAGGGATCAGGCTTCATGACCTGATCTGCAACACGCTCGGCTTCTACGTCATCTCCGCGCGACTGAAGCAGATCCTTGAGGAGCATGCCGGGGCGGAGTTCGAGTTCCTGCCCATCCACATCGTCAACCGCAAGGGGCGCCGTGAGAAGGGCCCCTATTTCATCGCCAACCTCATAGGACGCCAGGTCGACTGCGCCGACCTGTCCCGCAGCATCATGCGTGAGAGCGCCATGCGCAAGGGACGCTACGGTTCCCTCAGGCGGCTCACGATCGACCCGGCGCGCGTCGACCCGGACTTCAAGGTCTTCCGGTTGCAGCAGATGCCGAAGCTGTTCATCGTGCGGGACGATCTCAAGGGGGCCATCGAACGGGGAGGCGTGACCGGCTGCGCCTTCCACGCGATGGGAACGGACGTCGACATCGATTGACCCCGGCGCGCGCCGGCGCCGCCGAGCCTCGAGGAGGAGCCGGGCCACGCGCGGGTCCGTCTCAGGGATGGGGATACGTCGTGGTCAATCTTGGCCTGACGATCGAGAATCTCGAGTTGCTCATCCGTGTGGGCCTGGACGATATCAAGTCCGGGACCGGCGATGACGATCAGGGGAAGAAGCTCACGACGCTGGCGCTTTACTATCGGGAGCTCGGGGTCGCCCTCTATCTCTCCACGGGCGACCCGGCGTCGTTCGCAGGTTCGCTCGCGAAAGGGGTCCAGGCGCGGCTCCACTATCTGCGCCGCCACGCGGAGGGCAAGGTTCCCGACAGCCTGCGCTACAACACCACCCTCCAGAATCGGGCCTTCTTCGACGCGCTCGCGATCGGCGACCTCGCCTCGGCCTCCGAGCTGGTCAGGTTGTGCGATTCCAGGTGGTACCCCGATTTCGAGTACGAGGACGACTTCCTGTTCGCAGACTTCCTGCAGCGATTCTTCCTCGTCCTTCACGACGGCGCTGGAAAGGCGCTCGCGGAGCAGAACCTGGCACGGCTGGCCGGAGTTCTGGAGGGGCAGGCAAGCCCCGAGCACGACCTCTGCGCCGCCCTCGTCGGCGAAGACGCGGAGGGCTTCGACGCGGCCTTCACGGCGCTGCTGAATCGGCGCAGGGCCAAGTTCAAGGAGATCCTCACGCTGCCGCCGGAGGTCGTCGCCACGGAGAAGCATGTCTTCGTCAACGGGATCGGGATCGTGCTCCTGGCCCGCGGAGCCGGGCTCGCCACCCAGGAGGAGTATCCGACGGTGCCTCGACCCCTACTGAGGCTGCCGCCTCACGCACGGGTCGCGCCGGAGGCCTGGAGGCGGCTCCGATGAATCGCTCCGATGATAGGACGGGCCAGGAGCCCGGCCGCACCGAAAGCCTGGCAGTCACGGGGCTCGGGATGGTATCCGCGCTCGGCCGGGGGGTCGCCGGGTCGATCGCCGCCCAGCGGTGCGGGATGTCACGAGCCTCGGACTGCGACCACTTCCGCGTCTGGGACCCCGCGGTGGAAGGCGAGGTGCCTCTCCACGCCCACCAGGTCCGTGAGTTCTCCGAAGGATACGAGGCGGCGGGTCGGTGGGTTCGGCTCGGCGCCGCCGCCCTCGAGGATTTGATCGCCGGCCGTCGGCCCGCGGTCGGTGGGACGCCACGGCAGCGCCTGCGGACGGGCCTCATCGTCATCGCCCCGTCGTGGGACGAGGAGAGATTTCCCGTCGACCCCGAGCCGTTCGAGCGCGTCCCCGCCCTTCTCGCGTCGCAGCTGAAGGGAGAGTGGGCCGTTCAGGACATCGAGAGCCTGGACGGAGCTTCCGCGGGAACCGCGCTGGCTCTGAACCGTGCGCGCGGCCAGATCGTAGAAGGAAGGTGGGATCGAGCTCTCGTCCTTGCCGTGGACAGCCTCGTCGACTCGCCCTCTCTGGACTGGCTTCAGAGGGCGGGTCGGCTGAAGGTCGGGGACCGGCCGACCGGCGTGATACCGGGAGAGGCCGCGGTCTGTGTGCTCGTCGAGGCCGCACGACCTGCGCGACCGCGAGGGGAGAGCGCGCTCGCCATCGTGCGATCCTGCCAGAGCGAGGGCGCCCCGACGGAGGGATGGCCCTCACCGCAGGCCTCGGGGCGCGCGCTCGCGGGCTGCATCAACCGCGCCCTGGAGGCGTGCGCCGATCGACCCTTCGACGCGGGCTTCGTGATCGTGAACCTGAACGGCGAGGAGGGGCGGGCCGCTCGGTGGGGGACGGCGTCGTCGCTCCTGAGCCGTCAACCGTCCTTTCAGGATCCGCGGCTCGTGACTCCGGCCCAGTCGTTCGGGGAGACGGGCGTCGCCAGCGGGGCCATCGGGATCTGCGTCGCCGTGCAGGCCTTCGCGCGGGGTTACTCCCCCACGGACGACGCAGTGATCGTCGGGATGTCGGACGCCGGTGGGGCGGAATGCATCGCCGTGAGCCGCGACGCAGCCTGACTCCGGTCCGGTGAGAGACGTGGCCGTTCGCGAGGGGGGCCCATGAACGAGTCGAAGGGCACGGACAACCGCGAGGCACCGGAGTGGGCGCGACCGCGTCGGGTCTCCTTCGGAATCGTGGCGCGCGGGAGGGTCGCGGTGGGTGTTGTCGCGCTCGGGGGCGTCTCGATCGGCGTCATCGCGCTCGGCGGCGTCGCCATCGGCGTCGTGGCCCTGGGCGGCCTCTCTCTCGGGGCGCTGGCCCTGGGGGGCCTCGCCTTCGGTTGGAAGGCGATCGGTGCGATGGCCATCGGAGTCTCCGCGGCTCAGGGAGCGATCAGAGTTCTTCTGGGCGCCTTCGTCCCCCTTCTCCGGCCGGGATCCATCTCCCGACGATCGGGGCCGCTCCTCGCACGACACGCGGGAGGGCGCAGGGACCGTCGCCTCGAGGCCGCCGCGCGGGGTGCAAGGAGCGACGCTATCGCCCGCCGCAGGTCAATCGGCCGTTTCGAGCCTTCGGAGAGATGACCCGCGCGTGCTAGCGCGTCCAGGCGGGCCGCCCGTCCTACGCGTGCCCGTACTCGTCGACCCAGTTGCCGCCGATCTCGGTGAGCGCCGGCGTGGGGCCGGAGACGAACTCGATCTGCTCCCCCCCGCCGCCGTGGCCGAACAGGGGGCCGCAGAATCCGACGTTCACGATCGATCCGGCCCTCAGGACGCAGACCGCCACGTCGGTGAAGCCGGCCGGGAGAGCCTGGGCGTCGACGTAGTCGGAGCGGCTGAGCACCACGTCCCCGATGGCGTACCAGCGCCCGAGAGCGCCGGCACCGCTCACCAGCTCCGGCCGCGTCGCGGCACCCTCGCCGGCGCCGACGTGCACCCGCATCGCTTCGACGTCGCGCTGCAGCCGGAGCGTCCGGTACGGCCCGAGCCAGGCACCCGGGCGGGAGGTGGGGGCGTTCGGGACGACGGTTCCCGGAATCATCGCTGCGATCATGGGGTCCTCCGTGCGCCATCCTGAGCGGGACGCGCCCGGGCCGGAACGGCGCCCGGCCGGTCCCTTCCGGCCGGTGCGCCGTTCGTGACGACCGGGGCGCCCGGGCGGGCGACGTCGTCGATCGGGAAGCGCGTGGCGAGATGGCGGTCGATGAAGCGTCGCTGATTCGACGCGAGGTCGCGCGTCTCGAGGAGCGGGATCTCCTTCACCTGCACAGCGAGGTCGAGGGCGGCGGCGGGGCGGTCGGCCAGCCTGCCGGCGCGCAGCGTCGCGGCCGGTGCCGTGGGGGAGAACGGCTGACCGGCGCGCCAGCGGGTGCCGCGCGCGAAGCGGGCGGCGTTCGCCTTCCACCAGGACGTGACCGCCGCCGGGTCGGGGGACGGCAGACCTTCGTAGAGATCCAGATCGAGTGACTCCTCGTTGTCCTCAGCGGCGCCCGGAGCCGAGGCCTCCTCGGCGGGCGGGCGCGCCGTCAGCTTCGCCGCCTCCAGATCGGCCCCGAAGATCGTGCTGAAGGAATGCCCCGCCAGGCGCGCCACCTTCTTGTCGGCCATCTTCGTGAGGAGCGGCTCGGCGGCGCCGGACTGCCCGAGCCAGCCGAGACCGCGCAGTGCGGCCGGCGCCAGCTCCGGGCTCTCGAGCGCCACGCTCAGGATCTTGAGGTCGTCGGGGCCACCGAGCAGGCCGAGCCTCTCCAGGACCTCCGGAGGGGCCGAGGCCGCGGCGTTCCGCACCGCGGCCCGGAAGCGGTCGACGGCACCGCGGAACCCGAGGAGCACCGCCGCTTCCAGGGCGGTCCAGCGGACCTCGTCGTCGGGCGCGTCGAGACAGGTCTCGACGCAGGCGTTGCACCCGATCACCTTCAGGCTCCCCGCGTGGCGCAGCGCCGCGACGACGACCTCCTTCGGCTGCTCCCGCGGGCGCAGGAGAGGCCGCAGCAGATCGATCGGCTGGGAGAGGCCGCGGAAGCGCGCGATCTCGAGCGCGGCGGTGCGCAGGGCGGCCGCGTCCGATCGGATCCAGGACGCCAGCCAGCCCTCGTGGCCCTTCGCGGGGGTCAGGGACAGCCCCGACACGAGCGGCGCCGTCCGCGTGAAGGCCGGGTCCTTGAGGGTCGCTTCCAGCCGCTCCCGGTCCGGCCCGCCGCCCCGGCAGGCGAGGACCGCGGCCGCGGCGCAGACGGCTCCGTCGTCCCCCTCGGTGAGACCGCCCTCCACGATCGGCCGCGCAGGTTCCGCTCCGATCACCAGGCCGTCGACGTGCGCCAGCCAACGCTCGTCCCACTCCGCCAGCCTGGGCAGATCGACATGGAACGATCGCAGCAGGTGCGCACGGACGTCGAAGAGCCAGGAGGCCTCCTCGAGGTGCTCTTCGAGGATGTCGATCATCATCCCGGCGTCTCCTCCTCGGTGTCGCGAGGGCCCTTGTCGCGGGACGCGGTCTCGGGCGGTCGTGTCTGCATCGTGAAGCGAGCCGACAACGAGGCGGAAGGGGAGCCGGCATCGCGCGGCGCCGTCTCCTGCGCGCGGGCGTCCGGCGCCGCCGCGGCGCCGCCGATCCCGCGCAGCAACGCCTGGTCCTCGTCGAGGTCGCAGGTCACAGGCGCGAGCCCCGCCTCGAGGAGGAGGCGCGCCTCCGGGACGCTCAGCAGGAACTCGAGCGGGAGCAGATGGTCGGGGTCGTCGGGGCGCCCGAGAGGGCGCATCGCCAGCCGCTCGACCCGCGCGACGTCGAGCGTTCTGGCGCTCTCCGGGCCGGCGCGGCGCACCGTCTCCGTCAGGGCGCGACCGGCGAGCCAGACGGCGCTGGCGAACGGACCGTCCGGCGAAGCGACCTTCTCGCGATAGGCGCCGAGGAGAACCGGCGCCTCCTCCGGCCCGTAGGGGGCGCGAAACAGGAACCGGTTGCAGGTCAGGACCAGGTCGGTCCCGGCGGCGCGCGCGGTGGCGCCGGCCTCGCGGATCTGCGCCAGCGACTCGGAGGATGCGAGATCGGCGATCGGCGCCGGCCGGGCCGTCGCCTGATCCCCGCCGCGCGCCAGGAGCGACGCGTCGGTCGGAAGGAACAGGCGCGCGCCGAGCGCGGCGGCCAGCCGGGCCGCGGCCGCCAGGATCCGCGCGGAGTCCTCGTCGGGCCCGACGGCGTGATCGACGAGGATGGCGCCGCCGGGCGCGGTGCGGCCCCCGCCCTCCTCGTGCCAGAGGAGGAGCCGCTCCAGCGCCTCGGCGACCTCGGCGCGGCTGGCCGGAAGCACGAAGAGGCGCAGGTCGCCGCGCCTCAGATCGGCGCGCTCGACGATCGCCCAGAGCGATCGCCAGGCGGCCTCGCGGTCCCGGAGCGCCGGGTCGTGCAGGATCGCCTCGAGCTGGCGGCCGAGCGCCTCGTCGACGGCGGTGCGCGCCTGCCGCAGGCGCGCCTCCCACGGCGTCGTCATGCCGAGGAGGAGGCGCAGGCGATCGCGCAGGCCGAGCGGCGCCGCCGGGGCCCCGGGCAGCGCCGCCCCGGCGGCCGGAGGAGCCGTGCCGGGCAGGTCGACTAGGGCGAGGAAGTCGTCGGCCGCGGGCGCCGGGCGCGACGGCTGCGCGACGGCTGCGCGCGGAGTCACCCCGGGAGGGGAGGAGGGCACGTCGGGCCAGAGCTCGTCGAACGCCTCGAGCAGCGCGGGGATCCCGGCGCCGGCGCGCGCGGCCTCGATCAGCCGCTGCCGCCAGGCGAGCAGCGGTGCCGTGGGGGGGAAGCGGCCGAGCAGGTTCTCGGGATCGAAGTCGCGGATCGACCCGAGGGTCGCGCTCCAGGAGATCTCACGCGGGGCGCCTGTGACGAGGTCGGGCGTCCTCAGATCCAGCCGCGGTCGCAGCCGCGCGAACAGGGCCTGGAACTCTCCCGCCTCCACGCGGCGCAGCTCGGCCGCCGCCGGGGGCTCTGCCCCGAAATCGGCGAGGATCGTCAGCGTGAACGACGCCCGCGGATCCTCCGGCCCCGGCGCCTCGGGCGCCGCGCCGCGAACGCCGCCCCCGACGCCCTCGCTCATGCGGCCCCCTCCGTCAGCGGGATCGACAGCTCGATCTCGGCGTCCCGTCCGCTCCCCGTCAGATCGCCGCGCAGGAAGGCGCGGGCCACGCGGCGTCCCTGCGGGCGCTCGACGGCGGTCCGCAGCGTGGCGCTCACGCCGTCGGTCAGGCGGGAGGCGAGCGCCTTCTGCAGGGCGCCGCGCAGCAGGAGATCGGCGGCCGCGTCGTCCGGCTCCGCCTCGACCGCCGGGACCGTCGCGGCCAACGCCGAGACGAAGCGGCCGAGCACGAGGGTGTGGGCGAGAGTCCCCTCCACCGGAATCTTCCGCGGATCCGTCCGGTAGGCGTTGACGATCAGAGGGAGGACGGCGCTTCCGGCTCCGGCCGACTCGAAGAGCGGGCTCAGCCCGGAACGCACCAGGGGCTGCACCGCCTCGAGGTCGAGGGCGGCCTCCAGCGAAGAGGAGCGCCGGGCTCCTCCGGGCGAGCTCCACGTCCAGACCGGCAACTCGAGGTGCAGCCGCTCCGGGACGATCCCCGAGAGCGTCAAAGGATCTCCGCGATCGCGGCGGCTGCGGACCAGATCGGCGCCCGCGAGCCAGACTCCCCGGCCCCAGAGGTAATCGTCCGGACGGCCGGGCGACGCCGTCTCGGCGTGCGCGCCCGCCTCCTGCGTGTAGACGGGGCGCAGCAGGAAGCGATTGATGGTCAGCCCCACCCAACGCGCCGCGTCCGAGGCGCGGAAGGCGCGCCAGCCGCCGCCCCATGCGGCGTCCAGCCGATCCGCCGGGTCGCTCAGCCCAGGCAGGTGGGCCGCGTGACGCAGACCGAGCAGGGAGGGCGCGGCGCCCAGCAAGACGGCCGTGCGTCTCCGCTCGGCCAGAGCGGCGACCTCCCGCAGGAAGGCGCCGTCCGCGAGGGCGCCGCCGATGTCGGAATCGACGAGGACGGCGGCGCAGGCGCGCTCAGGGCCGCCGAAGATCCGGTCGGGCGACGCGCGCAGCGCCGGGGTGGCCAGGTCGAGGACGTCGATCTCGACGTCGCGCCCGTCCCCCGCCTGCCGCAGAAGACGGTCGAGCCCTCTCCAGGCCGCCTCGATCGCCTGGAAGCGTGGCGCGTGCAGGAGCGCGTCGACCGCCTTCCACGACTCGTCCGGAGAGACGGCGGCCGGCAGGGCGAGGCGCAGCGCCTCGGGGGAGAAGTCCGCGAGGCTCCGGAAGAGGATCTCCCTCGAGACGCCCGGCCCCGGCCCGAGCCGCGGCCTCATCGAGGCCATGAGATCATCGAGCGTCGCGCCGGTCGCGGGACGCGGCGCGGCGACATCGCCGCCCAGATCGGCGACGACCAGGAGGCGGACAGGCCACGGCGAAGAGTTGGTCGAGGGCGAGATCGTGGTCGCCAACGTCACCTCTCCGACGAGCGGAATCGCTTTGGGTGTTGATGCAACCCTAGCACTACCCGGGCCGGCGATGCAACAGCGCGCAGCCCGGAGCCGTTGGCGCGCGCCCCCCCGTCCATGAGAGAATGCGGCTCATTCAGCGAGGATCGTGCGTGAGTGAGGCTTCTGCGCAGTCTCCGGCCGGCCCGGCCGGGCGGCAGGACTGGCTCGGGCGCTTCGAGCCGCTGCGCGCCCCCGTTGGCGCGCGCCGGACGCGCCGCATCCTCTGCCGCGATCGGCAGGGGGGCGGCGAGGTCGTGGTCGAGGAGGTGCGCGCCGCGACGCTGTGGATCGAGGGCGAACGGCGGCGCGCGATCGCGGGACTCACGCACGCGGCGGAGATTCTCGCCGCGCTCGCGGGCGGGCCGGGCGCGCCCTGCTTCCCGCGCCTGAAGGGAGCGGGCCTCGACGCCAACCCTCCCTGGATCGCCCTGGAGCCGGTGGACGGACCGACGCTCCGGGATGCCTTCCCCGTCGGCCCGGACGGAGCGATCCGACCGGAGAGCGGCTGGACCCTGCCCGAGGTCCTTGGCGCCCTCCTCTCCCTCAGGCCCGGTCTCGCGGGCCTCCACGCTCTCGGCGGCGCGCACGGCTCGATACGCCCTGAGATCCTGGCGGTGGAGGGGGATGGGCCGGCCGGCGCCGGCGCGGAGCGGCGGCTGCGCCTGCGCGATCTCGGCCGGGCGGGAACGCCCGACGACGAGCGCTTCATGCCGGAGAGAGAGGGGCTTCCCTACGTTCATCCCCTGATCCTGGGACGCAGGGATCGTCCCGGTCCCGAGGCGGACGTCTGGCCGATGGCGGTGGTCCTGTTCGAGCTCCTCAGCGGGCGCCCGCCGTTCCAGGCGGGGCCCTCGCGCTTCGAGCACGAGGAGCGGTTCGCGGCACGGCGTCGCATCGTCGAGGGACCGAGCTCCGGGATCCCATCCTGGCTTCCGGCCGATCTCTCCAACCTCCTGCGACAGGCCCTGACCGTCCCGCACGGCGCCCTCGCGCTGCCGGCGCCGCGCGCCGGCGGAGACCCGCTGGGTGTCTTCTTCGCGGGCCTGGCGCGCTGCCTCGAGAGCGCGAAGCGCGACCCGCTGTGGAGCCAGGCGCGCCTGCCGAACCCCGCGATCGGGGCGATCGATCAGCCGGTCCGGGTCCAGACGCGGCTGACGCCCGCCCTGCTGATGCGTCGTCAGGGGCTCTGGGAGACCTGGCGTTCGGCGAGCCAGACCCTCTTTACGGCGCTCGACTCCCTCGCCGGCCTCGGGAAGACGCCGCCGTGGTCCGGCTGGCGCGACGCGGTGATCGAGCAGGAGGCGGCGATCCTCCGCTGGCAGTCGGAGGCCGATCCGCGCAACGCCGACGTGGGCGCGGTGACGGATCAGATCGGCCGGACCGAAGCCTGGATCGCGCGGCTCGACGCCGTCTGCGCCGAGGGGTGCCGCGTCCTCGGAGAGGGCCTTGCGGCGCTGTCCGGCGATCTCGCCGGCGGCGGCGCCGGGAAGGCCGCCGGGTCCGCGGCAGGCGATCCCGCGCTGCGGGACGGCGTGGCGTCGTTCTCCCGGGAGCTCTCCGGCCTGGCGCGTGAGGCGGCGACGGGGGAGCGGCTCATCCGTTCGGCCCGGCTGCTGAGGCAGGGCGAAGCGCTCCGCGAGCGGGTGGCGCACGTCGCACGCGCCGAGCAGGAGGTCGTCCGGGGGCGTCGCGACGCGGAGGCGGCGTTCGGCGAGGCGGTCCGCCGGGAGGACTGGTCCGGCGCCCGCGCCGTCCTGGCGGCCTGGCCGGGGGGCGAGGACGCCGTCAGCCACGGGCTTCTGGAACGACTCGACGCCTGGCGGAGCGCGGTCGAGCCGGCGGAGAAGCTCCTGCGGCAGGCACGCACGCCGCAGACCCTGCAGGCTCTCGCGGCCCTGGCGCGCCGCGCCGCCTCTCCTCCCCCCGGCTTCGAGGAGGCGGCGCGGCGGCTCGCGGGCCGGCTTCTGGAGCCGGCCGAGTCGGCGCGCGCGGCCGCGCGTTCCGCCATCGATCGCGCCCGCTCCGCCCTGCGCGCGCAGGCCAAGGCCGCCGAGCGGGCGGCGGAGCGCGCGGCGCTCGAGGGAGTTCCGGATTGCGAGAACGCGGCCCGGTTCCGGCGGACGCTGCAGGCCCTCGAGGAGGAGACCGACAAAGCGGAGCGACGTCTCGGGGGCGCGCCCGACGACTTCGAGCACGCCCTCTCCCTCCCGTCCGGGCTCCAGGATCTGGAGACCGGAGCGGCCACCGCCCGCCGCGCCTGGTGGCCCCGCGACCCTCTGCCCGCCGCGCTCCAGGAATGGAGCCGCTACGAGGAGAACGTCCGGAAGCTGATCCAGAGTGGGGAGGGCGGCGTGCGGAAGGCGCGCCGCCTTCTCCAGACGCAGGTCCCCCCTGGGTGGGAGGAGGCGGGGCGCGCCCTCCTGGCGAAGGCTCCCGAGGTCGTGGCGCCTTCGCCCCTCAAGTGGATCGCCGTGGTCTCGGTCGTGGTCGTGCTGGCGGGTGCCGCGTTCTGGATCCTGCGGACGGGGCCGAGGCCGTCCGTGGTCGCCGAGCGCGACCGATCGGCCACCGGCGGAACGACCGCGCAGGGAGGGCGGGAGGGGGAGGAGACGCGCCCGACCCCGGCGATCGCGATCGCCCGGCCGACGCCGGCCCCGACGGCCGCGCCGTCGTCCCCGACACCTCCGATCGAGGCGCCGCCGACGCGCGCGATGACGGAGACGTGGATCAACGGCCCCGCCCTGCGGGACCTGACGCTCGACCTCCAGTACGAGGGACAGGAGACGCGCTACCCGCTCCCCGGCATGGTCGCCTGCCCCGAGGGAGCGCGGATGTCGATCGCGCTCACCTGGGAGCCGGGCGGGAGGGTCGCGGAGCAGGAGGCGGTCTGCGCGAGCGGCGAGGAGCTCCGGGCGAAAGTGCTGCGTCTCCTGACGGCTTCTCCCGTCGACGCGGGGCTCACCCGCGCGCGCGACCAGGCCGTGGCGGAGTGGGCGGATGCGATCCTGCGGGAGGGGCGATGAGAGTTCGCCCGATGACCACCCCCGCGCGCCGGCCGAGCGGGCGGCGCGTCGCGTCCCTGCGGCTCCGCTTCGCGCCGTGGGCTCTTCTCGCGCTCGTCGCGATGTTATCGGTGGATTCGATCGCCGCGCCGCCGGGGAAGGATCCGTGCGAGAGCCCGGAGACCAGGGGCTATATCGCATCGTTGCGCTGGCCGAAGCCTGCCCAGCCGGAGAAGCCCTCCGCCTCCTGGCAGGCCTGCCTCGGCTCGCTGCAGGCCGACTCGGTCGGCCGCTACCGGGCGAGCATCCTGAAGGCGTTCGCCGCCCTGCGCTCCAGGCGGGCGGCGCCGCCGATCCCAGGGCCCGCCGATCCCGACGACACGCTCCTGCGCGGCAGCGAGAGCCACACGCTCACCCGCGACATGCTCCCGAACTGGCGCGGGAACCTCGACGCGCCGGTTCCGACCAGGCTGGGCAACGTCTACTACCAGGCGCTCCTCGGAGCGCTGGCGTTGACGATCCTGGAGCGATCGAGCGGCCTGGAGCGCGTCGAGGTCCTGCCGGTGAGGGACTTGCAGTCGGCGGCCAAGGGGCCGCCCGACTGGGAGCGGATCGAGAAGACCCTGCCGGCCTTCGAGCACGTCCCGCTGTGGAAGACGCCGGGCGCGGCCGCAGGATCGTTGACGGAGCTGAGGGACCAGGCGACCGGCGCCGACGTCGAGCGGGGACGCGAGGTCGTCAAGCAGATCGCGATGGAGAGGTCGAGCAGCGTCTACTGGGTCCGGGTCGCCAAGCTCATCGGGGGCCTGCCGCCTCAATCCGCACCGGGGCGCGTGACTCAGGCGCTGTACCACGCGCCGCCCGGCTGCAGGTCGTCACTCTGCCTGGCCCTGGGGCGCTGCGATCCTGCGGGCGATCCCGCCAGCTGGACGGCCCTGCAGAAGGAGTATGACGCGGAGGTGAAGCGGCTCGACCGGGAGGACGCCGCCATCCGCAAGTCGCTCCCCGACGCGGTCGACTGGTCCTCTCTCGACCGGCGCCTGGAGGACGCGCGCACGTTCTCGCAGAGCGTGCAGCGCGCGAGCGCCGGCGGCCTTCCGGCGCCCGCCGTCGAGCGCGCGGTCGGCAACGCCACGGAGATCTCCGGGCGTCTCGAGGCGCTGCGACGCGCCGTCGTCTACCGCGACGCGCTCACGAGCCTGCTTCAGGGGGACGCACGGCAGGCGAAGCAGCAGGTGCTGAAGGTCGCGGACTGGAAGGGCCAGGCGCGTCTGGCCGCCACGTTCGTCGCGGCGAGCTTCTGGGAGACCGGGCCGCGCGGCGCGTCTCAGGCGTGCGCGGAGATGAGACTTCCGTGCGCGAGCAGGGACGTCAGGCAGGAGATCGCCAGAGTCGCCGGGATCCTGGGCCTGGACCCCCAGAAGCTCCAGGCGGACCACCGCGGCGGAGGCCCTTGACGGCCAAGGGCTTTTCTGGCACTGTTAGGGCCTCGCGACATCGTTTCCGGTAACAGAAAACCGAGGAGTGGGGGAGCACAATGCGGGCCGAACTTCGTGGCTGCGTCCGGTGGGCGGCGATCTGTCTTCTGGCGGCGGGGATGGTCTCGGGGCCGGCCCTGTCTCTCGTCCGTGCGGCCGGTGACTACGAGATCGACATCAAGGGGACGCTGCAGATCATCAAGCCGTCCAAGTCCGGCGAGCCGGTCGTCCTGACCGGCGAGCCCGACGTGACGTACAGGATCATCTTCCAGTACCGGGACCCGTCCTCCGAAGGAGTCTCGTTCCTCGACCGCGCCGCGCAGGTGACCGACGGCCAGTTCGAGATCCAGGGACTGCGGGGCGACAAGGTGTACCGCGTCAACGTGGAGCGGGTCATCTTCGACGAGAGCCTGCCGGGCGGGCGCAAGGTGGAGACCGTGCCGCTTTCGATCCCGCCGGATCTCTTCCTCGAGACGCCCGCGGCCCCCGACTCGACGACGCCGCCGGCGCCGGTCGAGATCGAACTGGCGCTCGCCGGCGCGGCGAGGACGGGGGAGGAGGGGCAGGCGCTCCTCTTCCAGTACAACGGCAAGGAGGTCCGGCTGGCGACGATGACGGTGGCGCCGCCGGTCAGCTAAGGTCGGGGCCGTTGACAACTTGAGTGCGCGTGTAGTATTTACGGTTCAATCTCGGAATCATAACATTTCGCTCCGCGCCGCCCCTCACCCGGCGGCGGGTTCACAGGGGAGACCTCGATGAGTCGGCATCTCTCTCGCCTCGTAGCGCTCGCGTTGTGCGTGGGCTTTGGAGCCCACCTGGTCGGGGTGCCATTCGCCCTGGCCGCCACCGGATCGGTGCGCGGGCGCGTGATCCCGGAGAGCGGGCCGGTACCGAGCGGGTGTACGGTCCGGGCCACGCCGCTCGACGGAGGGGCGCCCACGACGGTCGCCGTCGGGAGCGACGGGACGTTCCAGATGGCGCAGTTGCCCGAGGGAGCGTACAAGTTCGAGGTGCTGGGGCCCGGCGGCACGTTGCTCGGCCCGGCCACCAAGACGCTCGTCTCCCCGATGCAGCTCCAGCTGAACCTGCGCGTCAAGGCGATCCCGGCCGCCGCTACGGCGCCGCCGCCCGCGGCCCTGCCGCCGGCGGCCCAGCCGCCCGCGAAGCTGCCGCCGGCCGCCCAGCCCCCCGCCGTCCCGACGCCGCCGGCGCAGCCTCCGGTCAAACCGCCGGAGAAGCCGGCGGTGACCCAAGCGCCTCAGCCCAAGCCGCCCGAGGCGCCCAGGGCCTCGCGTCCGGCGAGGGGCGTGAGCACGGCGTCGAACAAGAAGAAGTGGGCCGTCATCGGAGCGATCGTGGGCGGCCTCGGTGTGGGCCTGGCCGCGGGCAATTCCGGAAACAATAACGCATCCCCGAGCCAGCCCTGACCCCGGACCGGGACCGGCGCCGCATCATGAGGCCGAGAGCGAACAGCGTGGTGAAATGGACCCTCACAGGCCCCGCCTGTCTCGCGGTGCTGTCCCTCGTCGCCCTGGGATGTTTCCACGCCCGATCGTCCGCATCGACCAACCCGGCTCCCGCGCCGGCCCCCGAGACGCCGCCGCCTCTCGAGATGATGAAGATCTCGATGGTGCCGACGGTGCGCGAGAGCCTGGTGCTCAAGAGCGTGACCCACGACGCGCCGTCCGAGGGGTTCGTCCTTGGCGGACCGGAGCCCCGCCCCCTTCACGTCACCGCCTCGGGAACGGGCAACCTCGCGGGAGAGGCCTGGCTGGAGGGGCCCGGAGGAGCGATCGCCAAGACGCCGATGACCTGGGACGAGAACGGCAAGGGGTACGTGGCCGAGATCCCGATGTCCTCGAAGCAGATCCAGGAAGGGAGCTACGACCTCAAGGCGATCCTGCGCGCCGACGGCAAGGAGACCGAGGTGATGACCGCCGTCGATCCGGTCCTGGTCAAGGCGGCGCGGCCGGTCCTCGCGACGGCGCTCGCCGAAACGGCGGGGCGCTTCCGCGCCTTCTTCGACACCGACAGCGACGCCCTGCGCGGCGCCGATCGCGTGGCCCTTCAGGAGATCGTCGAGAAGCTGCACGATGCGTCCACCGCCATTCGTTCGATCGTCGTGGAAGGGCACTGCGATCTGCGGGGGAACGAGGTGCACAATCGTGAGCTCGGAGAGCGCCGCGCGGCCAGCCTGGCGAAGGTGATCGACGAGCTGCTGGCGGGGGTCGCGGTCCGCGCCGAGAGCCTCGGGGAGACCGATCCGAATCCGCCCGACAACACTCCCGAGGCCTGGCAGAAGAATCGCTGGGCCAGGATCCGGATCGAGACGAAGTAGCCCCGCCTCCGCGCGCCGGCGTCCCGCCTCCACTCAAGGCACCTCACCCGGCATCCGTCCTCCCCCGCGGCATGGCTCGGCCCCTCCTCGAGACCCCGACAGGATCCCGGCCAGAGGATCCCGGCCGTTCTTCCTCGGCGCCCTCTCACCTGCTAGACTACGCGGCGCCGGGCGGGCAGGACGGCGGAGGAACGCGGCGTGATCGGGCACGCGGATCTCGGCAGGCAGTACGCGGCGCTCAAGAACGAGCTCGACGCCGCGGTCGGGCGGGTCCTCGCGTCCGGGCAGTACGTCGGCGGTCCTGAGGTCGAGGGGCTGGAGCGGGAGTTCGCCGCCTACTGCGGCGCGCCGCACGCCGTGGCGGTCGGGAACGGGACCGACGCGCTGCGCTTCGCGCTGATGGCGGCGGGCATCGGGGCCCACCGCCCCGTGGCGGAGGGGCGCGCGGGACAGGGCGCCGACGCCGGCGGGCCGGACGAGGTCGTGACCACCCCGATGACCTTCATCGCCACGACCGAGGCGATCAGCCAGGCGGGAGCGCGGCCGGTCTTCGTCGACATCGATCGCCTCTCCTTCACGCTCGATCCGGAGAGGGTCGAGCGCGCGATCACGCCGCGCACGCGGGCGATCGTCCCGGTCCACCTCTACGGCCAGACCGCCGACATGGACCCGATCCTGACGCTGGCGCGGCGCCACCGTCTGGCGGTCGTCGAGGACGCCTGCCAGGCGCACGGCGCCCTCTACCGCGGCCGGGCGGCCGGCACGCTCGGGGAGGCGGGCGCCTTCTCCTTCTACCCCACGAAGAACCTGGGGGCATGCGGCGAGGCCGGAATGGTGGTCACCGGCCGGCCCGACCTCGCCGACGCCGTGCGGCGGCTCCGGGACCACGGCCAGGCGGAAAAGTACCGGCACGTCGTGGAAGGGTACAACGGCCGGCTCGACGCCCTGCAGGCGGCCCTGCTGAGAGTCAAGCTGAAGAGCCTTCCCGGGTGGAACGAGAGACGCAGGGCCCTGGCGGACCGGTATCGATCGGGGCTTCGCGATCTCGAGGCGCGCGGGGCGGTGGCGCTCCCGGCGGAGATGGACTGGGGTCGCCACGTGTACCACCTCTTCGCCGTCCGGATCGGCGATCGGGAGCGGGTGCGCCGGGCCCTGCGGGAGCGCGGCATCGACGCCGGGATCCACTACCCGGTGCCGCTGCACCTGCAGACGGCCTATGCCCCCATGGGCCTGAAGGAGGGAAGCTTTCCGCAGGCGGAGCGGGCGGCCCGCGAGGTCCTGACCCTGCCGCTCTACCCCGAGCTGGGCGAAGCCCAGGTCGACCAGGTGTGCGACGCCCTGCGCGCCGTGATCGGCGGCGGATGATCTCCGGCCGGCGATCCCGGCGTCCCGCGCCGGCCGGTCCGTCCCGGCCGCTCCGGCTCCTGCTCGTGGCCGGAGCCCGCCCCAACTTCATGAAGATCGCGCCGCTCCTGCGCGAGTTCCGGGCCCGCCCCTCCCTCTTCGACGCCCGCCTGGTCCACACCGGCCAGCACTACGACGCCCTGATGTCCGACGTCTTCTTCGAGGAGCTCGAGATTCCGAAGCCCGACATCCACCTTGGCGTCGGATCCGCGAGCCACGCCGTGCAGACGGCGCGGATCATGGAGGCCTTCGAGACCATCCTCCTCGAGCAGCGTCCCGACTGGGTCGTCGTGGTGGGCGACGTCAACTCGACCCTGGCCTGCGCGGTCGTCGCGGCCAAGATGTCTCCGCCCGTGCGCGTGGCCCACGTCGAAGCCGGGCTGAGATCCCGTGACCGCACGATGCCCGAGGAGGTGAACCGCGTCGTGACCGACGCGCTCTCGGACCTGCTGTTCACGACGAGCCCGGACGCCGATCGCAACCTGATCGCGGAGGGGATCGATCGCCGCACGATTCACCGGGTCGGCAACGTGATGATCGACACGCTGCGGCGCTTCGTGGAGAAGTCGGACGCCTCCGACATCCAGCGCCGGCTCGGCCTCGCGCCTCCGTTCGCCCTCCTGACGCTGCACCGTCCCGGCAACGTCGACGACGAGGGCGCGCTCCGCCGGATTCTCGGAGGCCTCGAGCCGATCGCACGGCGCCTGCCGATCGTCTTCCCGGCGCATCCCCGCGCCGCGAAGATGATCGAGAGGTTCGGCCTGCGGCCGGCCGGCGGCAGCCGTGCCGGCCTGCGCATGATCGAGCCGCTCGGCTACCTCGACTTCCTCCATCTCCAGAAGCGGGCCGCCCTGGTGCTGACCGACTCCGGAGGGATCCAGGAGGAGACCACCATCCTCGGCGTCCCCTGCCTGACGCTGCGCGACACCACGGAGCGGCCGATCACCGTCACGCACGGCACCAACCGCATCGTCGGCAGCGATGCCGCGCGGATCGCGAGGGAAGGGACGCGCCTCCTGAGGTCGAGGCCCGCCCGACGGCGGCGCATCCCCCTCTGGGACGGTCGCGCCGCCTCCCGCATCGCGGCGGTCTTCGCCCGGCGGGTGCGGCCGCTCCTCCGCGGTTGACAGGGTCCTCGGGCCTGAGGACAATAGCGGCACAGGCTTCCAGGCCGCACCGGCGCCAGCGGGTTGGAGAGAAGGAACGGTGACGCCAGTCTCCCGGAGTCCGAACCCGGCAGGAGTCGCGGCGTCCGCCGCCTCGGACGGCGGCGCGGCGCCGGCCGGAGCGCGTGCCGCCGCCGGCGGGAGGGGCGTGTCCGTGCCCCGCTTCCTGCGCGCCCTGTTGCGCCGGTCGTGCCGCGCCCTCGGCGCGGACGGCCTGTCTCTTCTCGCCTACGACGGCCCGCGTCGCGAGTTCAGCCCCGTGGCGGGCGTCGGCCTCGGGGCGCACGCCCTGATCACCAACTTCCACAAGGGACCGCTGCGGGCCGGGGGCGGCTTCCTGAGGCGGATCGTCGTGTCCGGAAAGCCGGCGCCGACCCACGCGCCGCGCCGGCTGGAGCTGCTCGGCGGCGCCAGGAACGGCCGCACCCGCGCCGGCTGCGCCGTGGTGGTGCCCCTCCAGGCGCCGCGCCGCGTGCACGGCTGCCTGGTGGCGCTCTGGCGGGTCGGGAAGCGGGCGGCGGCGCGGGAGCTGCTGTCGCTCCGGGTGCTCGGGGAGACGCTCGCGCCCCTGCTGTCGGGGGACGCCCTTCGCTCCGGGGAGGACCGGATCGAGCGCTCGCGGCAGTTGCGCGCCTTCTACCGGATCTGCCGGCTGGCGTCCGCCGCCGAGGGGCCGGAGGACGTCGGACCCCGGATCCTCAAGGACTTCTGCGAGCCGCTCGGGTTCTCGCGGGCGGAGATCTGGCTCATGGGGCCGGAGCGCCACAAGATGCGGCTACTCTGCACCTACGGACAGGCCTACGCCCTTCCTCCGCGCCCGGTCAACATCCGCGACTGTCCCTTCACGATGCTGCTCATGCGGCGGCGCCAGGGGATCCACCACCCCGACGTCTGCCGCAACGCGTCGGCGCGCTCCCAGTGGGCCCCGTGGGAGTCCGTCAGCTCGGTCTTCGGTGCGCCCCTGCGCGCCCGCGGCCGGGTGATCGGGACGATCTGCGCCGATCGTCACGGCGAGCGCTTCGAGATGACCGCCGCCGATCTCGAGCTGGCGACGGTCCTGGCGGCCCTCACCGCCGAGGTCATCGACGGGAGCATCGAGCGCCAAGCGAGGGCCAAGCGCCACCGGCAGATGATCCTGCTCAACCGGGCCAGCCGGGTGATTGGGGTCGAGGGGAGGCTGGCGGCGCTGCTGTCGCGTCTGGCCCGGATCGTCCGGGCCCAGGCCGGTTGCCTGGGAGTCGTGATCCGGCTCCACGACGAGCGCGCGCGCGCCCTGCGGGTGGTAGCCGCCGCGGGCCCGGGCGCAGGAGCGCTGATCGGGCAGCTCTGCCCGACGCGCCGGGGGCGCGCCTCGCTGACGACCGGCGTGCTCTCGTTCGTGTCGAAGCGGCCGATCCTGATCAACCGGGCGCGCCCCCTGCTTCCCTCCGAGGCCTACTGGCCGGACGTCCGTTCGGCGCTGGTGATCCCGATCCGCGCGCGGGAGCGGCCGCTGGGCGTGCTGCGTCTGGAGGCGGCGAGGCGCTTCACCTTCGACGAGGAGGACGTCAAAGTCTTCTCGATTCTGGGGGAGCAGATCGGCCACGTCATCGAGCGGGCGCGGGCGCTCGAGACGCTGCGCCGCAAGCAGGCCGACCTGACCGCCCTGTCGGCCAACCAGGAGAAGATGCTCGAGGAGGACCGCCGGCGCATCGCGCGGGAGCTGCACGATGAGCTGGCGCAGGCGATGACGGCGGCCCGGATCAATCTCGGGATCTTGCAGACGCTGACCGGCGGCGACCGGCCCGAGGTGCAGCGCGTCCTCGGCGACACCGCCGCACTGATCGACCGGACGATCGCCGAGACGCGCAGGATCTCGATGGACCTGAGGCCCGTGATGCTGGACGATCTCGGCCTGGTTCCCGCGCTGCGCTGGTACACCGGCACCTTCGCCCACCGCACCGGGATCCGCGTGGCGCTGAAGGCGCGCTCGGCGGAGCCGCGGATGCGCCGCGGGCTCGAGACCCTGCTCTACCGCTTCGTACAGGAGGCGCTGACCAACGTGGCGCGCCACGCGCGGGCGCGGCAGGTGCAGATCAGTCTCGTCGGGCAGGACGGCTCGATACGGGCGGTGGTCTCCGATGACGGCGTGGGGATGCCGTCCGGGAGCCCCAAGCCCGCCGGTCTCGGACTCCTGGGGATGCGGGAGCGGATCGAGAGGACCGGCGGCACCCTTCGGATCATCTCGCAGCGCGGCGCGGGGACGCGCCTGGAGGCCACGGTTCCGCTGGAGCCGGCCGCGGGCGCGCGCCCCGAGCCGGGATCCCCCCCGGCCGTGCGAGGCGCCGGGGCGAGACGGGGCACCGCGGCCGGCGGCGCCGTCGCATGGCGAGGCACGGACGCGGAGGCCCAGGGAGGGCTGTCATGAGCTCACAGCGCAGGACCCGCGTGCTGATCGCGGACGACCACACGATCGTCCGGCAGGGCCTGCGGTCGATCCTGGAGAACGAGCAGGACCTGGAGGTGGTCGGCGAGGCGGCCGATGGGCGCGAGGCGGTCCGAAAAACGGCCACCCTCCACCCCGACGTCGTCGTCCTCGACATCAGCATGCCCCGGATGAACGGGCTGGAGGCGACCGAGCGGATCGCGCGGGAAACGCCGCGCACGAAGGTGGTGGCCCTGACGATGCACAGCAGCGAGGAGTACGTCTACTCGCTCCTGAAGGCCGGGGCCCGCGGGTTCCTCCTGAAGGAGTCGGCCTCGTCCGAGCTGGTCGAGGCGATCCGGGTCGTCCGCTCCGGGGGAACCTTCTTGCATCCGTCCATCTCGATGAAGGTGGTCAACGAGTACCTCAAGGGGCCGGATCCGCGAATGCGCGCCGGATCGCAGGACGGCCTGACGGTCCGGGAGTGCGGCATCCTGCGCCTGATCGCCGAGGGGCATACGAGCAAGGAGATCGCCGGCCTCCTCGACCTCTCGGTCAAGACGGTCGAGGCGCACCGGACCCGGATCATGGAGAAGCTCGGGATCCACAACGTCGCCGGGCTGACCCGCTACGCCATCAGCCGCGGCATCTCCGCTCTGGAGAGGCCAGCGCAGTAGCCGACGGACCTCAAGACCCGGACGGAAGCGTCGGAGCCGGGCCGGCCGGGGTGGCCGGCGGGCTCGTGATCGAGCCGATGATGGTTCGCGCGAAGCGCCCACCGTACGGCTCCTTCTCCATCAGATCGAGGACCTCCATCCGCTGCACCGGGCGGCCGGTGCCGTCGCTCAGGATCCGCACCACCGGGCGCTGAGGGTTCGCCGGATTGACGCGCACGACGAGCCCCTCCTCCCCGCTGTCGAGCCGGACCCGCGTCCCGGGAGGGTAGGAGCCCATCATCTGCAGAAAGGCGCGGACCAGGAGAGGGTCGTAGTCGGTTCCGGCGCGATCGCCGAGGAGGGCGGCGACTTTCTCGGGGGGGTACTCCGACTGGTACGAGCGGCGGCTGCGCATGGCGTCGTAGGTGTCGGCCAGGTTGGTCATCAGGCTGCAGGGGTGAAGCGGCTGCACGCGGCGCAGGCTCGGATAGCCGCGGTGGTCGTACCGCATGTGGTGCTCGAAGGCCACGATCATCGCCAGATCGGGGACGCCCGGCGTCTCCCGCAGGATGTGAACGCCGTCCTGGGGATGCCGCTTCACGAGAGCGAACTCCTCCGGCGTCAGCTTCCCGGCCTTGCTCAGGATCTCGGCCGGGACCAGGCTCTTCCCGATGTCGTGCATCATCGACGCCAGGCCGAACTCCCGGACCGTGCGCGCGTCGGCCCCCAGCGCCTCGACCTGGGCGAGCGTCAGGATGCAGACGTTGACGATGTGCGTGAAAGTGTAGGGGTGGTGCGACTTGAGGGTCGTGAGGATCAGGAAGGGAGAGCGGTCCTGGTGCAGCTGCGCGATGATCGACTCCACGAACGACTCGGCCTCGCCCAGGCTGATCCGTCGGCCTTCCCGGAAGCCCAGGATCGTCTCCTGGATGAAATCGATGGCGCCGTGGTAGACCTCGGCGACGTCCGATCCGAGATGCTCGCTCGCCGCCTCGCTCCGCTCCCGCTCGGCCGGCTCGTCGAGCCGGACCCTGCCCACCTCGATGGTGCTCACCCCCTCGGCCTTCAACCGGTCCGGGAGCGAGGTGCCGGCGAGCGAGCGGGGGTCGAGGATCATGAGCGAGATGAATCGCCGCACCTCGTCCGCCCCGACGCCGCGCCGGAAGGCGATCGTCTCGATGCCGCGCGACTTGAGATCCTCGAGGAAGGGCGCCAGGGACTCCGGCCGCTCATCGAGGGTCTCGCCGCCCGCGACCAGCCGTGATCCGACCGCCACCAGCCGCCACTCCTCCTCGAGCGCGAGGATCCGATCCAGATAGAGCGTCAGGGTGGAGAGGGTCCGGGAGGCGGTCGGGTGCTGCGGAGGGTAGATCCGGCGCTGCGCGATCGCCGCCATCAGGGCGCGCAGCGCCGCGAGCGACAGGCCCGGCAGGCCCCGATCGCGCGGCCCTTCGGGGGGGGATCCCGGAGGGGGCTCGTCGTCGGCGGGCGGCAGGTGGATGTGCGACATCATGGCTCCCCGGGGTCAGTGCGGCGCGGGCTGGCGGCCGCCGACGATCTCGGCGCAAACCAGGCGCACGGGCCGCCTCCAGAGTCGCGCCCCCGTCTCCAGCGCCTTCCGCGCGTCGAGGGTGCCGATCTTCTCGAGGGCGCGGGCGGCGGCGATCCGGACGGTGTCGCCGGCGGAGGGCGGGAGCCAGAGGCCGCGCATCAGGATCGAGCGCAGCCGCGGCACCGACTCGTGCGCGCCGAGGGCCCCGAGGGCGGTGATCGCCTCCCGCAGCCGGGCGTTGTGGCGGCCCAGGAGGCTCGGCGCGTCGGTCATCTCCAGGAAGGTGGCGACGGTCCGCGGACGGTCGATCGTGGCCAGGCAGCGTGTCGCCACGTCGCCGACCTCCGGATCCCCGAGGCGCTCGCGGATCAGCGCGAAGGCCCGGGGCCCGCCGATCTTCCCCAGAGCGGCCACGGCGTCGCGGCGCACGCGCGGCTCCGGGTGCTTCAAGCTCCCGGCGATCGGAGGCACGGTCGACGGGTCGCCGATCTCACCGAGGATCACCAGAACGTTGCGCACCAGGTACCACGAGGGAGCGGAGAGGTACCGCACCAGGGTGGGGACCGCCTCGCGGCCGCGGGCGATCAGGAAGGCGATGAACGTCTTGCGGATCTCCCAGTCTTCCTCCTGCTCGAGCCCTGCGATCAGGGGCTCGACGGCGCGGGGGCCGAGCGCCTCGAGCGCCGCGGCGACCTGCTCCTTCTGCGAGGCCGCCAGCCCGTGGAAGTGGGCCCGGTAGGCGCCGACCGTGCGGGAGGCGATCGCCTGAATCGCCTTCACGCCAGCCTCGCGAACGAACGCCTCCGGCGCGGGACCCCCCTCGAGCAGGCCGCGGACCGCCGTCACGACCGCCGCGCAGTCGGGGAACCAGGACGGATCGATCGCCTGGACTCTCCTCTCGATCTGGTCCAGCGCCACCCAGAGGCGGGCCGGCTCCGATTCGATCCCCAGGAGGTCGGCGAACAGGGCCCAGGCGCGGCGCCGGATCCCCGGCTCCGTCAGCGCCTCCATGAAGCCGGGCCGCTCCCGCATCTCCTCGCGCAGCCCCTCCTCGAGACGGGGCGGCTCGACCCCGAGGATCTCCAGGAACCCCTTGTACTCGATCGAGATCCAGGCGTCCTCCGACTCCTCGACGAGGCTCTCGATCGAGGCCCAGACGTCGGCCATGGCGGCGTCTCGGGGCTGCCGCGTCTCTCGGATCGCCTTCTGCATGCTCTCGCGGCGGTGCTCCGGGTTGGGGCTGTCGATCAGGACCTTGCGGACCACGGAGGTCAGGCGCCGCGTGATCTTTCCCTCCGACCGGACGAGCGACACGATCAGCTCGCCGATCTGGTCGTCGGGGAGGCTGGAGCGGAGCGCGCGCCCCAGGTCGAGATCGGCCCCGGGGATCGGCATCGACGCGTTGAGGAGCTCCAGGCGCGCGGCCGGGTCGAGCTCCTCGAATGCCAGGGACAGGTTCGCGGCGAGCGAGGCGAAGGCCTCCGGCTCGGACGCGGCGACCTCGGCGGCCGTCCGAGTCAGCGCGGAGGTCAGGAGCCGTCCGCGTTCCGCCCCGGCTCCCTTGGTGGCGGACTGCAGGGAGGCCATCAGCTCGCGGGCCGCCGTCTCGTCGCCGGCGATGCGCCTCAGGAGGTGCACCCCGCCCGCCGGCGGGGCCGTCTGCTGGCCGAGCAGGTAACGGACGAGACGATCGCTCCACGAGCCGCCGGGCCCGGAGGTCTGCGCCTCGTCGACCGCCGCGCCGGTGGCCGTACGGGCCGACTTGAGGAGGGCGGCCGGGTCGAACTCCTGGATCGCCACCCCTTCGATCTTCCTCCGCGCCAGGTTGCGCGCCGGTCCTCCCAGAGACTTGAGAGTCGCGGGGTCCATGGCGATCACCTCGAGGAGCCCCCGGAGCGAGTCGCGCTCGATCGGGGAGCGGAAGGCCAGCCCCCCGACCCCGCGCCGGCTGAGATAGGTGGCGAAGCCGCGGAGCGTCCGGTCCTCGGCCGCCAGCGGCTCGCCCGCCAGCAGGAAAGCCTGGTCGCTGACGACGACCCTCACCTCCGGCACGATCCCCAGCCCCTCCTTGAGGCTCTGCGCCGCCCTCTCCAGGCTGGACACGACCGAGGGATGATGGGATGGATAGAAGGCGATCGCCTTCATGGCGGTGCTCATCTCCTTGAGGGCTCTCGGAAGCAGGAGTGAAAGGTCCGGTCCCTCGCTCAGAACTGCGCCCGACGCAGGCACCGCCTCGCCTCCTGGAAACGGGATAAATATTGGGTGCCGACGACGGGAATGCAACCGTCGTCCGGACGCCTCAAATCCTTGCCCTTCATCGGCTTGGGCGAAGGGTCGACGGCGCGACGCGGCGGCGGCGAGGCCGCGGGGCTTGACCTCGCGCGACCCGGTCTGTTACGATCCTCAAACCTTCAGGGGTTTCCCCATGAGACAGATCACAGCTCGGTCCCGCTTTCGAGGATGGGGACCTCTCGGTCGCTTCCGCAAGAGCCGCCCGTTCCTGGCCGACCTCTAGGATCCGGGTCCCAGCCGGCGGCACCCAGCTCACCTCATCATCGCCACGAAGCGGTCGTCGTCACGGCTCACAGGGCAGCGGGATTTTTTTGTCTTTTTCTCAATCGGTTCGAGGTCATCATATGAAGAACAACATGAAACGCGATGTGAAGCCCGGAGGGCGGTCCAACGGGGATCAGGTGGTCTCCCTTTCCGCCGTCCGCCTGGCTCCGCCCGGGAAGTCGTCGGGAGGGGCCGTCATCAAGGCCGCGGCCCGCTCCGGCGGCAGCCTGCCGGCCAGCCTGACCGAGCGGCGCCCCGCCGTCCGCAAGAGCCTGAAGGCGGCGGCCAAGGCGAGGGCACGGCGCGCCAGCCGCCCGATGCCGGTCGAGAAGGTGATCAAGGAGTCGCAGCGTTGGCTCGACATCATCGCCCGGCACGACCGGCTGAGCCAGGCCCAGAAGAAGCGCGTCGTCAAGGAGACGGTGAAGTCGTTCGATGCCTACTTCAACTCCGGCTTCCTGGCCTACCGAAAAGCGGTGGCCGAGGCGGAGCAGTTCGCCTCGATCGAGTGGACCGGGCAGGGGACCCACATCGAGGACATCATGGGGAGGCAGTACATCGACTGCCTGGGCGGCTTCGGGATCTACAGCGCGGGGATCCGTCACCCGAAGATCGTCCAGGCGGTGAAGGCGCAGCTCGAGCACATGCCGCTCTCCAGCCAGGAGCTGCTCGATCCCCTGCGGGGGGCGCTGGCCGAGCTGCTGGGGGAGATCGCCCCCGGGAACCTCCAGAAATGCTTCTTCATCAACAACGGCACCGACGCCGTGGAGGGGGCGATGAAGCTGGCGCGCCTCTACACGGAGAAATCCGGCTTCATCTCGACCCTGAGGGGATTTCACGGCAAGTCGTACGGGTCGCTCTCGCTCATGGGGAAGGCGGAGTTCCGGGTCGCCTTCGAGCCGCTGCTGCAGGATGTCTATTTCGTCGACTTCGGGGACGCCGACGAGGTGGAGTGGCAGCTCAAGAAAGCGCGGGACGTGGGCTTGGAGATCGCGGCGGTGGTCGCGGAGCCGGTCCAGGGTGAGGCCGGCGCCATCGTCCCGCCCGACGACTACTGGCCGCGGCTGCGGGAGATCTGCGACGAGTACGACGTGCTGCTGATCGCCGACGAGGTGCAGACCGGCATGGGCCGCACCGGCAGGCTGTTCGGTGTCGACCACTGGAACGTGATACCCGACATCATGTGCCTCGGGAAATCGCTCGGTGGCGGGGTGATGCCGCTGTCGGCCTTCGTCTCGACCCCGGAGATCTGGGAGGTCCTGGAGAAGAACCCGTTCCTGCACTCCTCCACCTTCGGCGGCAACCCTCTCGCCTGCGCGGCCGGAATCGCCGCCATCAACGTGACGCTCACCGAGGACCTCCCCGGACAGGCGGCCGAGTCGGGCGAGTATTTCTTGTCCGGCCTGCGGGAGATCCAGGCGCGCTATCCCGAGCAGGTGGTCGACGTGCGCGGGAAGGGGCTGCTGATCGGCGTGGAGTTCGTCGACACGGAGTTCGGCTACACGGTCGCCTCCGGCCTCTTCCGCCGGGGCGTCCTGGTCGCGGGAACTCTGCTGAACGCCAAGACGATCCGGATCGAGCCGGCGCTGTTCATCCCGAAGGAGGAGATCGACGAGGTCCTGAACCGGCTGGACGACACGCTGCGGGGCCTGGTGTGAAGCTGCCGATCGAGGGCGCGCTGACGCGCGAGCAGCAGGAGACCCTCGCGGCCGAGGGGATCGACAGCTGGAACACCTACCTGCGGCGCTTCCCGAAGCTCAAGGACCGGGACCGCGACCGGAGGCTCGTCGAGTGGAGCGGCGAGGGCTCCCTCATCCGGAACATCTACGGAGACGAGTATATCGACTGCCTCGGCGGTTACGGCATCTTCTCCCTGGGGCACCGGCACCCGGAGGTGATCCGCGCGGTCAAGGCGCAGCTCGACCGGATGCCGCTCCACAGCCAGTATCTCGTCAACCCGATCACCGCGGAGGCGGGGCGGCGGCTGGCGGAGGTCGCCCCGGGCAACCTGAGGCGGACGTTCTTCTGCAACAGCGGCACCGAGGCGATCGAGGGGGCGCTGAAGCTGGCCCGCCTGTCTACCAAGAAGCGCGCCTTCATCTCGACCCACAACGCCTTCCACGGAAAGTCGCTCGGGAGCCTGTCGGTCACGGGGCGTCAGGTCTTCCGCGAGCCGTTCCAGCCGCTCCTCGCCGACGTGACCTTCGTGCCGTACGGCGACGCCGCCGCCATCGAGGAGGCGGTGACCAAGGACACGGCCGCCGTCATCCTCGAGCCCGTGCAGGGAGAGGGGGGCGTCATCGTGCCGCCCGACGACTATTTCCCCAGGGTGCGCGAGGTCACAGCGAAGCGGGGGGCGCTCCTGGTGGCGGACGAGGTCCAGACCGGGCTCGGTCGGACCGGGACGCTCTTCGGAGTCAACCACTGGAACGTCGTCCCCGACATCCTCTGCCTGGCCAAGGCGCTCTCCGGCGGCGTCATCCCGTGCGGGTCGTTCACCACCACCGACGAGATCTTCGCCGCCTTCCACGCCAACCCGATGTTCCACTCCTCGACCTTCGGCAACAACCCGCTGGCGGCCACCGCCGCGGCGATGGCGATCGAGATCACGGTCCGGGACCGGCTCCCGGAGCGGGCCGCCCGGCTGGGCGCCGATCTCCTCAAGCGCCTGCGCGGGCTTCAGGAGAAGCACCCCCGGGCCATCCGCGAGGTGCGCGGCAAGGGCCTCCTGATCGGCATCGAGATGCGCGACGAGGCGCTGGGGGGCGCCCTGGCGGAGAGCCTCTACGGGAAGCGGATTCTGGTCGCCTACGCCCTCAACAAGCCCGAGGTGGTCCGCGTCGAGCCGCCCCTCAACATCCCCGAGCCGTACCTCGACCGCCTGGTCGAGGCCCTGAACGAGTCGCTGCGGATCCTGCCCGTCTGAGGCTCCCGGCGCCTCCGCCGCCGTGCCTGCGGGTATAATGCGCCCGTCCGCGACGCGGGCGCCCTTCTCATTCTCCGAGGTGTCGCGCATGCAGAAGATGTGGATCGGGGGCAGGTGGGTGGGCAGCTCCTCCAGGAAGAGCTTCGCGATCGACAACCCGGCGACGGAGGAGATCCTGGACGAGGTGCCCCGGGCCAACGGCAAGGACGCCGACCTCGCCGTCGAGGCGGCCGCGGAGGCGTTCCGCGACTGGCGCGGCGTCCCGGGGATCGAGCGCGCCGCCCTCATGCACGACTTCGCCTCGCGCCTCCGGGCGAAGGCCCGGGCCGTCGCGCGCCAGCTGACCCTCGAGGGCGGCAAGCCACTCATCGAGAACCTGGACGAGGTGGAGTGGTGCGCCGCCTGCTTCGACTACTACGGCGAGCTGGCGCGCGACCAGGGGGGCAAGGTGATCTCCCCCGTCTTCCGGCACCAGGTGAACTTCGTTCGCAAGGAGCCGTACGGGGTCGTCGTCGCCATCGTCCCCTGGAACTATCCGCTCCTCCTCCTGACCTGGAAGCTCGCCCCAGCCCTCGCCGCGGGCAACAGCGTCGTCATCAAGCCGTCGAACGAGACGCCGCTTTCGACGCTGATGCTGGCCGAGGACCTGGCGATCTTCGGCAAGGGGGTGGTCAACATCCTCACCGGGTTCGGGACGGAGGTGGGCGACCCTCTGGTCGTGCATCCCGACGTGGCCCTCATCGCTTTCACGGGGAGCATCGCCACCGGCAAGGCGATCGCAGCGGCGGCCGCGCCGCATCTCAAGAAGCTCAACCTCGAGCTGGGCGGCAACGATCCCTTCATCGTCTGCGACGACGTCGACCTCGACGTGGCCGCCCGCGGAGCGGCCTGGGCCGCCTTCCTCAACATGGGGCAGGTCTGCACCTCGGGCGAGCGCTTCTACATCTTCGAGAGCGTGTTCGACGAGTTCGTCAAGAAGTTCGTCGCGGTCACCCGCAAGCTCCGCCTCGGCAACCCGCTCGGTCCCGACATCGACTGCGGGCCGCTCATCCGCGAGGCGCACCGCAAGCAGATCGAGGCCAAGATCGAAGAGGCGACCTCGCAGGGGGCGCGCGTGCTCTGCGGTGGCCGCCGCCCGCCGCAGCTCAGGAAGGGGTTCTTCTTCGAGCCGACGGTGCTGGTCGGCGTCACGCAGAAGATGTCGATCATGCGCTCCGAGACGTTCGGGCCGATCGCGCCGCTGGTCCCGGTGAAGGGGATCGAGGAGGCGGTGCGCCTGGCCGACGACTCGAGCTACGGGCTGGGCGCCAACATCTTCACCAACAACCTCGAGCACGCCATGTACGCCATGGAGAACATCCACGCCGGAACGTTCTGGATCAATGACCCGCTGACCGACAACGACGCGGGGCCGTTCGGAGGGATGCGAATGTCGGGGATGGGCCGGGAGCTGGGGATCGAGGGGCTGGACGCCTTCCGCGAGCCGAAGCACGTCCACATGGACTACCGGATCGAGGCGAAGCCGTACTGGTACCCCTACCGCTGGAACTCGATCAAGAAGGACGACTGACGCCATGAGAAAGCACATCGTGCTCAAGACCCCGATCCCCGGGCCCCGATCGGTGGAGCTCATGAAGTCCCGCGAGGCCGCCGTCCCGCGGGGGCCGCTCAACCTCACCCCGGTCGTCATCGCGAAGGGCGAAGGGGCGATCCTCGAGGACGTCGACGGCAACCGCTACATCGACTTCGCCTCCGGCATCGGCGTGCTGAACGTCGGTCACGCGCCCAAGGAGGTCGTGAAGGCGATCCAGCAGCAGGCCGAGAGGTTCACCCACTCCTGCTTCCACGTGACGATGAACGAACCGTACGTGCGTCTGGCGGAGACGATGAACCGCATCACCCCCGGCGCCTTCCCGAAGAAGACCTTCTTCGTGAACACCGGGGCGGAGGCGGTCGAGAATGCCGTCAAGGTGGCTCGCAACTACACGAAGCGCAGCGGCATCATCTGCTTCGAGGACGCCTTCCACGGCCGCACGCTCCTGGCGATGTCGCTGACCAGCAAGGTCCACCCCTACAAGGACCACTTCGGCCCGTACGCGCCCGAGGTCCACCGCATGCCGTACTCCTACTGCTACCGCTGCCCGTGGGGCAAGAAGTACCCCGGGTGCAACATCGAGTGCGGCACCTTCCTCGAGGACTTCTTCAAGCGCTACGTCGACGCCTCGACGGTGGCCGCCCTGATCGTCGAGCCGATCCTCGGGGAGGGGGGCTTCATCATGCCGCCCCAGGAGTACTACCCGATCCTGACCGCCATCTGCCGCAAGTACGGCATCCTGGTGATCGCCGACGAGGTGCAGACCGGCTTCGGGCGCACCGGCCGGATGTGGGCCTGCCAGCACTGGGGGATCGAGCCGGACCTGATCGTCACCTCCAAGTCGCTCGCCGCCGGCCTGCCGCTCGCGGCCGTCACGGGACGGGCCGAGATCATGGACGCGCCGATGCCGGGAAGCCTGGGCGGGACCTTCGGCGGCAATCCGATCTCCTGCGCCGCCGCGCTCGCCGCCATCGAGCTGATCGAGAAGCAGGGCCTGCCGGAGAGGGCGGCGCGCATCGGCGACAAGGTGCGGGAGCGCTTCGAGGGGCTCTGGAAGAAATGCCCCTTCGTCGGCAGCGTGCGCGGCGCCGGGGCGATGCGGGCGATCGAGTTCGTCAAGGACCGGACCACGAAGGAACCGGCGAAGGAGCTGGTCGGCAAGATCCTGCGGCTCTGCTACGAGCGCGGGCTCATCGCCCTCAGCGCCGGGACCTACGGCAACGTGGTGCGCACCCTGATGCCGCTCGTGATCACGGACGAGCAGCTCGAAGAGGGGATCGAGGTCCTCGAGGGGGCGATCCTCGAGGCGTCCCAGGCGCTGCAGCCGGCGCCGATTGAGACGCAGACGCCGGCCTCCCTCGTGCCGCGCCCCGGCGGCGCCGGCGTGCAGGGGATGGCCTAGCGGACGCCGGGCGTCGGACCCGGGACGGGTGGGAGGTGGCTCATGCTCCTCGAAGGCAAGAAGGGGCTGGTCGTCGGCGTCGCCAACAAGCGGAGCATCGCGTGGGGCATCGCCGAGGCGCTGCACCGCGAGGGGGCGCGCCTGGCGTTCAACTACCAGGGGGAGAGGCTCGAGGAGAACGTGCGGGCCCTGGCCGCGGAGCAGCCGGGATCGATCGTCGTCCCCTGCGACGTCACCCGGGACGACGAGATCGATGCCCTCTTCGCCAAGGTGAAGGCGGAGTTCGGTCGCCTCGACATCCTGATCCACTGCGTCGCCTTCGCCAAGAAGGAGGACCTCGACGCGGAGTTCCTCGCCACCTCGCGGGACGGCTTCCACCTGGCGCTGGACATCAGCGCCTACTCCCTCGCCGCCCTGGCCCGGAGGGCCGCGCCGTTGATGGAAGGCGGGGGGAGCATCGTGGCGCTCACCTATCTCGGATCCGACCGCGTGATCCCCGGGTACAACGTGATGGGGGTGGCCAAGGCCGCCCTGGAGTCGAGCATCCGCTACCTGGCGCACGACCTCGGCGCGAGGAGCATCCGGGTCAACGGCATCTCCTCGGGCCCGATCAGCACGTTGGCGGCCCGCGGCGTCCCCGGCTTCGTGAAGATGCTGCAGCACGTCCGCGAGCACTCCCCGCTGGCGCGCAACACCGAGCCGGCCGAGGTCGGCGACGCCGCCCTCTTCCTCTGCTCCCACCTGGCGCGCGGCGTCACCGGCGAGGTCCTCTTCGTCGACAACGGCTACCACATCATGGGGATGTAGGCGGGCGCGCGGGGCCGCGGGCGGCCGGCACGCCGGCCCCGCGGATGGCACGGGAGTCATGACGTGAGCAGCCTCACGAAGGCCGCGGCCGCCGCCGTCCTGGCGCTCCTGCCCTGGGGCTGCGCGCGACGCGAGACCGGCGCCACGATCGTCCGCTCCAGCGCCCTCGGGGCCCTGCCGAAGGAGAGCGTCGCCGTCATCGTCCTGGAGGTGAAGTCGCTCCGGGGACTCCAGGCCTTCGCCCGCTTCACGGAGGAGATCGCCTCGGAGGCCGACCGGGAGGGTCCCCTCAAGGGCCTCAGGGAGAGGTTCGGAGCCGACCTGATCCAGAAGGTCGATCGCCTGGGGCTGGCCATCGTGCCGCAGCCGGGGAACGCGGTCGGGTACGGCATTCTTGCCGAGGGATCGTTCGACGAGGCCGAGATGCGGCAGGCGCTCGGCGGCGGGGAGACGCTCTCGCTCCCGACCCCCGAGGGGCGGCCCGACTTCAACATCGCGGTGCTCAAGGGCGGCATCCTGGCGCTGGGCCCGCGGCAGGTCCTCGACGTGGTGCGGGCCAACCTCGTCCGGCGCGGGAGCGGCCTCGACTCCAACCGGACGATCCTCGACCTGCTCGCCGGCGTCCGGCCCACCGCGCAGGTCTGGGGCGCGGCCGACGTCCGCACGATGGCGCAGCTGGGACGCGAGGCGGCGGCGGCCCGCGGGCTCGGGACGGCTCTCCAGCGGTCGGCGCCGCCGTCGGCCCTCGTCGCCTTCGCCTTCCAGGGGACGATCGGGACCTCGGTGATGCTCGACCTCGTGGGGCGGGCCGACGGGGCGGAGGGGGCCAGGAAGCTCGCCGACGCGGCGCGCGGCCTCGTCGCTCTCGGACGGATGGGGGCGGCGCCGGGCCAGGCGGCCGACTGGATCGCCTTCCTGGACGGGATCGCCATCGAGCAGAAGGGGACGGAGATCTCCCTGCGCGCCTCGGTGCCGCCGTCGCTCGTGAGCGGCCTGGCCGAGAAGGCGCGCGCCGCCGCGGCCTCCCTGCCGGCGGGTCCCTGAGATCGCGCGGTCGTCCCGCCCTCAGACGGAGGAAGCGCGGCGGCGCTGGAACTCCTCGACCAGCGACATCAGCCGATCCGCCTCCCTGAGCAGGCTCTCGACGGACCGCCGCGCCGTCTCGTCGGCGGGAGGGGTCTGGGCGATCGACCGGCTCAGGGCGTGGATCGTCGTGACCGGCTGGCTCAGGTCGTGCACGAGATCGCGATAGGGGCGGTAGAAGGCGAGCCGGCGCAGGGCGGCGAGGCTGGCGAGCAGCTCGCCCGGCTGCGGTGGCCGGGCGACCGCGAGCGCCGCGTCCTCGTGCCAGCCACGCGGCAGAGGAGGGGAAACGCCGCCGCCCAGGATCAGGAGGGGGAAGGAGGCGGCGCCCGGATGCGCTTCGAGGAGACTGAGGATCCCGTCGTAGAGCGCCGGCGGCAGATCACGATCGACGATCAGGGCGTCGGGCGGGGGGCCCTCGAGCTCGTCGATCCCCTCGCGCGCCCCCCGTACGCCGACCCGGTAGCCGGCCCGCTTCAGGAGGGCCGCGAGCGGCTCCGACACATCGTCGTCGTCGCTGATCACGAGAACCCGGGGTCCTTCGCTCATCGGCCGCCTGCGCTCATCGACGATCCTCGGCCCCGCGCGCCGCTCAGTCCTCCGGCGCTCCCCAGTCGCAGCCGGCGCCGGGACGGGAGACCCCGCCGGCTCCTTCCCCTCCGAGATCGACCAGCTCGATCCCGAGCTGCCGGGCGACGCGCAGGCTCTTCGTGTCGCGGTAGAACTCTCCGTAGTAGACGCGGCGCAGGCCGGCGTTGGCGATCAGCTTGAAGCAGCTCCAGCAGGGGCTGGCCGTGGTGTAGATCTCGGCCCCCTCGATCCTCACTCCGTTCTTCGCGGCCTGCAGGAGGGCGTTGGCCTCCGCGTGGATGGTGGCGACGCAGTGGCCCGCCTGGAGGTCGTGCCCCACGTCGTCGCAGTGGGGCATCCCCCGGATCGATCCGTTGTACCCGGTCGACAGGATCGTCTTGTCGCGGACGATGACCGCCCCGACGTGCTTCCGATCGCAGGTGGAGCGGCTGGCCACCTGGCGCGCGATGTTCATGAAGTAGGAGTGCCAGTCGACGCGGTGCGCGGGATCCGGCCGGCGGGTGGCGCGGCGGGCTCGGACGGTCTTCATGCCAGGCGCACCTCGCGGATCAGCGCGTCTCGATCGTGACCTTCTCCATCACGACGTTCTTCAGGGGGCGGTCGTTCCGGTCCTTCGGGACGGTCGAGATCTTGTCGACCACGTCCATCCCCTCGAGGACCCGGCCGAAGATCGTGTACTTGTTGTCCAGAAAAGGGGAGTCCTTCTGCACGATGAAGAACTGGCAGGAGCCGCTGTCCGGGTCGCCGGCGCGCGCGGTCGAGACCATCCCCCGCTTATGGTTGTACTTCGTCGTGAACTCCGCGGGCATCCGGCGCGGCCCCTCGCCGGTGCCGTCGTTCGTCGGATCGCCGTCCTTGGAGAGCGGGTCGCCCCCCTGGATCATGAACCCGTTGATGACGCGGTGGAACGTGGTGCCGTCGTAGAAGCCGCTCCTCGCGAGATCCTTGAAGTTCTCGACCATCTTGGGGGCGACGTCGGGGAGGAACTCGAAGACGATCGTCCCCAGTCCGGTCTTGATGACGGCGACCTCCTTCTTCCCTTGGGACGGCCTCACGGGGGTCTCCTTGTTGGGGGCGGCGGGCGCGCTCTGGGCGAACACCAGCACGGCGGCCAGCGCGGTGCCCGCGAGGGTCGTCAGCGCGGCGGTGACGACGCGCCTCCGCGCGCCGCGGATCGGCATCAGGATCATCGTGGATCCTCCATAGAGGGGCGCCGATTGTAGCACGGGCCGCGTGCTATACTGCGGGCCGTCGAGGGCGCCGCGTGCCGGTCTACTCCCACTCCCGCCTCAGCACCTACGAGAAATGCCCCCTGCAGTACCGCTACCGCTACCTCGACAGGATCAAGCGCGACACCCAGAGCATCGAGGCCTTCCTGGGCAACCGCGTGCACGACGTGCTGGAGACGCTCTACAGGCGCCTGATGGCGTCGGAGCGGCCGTCGCTCGACGAGCTGGTCGCCCTCTACCACAGGGGCTGGGAGGAGGCGTACTCGGAGAAGATCACGATCGTCAAGACCGAGCGCGGCCCCGACCACTACCGGGGCGTCGGCGAGCGCTGCCTCACCGGCTACTACCGGCGCTACGAGCCGTTCGACCAGGCGGCGACGGTCGGGGTGGAGGAAAGGGTCCAGGTGGCGCTCGACGCGGGCGGCCGGTACCAGCTTCAGGGGTACGTCGATCGGCTGGCCCGCGGCGGCGACGGCGCGTACGAGATCCACGACTACAAGACCTCCTCCAACCTCCCCTCGGACGGCGACCTGCGTCGCGACCGGCAGCTCACGGTGTACCAGATGGCCGTGCAGAGACGCTTCCCGGACGCCCGCGCGATCCGGCTCGTGTGGCACTACCTCGCCTTCGACCTGGAGCGGATCTCCGCCCGCACGCCGGCCGAGATCGAGAGCCACCGCCGCGCGGCGATGCGGCTCATCGACACGATCGAGGCCGCGGCCGACTTCCCGCCGAAGGTGAGCGCCCTCTGCCGCTGGTGCGAGTACCGCGACATCTGCCCGGCGCAGAAGGACCTCCTCGAGGCCGAGGTCCCGTCCCACGCCGCGCGCGCCGTGGGCCGCGCGCCCGAGCCGCAGGCCCGGCCGAAGGCGGCGCCGTCCCTGGACAGAGCCGAGCAGATCGAGCTGTTCGACTGAGGCGGGCTCCCGGCCCGGCGGCGCTCGGAACGCGGACCGTTCGCATCACCCGGGCCGGCCGCTAGGGGACACCGTCCTCGAGCCGGACCATCCGCGTGTCGCCGAGCCCGAGCGAGGCGAGGGGCCGATCGAACTCCTTGTGGTTCCCCACGACCAGGACCACGAGGCGATCCGGATCGATGTGCTTGCGGGCCGCGCGCGCCACCTGGTCGCGCGTCACCTTCGCCAGATTGTCGCGGTAGGATTGAAGGTAATCGGGCGGGAACTGGTAGAAGTCGTAGAACAGGAAGGCGTGCATGAACGGGACGGTGCCGTCGACGGAGAAGACGAAGGAGTTGATGCTCGCCTCCTTCGCCTGGCGCACCTCCTCCTCCGTGGGGCCCGCCTCGCGGATCTGCTTCAGGATGTCGCGGATCAACTGGATCGCCTCGACCGTGGAGCCGGCCTTCGTGCGGCAGGCGATCTGGAACAGGCCGCGATCCGAGTCGAGCCCCACGCCGCCGCCGATGGAGTAGGCCAGGCCGCGGGTCGAGCGGACCTCCCGCACGAGGCGGGAGTCGAAGCCCCCCTCCCCCAGGATATAGCTCAGGATCTTGAGCGGGAACTTGTCGGGATCGAACCGGTTGACGCCGAGATGACCGATCTCGATGCTCGACTGCGAGATCGGCCGGTCGACCAGGTGGATCCCGGCCGGGATCGCGTCCTGGACCTTCGGCACTTGAGGCGGCGTCACCTTGGCGTTCTTCCAGGTCCCGAAGGTGTCGCGCAGCAGCTTCTTCATGGCGCCCGGCTCGAAATCGCCCGCCACCCCCACGACCATGTTGTTGGGCCGCAGGTAGCGCGCGTGGAAGTCGGCCAGATCCTGCCGCCCGATCCGGCCGATGGTGGCGGCGGTGGAGAGCCGGGCCCAGGGGCTCGAGCCGCCGTAGACCAGGAGGCGGAAGTTCAGCTCGGCGATCTCCTCAGGGTCGTCCCAGCGGCGGCGGATCTCCTCGAGGACGCGCGCTTTCTCCAGGTCCAGACGGCCGGCGTCGAAGCGCGGGGCGCGCAGCATCCCGGAGACGATCGCGAGCGCCTCCGGGAACTTCGCCTTCAGCGTGGAGAGCGAGCCGCTCAGCGCGTCGCTACTGGCGTCGAAGCCGACCCGCGCCGGCATCGACTCGAGCGCCTGGTCGACCTCGTCGGGGGACATGTCGGAGATGCCACCGGTGCGCATCATGAGCGCCCCCATCTCCGCCAGCCCGATCCTGTCGGCCGGATCGTAGATCGATCCGGCCTTGACGTAGAAGGCGAGATCGATCAGCGGCAGCTCGTGGTCCTCGAAGAGATAGATCAAGAGTCCGTTCGGGAGGAAGAGCTTCTCCGGCTTCGGGAAGGAGACGGCGAGCGGCGGATAGCTCAGCGCGCTCGGGTCGGCCGGCGGCGGTGCGATGCCCTGATCCTGCGCGCGGGCGGAGGCCCCCGGGCGGAGCAGGGCGAGGAGCGCCAGGACGAGGACCGCCCGCCTCATCGGCTCCCCGCCGCCGGGCCTGCCACAGCACCGACCGGGGGCGCGGCCGCGGGCGCCGGAGCCGCCGGTACGGACGCCGCCGCCTGCGGCCGTGACAGGACCGCCACGGTCCGGTTCGACGGGTCGAACGTCCGGCGGGCGACATCCTGCACCTGGGCCGCGGTGACTCCCCTCAGCGCGTCGCGGTAGCGGAGAAGGTCCTTCCAGTCTCCGTTCAGAATCTCGAAGTACGACAGCTGCGCCGCCAGCCCCGGGTTGCTGCGCAACGGGTACAGGAACGAGGCCTCGAGCTGGTTCTTGACCTTCTGCAGCTCGCGTTCCTCCACAGGCGCCGCCGCGAGTCGGCGCAGCTCGGCGGCGATGCCGGCTTCGACCTCGGAGGCGGCGTGCGGTGCGCGCGGCTGCGCCGAGACGACGAACAGGTTCGGGAAGCGATCCCCCGGCGCCTCGAAGGAGGCGACGTCGGAGGCGACCTGCGTCTCGAGCACCAGGGCGCGGAACAGCCGGGACGTGCGGCCGGAGGTGAGGAGCGAGTCGATCAGCTGGAAGACGGGATCGTCCGGACTGGGCCAGTTCGGCTTGTGGTAGGCGATCATCAACTGCGGCTCCGCGTCGAACTCGACGCTGACCCGGCGCTCCCCCTGCTGGGGCGGCTCGGCCGTCACCGGCGCGGGCGGCGGAGGGCCGGCCGGCAGCCCGCCGAAATACCGCCGCAGGAGGCGCTCGGCCGCCACCGGGTCGACGTCGCCCACCAGGGCTCCGACGGCGTTGTTCGGGACGTAGTAGACCCGGTGGAAGGCGTCCGCCTCCGGCCGGGTCAGGCGCTCGAGGTCCGACATCCAGCCGGCGGTGGAGACCCGGTAGGGGCTGGCCTGGAAGGCGGTCAGAAGGAGCTGCTCGTACAGCTTCCCGTCCGGCTGCGTGTCGACGCGCATCCGCCGCTCCTCCATGACCACGTCGCGCTCGGAGTAGAACTCGCGCAGGACGGGGTCGCGCAGGCGCGCCGCCTCCAGGAGGCACCAGAGCTCGAGGCGGTTGGACGGCAGGCTGACGATGTAGGATGTCAGGTCCTGGCCGGTGGAGGCGTTGAGGCCGGTGGCGCCGTTGCCCGCCAGGACACGCGTCAGCTCGTCCTTCACCACCAGCGCCTCCTCCCGATCCTGCAGCGACTTGAGCTCGGCCCGCAGCGCCGCCAGTCGCTGCGCGTCGGCGGCGCGTCCACGGTCGAGCTCGCGATTGAGGTCGCGCGCCACCCGATCCATCGCGTCCAGGACCTCGGACTCCGCCTTGGCGTCCCGTGTGCCGATGACCGAGGTCCCCTTGAAGGCGAGGTGCTCGAAGAGGTGCGCCAGGCCGGTCTCTCCGCTCCGGTCGTCCGCGCTTCCGACCTTGAAGCGCAGCGAGGCGGAAAAGACGGGAGCGGTGCCGCGCCGCATCACCAGGAAGCGGAGGCCGTTGTCGAGCGCGATTCGGGTCACGCGCCCCTCCAAGGCCTGCGCGGCGGCGGGAGGAGCGAGAAGGCCGGCGAGGACGAGCGTCGAGGCGACGAGCGCGCGCGCGCCTCGCACGGAACGCGGAGCGGACCTCACGGCTGCGCCTTGACGACCGTCACGGTGGCCCCGAGGGCCCCGGCCCCGGGCAGGCTCGGATCGACCCTGAGGCGGTTGTCGACGCGCGCCACCCCCTTGATGAGGGAGGCCAGGACCCCCGCCTGCTGGCGTCCCATGAACAGGCTGACGCGTCCGTTCAGGGTCACAACGCCCCCCCCGGCCTTCACCAGGATCTGCGCCGGGTAAGGGAAGTTCCGATAGTCGCCCAGGTAGCCGACCACCGCCTTCACGAGGGAGGGGTCGTCCGTCCCGGCCGGGACGCCTGCCGGGAAGAGGTGGTTGGAGATGCGCGTGATGCCCAGGATCGAGCCGACGATCTCCTCTCCGCGCACCCGGGCGGCGAAGTCCTTCACCGTCCCTTCGATCGTGGCGACGCCGTCGACCACCGTGGCCGAGAACCCCTGGAGGCCGATCTCCTCGGCTTTGTTCTGGAGCGCGCCCTGCACCGCCTGGCGCAGCGCCTCGTCGGGCAGGTCGGCCGGCGCGACGCGCATCTCGTCGGTCACGTTGATGACGCCGCGGATCGAAGCCGCGATGCTCAGGGCGCGCATCTTCAGGGCGCAGTTCTTGATGGGGCCCGAGAGGATCACGCCGCCGTTCACCAGGACCACGCCGTACTTCTCGGCGTTCAGGTCGGGATCGCGGCCGAGGAGGCCGACGATCTTCTGGCGAAGGGCGTAGTCGCCGGGGCCGGCGATGTTGCGCTTCGGAGGTCCGCCCGTCTGGGCGCGGACCGTGACCACCGCCGCGACGGCGGCGAGGAGCCATGGGAGTCGGCGGAGCGTCCGGATCGTCATCGCGGCCGCCTATTCTGACACAGCGGCCCCGGTGGACCAAATGCAGCGCTGGAGGCCCCGTGCGAGGTCCGGGCGCGCGCCCTGGGCCAGGCCCGGGCGTCCTACCTCTGGCGCCTGCGGATGGCGTCGATCGCCTGCCGGGCGTCGAGCAGCCTGGCGGCGTCCCCCTCCTGCGGGCGGGTGATGCGGCGCCAGACCTCCTCGGCCGCGGAGCGCGCCTGCTCGAGGGCGGCGCTGCCGTCGCGTCCGGAGCCGAGTTCCCCGGCGACCCGCAGGTCGCGCAGGGCCCGCTGCACCTGGTCGCGAGCGGCGACCAGCGCCCCCTGCTGCAGGAGCTCCGAGCCGAGCCCCAGGCCGAACACGGCGCGGCTCAGTGCCCCGGCGTAGCGCAGGCCGTCGAGCGCCCTGCGGATCCCGGCCACCTCCTCCGCGCCTCCCTTCATGTCGCTCCGGACCATCGCCGTGCGGGCGCGCGCCACGCCCTGGCGGCCCTCCTGGATCCGCTTCAACAGGACACGCGGCAGAACCGAGGCGTCGAAACGATCGATCGCCTCCAGGCAGCCCTGCGCATCGCCCGACTGCGCGGCCCGCAGCGCCGAACGGCTCGACTCCTCCGCCTGTCTCAGGACGACGTAGTCGGACAGCGGCGGGTAGAGACCGCGGCAGCGCTGGATGGAGCCGGCGGACGCCTGCAGATCGCCGGCACGCGCCGCGTCGCGCGCGGCGTCGATGGCGGCGGCGAGCGCCTCCAGGCGGCTCGCCTCCTGGAGACCGGCGAGCTCATCGTCGACGCGCTTCAGGAGCAGGCTGACGTGGCCGGGATCGCGCCCCCGGACGGCCCCCTCGGCCTTGTCGAGCGCCTTGTCCGCCCTCTCCACGATCCGCTGCAGGTCGGCCGGCCCGGCGGCGGGCCCCGCCGCGCCGGCCTCCGGCGCGGCGAGAAGCGCGAGGGCGAGCGCCAGGGCGGCCGGGAGCGCCGGCCTCCGGTCAATAGCCGAGATCGTGCAGGCGCTCATCGTCGATCCCGAAATGGTGGGCGACCTCGTGCAGGACCGTGCGGCGCACCTCCTCGCGGATCTCGGCCTCGCCCGCGCAGACCGCCTCCACGTTGGCCTGGTAGATCGTGATTCTATCGGGGAACGCTGCGGCGTAGCCCCAGCCGCGCTCAGTCAGGGGCCGGCCCTCGTAGAGGCCGAGCAGGAGCCGCCCCCGGCGGCTGTGGGGGCGCGCCGCGCGCGGCGACGGCGTTTGCTCCACGATCACCGCCACGTTCTCCAGCCTCTCCCGGAAGTCCGGGGGGAGCGACGCCAGGGCCTCCTCGACGAGGCGCTCGAACCGCGCGCGGTCCATGGCGGGCATTCTACCCCGCGATCGCCCGCGCGGCCGGGTCGAGCCGAGAGATCCCCACGTTGAGAGCGCGTCGCCACCCGCGCCTCGGGCTTAGGCTCGCTCGCGCGGGATCCGGATCGACCTTCCGATCCGCATGGCGCGGCTCGATGCGCCCGCGGCGCGGGTGGCGCCGCTCTCTCCAGGGGGGGGATCTCTCAGGGTGTCCCGTTAGGCCAGTACCAAGCTCGAAAGGGATCCACGGTGTGAAGCGCCGCGCCCTGCAGGCGCCGGGCCGTGCGAGACCGAGCGAGCGGGGCCCCACCGCGTGCTCTCCAGCGCGGTGGGGGGGAGCGAGGCGAGCCGAGGGGAGGGTCGCGCAGCGACCCGGACCCGTGCCCGGCGGCTGCAGGGTCGGCGCTTCACGGTGGGGATACTTTGGCGACCCGGGCGCTTGTCGGTGTCCGGTCGCTTCGGCTAGACTCGGCTCCTCGATATCCCGAGGTTTCACCCGCAGGATCGTCATCGGCCGCCCGCGTGGAGGCTCCCCGGAGGGACGATGTCGCGCCGACGAACAGCCGCACCGGCCGCCCTGGCGGCGGTCGCCATCGTCGCGCTGACCACCGCCTGCCGCCGGGCACCCGATCTGAGCTACGAGATCTCCTTCTCGGAGAGCCATCCGGACGCGCTCGCGGTCGTCCTCAGGCTGAGCGGCGTGCCCCGGGACGGACTCACTCTCAAGGGTTTCGCCACCAAGGAGGTGCTGCGCGTCGCCGGCCTCGGGGCGGAGGGGCCGGACGGCCGCGTCGTGCCGGTCGAGGCGGGAATCGAGACCGTGACCGTCAACGGACGGGCCCTCGACATCCCGCGCGTCGTCCTGCGGGGGCCGCTGCCCCGCGACGTGACGGTGCGCTACCTCGCGTCCCCCGGGGCGCGCGAGGGGGACAGCCACATGGGATTCACCGGTCGCTGCGAGGGCTACCTGGGGAAGGAGTTCGGCTTCGCGACCGGACGGGAGATCATCCTGATGCCGCAGCCTCCCGAGGCGGTGCGGCGCATCGAGGTGCGCTTCTCGCTCCCCCCCTCCTGGGAGGTCGAAGCGCCCTGGGCGCGCCAGGGGGATCGCTTCATCCCCGGCGTCGGCGGCGCGCTGGCGGGAGAGCATCTGGTCGCGGCGGCGATCGGCCTGGGGCGCTTCCGCGAGCGCTCGGTCGATCTCGGGCGCACGAAGCTCCGGCTGGCGTTCGAGGCCAGCATCCCTCCCGTCGAGGAGGAGCAGATCGCGAAGCGCCTGGAGACCGCCGCCCGGTACGTCCTCGGCCTCTTCGGGCGGGATCTCGGCCCGGACTACCTGACGGTCGTGATGCCGCGCGCGCCGACCGGGGACGACATCGCGGGCGAGGGGTGGGCGACGGGGCAGGGGCAGACGCTCGCGCCGCTCACCGGGAACAGGCTGCACCAGTTCGCGCTGGAGCTGATCGAGGCGTACGTGCGCCACGCCCCGTACCGCTCCGAGATTCGCCGCCCGGAGGAGTTCTGGCTCGTGGACGGCGTCACGAACCTCTACGCCTGGCGGGCGGTCGCCGCCAGCGGCCTGATCTCCGAGGACGTGGTCACCCGAGAGATGGCGGTCGGCTACCTGACGTCGCTCAACGTCCAGGGACTCGAGCGCAACCTGGAGAGGCTCTACTCGGCCAGCGGCAACCAGAAGATCCCGCGCGAGGTGATGGCGCCGATGGCCCTCGCCTCCCTCGATCGCGAGCTGCGCTCCGTCTCCAACGGCGCCGACGGCCTCGACACGGTCATCGGCCGGGTCTACCGGGGGCGCGACGCGCGTCCGTTCTGGTCGGAGCTGGCCCGCGTCCGGAAGGGTCCCTGGGACGACTTCCGCGAGCGCTACGTCCGGGGGAAGGCCGCCCTCCCGGTGGAGCAGTTCTACGACCTGGCGCCGGCGACGGATCGGCCTGCCCCGCCCGGTGGAAAGGCGGTCCGGGCCATCACCGTGGCGTTCACCGGGAAGGCGCACGGCTACCTGGAGAACTGCGGCTGCAAGGTGAACCAGTCGGGCGGCGTGGCCCGCCGCGCCACGGTCCTCGAGCGTCTCCGCAAGAGGGACCCGAACCTGCTGCTCCTGGATGCGGGCGACGCCTTCGTGATGCCGGAGAAGCAGGCGGAGCTCGACTACCTCTCCAGGGAGGAGCAGGACCTCTATCTGCGAACCATGGACTTCATGCGCTACCAGGCGGCGGCCGTCGGCACCGCCGAGCTCGCCTTCGGCGCGGATCATTTCCGGAAGGAGACGCGAGGGCGCTCGACCCCGTTCCTGGCCGCCAACGTCCGCGACGACGGCAGACCGCTCGCGCGGCCGTCGATCGAGCTCCGCGCCGGCGGACTGCGCGTGGCGGTCATCGGAATCTTCGAGGCGCCGCGGGCGCGCGCCGCCAACTCGATCTTCGAGGACCACACCGCCTCCCTCGAGTTCGACGACCCGGTCGAGACGCTCAGGCGCGATCTGCCGGCCCTCAAGAAGCGGGCCGACCTCGTCTTCGCGATCGGCCGGCTCACGCCGATCACGATCCGGCGCGTGGTACAGGCCTGCCCGGACATCGACGTGATCATCTCCACCGACTATGACGCCGCCATCCGGCTGAAGGAGAAGGGAGGCGAGATCCACTCGGAGGACCACGCGGGGTTCGTCGGGAGGACGCTCGTCGCCTACACCAACCTCACCAACTACGGCCTCTACAGCATGCGCCTGGGCCTCGACCGGAGCGGACGCATCGTGTCGGCCGTCTTCACCGACCACTGGCTGCGCGAGGACGTGCCCGATGAGCCGCGCGTGCGTGACATGCTGAACCGCTTCTACGACCGGGTCGGACGGCTGGCCGCAGCGCAGGAGAGCGTGGCCCCGCTCTTCGCCGACGACCCGGAGCGCCTCGACGGGCGCTACGTCGGCGCCGGGCGCTGCACCCCGTGCCACGCCTCCGAGTTCGCGCAGTGGCGACGCACGAAGCACGGCACCGCGTACAAGACCCTTCTCGACCGCCACCGGCACTTCCAGCCGAAGTGCGTCTCGTGCCACGTCGTCGGCTTCAGCACGCCGCACGGATTCAAGCTGGGAGCCCGGACGGAGGCGCTGGCGAACGTGCAGTGCGAGGTCTGCCACGGTCCGGGCGCGGCGCACGTCGCATCGCCCTCGACCGCCAACATCACGCGCCTGGTTCCGGCGAAGATCTGCCTGGAGTGCCACACCCCCGACCACTCGGATCATTTCGTCTACGAGGAGCGTCTGCCGAAGGTCAAGCACGACTACTACGACTGACGCCTCCCGCCCGGCGGGCGCACGCCGGCGCCGCGGGCGGGTTCGCGGGCCGCGAATCGGCTTGCCGCGAACGGATTTTGGTCGTATCGAAAAGGACGAGATGATCGACCCGCGTCGCGGAAGGGGAGCGCTCGCACTCGGTCTGGCCGGCGGCCTCGCCGTCGGCCTCGTGCTGTGCGGGCCGGGTGGCGCCGCGTCCCGCTCCTCCGTCGCGGCCGGGGGCGCCACCGCGGCCGGCTCCGGCGAGGAGAGGACGGCGGGGGAGAGCCGGGCGCGCGAAGAGATACGGCGCCTTCTTGATGCGGGCCGCTACGCGGAGGCGGAGCCGGCGGCGCGCGCCTGGCTGGAGGAGCGCGAGGCGTCGGCGGGGCCCGACTCGCTCGAGGCGGCCGGGGCGCTCGACCTTCTGGTGGAGAGCCTGTGGCGTGGGGGAAAGGCGCACCGTCCGGAGACGGGTCCGCTCGCCGAGCGCGCCCTGCGGATCAAAGAAGCGCGGCGCGGCCCGGACGATCCGGGCGTGGCGGCCAGCCTGGAGGGTCGGGCCGAGGTATTGAGCGCCCTCGAAGATTCCGAGGCGGCCCGGAAGGACTACGAGCGCGCCCTCGCCATCCGCGAGCGCGCCCTCGGCCGCGACCACCTCGACGTCGCCGAGAGCCTCGACGGGCTCGCCGACATCCTCACCGACCTCGGGGCGAACGACGCGGCGCGACCGCTCTACGAGCGCGCCCTGGCGATCGAGCAGGCGCGGCTGGGGACGGAGGATCGCCTGATCGCCAGGAGCCTCCAAGGGCTCGGTGTCGTCTTGTCGAGCACCCGACACGTCGACGCGGGGCTCCGCTACTTCGAGCGCGCCCTGGCGATGCGTGAGAAGGTCCTGGGACCCGACCATCCCGACGTCGCCACGACCCTGAACTCCTACGCCTGGGTACTGGCCTGGCAGGTGGGGGATCTCAAGACGGCCCGGGCGCTCCTGGAGCGGGCGCTGCGGATCCGCGAGAAGGCGCTCGGCCCCGATCATCCGAAGCTCATGCGGAGCCGCAGCAACCTCGCCGTCATCCTGTTCCGGATCGGCGACTACGCCGCGGCGCGGCCGCTCTTCGAGCGCGCCGTCGCCGACGCCGAGAGGATCTTCGGCCCCGGTCATGCGAGCCTGGCGTACGAGCTGAACCGTTTGGCGCTCTTCCGCTACTTCCTGGGAGACTATGCCGCGGCCAAGCCGCTGCACGAGAGGGCGCTCGTCATCCGTGAGAAGGCCCCAGGCATGAACCGTATCGATCTGGCGGCGACCCTCAACAATCTCGCCATGGTGGACATGGGTCTGGGTGAGTACGCGGAGGCGAAACCGCTGGCGGAGCGTGCGGTGGCGATCTGGGAGAAGGCGGGAGACTTCGACCAGGACGATTTCGCCCGCGGCCTGGATACCCTGGCGCGGCTCCTGTACGAGATGGGAGATCCGGCGGCCGCCCGGCCGGTCTTCGAGCGCACGCTCGCCGTCTGGGGCGCGATCCGCGCCCCCGACCCCGGCGACACGACGATCGCCCTCGACGGCCTGGCCGAGGTCCTCCTCGACCTGGGCGACCCGGCGGGCGCCCGCCCCCTGTTCGAGCGCGCCCTCGCAATCCGCGAGAAGATCCTCGGCCCCGATCATCCCGACGTCGCCCGCACGCTCAGCCGACTGGCGCGCCTGCAGTGGATCACGGGGGAGAGGGGCGCAGCGCTCCAGAACGCGCTGCGCTCCGAGGCGATCGCGCGGCGGCAGTTCCGCGCCACCGCCCGGAGCATGTCGGAGCGCGAGGCGCTGCGCTACGAGGAGATCCGCGCCTCGGGGCTGGACGTGGCGATCTCGGTCCTGCTCTCGACCGCTCCGGCCCGGCGGCAAGGCGGGATGGTGGAGAAGGTGTGGGACGAGCTGGTGCGCTCGCGCGGCATGGTGCTGGACGAGATGGCGGCGCGGCATCGGGTGGCGGTGCGCAATGAGAGTACGCCCGTCGCGCCGCTGGCGCGGGAGCTGGAGCAGGCGCGCAACCGGCTGGCGCGGCTGGTGGTCGAAGGGTCCCGGTCCGGGCGGCCGGAGGAGTATCGCGGGCGCCTGGCCCAGGCGCAGCAGGAGAAGGAGAACGCCGAGAGGGCGCTGGCGGAGAAGAGCGACGCGTTCCGCCTCGAGCTGGCGGGACGGCAGGTCGGGCTGGCGGAGGTCCGGCGGGCCCTCCCGCCCGGGGGCGCCCTGGTCTCCTACGTGCAGTACGAGCGCCAGATCCGTCCAGCGGGCCGCGGATCCTCCGGCGCCCCGAGGCTGAAGCAGGTCTCCTCCTACCTCGCGCTCGTGGTGCGCCGGGACGCTGGAGGGGCCGCCATCGCGCCGCTGGGGTCGGCCCGGACGATCGAAGACCTCGTGCGCCGCTGGCGGGAGCAGGTGTCCGAGATCCCCGCCGGTCTGCCCGGGGCGGGCGGGAAGGCCGAGCTCGGCTACCGCGAGGCGGGGGAGGGTCTTCGCCGGGCGATCTGGGACCCGGTCGCGCGTCACCTCGGGGGCTCAAGGCTGGTCTTCATCGTCCCGGATGGGGCGCTCAACCTGGTGAGCCTCGCCACGCTCCCGGAGGGAGAGGAGCGTTACCTGGTCGAACGCGGCCCGCTTCTGCACTATCTCTCCGCCGAGCGGGAGATCGTGCGGCCCGAGGCGGGCCCGGCCAGGGGGAAGGGGCCGACTTCCGCTCGCTGAGCTTCGAGCCGCTCCCGAACTCGCGCGCCGAGGTGGACGAGATCGAGGCCCTCTGGCGCGAGAAGGCCGCCGCCGAGGAGGGAGAGGCGGGGCAGGTGCTCAAGCTCACTGGGGCCGGGGCGGACAAGGAGACGTTCAAGCGGACCGTGGCGGGGCACCGTGTGGTCCACCTCGCGACCCATGGCTTCTTCGCCGAGGACCTCTGCCCGTCGGCGCTCGACCGTGCCCGGGGGGCCGGAGCGCGGGGCAACAGGAACCCGGAGGCGCCCGGCATCGGGGACAACCCGCTCCTCCTGACGGGACTTGCCCTGGCGGGGGCGAACCGCCGGGAGACCGCGCGCCGGGCCAGCGAGGACGGGATCCTGACGGCGGAGGAGATCGCGTCGCTCGATCTCTCCGGCGTCGAGTGGGCGGTCCTGTCGGCCTGCGAGACCGGGATCGGCAAGGTCCAGGTGGGAGAGGGGGTCCTGGGGCTGAGGCGCGCCTTCGAGGTGGCCGGCGCCGGGACGCTGATCCTCAGCCTCTGGTCGGTGGAGGACCAGGCGGCGCGCGAATGGATGAAGGATCTCTACGAGGAGCGTCTGGGAGGCCGGACGACCGCGGAGGCGGTCAGGGAGGCGAGCCTCAAGGTCATCGGGAGCCGCCGCAAGGCCGGCCGCAGCACCCATCCGGCCTACTGGGGAGCCTTCGTGGCGACCGGCGACTGGAGATGACCCCGGATCCGGGATCCTCAGCGCGGCGTCGAGGTAGGCGTGGCGGCCTCGCCCGGCAGGATCTCGAACGGGATCTCGAGGAGCGGCTTCTCATCGCCGGCGGGTGCGCGGCGCTCCAGGCGGAAGAAGTATCTCCCCGGGGGCAGATCGGTCGTTGGGACCGGGAAGGTGACGACCCCCGAGGATTCCATGTGCGATCGGATCCTCGCCACGTCGGCCTCCGACGACCAGGACGTCCCTCCGTCCGGGCGGTGGATCTCGAAGCGGTAGATGTCGGCGTCGGCGGCGCCTGGAGCGAGCGCGGGGCGCACGGCGATCAGCACGTACGGCTGCTCCCGGCCGATCGTGAAGGTGGCCACCGGCGTCTCGCCCCTCAGAGGACCGGCCAGGACCCAGAGCGGCACCGGCTCGCCGATCCCCTCCGCGAGGCGCGAGGCGATCGGCTCAGGGGTCGGGGGCGCGGCTGGCCCAGGCAGGGTGGGGCGCCGCAGCATGAATGCTGCAATCGCGGCTCCGAGGACGGCGCCGGCGGCCAGCGCCATTGTCGGGCGCCAGGCCGGCGTGCGCTGCTCCTTCCAGAGCGCGGCGCCGGCCGGGGCGTCGACTCCTCCCTCTCTCTCCTTCCAGACCCTGATCTCCAGATCGCAGGTGTCGCAGGAGGCGACATGACGGACGTGGGCGGGATCAACCGCCTCGCCTCGTCCGAGGGCGTACTCTCTCAGGGCCCGCGCCGGAGGGTGGGGAGTGAAGATCGCCTCGCCCCCGTCCCTGAGGGCGGGGGCGATCGTGCGCCATGCCTCCACCATCTCGGCGCACGCGTCGCAGTCGCGGAGGTGATCCTCCAGACGGCGGCGGGCGTCTTCCTCCAGCCGCGAGGCGACATAGGCCGGGATCTCGCTCTGCAGTTCGTCGTGATCAGTCACGCCTCTTCTCGGCTCCCTCTCCGTCGTCCGGCCATCAGCCGGTCGAACCCGTCAGTCGGGCCGGACGTGCCGCCTCGAACCCTGCCCGTGGAGGACACGGTGGGCCTTCTCGAGGCAGCGCACCAGGCGGGACTTCACGGTCCCCACCGGGACCCCGAGCGACTCCGCGATCTCCGCATAGCTGCGCTGATCCAGAAAATAGGCCCTGAGAAGCTCGCGACAACCATCCGAGGCCTGTTCCAGCACCTGGCGCGCCAGGTGCCGGGAGACGACGCTCGCCTCGGCCCCCGGAGCGCGGCCGAGATGCTCCTCGTTCAGGACCGGGATCGCGTCCTTGCGGTGGCGGGAGTTCATCGCCTGCAGGGCGGTGTAGCGGGCCACGGCCTGGACGTAGGCGCGGAAGTCCTGGGACTCGTCGAACCGCTCCTGGCGGAGGCTCTCGACGACCCGTCCCATGATCTCCTGGTGCAGGTCGAGCCATTCGGAGCGCAGCGACCCGAAGCGCGGCGAGGCGACCACCGCGGCGATCCAGCGGACGACCGTGGCGAGAGCCTCGAGGTCGCCGCGCAGGAACCGCCCTTCGATGCTGGTGTCGCGGTAGACCATGGGAGTGTCGGGGAACCCCTGGGAGCCTGCCCGGGTCCGAGAACCGATTATACGCGGTCCTTCGAGAGAGTTTCGATCTCGGCCCACTCCCGGTCGGTGACCGGCATCACCGACAGGCGCGGGATCCGGACCAGGGGAAACGATGCGAGGGTCCGGCGCCCCTTGATCGCGGCGAGGGGCACCGGACGTGCGAGGCGGTGCTGCGGCTCGATGTCGACGACGTAAAGACGCCCCGTCCCGTCGGCGGGGTCGGGATAGGCGTCGCGCACCGCCCGGGCGACGCCGACCACCGCCTTCTCCTTGCCGGTGTGGTAGTAGAGGATGCGCTCCCCCCTGGCGATCAATCTCAGGTGCTTCTGGGCCAGGGGGTTCTTCACGCCGGTCCAGCGCGTCGCGCCGTCGCGCAGCAGAGCGTCGAAGGCGTAATGGGTCGGCTCCTCCTTGAACAGCCAGTTCATCGGTCCTCCGGCGGCGCCGCTGTGCCCTGGAGCCCCTGCGGCATGCCCGGACGGACTAGCATCCCGGGAAGCAGGGCGTCCCGATCTTCCCGGCCGCCTGGGCGCGCAGCGTGCCGGCGATCTCGAGCGTCTTCACGACCGCCTGGCGCGCCCTCGACTGCAGATCGTCGTCGGTGGCGTACTTCTCCAGGAGCTCACGGCCGAGCCGGCCGTGGGCCGCCTCATCCGGCTGGATGAAGTTGCGGTAGATCCTGACCGTCTCCTCGTCTCCGCGCAGCGCGCAGACCTGCATGAAGGTCTCGTTGACGTTGTAGGCGATCGCCTCCAGCGTGAACAGCCCGGCAGCGATCCGCTCGATCGAGCTCGGAAGGGCGCGGAGGTAAGCGAAGAGCGGGTTGGAGGCGGGCGGGACGAAGGCGCCCGGGTCGAAGCCGAGGGCCTTGAGACGGCCCCCCACCAGATCGAAGTGCCGCGCCTCGTCCCCCGCCTGGCGAGCGAGGGCGATCTTGAGATCGATCTCGGGGGTGGACGGCATCCAGGCCGCCGCCAGCTCGCTGACGCCGATCTCGTTGGCCAGAGCGATCTTCAGCAGGGACGTCTGGTCGGCCGCGCCGGGAGGCTCGCCGCCGGCGAGCGACTGCCGGCCGGCCTCCGCCAGCGCCCGCAGACGCTCGTCCCGCAGCGCCGCCAGCTCCTGCACGAACCGCCGTGAGTCCATGGTGGTGCGACCTCGCGGGACGGTGGACGGTCTCCGCGCCTCATTCTATCAGGCGGACGGGGGCAGGGTGACGAGGCTCAGCCAGAAATGGTGGATCGAGGCGATCGCCTTCGTGAACTCCTCCAGGCTGACCTGCTTGACGATGTACGAGTTCGCCTGCAGCTCGTAGGCGGTCCGGATGTCCTGCGCCGCGGCCGACGAGGTCAGGACGACCACCGGGATCCGCTGGAGGGAGGGGTCCTGCTTGATCTCCGCCAGCAACTCGCGCCCGTCCTTCCGCGGCAGGTTCAGGTCGAGGAGGATCAGGTCGGGCCGGACCGCCTCTCGTGCGGGGTGGATCCCCCGCAGGAGGTCAAGCGCCTCCTCCCCGTCGCGGGCGACGGTGAGGAGGCTGTCGATCCCGGCGCTCTTGAGGGCCTCCCGCACGAGGCGCGCGTCGCCGGGGTTGTCTTCCACGAGCAGGATCGCGATCGGCCGCGGCGCGCAAGGGAGCGTCATGAGCGTCGAGAAGCCGCCTCAGGAGGTCCCGAATCGTCTCGGGCGTGGGAACGGGTGCCCCTCAGCGGCTCCATGACGGCCCCTGCCGGAGGAGCGACGTCGCCTCGTCCGCCGGCAGCGGCCGGCTGAAGTAGACGCCCTGGGCCCGATCGCAGCGGTGCCGGCGCAGGAAGGCCGCCTGGGCCGAGGATTCGACACCTCCGGCGGTGACCTCCAGCCGCAGGGCGTGCGCCATGGTGATGAGCGACGGGATGATCGACGCCTCACGCGAGCCACCGGCGCACTCGCGCACGAACGAACGGTCGATCTTGAGGCGATCGACCGGGAAACGCCGCAGGCGGCTCAGGGAGGTGTACCCGGTGCCGAAATTGTCCACCGAGACCCTCGCCCCCGTGGCGTTCAGCTTCTCGAGCATCCGGATGGCCGGCTCGGGGTCCTGCATGATGCCGCTCTCCGGCAGCTCGAGCTCCAGCAGGCTCGGGTCGCCGCCCTGCTGCTTCAGGACCCGCGCCACGATCTCCGGGAACCCCGCGTGGTTGAGCTGCTGGCTCGACAGGTTGACCGCCATGCTCAGGGATCGGAAGCCGGCCCGCCGCCAGGAATGCGCCTGCCCCCACGCCTGGTCCAGCACCCATTCGCCGATGGGGTGGATGAGCCCCGCCTGCTCGGCCATGGGGATGAACTTCAACGGCGGAACCAGGCCGAGCTTCGGATGCTGCCAGCGCAGCAGCGCCTCGAACCCGAGGACGCGCCGGCCCCTGAGATCGATGATCGGCTGGTAGTGCAACGTCAGCTCCTGCCGTTCCAGGGCGCTCCGCAGCCCGGTCAGGAAGACGAGGTGCTCCGAGGCCTGCGTATCCAAGGCGGGGGAGCAGAAGCGGTGCGCGTTCCCACCCTGGTGCTTGGCTCGGTACATGGCGACGTCGGAGCACTTCAGGAGCGCCCGCGCCTCCTTGGCGTCGCTCGGGAACAGGCCGATCCCCATGGAGGCGCTGATGCACAGTTCGTGACCTCCCAGCCAGAAGGGGGTCTTGAGCGCCCGCAGGACCTTGTCCGCGAACGGGCCCACGTCCTCGGGGCGGGCGATCTCCGGCAGCACGAGGGCGAACTCGTCGCCGCCGATGCGGGCCACGGTGTCGCTCTCGCGCATGCACCTCTTGAGCCTCTCCGCCACCGCGATCAACAGCATGTCGCCCACGTCGTGGCCGAGCGTGTCGTTGACATGCTTGAAATGATCGAGATCGAGGAAGAGCAGGGCGAGCATCAGCTTGTTGCGCCGGCTGCGCGACAGGGCGAGACCCAGTCGGTCGAGCAGCACCGTGCGGTTCGGCAGGCTGGTGAGGCCGTCGTGGTAGGCCCGGTAGTTGATCTGCTGTTCCGCCTTCTTGCGCTGGATGGCGTAGCGGATGGAGCGCGCCAGCTGCGGCCCTTCGGCCTGCCCCTTGACGAGGTAGTCCTGCGCGCCGTTCTGGACAGCGCGGATGGCCGTGGTCTCCTCGGCGGAGCCGCTCAGGACCACGATCGGCACGTCGGGGGCGGCGTGGCCGATCGGTCCGAGCCCCTCGAGACCGTGCGCGTCCGGCAGGGAGAGATCGAGCAGGATCGCGTCGAAGCGTTCCGTGGCCAGACGCACCAGGGCATCGCCGATGTTCTCGACGTGAGTGATCTCGAAGCGGCTCGGACCGGGCTGGGCCAGCATGTGCCCGACGAGGCGGGCGTCTCCTCGGTTGTCCTCGACCATCAGAATCCGGATCAGGCCCCGCGGCTTCCTCGGTTTGCGGATTGCGCGGTGTCGAGCACGCCTCGAGCGCGCCGCCGGAACGGCGGGGGCCTGACGAGATCCCTGGGCTTCCCTGCGCGAGGACTCCACGGTCCATCCACTCGAGATCGGTGCCGTCAGAGCCTTCGGAGACCCCGTCAGGACGCGGTAAAGGGCCGGCGGCTCCGAGGCTCTCAGGCCGTATTCGAAGCGAACATATATCCCAGAGCCTAAAGTTCAATAGGGTTTATACCCGAGGTCCCTTCAGGGCAACAACCGAGCCCCGAGGCTGACCGACCTCCTGTAGCATGCTACGGCTGTGTCGGAACCGGGGACGATCGCGTTCGACGACGGGGCGGCGGAGCTGCGGGGCAGACAACGGTGACAGGGCGCGCGGCGGATCGCGGAGGGCCGGGACGACGCGCGATCCTGTTCGACTTCAACGGCGTCCTGATGGACGACGAGGAGTACCACTTTCGCGCCTACCGCCAAGTGCTGCGGCCTCTCGGGATCGGCCTGACGCGCGCGCGCTACGATGCCCGCTATCTCGCCTTCGACGACCGCGGCGCCCTGCGCGCCATCCTCGCGGACGCGGGCCGGCCGGCGTCGCGGATCGACGCCCTGGTGCGGCGCAAGCGGCGCGCGTTCCGGCGGCTGTGCGCCCGCCGGGTGCGCGTCGAGCCGGAGACGGCGGACCTGGTGCGGGCCCTCGCGCGCCGCGTGCCGGTCGCCGTCGTCTCGGGCGCGGCACGCGCGGAGATTCTGCACGCCCTCAGGGGCGCGCGCCTCGCGTCGGCGTTCCGGACGATCGTGGCGGCGGAGGACGTGCGGCGCTGCAAGCCCGACCCGGAGGGGTACCGGCGGGCGCTGCGCCGCCTGGGCCTCGGGAGAGGCACGGGCTGCCTGGCGATCGAGGACTCTCCGGGCGGCATCCAGGCGGCGCGCGCGGCAGGGCTCGAGGTCCTCGGCATCGCCACCACCTACGCTCCCGCCCTCCTGCGCCGGGCCGGCGCCGCGCGGGTGGCACCGACGATCGCCTCGCTGACCGCCGCGGAGATCCTCGACGGGCGGGCCGATCCGTCGTCGCGGCGCCGGTCGCGGATCACGGCGCCGCGGCGGCGTGCCTGACGAGCGGCAGCGCCCGGTCGATGTCGAAGCGCGGGTCGTTCGCCCGGTCGTGGCAGGTGGCGCAGACGCCCTGGATGATGCAGAAGGAGCACTGGTTGGTGATTCCGTAGATCGTCTCCTTCTTCAGCTCGCGGGGAGCCTTCACGTGGTCCTCTCCGGGACCGTGGCAGACCTCGCACTGGACGTTGGTCATCGCCGGCTGCGACGGCCGTTCCTGGCCGAGGCCGCCGTTGTGCCCCAGGCCGGTCGTGTGGCAGGGGATGCAGGCCGTGTCGCGCCCCCTCCCCGCCTGCAGCAGCGTGGCGTACGCGCCGGCGTGCCGCGTGCGGCTCCACTGATCGTATTCCGGCCGGTGGCAGTCGCGGCAGGCGTCGGCGCCGACGTAGGCCACCCCCGACTTGAACCTCTCCAGGCGGCGCGTGTTGATCTCCTCCAGTCGCTGGCGCTGCAGGCCGCTGTAGCGGAAGAGCTTCTCCATGTCCGGATGGTCGCGGTGCGCCACCAGGCCGAGCGCCTCGTCGCGATCGAAGTTCAGGACGAATTTCCCGGTGTGGCAGGTGGTGCAGACCCGGCCGATCGACTGCGCGTCGACGTGGGCCTGCTCCGGGTGGCCGCCGCCCGGCCCGTGGCAGACCTCGCACTGGACGTTGACCATCTGCGTCGTCGCCTCGGCGTTGACGAAGCCGCCCGGGCGTCCGAGACCGGTCACGTGACAGGCGACGCACTCGCGGTCGCGCCACTTCTCTCCCTTCTGGAGACTGTCCCAGGCGATGCTGTGCGGCGTGAGCAGCCAGTCGCGGTACTCCCGCAGGTGGCAGGCGCGACAGACGCCGTCGCCCGCGAAGCGATCCTTCGGGAGGCGCGCGGCCAGGGTGGCCGGATCGTCCTTGCCGAGGAGGAGCCCGAGCTGCAAGCGCGTGAGGTCGGCCCGATCCGGACGCTCCCCCTGCTCGCGGAAGCGGACGAAGCCGGTCTTGTCGATGAAGACGGTGTCCGGGGTGCGGGTCGAGTCGTACTTGGCGAAGATGGCGCGCCCGGGATCGACGATCACCGGGTAGTCGATGCCGTGGTCCTTGAGGAAGCGCCGCAGTCCGCCTCCCAGGTCGCGCGAGGTGATCCCGAAGGCGGCGATCCCCTTGGCGCGGAGCTCCCGGAGCACCGGCACGAGGAGGGGCAGATCCTTCTGGCAGTGCGGGCACTCCTGATCGAAGAAGTTCAGCACGACGACGCGGCCCTTGAGGGCGGCGAGATCGACCCGCCGGCCCTCGAGGTCGCGCGCCTCGAAGAGCGGGGCGCGCGGATTTTCGGAGTACGCGACCTCGATCGATCTCTCCGCCTGTTTCGGGATGTGCGGCAGATCGCGGAGGGCGGCGACGGTCGCGTCGAGACGCGGCCTGTACTCGCGGCCGAGGTACCCGTCGAGCTGGAAGCGCACGATGTGGTCGGAGTCGAGCAGCACCACCGCCGGCAGCTCCCCGACGCCGTAGGCACGGGCGATCGTGCCCGGATCCTGGAGGATCGGCAGCGTCACCCCCTGCGTCTTCACGAACTGCTTGATCCGCTCGATGGCGTCGGCGTCGATCCCGAGGAAGACGGTGGGCGCGAAGGAGGGGTCGTCCCGGAAGCGGCCGAAGTCGCGCACCAGGTCGGCCGCGGAGGCGGCCCCGGTGCGGAAGAAGAGGAGGGCCACCGGCCTCTCCTTGAGGCCGTCGAGCGGGATCCACGGGCCGGAAGGATCCTGGGCGGCGAAGTCGGGGCCTCGGCTTCCGACCTTGGGATGGTCGACGCCCAGCCCCGCGCCGAGCCGGCCGCCCGGGGCGCTCCCGCCACGGCCCCCGCAGGCGGCCAGGACGAGACACAGGATCACCGGGAATCGCTGTGGCACGAGCCCTCGGCAAAGGGCGGCAGTATAGGCGCCGCCGCCGCTCCGGTCAAATCCGCGCCGCCGGGACGGTCGCCCGGCGGGTGACCGTCCCGCCGGACGGTGATAGACTTCCGGCCGCTTGGAGGTCATCGCGGAGGGGAGAGTGCAGAACTTCGTCGAGGAGAGGGTGCGTTCCCTGCGCATCGCCGTCGGCGTCATGGGATCGGCCGGGGGGAACCTCGGCCGGGACGTGCTGGAGAAGGCGTTCGAGATGGGGCGCGCGATCGCGCTGCGCGGCTGCGTCCTGGTCACCGGAGCCTGTCCGGGCCTCCCGCACGAGGCGGTCAAGGGGGCGAAGTCGGCGAACGGGATGGTGGTCGGCATCTCGCCCGCGCTCAACTTCGAGGAGCACGCCATCAAGTACCGCTCCCCCTATGCCGGCTACGACGCCCTGGTCTACACCGGCAGCGGGCTGATGGGGCGGGAGATCGAGAACATCCGATCGTGCGACCTCGTGGTGTTCATGGGGGGCCGCTCGGGGACGCTCGGCGAATTCGCGATCGCCTACGATGAGGGGAAGGTCATCGGCGTGCTGCAGGGGACCGGAGGGATCGCCGACCGGATGGACGTCATCGTGAGCCTCGTCCAGAAGCAAACCGGCTCCCAGATCGTCTACAGCCGGGATCCGGCCGACCTCCTGGGCCGCCTCATCGCCGTGTACGAGGAGAGGCTCCTGCCCTACTACAAGACGATTCTCGCGAACAGCGATCCGGACGGCAAGCTGGAGGCGTAGGTCGTTCCGCGTTCCGGCCGGTCGCATGGAGGCTCGAGCATGGCGGACTTCGTGAAGGTTGCCACCTTGTCACAGGTGCCCCCCGGCAAGGCGACGACGGTCGAGGTGGCGGGGAGCCCGGTCGCCCTCTACAACGTCGGCGGCACCGTCTACGCCACCATCAACACCTGCCCTCACAGAGGCGGGCCGCTCGGAGAGGGGGATCTCGACGAGCGCGTCGTCACCTGCCCATGGCACAGCTTCCAGTACGACGTGACGAACGGGACGTGCCTGACCAACCCGGCGGTCTCGCTCGTCTGCCACAAGGTGCGGCTCGACGGCCAGGACATCCTCGTGCAGATCTGACGGTCGGGCCCGTCGGCCGTGGCCGGACGGGGCGCCCCGCGGTATAATCCGGACGTCCCGACGATGAGCTCCAGTCTGCCCGATCCCGTGGTTCGCGCGCAGCTCCGGCGCCTTGCGCCGGTGGCGGCGATCCTTCTCGCCGGCCCGTTCCTCGCCGATCCGGCCCGCGCCGAGATCGTGCTCAACCCCCAGGGCTGGAGGTTCCCGAACATCCTGACCGCTGCGAAAGAGGTCATCCGCGTCTCGGATCGGACGCCTCTGATCCCGGGCAAGGAGACGATCCTGAAGGGGTACCGCAAGGCGGACGGCACCCATTTCATGACGTTCGAGATCGAGGGGAGGATCTTCGGCGCCGTCGTCGACACCGACGGCAAGCCGCCCTTCGAGTACGGCATCATGGACACCGACGGCGACGGCAAGTTCGAGACGAAGATCATCTACTCCAAGGACAACAGGGACGAGGGGTACGTCCCGCAGTGGGTCATCGATTACTACTACTCGCGCCATCCCGAGCTGAAGAAGCCGGGCGCCAAGGCCCCGACCCCGACGCTCAACGCGGCGCCTCCCCCCGGACCGGTGCCGACCCCCGCGCCGCCGAAGCAGGTGGTGCCGCCCCCGGAAGTCCTCAGGCGTCCCAATCCCTGAGCCCATCTCAGGATCGAGATCGTCCTCGCGGCATGCAGCCGGCGGCGCGACGTACGCGCCGCGGCTGAGGCGGCGGTGCCCTCGGCTATGGCTCCTGGATCGTGTGGTAGCGGTCGGCGGGGAGATTGGAGAGGATCTGCACCCTGCCGAGGGGCCAGCGGATCTCGATGCGATCGACCGTGGCCGCGGGACCGAGGCCGAAGTGCAGCCGAGGGTCGCTCGAGGAGTTGTGCGAGGAGCCGGCGTGGATCTCCCCGACCTGGCGGAGGGCGCCGGCCGTCACGGTGACGCGCGCGCCGATCGCGCCCCGGTTGCGGCGGGCCCCCAGCAGGCGGAGGCCGATCCAGTGGCCGCGGGGTCCCTCGTTGTGCAGCAGGCTGGGCGCCTCGTCGATGTTGTTGACCACGATGTCGACGGCGCCGTCGTTGTCCAGATCGCCGAAGGCGCAGCCGCGCGCGCTGTGCAGCTCCTGGAGCGCCGGACCCGCCTCGGACGTCACCTCCCGGAAGCGGCCGCTTCCTTCGTTGTGGAAGAGCTGATTGTGCTGGCTCCAGGTGGTCCCGAGGTTGTAGGTGTCGATCTTCGGGTAGACGTGGCCGTTGGCGACGAAGAGATCCCTCCGGCCGTCGTTGTCGTAGTCGAGGAACCCGGTCCCCCAGCCGAGCGTCGGCATGGTCGGTGGCCCGAACCCCGAGGACAGCGAGACGTCCTGGAAGAGCAGGTCGCCCTCGTTGTGGTAGAGGACAGAGTAGTCGTGCGAGAAGTTCGTCACCACGAGGTCCGGTCGCCCGTCGTTGTCGTAGTCGGCCGCGTCGACTCCCATGCCGGCCTGCGCCCGCCCCTCCTCGTTGTAGGCGACGCCGGCGACGACGCCCACCTCGGTAAAGCGCCCGCCGCCGTCGTTGCGGTAGAGGAAATGCTGCGTCGAGTCGTTGGCGACGTAGAGGTCGAGATCGCCGTCCAGGTCGAAGTCGGACCAGATCGCTCCCAGACCGTACGACGTGGGATCGGTGCGCAGGCCCGCGGCGCGCGTCACGTCGCGGAAGCGGCCGCCGCCCTCGTTGTGGAACAGCCGCCCGAACGATCCCTTCAGGCCGAGCGGCCCGCACACGACGGGCGCCCCGCGGTAGGTGCAGTTCATCAGGCCGCCCGGCTTCGGCAGGGGAGGGCTCGAGGCGTCGTAGTCGACGTAGTGCGAGACGTAGAGATCGATCCGGCCGTCGCCGTCGTAGTCGCCGAACGCCGCGCCGGTGCTCCAGCCGCGCCCGCCGGCGAGCCCCGCGGCGGCGGTGACGTCCTGGAAGCGCCCGCCGCCGAGGTTCCGGTAGAGGATGTACCGGCCGAAGCCGGTCACGAAGAGGTCGGCCCGTCCGTCGTCGTCGTAGTCGCCGAAGACGCACCCCTGGGCCCAATAGCCGGGCGACCCGACCCCCGCCTGCGCCGTGACGTCCTCGAAGGAGAGGTTCCCGCGGTTACGGTAGAGCGCCGAGCGCGGCTCCTCGCCCTTCGGGAAGGCGCGCGCGCGCGAGCCGTTCGGAATGAAGATGTCGAGGAGCCCGTCGCCGTCGACGTCCTGCAGGCAGACGCCGTTCCCGACCACCTCGTTGATGGCGGTCTTGTCGATCTCGCCGCTGACGTTTCTTAGAACGAGGCCCGCCGCGCGCGCCACGTTGAGGAAGCGGGCGGCCGACGGCGGCGGGGTCGGCGGACGCGGCGGGTCCGGCGAGGCGGCGCCCGCGGCGAAAAAGATCGAGGACCCGAGCCCCGCGAGAGCGAGGAGCACCGCGGCCGCGGTCCTCCGCCCGTCACTCCGCCGTGGCGACGCCGTCATGCCTGCTCTCGCGAAGCTTCTTTATGATCTCGGCGTGGCGGGCGAACTCCGCCTCCGCCTCGCGCGTCTGGCCGGAGCGCATCAGGGCCCGGGCCAGGGCGTAGTGGGCCATCGGGTTCAGGGGATCGAGCTCGAGGGAGCGGCGGAAGAGGCCGATCGCCTCCGCCGCCTGTCCCTGGTCCGCCAGGATCGAGGCGACGTAGTAGTACGGGTACGGATCGGAGGCGGCCAGACGGTTGGCCTCGCGGAACTCGGCGAGCGCCTCCTCGCGCCGTCCCATGTAGAGCAGCACCTTGCCGAGCTGGAAATGCGCGTCGGACAGTCCAGGGTCGATCGCCAGGGCGCTCGTGAAGGACGCGATCGCCTCGTCGTTCGCCAGCCGCCCGCGCGCCAGCTTGCCGAGCTCCAGGTGGAGCCGCGCGTCGCGGGCGCCGCGGTCGAGGGCGGCCTGCAGGAGACGGCGCGCCTCCCCGGGATCGGAGTAGCTCGAGAGGGCGCGGGCGTGATCGAGGAGCGTGTCGAGGTCGTCCGGGGCGGCGGCGACGGCGCGGCGCTGCAGGTCGAGCCCCTCCGGCCGTCGCTGCTGCTTGAAACGCACCTGCGCCAGGTGGCGCAGCGCCCGCGCCGAGCCGGGCGCCAGCCTCACGGCGCGCTCCAGCCGATCGGCCGCCTCCGGGATCTGCCCGACCTTGAGATAATAGATGCCGAGCTCGGTCATGGTGTCCGCGTCGTCCGGATGGACCGCCAGCTCCTTCTCGAACTGGTTCGACGCCTGCTGCAGGCGTCCGGCCTTGGCGTGGATGATCCCCATGACCCGGTGGACGCCCGCGCGCGACGGATCGGCCGCCACCACCTCCCGGAGCTGCTGCAGCGCCTCGTCGTCACGCCCCAGCTCGCCCAGGATCGCGCCGCGCAGCACGCGGGCGTCGAGCGATTTCGGGTCGGCCCGGAGGGCGGCGTCGATCTCCGGGAGCGCGTCGCGGTCCTGTCCTCCGGCGTGCAGCGCCTCGGCGAGGGCGTAGCGAACCCGGGAGTCCTGCGGGAAGCGTCGCGCCAGAGGAGCCAGGAGCCGTGCGGCCTCGGCGTTCCGCCCGGCGGCACGCAGGCGCGCCGCCTCCTGCAAGCCCGGTGCCGGGCTGGAGGGTCCGCAGCCTATGATCAGACCGAGGAGTCCGGCGATGGCCAGGAGCGCGGCGGGGGGCACGAGGATCGCCATCGCGAACGGGCCGCTCGCCGGGGGACGCGGTCTTTCCTCGGGACTCGGGCAGGATCCTCGCATGGGCGCGGATCGTAGCATGCCCCAGAGAGAAAACCCCGGGGCGCGAGCCCCGGGGCGTGAATGTCCGATAGGCTGTCGTTGAGAGGGGAGAGTCTAGACCTTGTGGACGTTGGCCGCCTGGAGTCCCTTCGGGCCCTGGGTGATCTCGAACTCGACGGGCTGGCCCTCCTCGAGAGTCTTGTACCCTTCGCCCTGGATGGCGGAGAAGTGGACGAAGATGTCCGTTCCATCCTCCTGCTGGATGAATCCGTACCCCTTGCTGTTATTGAACCACTTCACTTTTCCCCTGGGCACTGGGCTCGACCCCTCCTTTCCTCGAAGCGCGGTGCCGTGACGGGCGCCACCGCATCGCCTGGTACGTCGCGAGCGGGACAAAAAAAATCCACAAAAGCAACGGCTCTTGTGGACTCAGGCCCGCTCAGCTCGATACCGGATCCCTGCAAAACGGCCGAAACACGGGCGGAATAGTATGACCGCATACCGACTTTGTCAACTAGATCTTGGCCCGGAGGGCTCGCCGGACGCGGCGCGCAGGAGATTCCGCTTGCGCTCGCGCATCGTCTGCGCCGCGGCCGCCACCTGGCGCAGGAGCACGAGCGCCCCCTCGCGGTTGCCGTTCTCGAGCTCGCGCACCACGAGGCGGATCTGCCCCTCGACCCCCTGCAGGCCGCGCAGGTCGTCGTCCACCTGGTCGCGCAGCGCCCGCGAGGCGGCGTTGAACGCCTCCTCCATCTCCTTGAAGTTGTCGTGGCGCCGCAGGGTGACCTTGGCGCCCCAGCGCCCGGATTCGATCTCGGTGAGACCGCGGGTCACCTTGTAGACGACGCCCGCGGTCTTGTGCGTCTCCAGGATCTCGACGACGAAGACCGCCGCCACGAACAGGATGCCGACGGCGACGAGGTAGAGGACCGAGCGCGCGTCGCCCGCCGAGGCGCCGCCGGCCGCGACCGTCGCCTTGCGCGCAAGCTCGCGCGCGTTCTCCTGGCTCAGGAGGTGGAAGAGCGCCACCGAGAAGGCGACGAGGAATGCCATCCCGAGCACCGCCACGAGCGCGGAGCACACCTGGTACGAGCGATCGACGAGGTAGGTCCGCCGCCGTCCGAAGAGCCGGTCCAGGAGCGAGGCGGGACGGCCGGCGGCTCCGGCCGCGGCCGGATCGGCGCCGGACATCAGGGTGTGCGTTCGACTCGACTGCGACCCGCCGGGGAGGGAACTCATGCGGTCTCCGGGGCCGATCGGAAGGCATCGGGCCCCTGGACCGCAATATAGGGCGGGCCCTTCGCCGTGTCAAACACGTCAAAGCCGACGAGCCGGGTCGCGGCGTGGCTTCACCGCGCGCCCCGATCTCTGCTAGAGTCCTCCCGCTCGGACCCCGATCACGAGGAGGGCTCCATGAGGTCCGTCGCCCCGCCCGGTCTGTTCCTGATCGCCCTGGCCCTGGCCACCGTCCTGGCGCGCGCCGCCGCCCCGCCCGGAGGGCGCGACGAGAAGGACATCAGGGCGCGGCTGAAGGCCTACGCCCCGGTCCGTCTGCAGGCCGATCTCTCGCCGCTGAGCCGCCAGGAGAGCGAAGCGCTCGGGAAGCTCGTGGCGGCGGTCAACGCCGTGGACGAGATCTATTGGAGGCAGATGGGCCGCCAGGCGCTCGAGGCGCGGGCCGCCTTCGCCGCGGCGACCGATCCGGTCGACCTGCTCTACCGCGACTTCGTCCAGATCAACTACGGGCCGTTCGACATCCGCAAGGACCTGGAGCGCTTCGTCACGGTCGGCGCGGACGGCGGGCCGCGGCTTGCCGGGGCCGGCTTCTACCCCGAGGACATGACCAAGGAGGAGTTCGAGTCGTTCCTCAAGGCCAACCCGGAGCTGCGCGAGGAGCTCGAGAGGCTGAACACGCTCGTCCGCCGGGTCGACGGCACGCTCGTCGCGATCCCGTTCGAGAAGGTCTACCTCAAGGAGCTCAAGGCCGCGTCGCAGGCGCTGCAGGAGGCGGCCGCGCTCGTCAGCAGCCCGTCGCTGCGCCGCTACCTCTCGCTGCGCTCCGAGGCGCTCCTGAAGGGGGACTTCTACGCCTCGGACCTGGCGTGGCTCGACGTCAAGGACAACCTCCTCGACGTCGTCATCGGGCCGATCGAGACCTACGACGACGCCCTCCTCGGGCTCAAGGCGTCCTACGAGGGGGCGGCCGTGGTGAAGGACCCGAAGCTCAGCCGCAGCCTCGAGGTCTACAAGCAACACCTGGAGGGGATGCAGCATGCCTTGCCGGTCGAGGATCGCCTCAAGAAGGCCTCGGTCGGCGGCGGCAACGTCCTCGAGATCGTCAACGTCGTGCGCTTCTCCGGAGACTTCGATGCCGGGATCAAGACGGTCGCCGCGTCGCTGCCGAACGACGAGCGGGTGATCCAGGAGAAGGGGGCCAAGAAGCAGATCTACAAGAACGTCCTGGAGGCGAAGTTCGACACGATCCTGACCCCGATCGCCGCGCTCTTCCTGTCGAAGAAGGACGTGCCGCTGGTGACGCGCGAGGCGTTCGTCACCAACGTCCTCCTGCACGAGCTGTCGCACACCCTGGGCGCGGACTACGTCGCGGGCGGCAAGGCCCTCACCGTGCGCAAGGCGCTGCAGGAGCGCTACTCGGCGATCGAGGAGGCGAAGGCCGACGTGGTCGGCATCTTCGACATGCAATACCTCAAGGCCCGGGAGATCTTCACCGAGGAGGAGGCGCAGGAGAACTACGTCACCTACCTCGCCGGCATCTTCCGATCGATCCGCTTCGGCGCCGAGGAGGCGCACGGGCAGGGGACCGCCGTGCAGCTCAACTTCCTGATGAAGGAGGGGGGGATCGAGCGAGACGCCAAGCGGGGCGAGTACTCGATCCACCCGCGCAAGTTCGAGCCGGCGGTCGCCCGGCTCGCCAAGGAGCTGCTGGAGATCGAGGGGACCGGCGACTACGCGCGGGCCGGCCGCCTGCTCGAGCAGTTCGGGCGCCTCGACGCCGCCACGCGCGAGGCGCTGCAGAAGACCGAGGCGGTGCCGGTCGACGTGACGTTCATCTATCCGATGTGATCGGGCGGAGCGGGCGGTGCAGATCGTCGAGGCCGGGCGGGAGGAGATCGAGCGCCTCCTCCGGCTGGCCCACGCCGTCCGGGGCGGGGGGATGACCCTCGCCGATGACGTCGCCTTCAACCTCGCGCAGATCGAATCGCCCTGGGGCCGGCGGAACCTCCGCGTCCTGATCGGCCGGGGCGGGCGCGGCGAGATTCTCGGCAGCCTCAAGCTGTACGCCCTGCGCGCCGCGCTGGGCGGTCGGGAGCTGCGGGCCGCCGGCGTCGGCGCGCTCTTCACCCCTGTCGAGACGGGCGGCCGCGGGCACGCGGCGCGTCTCGTCGAGAGCGCCCTCGAGCGCGCGCGAGCCGACGGGTGCGCCCTCGCCCTCGCGGTGTCGGAGACCGGCACGGCGCCGTACGAGCCCCTGGGCTTCAAGGCGCTCCCGGCGACCGAAGCCGCCTGCGTCGTCCGCATGCCGGCCCCCTGGCCCAAGGAGCCGGCCTGGGTCGCAGCGCGCGACCCGTTCGCGGTGGTCGAGGGGCTGCGACCGGGGCGCCTCTCCGACCTCGACGCCCTGGTCTCGATTCACGACGCGACGATCGCCGGGCAGCGCCTGCGCCTCCTGCGCGATCGCGCCGCCTGGGACCAGGCGCTCCTCAAGATCGATCCCGGTCGCAGGCTCGGGAAGGACGGCGAGGATCTCTTCCGGGTCGTCGAACGAGCGGGACGGGTGATCGCCTACCTCTTCCTCGAGGGGTCGCCCGGCAGCCTCAGGTGGCGGGAGCACGGCGCGCTCCCGGGGGCGGACGATGCCCTCGTCGCGCTCTTCTGGAGCGCCCTGGCCCGGGCGCGGCGCGACGGGACGGAGCGGATCGAAGGGTGGTTCCTGCCGACCGCCGTGACCGACGGCCCTCTCTACCCGGTCGCGCGGCGGGCGCGCGCGACGCCGGCGGTGATGGCGCTCGCTCTCGACCCGGCCCTCAAGCTGCCTCGGTTCGCGCGCGAGGACGAGTGCCGCTTCTGGGATCTCGACGGCTTCTAGGCGGCTAGCGGGTCATCTTCTTGCGCGCCTCGGCGATCAGTTTCTCGAGCTGGTCCTTCTTCGCCATCAGCGCCGACACGTCGTTGGTCGTGTCGAGGCCGGTCATGCTGGCGTCCCGGCCCGCCTGGGACATCTGCGCTTTCACGTCGGCGAGATCCTTCTCGAGCGCCTTGAGCGCCTTCTCCTCGGCGCTCACGGTGCGCGGGAAGAGCGACACCTCTCCCGTCTGGAAATAGTTGTAGCCGAGCCAGACGACCAGAGCCAGGACGATCAGGACGACGACCTTCTTCATCGCGACCTCCTCGGAGCCTCCCGCAGATCATCGAAGGTGAGTCTAGCATACCGCCGGGTCCTCTTAAGGGTGCCGCGCCCGAGGAGCGGTGTGGCGAGAGAAAGAAGACTCGCGCGGTACCTGTTCAGCAGGGATCAGACGCGGATCACACGGCGATCTCGCGGCCGTCGACGACGTGGAGCGCGCCGGTCAGGGCACGAAGCTGCTGCGCGTGTGGGTGCGTCGAGGCTGGGGTGGCGGAAGCGTGTGGGAATCGAACCCACCGGAGCCGGGTTCCCCCGGCTCCCAACGGATTTGAAGTCCGCGCAGGACACCAGCCCCGATGCGCTTCCCTGGGCCAATCCGGGGCCGGATGGTATCAGAGTGGCCACGGCGATTCCACAGGGTCAGCCGCCGGACTCCGGTTCGTCGCAAGAGACCCCGACCCGATCGTGGCCCTCCAGGTGGACGCGAACCTTCATCGCCTCGAGGGATCGTCCCCGATCCGCTTCGCGGGCGATGGCCTCGAGGAGCGCCCGTCTCGCGAGATCCAGGAACCTGCAGCCGGCAGGAGGGGGACCGTCGCGCCAGGAGAGGCGGGCGTCGATGAGCCAGGTCCCATCTTCGGTGAGGCCCGCCTCGACGGAGACGTCGAACGGCTCGCGAGGATCGTGGCTGCTCATCGCGGGTCTAACTTGCCCGTCCCGTTCGACGGCATCTTCTCCGGCGCCGTTGCGTCTGCCATGACCCGATCGATGGCCCCGCAGAGACACGCCCCGATCGCCATGCGGCTTCGGCCGTCTCTGAGATAATGACGCCGGGCGGTCTTCATCGGTTTCATCGGAAATTCGATGAGAGCGATCTGCTCCTCGATGTTCGGGGTACCGATGCTCACGTTCTACCCTTGTGCCGGGCGGGATGTCCGAGGAGCCGTCCCCATGGCGGCCCCGCCATGATCCGTTTGGCGCGCACCGGGTATAATCCGCCGCGTCGGAGGGCTGGTGACCGAGCCCGAGCGCGAGAGTCTCCAGGTGGACGTCCTGTTCGTCGGGGGCGGGCCGGCGGGGCTCGCCGGGGCGATCCGGCTGCGGCAGATCCTGAAGGAGCACAACGAGAGGGCCGCGCGCGGCGGTGGGGGCGCGCCCCTCGATCTCTCCGTCGCCGTCCTTGAGAAGGGGCGCGAGCTCGGATCGCACGCCATCTCGGGGGCGGTCCTCGATCCGCGGGGGCTGCGCGAGCTGTTCCCCGACTTCGAGAGGGACGGCTGCCCGCTCGAATCACCGGTGACCGGCGACGGCGTCTGGTTCCTGACGGCGCGCCACGCCTGGCCTCTGCCGATCATCCCGCCGCCGCTCCGCAACCACGGCAACTACGTCGCTTCCCTCGGGACGCTGGTGCGCTGGCTCGCCTCGAAGGCGGAGGCGACCGGCGTCGATCTCCTCCCGGGGTTCGCGGCGGCCGCGCCGCTGCTGGAGGGGGATCGCGTCGTCGGCGTGCGGACCGGCGACAAGGGGATCGATCGGAACGGGACGAGGAAGCCGAACTTCGAGCCCGGCATCGACGTGCGCGCCAGGGTGACGGTCCTCTGCGAGGGGCCGCGCGGGACGATCACCAAGGTCCTGGTGAACGACTTCGGACTCGACGCCGGGCGGCAGCCTCAGGTCTACGCGGTCGGCATCAAGGAGGTCTGGCAGTGCCCGAAGGGGAGCCTGCCGCCCGGCCACGTCATCCACACGATGGGGTTCCCGCTCGATCGGGAGACCTTCGGCGGCGCCTTCATCTACAACATGGCCGGGGATCTCCTCGACATCGGCCTGGTCGTCGGCCTCGACTACCGCAACCCGCGCCTCGACCCGCACCACGAGTTCCAGCGGCTCAAGACGCACCCGCGCGTCGCCCCGATGCTGCGCGGCGCGAAGCTCCTGTCGTACGGCGCCAAGGCGATCCCGGAGGGCGGCCTGTACGCGATGCCGCGGCCGTATCTCTCCGGCTGCCTCCTCGCGGGCGACACGGCGTCGATGCTGAACGCGATGCGCCTGAAGGGGATCCACACGGCGATGAAGGCGGGGACGCTGGCCGCGGAGACGGCGTTCGAGGCGATCCGCGCCGGCGACACCTCCGCCGCATTCCTGTCCCGCTACGAGGAGAACTTCCGGCGCTCCTGGGCCGGCGCCGAGCTCCGCAAGGTGCGCAACTTCCACGCCGGCTTCAGGAGCGGCCTCCTGCCGGGCCTCCTGCACTCGGCCCTGCA
>WNGG01000050.1_pt1 | contig 112430 bp, 101 predicted proteins | sample 5400661 | NCBI WGS metagenome assembly WNGG01 (sample SAMN13153372, study PRJNA577476) | soil metagenome | isolation source: 100 cm soil or saprolite under Garry oak tree replicate 1 | place: USA:California | collected 2016-06-15
GCCGCCAGCAGCGGGCTGGTGCGGGCCGCGCCGATGCGCTTCTGGCTGGCGTTCAGCAGCGTCCAGCCGACCGAGAAGTGCACCAGCCCGGCGCCGAGGAACGCGGCCAGCGCCAGCGGCGTGACCGCCCGCAGCTCGCCCAGGTCCTCGGTGGCCAGCGTGCCGGCCAGCAGCACCACGCTGGACACGGCGAGCTGCAGGAAGGTCGACTGCCACACGTCCGTGCCGCGCACGGCCTGACGGTTGACGCTCTGGAACAACCCGAACCCGACTCCCGCGACGGTCGCCCAAACGGCGCCGCTCATACCCCGGTGCGCGTGATGGTCCCGCCCAGGTAGAGGTCGGCGATCTCGGGGTTGTCGAGGACCTCCCGCGGCGGGCCGGCCAGGCGCACCCGCCCGCTCTCCATCACCACCGCCCAGGTGGCGGCGCCGAGCCCGAGGCGGACGTTCTGCTCGACCAGCAGGATGGTCACGCCCTGCTGGTTCAGCAGCCTCACCAGGTCGTAGACCTGCCGCAGGCTGGCTGGGTCCAGGCCGAGCGACGGCTCGTCCAGCAGCACCACGGTCGGCTCCACCATCAACGAGCGCGCGAACTCCACCAGACGGCGCTGACCGCCGGAGAGGTTGCCGGCCTTCCGGTCGGCCCATTCGGCCAGCACCGGCAGGGTCTCGACGACCTGCTGGTAGCGGCGCCGCACCAGCGACCGGTCGCGGCGCAGCACCCAGGCGCCCATCAGCACGTTCTCGCGCACGCTCAGGCTCGGGAACAGCCCGCCGTGCTGGGGGACCTGTACGATGCCGTGCTGCAGCACGCCGGCAGGGTCAAGGCCGCCGATGGTCTTGCCGTCCAGCGTGATCGTGCCCTTGCGCGGCGGCAGCAGCCCGCTGACGGTTCGCAGCACCGTGGACTTGCCGGCGCCGTTGGGCCCGACGATGCAGGTGATCGAACCGGGCTCGACCTCCAGGTCGACGCCCTGCAGCACGTCGCCGCCGCCGTAGCCGGCCACGACCCCCTGGAGCTCGAGCACGCCGCTGGTCACCGCTTCCCGGCTCACCGGGGCACGCCCCTGGGGTTCCCCGGACCACTGCGGCCGACCGGGGCGCCGCCCTGGCGCGCCCCCGATCCCTCCGGGAGGCCCTGGGTCGCGGACCCGTCGCCACCGAGGTAGGCGCCGAGCACCTCGGGATCGCGCTGGATCGCCTGCGGCGGGCCCTGCGCGATGCAGCGCCCTGCCGCCAGCACCACCACCGGGTCGCACAGCTCCAGCACCAGCGGCATGTTGTGCTCGACCACCAGGAAGCTGATGCCGTCGCGGTTGAGCTGGCGGATCAGGTCGGCGAGGTGCTCGATCAGGCTGGGGTTGACGCCGCCGGCCGGCTCGTCGAGCAGGATCAGCTTGGGCTCCAGCATCAGCACCTGGGCCAGCTCCACCAGCTTCTGCTGGCCGAAGGAGAGCGTCCCTGCGGTGCGGTCGCCGAAGGCGCCGAGGCCGACCAGGTCGAGCAGCTCGCGGGCGCGGGCGGCCTCCGCCCCGCTGGTGCCGCCGGAGGCCAGATGGCGCAGGGAGAAGTGGCTGAGCGGCGCCACCACGTTCTCCAGCACGGTGAGCTGCTTGAACAGCCGGGTGATCTGGAAGGTCCGGCCGATGCCGAGCGCCGGCCGCTCCCACGGGCGGAGCTGGTCGATGCGGCGGCTGTCGAAGCGCACCTGGCCGCCGGCCCCTGGCACGGTGCCGCTGACCAGGTTGAACACGGTGGTCTTGCCGGAGCCGTTGGGGCCGATCAGCCCGGTGATGGTCCCCTCGCGGACCGAGAAGCTGCAGCCGTCCAGCGCGGTGAGCCCCCCGAAGCGCTTGGAGAGCCCCTGGATCTCCAGGAGCGGCGGGCGCTCGGCGACCGGCTCGCGGTCGGGCTCGGACACCCGCACCGCCCGCGCCGGAACCAAGGGCTCCTCCGGCGGCGCGGCCGCCGCCGGCTCCGCCGCCCTGGCCCGCCGTGCGGGCTGCTCGATGAAGGGCACCGCGCTCCCCCGCTCGCGCCAGCGCCGCACGGCGGTCCGGATCGTGGGGATGATGCCGTTGGGCATGAGCATCACGACCAGGGCGAGCAGGCCGCCGAACACCAGCAGGCGGATGCCGAGCCGGGTACCGAAGTAGTTGTTGACGACCTCGCTCAGCGGCTGGAGCAGGAACGCGCCCAGGACGGGACCCCAGATGGTCCCGCGGCCGCCGAGCAGCGCGGCCAGCACGATCTGCACGCTGATGAGGATGTCGAACATGCCGCGCGGGTCGATGAAGGTCAGGAAGTAGCCGTCGATGCCGCCGGCGATGCCGATCAGCACCGCGCTGACCACGAAGCCGATCAGCTTGTAGGCGGGGGTGCGGATGCCGATCGCCGCGGCCTTGCCCTCGTCCTCGCGGATGGCCAGCAGCCCGGCGCCCAGCTTGCTGCGGCGGATCCAGGCGGCCAGGGCGACCGACAGCACCGCCAGCGCCAGCATCGCGTAGTAGAACGGCAGCTCGCCGATGTCCGTGCTCCAGGTCGGCAGCGGCAGCGTGATCCCCGCCGACCCGCCGGTGATGCTCTGCAGGTTGAGCGCCAGCGTCTGCATCAGAAACAGGAAGGCGATGGTGATGATCACGAAGGCGTGGCCGCGCGCGCGCATCGCGACCAGGCCGAGGATCGCGGCCAGGGCCGCCGCCGCGAGCCCGCCGAGCGGGGCCAGCACGAACGGCGAGACGTCCGTGTGCTTGGAGAGGATTCCCACGGTGTAGGCGCCGACCCCGATGAACGCGCTCTGGCCGAGCGAGACGTAGCCGGCGAAGCCGGAGATGATGTTCCAGCCGCTGGAGCTGACCACCAGGAGCAGGGTGAGGATCAGTACGGTCTGGATGTAGGTGTTCTCCGTGAACCCCAGCGGCGCCAGCGCCAGCACCAGCACGCCGGCCGTAATGATCGCCGGCCGCAGCCAGCGGGGCGCGCCCGGGCGGCTACCGGCCCGTTCCGCGACCGCGGCGCCCGCAGGGGTCATGCGGCCACGTCCTCGCGCAGCCGCGAGCCCGCGATGCCCTGCGGCCGCACCAGCAGCACCACCATGATCACCACGTAGAACATCACCAGCGACCAGCGCGGCGAGATGTAGGCGGAGGTCACGTTCTCGGCCACGCCGAGCAGCAGCGCGCCGATCACCGCCCCGGGCAGGCTGCCCATGCCGCCCAGCACGATGATGCCGAGCAGCTTGGAGATCCACACGTAGTGGGAGGCGGGGAAGAACGGCTGCAGGATCGACAGGATCGACCCGCCCGCGCCGGTGGTGGCGACGCCGATGGCGAAGGTGAGCGCGGCGACGTCCACCACGCTCACCCCCACCAGTTGCGCTCCCTGCATGTTCTCGGCCGCGGCCCGGATCGCCCGGCCGGTCCAGGTCCGCGTCAGCGCCAGGTACAGCAGCCCCAGCACCACCACCGCGGTGACGCAGCCGGCGGCCAGTCCCTTGGGCAGGAACAGGCCGCCGACGTGGAACGACGACGCGAAGTAGCTGGGCGTGACCGAGCGGAAGACGTTGCGCCAGATGAGCCCCATGAATCCCTCGATCGCGATCGCCAGCGCGAAGGTGAGCAGCACGGTCATGGCCTCCGGCGCGGCGCGCACCCGGGCGAGCAGCCCGCGGTACAGGAGCCAGCCGATGCCGAACATCAGCGGCGTGGTCACCAAGATGGCGAGCAAGGGGTCGAGCCCCGTGCGCCGCCAGATCTCGAAGGTGAACAGCGCCGCCAGGATCAGCAGGGCTCCCTGGGCGACGTTGATGATGCGCATCACGCCGAACACCAGCGTCAAGCCGGAGGCCAACAACGCGTACACACCGCCGGTCAGCAGACCGAGCAGGACTGTCTGAGCGAGCTTCATCTGGTGGTGACGCCTATCCCGCCGAGCCCCAGTTGGGCTTGGGGAAGACGATCTTCTGGCTGGTCGCGACCGTCTGCGGCAGCACCACCTGGGCCGCGCCCGACTGCCACTGGGCCAGGATGAACGCCTGCTGCGGCGCACCCCTCTGGTCCCACGACAGCGGACCGAGGATGGTGTCGACCTTGTGGGTGTGCAGCCAGTCCGAGAGCTTGGACTGGTCGTCGATCGAGCCGACCCCCTGGACGGCGGCCTGCAGCACCTGCGCCGCGGCGAACGCGTCGGCCGCGTCCTCCTCTGGCACGCCGCCGAACTTGGCCTGGTAGGCCTGGACGAACTCCTGGTTCAGCGCGTACTTGGCGGCCGGGCTCCAGCTCACCGCGTAGAACACGCCCTCGGTGTTGGCCACGCCGACGCCCTTGGAGTACTGGTCGCCGTTGGAGGGCGCCGAGGTCTGGAACATCGCCTTGGGGCTGTAGCCGGCCTTGACCAGCGACCGGACCAGCCCGACGCCGTCCTCGAACACCGCGCCCTGCGCGATCACCTCGGGCTTGGCGTTCTTGATGTCACTGGCGATGGTGTCGAAGTTGCTGGTGTCGGCCGGGTAGACCTTGCTGTAGACGGTCTTGATCCCGGCAGCCTCCAGCTGGTCCTTGATGCCGTTGACCACCGGCTGGGCGAACGGGTCGTCCTGCGTCGGGTAAGCGGCCGTCTTGGGGCGCTGGTCGGCAGGCAGGCTCTTCACCCACTGCGCGAACAGGTCGGCCTGGTGGACCGCGGTCGCCGGCTGCGCGAAGAAGATGTTCTTGAAATTGCGGTTGAACATGTCCGGCGAGCCGCACGACGGGCACACGAAGGTCTTGCGGTTGCGCTCCGCCACGGCGGAGGCCGGGATGTTCAGCAGCGAGGAGAAGCTCCCGAGCAGCAGGTCGACCTTGTCCTGGCTGATCAGGCGGTTGTAGTCGGACACGACCGTGTTCTGGTCGCTGGCGTCGTCGACGATCTTGAGCTGGACCTGGCGCTTCAGGAGGCCGCCGTTCTTGTTGACCATGTCCTGCCAGATCGTGTAGCCGCGGCGGGACGCCTCCCCCGGCTGGGCGAAGTCGCCTGACAGCGGCAGCGAGGCGCCGATCACCAGCGGCTTGGAGGTGCCACCGCCCCCACTGCCGGAGTTGTTGCTGGAGCACCCCGCCGCCACGAGCAAGAGCAACGTCACCAGGGCAGCCGGCACTTGCCGGAACTTCCTCATCTCATCAAACCTCCCATGACCCTTCCCGCTGAAGGGGCGACCCGGATTCGGAGGCGTGCAGTTGAGCGGATTCTAGACAGACACGGCAAGAGCGAATGCAAACGATTGCAATAGGTACACTGCCTCCACTCGGCGTGTCAATACTGACCTGCGGGACTGTCCGATGCCAGCGACTCTGCCCGAATGCCCCGATGCCGCCGTGCCGGCTTGCCTGAGCTGTCACGAACGACCAGCTCAGGGGCGATCAGGACCGTCTCAGGCCGCCGCTCGGGCTGCTCGATGTGGCTCAGCAGCAGCCGTGCGGCCTGCCGGCCGAGTTCGTACTCCCCCACCCGGACGGTCGTCAGCGGCGGCTGCACGCGGTCGGACATGGGCATGTCGTTCACGCCGACGATGGACAGGTCGTCGGGGCAGTGCAGGCCGGCCGCGGCGGCGGCGTCGAGCGTCCCCAGCGCGAGCAGGTCGTTGGCGGCCACGATCGCCGTCAGCCCCGGCTCACGCTCCAGCAGCGTCGAGGCCGCGCGGCGCCCCTCCTCCTCGTTGAACAGCTTGGCCCGCACCATGCGGCCGGCCGGCAGGCCGACGTCGCGCATGGCCGCGCTGAAGCCCTTGGCGCGGCGGGAGCCGGTCGAGGTGTCCGCGGGCCCGCCGACGTGGCCGATGTGGCGGTGCCCCAGATCGTGCAGGTGCCGGACGGCCAGGCCCATGGCGCCGAGGTCGTCGGGGATCACCGCGGACACGCCACCCCGGTCGATCGTGCGGTTGACCAGCACCATCGGCACCGGTCCCGAGCGGAGCTGCTCGACGGCGGTGCCGCGGCGGCGCGCCGTGGCCATCAGCAGGCCGTCCACCTGGCTCTGCAGCATGCCGCTGAGCTGGAGGCGCTCCTTGGTCTCGTCGTTGTCGGTGTTGGCCAGCAGCAGGGTGTAGCCGGCGTGGGCCAGCGCGTCCTCGGCGCCCTTGACGACCGGGGGGAAGAACGGGTTGGTGATGTCCGGGATGAGCATGCCGATCGCGAACGAGCGCCGTGTCTTCAGCGCCCTGGCCATGCGGTTCACGCGGTAGCCCAGCTGCTCGGCCGCCACGCGGACGCGCTCGGCAGTCTCGGGGCTGAGCAGCCCCGCCGTGTGCTCGTTCAGCGCGCGGGAGGCAGTGGCGGGATGCACCCCCGCCGCCGCCGCAACGTCCTTGAGCCGTGGTGGCCTCAGACCGCCCTCCCCTACCCTGACCAGCACCGACGATGTGGCGAGACCGTAACGGTCAGCGCCGCCCCCGGTCAATGGCCCTCGAGCGCGCGGCCGGCGGCGGGTGCCCAGGCTCGACCCGCCACCGCGCGACGCCCGGGGCCTGACGCGCCGGCCCGACGGTGGTCAGGCGACCAGCACCTGGATGGTGTGCCAGCCGGTCGCGCCGCTCGGGAAGGACTCCGCCTGGGTGGCGGTCTGGAGCTCGCCGTGGCCGTCGGTCGCTCTGGCCCGGATGGTGTGCGTCCCGGCGGGTGCGTCCCACCCGGCCACCCACTGCCGCCAGGTGTCCAGGTCGCCGGTGCCGAGACGGGCCGGCATCCAGGCGCCGTCGTCGACCTGGACCTCGACCTTGGAGATGCCCACGTGATGGGACCAGGCGACCCCGGCCACCGGCACCTTCCCCAGGCGGACGCGCCGGCCGACCACCGGCGTGTCGATCCTGGCCATGGTCTTCATCAAGCCGCCGGCGGCCCAGCCGCGCTCCATCCAGTAGGGATCGAACCCGAGCCGGTCCAGCCGGACCTCCTGGAGCCATTTGCAGGCCGAGGCGTAGCCGTAGACGCCCGGCACGACCAGGCGCGCGGGGAAGCCGTGGTCGTCGGGCAGCGGCTCGCCGTTCATGGCCACCGCCACCATCGCGTTGCGGCCGTCCAGCGCCATCGCGGTCGGGAAACCGGTGGTGAAGCCGTCGACCGACACGCCCACGAGCTGCGTCGCCCCTGGCTGTGGTCCGGCCCGGCGCAGCAGCTCGTCAAGGCGCACGCCGCGCCAGCGCGCGTTGCCGCTCAGGCGGTCCCCGACCTCGTTGGACACGCAGACCAGGGTGATGTCGTGCTCCTCCATGGGCATGGCCAGGAGCTGGTCGTAGCTGAGCTGGAAGGGATGGTCGACCATGCCGCCGATCCGGAGCCGCCACTGGTGGGGGTCCACCCGCGGCGGGAAGATGGCGGTGTCCACGCGGTAGAAGTCCCTGGTCGGCGTGATGAACGCCGACAGGCCGGGGACGTCCAGGTCGGACGCCGGCCCCGCCGGTGCGGCCGTCGCGCCCAGCCTCGGCAGCGCCACGCCCTGCCGCGCGGCCACCTGCTCCCGCGATTGCAGCAGCCGCCCCCCCGCCGCCGCGGAGGCCCCGACCACCAGCAACGACCCCGCCCCGACCAGGAACGACCGCCTGCTGGCCACCTCCAACGCCGACACCCCACCGGTCGCGGCCGCCCGAGCCTCCGCCCCGCCGGTGGCCCCATCCGGCGCGGCGGCCGCCGGGGCTGGAGCACCGGGAAGGCTGGTCACTTCCGGGGCGCAACGGGTGGAGCGCCAGGCCAGGACGGCGAGCGTGGCGACGCCGGCGAGGACGCCGGCCAGGCCCACTACGGCAGGACGCCAGGCGGCGGTGCCAGGCGGGCGCGCGCCGGCCCAGGCGCCGAGCGCGCCGAACGCGGCCAGCCCCACCACCGCGACCCAGCGCCGGCGTCGCGCCGCCAGCGCCAGGCCCACGCCGAACAGCAGGGACAGGACCACCACCCCGGCCACCAGCGCCGGCTTGTCGCGGGAGCCGAGCGTGGCGATGGCCGCGCGCACCACCCCGATCGGTGCCAGGTCGATCACCACGCTCGCGATCGACTGCACCAGCGACGGCGCGCCCGGAAGCGCACCGGCCACCAGCTCGGTCGCGCCGAGCGCCACCGCGGCGGCGACCGCCCCGGCGAGCGCGTGCCGCCCTCCAGGCCCGTCCCCCGTCGGCGCCCCGGGAGCCATCACCGGCCACCTCCCCGGCCCCACCGATGCGGGAGGAGCCCGCCGGCCCGGCGCCCCCCGAAATCCGGCACGCGCCGCGGTCCCCTGCCCCCCGTCGCGGCGTTCCCGGACCAGATCGTCCGCATCCGGCCGCTGTCTGGTTCACTCTGTTCACTCACAGCGTGATCGGGCAAGCTGTGCAAGCAGACGTGCGGCCTGCCGAGGGGGGCCATCATGGGAGCGCGCGGAGACCGTCCGCGCTCGCGGAAGAGCGTGGTCGCCATCTTGAGCGCTCGCGTGCTCGCCATCCTCGGCACGTTCATCTGGATCGTGGCTGCCGCCTCCTTCGGTGAGTATCAGGGTCTCCGGCCCAGTCTGTGGGCCAGGATCCTGGCCGGCGCCTCGATCGGCGTCCCGGTCCTGCTCGGATCCGCAGCGCTGGCCGTCGCCGGCCTGTTCCTACAACGCCGCCGGCGAGGGTCGTGATCCCGCCGGATCCCGGCCTCGGGGCTCTGGCGGCATGTCGTGGTCAGGACCCGGCATCCCTGGGAGGGCCACCTGGCGTGGCGCACGATGAAGAATTCCGGGGCGCCCGTGTCCCATGTCGATCTGGTCGGCAGCCGTTCGTGTAGAGGGTGAGAAGCCGGTGCAGCGCCGGCGGCGACCTCCGACTGTGCGCTCTCAGGAAAGGAGCCTCGATGCCCAAGGTCGTGGTGTTCACCAGCCTGACGCTCGATGGCGTGATGCAGGCGCCGGGCCGGCCCGACGAGGACCGCCGCGGCGGCTTCGAGCACGGCGGCTGGGCGCTGCCCTACGACGATCCGGTCATGGGCAGCGTGGTCGCCGAAGGAATGGCCAGCACCGGGCCCCTGCTGCTCGGCCGACGGACCTACGAGGACTTCTTCTCGTTCTGGCCCCACCAGACCGACAATCCCTTCACCGAGGTGCTCGACAACACCCTGAAGTACGTCGCGTCGACGACCCTGGAGGAGCCGCTGCCGTGGCGCAACTCCGCCCTGCTGGAGGGCGACGCCGCCGAGGCCGTGGCCAGGCTCAGGGAGCAGCCGGGCAAGGATCTCGTGGTGCTCGGCAGCGGGAAGCTGGCCCGCTCGCTGATGCGGCGCAACCTCGTCGACCGGTACGTGCTCCTGGTCCACCCGCTGATCCTGGGATCGGGGACTCGCCTGTTCACCGACGACGTTCCGCTCGCCGCTCTCCGGCTGGTCGACGCCAAGACGACCACCACCGGCGTGGTGATCGCGACCTACCAGCCGGCCGAGGCATGAGGTACAAGGAGGAACCCATGAAGCAGTACCTGCTCAGCGTGTACCAACCCGGGGGAGACCCTCCCCCGCCGGAGTTCCTCGAGCAGGTGGGACGGGACCTCGACGCCCTGAACCAGGAGCTCAAGGCGGCCGGCGCCTGGGTCTTCGCCGAGGGCTCCACTCCCCGAGCACGGCCACCGTGGTGCGGCTCCGGGACGGCGATGTGCTCACCACCGACGGCCCGTTCGCCGAGGGCAAGGAGCACATCGGTGGGTTCACGATCATCAGGGCGCCCGATCTCGACGCCGCCCTCCGAATGGGGCCGCCGGCTCACCCGGGCGACCACCCTCCCGGTCGAGGTACGGCCGTTCCAGGGCGAAGCCGAGGATTGATGCCCGAGATGCCATCCCTGCCCTCGTCGACGGCCTCGACCTCGATGAGCCGGTCCCATCCCGCGGCGGCACGGTGAGGCGGGGGCGCCGTTCCGGTGCCTTGACGGGGCAAGCGGTGCGGCCCGATCGTAGGCCGATGCTGAAAATCGACGCCTTCCCTCACGTCCTCCCCCGGCCCTATCTCGACCTTGCCCGGCCGCGGGCGCAGGGCCCGCTGGCCCGGCTGCTCGACCAGTACGAGGCGCTGACGGCGCTGCACGAACTGGACAGGCGGTTCCGGGTGATGGACGAGTTCGGCGAGTACCTCCAGGTGCTCACCCTGGTGCAGCCGGCGGTCGACGCCTTCGGCGAGGGCGCGGTGGCAGCCGACCTCGCCCGCTGCGCCAACGACAGCATGGCCGAGCTGTGCCGCCGCCATCCCGACCGCTTCGTCGGCTTCGCGGCCGCGGTGGCGCTCTCCGACGTCGACGGCGCGCTCGACGAGGTCGACCGCGCGGTCGGCCATCTGGGAGCGCTCGGCGTGCAGATCCACACCAACATCCTCGGCGCCCCGCTTGACGAGCCACGCTTCGAGCCGTTCTTCGCCAAGCTGGCCAGCCTGGGACGGACCGTGTGGGTGCACCCTGTGCGGACCCCGCGGATCCCGGACTATCCCGGCGAGCCGGCCTCGCGCTACGGCATGTGGATGGCGTTCGGATGGCCGTACGAGACCACCGTGTTCATGTGCCGCATGGTGCTCGCCGGCGTCTTCCAGCGCCATCCGGACCTGCGCATCCTCACCCACCACGCCGGCGGCATGATCCCCCACTTCGCGGAGCGGTTCGGCAAGGGGCTCGACTTCTCGGAGCCGATGGGCCTGGACCTCGACGGGGCCGCCGACCCGGCCGCCCGGCACGACCTGCTGATCGACCAGCTCAAGCGCTTCTACGGCGACACCTCGCTGTCGGGAGCCCGCCACGCGATCGAGTGCGGGCTCGGCTTCTTCGGGCCCGATCGGCTGCTGTTCGGCACCGACATGCCCTTCGACCTCGACGGCGGCCCGGGCTACGTGCGCGGGGCGGTGCGGGCGCTGGACTCCATGGAGCTGGCCGACGCCCACCGACGGATGATCTACGAGGGCAACGCCAGGCGCCTGCTCGGCCTGCCCGGATGACCACCAGCGCGGCCCCGTACCCCGGGCACTTCTTCGGCTGCTGAAGCCTGGCGATGCGGACGTATCCTGGCATCCGCAGTGAACTCGCGAATCCAGGAGGAAGCCGTGCAGCGAGTCAGCTACGTCGACCCCGCCAGCCTCAACGATCCGGAGCTCGTGGAGATCATGGAGTACGCGCGACGCAACGGCACGCCACGCCCGGAGAGCCAGGCGATCCGCGCGCACGTCCCCGAGCTGCTGCGCACCTTCACCGCCGCGTGGCGGACCGCGTTCCGCGACGGCGTGCTCGACCACCGCATCAAGGAGCTCTGCCGCCTGTACGTGTCGCGGACGGTGGACTGCCAGTACTGCGGCGGCCAGCGCTCCCTGAAGGGCTCGCAGCAGGGCGTCGACGAGGGCCACTACGACGAGCTGCTGAACTTCCAGTCCTCCGGCCGCTTCGACGAGCGCGAGCGCACCGCGCTGGCCTACACCGAGGCGATCACCTGGAACCCCGACCTGGCCGACGACGCCCTCTGGGAGCGCCTGCACGCCCACTTCACCGAGCCGGAGATCGTCGAGCTGGGCTACTTCGTCGCCTTCACCAGCGGCCAGCAGCGCTGGATCCGCACGCTGGGCATCGGGCACAAGGAGCTGCTCGCCGACACCGACGCGGGCCTCGCCCCGCAGGTCACCCGCCAGTAGGGCTACCTGGGCAGCGCCGCCTGCAGCTCGGCGCGCAGCGCCGGCGTCAGCACCTCGCCGCACTGGGCGACCAGCATCGCCATCTCGTAGCCGACCAGGCCGATATCCACGCTCGGGGCGGCCAGGGCCGCCAGCGCCGAGCCGTCGCCGATGCTCACCACCAGCAGGAAGCCCTGCTCCATCTCGACGGCGGTCTGGTTCACCTTGCCGCCGGCGAAGCAGCGCGACGCGCCCTGCGTGAGGCTCGCCAGCCCGGAGGCGACCGCGGCGAGCTGGTCGGCACGCGCCCGGTCGAGCCGCTCGGACACGGCCATCAGCAGGCCGTCGGAGGTGACCACGATCGCGTGGGCGATGCCGGGCACCCGGCGGACGAAGCTGGACACCAGCCAATTCACGTTCTGTGCTTCTCTGCTGAGCTGCGCCATCGCCGTTCTCGAAAAGGTCAGGGCGTACGGAACCGGTCAGCCGCCGCCTCCAGGTCCGCAACGCTACCGCGAAAGCGCGGGGCCGCCAAGCGTGTCGAGGTCAGAACAGGCGCGGGGTGCTCGGCTCGATGCCCCGCAGCGCGTCGTAGTCGAGCTGGACGCAACGGATGCCGCGCGCGCCGGCCAGCACCCTGGCCTGAGGCGCGAACGCCAGCGCCGCGAACACGCCGCGGATGCCGTCGAGGCCCACCCGCAAGCGCTCCAGGTAGCGGGTGAGCTGCTCGACCCCGTCGAGCTCGCCCCGCCGCTTGATCTCCACCGCCACGTAGGCGCCGTGCTCGTCCCTGCACAGCAGGTCGACCGGGCCGATGTCGGTGCGGTACTCGCGGCGGACCAGGCTCCAGCCGTCGCCGAGGACCTCGCAGCGCTCGGCCAGTAGCTCCTGGAGGTGGCGCTCGACGCCGTCCTTGACCAGCCCCGGGTCCAGCCCCAGCTCGTGGGCGGAGTCGTGCAGGACCTCCTCCTCCAGGGTGATGGTCATGGTCTCGCCGGCGCGGTTGCTGACCAGCCAGCGGTCGGGCTCCTCGCGCAGGGTGCAGGGCGCGGCCATCCAGTTGAGCGGCTTGTAGCCGCCGCCGTCGGCGTGGACCAGCACCGAGCCGTCGGCCTTGACGATCAGCAGGCGGGTGGCGGGCGGGAGGTGGGTGTCGAGCCGGCCGGCGTAGTCGACGCTGCAGGTGGCGATGACGAGGCGCATGGCGCCTGATGCTATCGGTGGCCGGTGGCCGGTTCCAGCGGGTCGCGCCGGGGCGTCGCGGCCTCCCCGGAGCGTGAAGGCGGTCGCCCGGGGCCGGCGGTCAGTAGCCGAACAGGCCGTGCTCGTAGCGGTCCCGGGGTGGCGCCACCGGGGTGACCGTGTCGGCGACGAGCACCGGGATGTCGTCCACCTTGGCGGCCGCGGCGTGCTGGGCCGGGGTGGAGCGCCAGTGGCCCTCGACCAGGAGCCATTGCTCGGCGGCCCGCGGGGTGGCGTCGCCGTGGATGGCGATCTCGACGACCTCGGCGTCGGCGGCGCAGCAGAACATCTGGAAGCGCGTCAGCACGTAGGCGGCGCCGCCGTCGTGGCGAGGGGTGACGAAGCCGAGCAGCCGCACCCTGGTGCCGTCGAGCGAGCGCCGCTTGTCGAACAGCGCGCGGTAGAAGAACTCGCCCAGCTCCATGGGCACGGCTCCGCCGACCGGCTGGCCGAGCGGCGGGAAGGCGTCGCCGTCCCTGCCGACCCAGTAGGCGACCGGGACGGCCCGCTGGCTGGCCGCGTAGGAGCCGAGCGCTGGCGGAGCGACCAGGATCAGCACCAGCAGCGGCAGTGCCAGCAGCCAGGCGACGCGGGAGCTGCCGTCACGGTGGGCGCCGTGGTCGTGGTCGGCGCTGTGGTGGTGGTCGGCGCCGTGGTGGTGGTCGGCGCCGTCGGGCCCGCCGGCAGCGTGCGCGCCGGGGTCGGGCGGGGACCCCGCGGCCCCGGTGTCCCGGAACGCGGCCAGGCCGAGCGCGACCAGCACCGCTCCGCTGGCCAGCAGCAGCGGACGGATCCCGGCGCGGACGTAGGAGAGGGTCAGGTCGCTGCGGCCGAGGAACACCGCCATCCCACCGACCGCGACCAGCATCGCGGCCTGGGTGCGCCGATCCTTCACGGCAGCCACCGCCTCATGGGCACGAGCTCGAACCTGGGAACCTACGACTCGAGGGTCAGGGGATGCAGGCGCTGCTGGCCACCGCTGGTGTCCAGCAGGAAAAGCTGCAGCTGGTTGTCGCCGGGGTGCATGAGGATGTCTGGGATCATCGCGGCGAACCAGGTCGGCGGCGTGTCCCCCGGCGAGGCGAAGGTCTCGGAGACGCCGCCGATCACGCCGTTGATCGCCGCCACCACCGGGGGCCGTGCCGGCGTGCCTGGGGCGGTGCTGGTGAGCTGGCCGCCGACCTCGGCGGGCACCGTCCCGCTGGAGGGATCGACGTGGCGGTAGTCGTCGAGGCCGACGACGCGGGCGGTGCCGCCGGCGCCGGCGACCTGGAGGTCCTGGACCTTCCGGCCGACCAGGTCGGCGTGTGGACCGAACTTGAACCAGCCGAGGTAGCCGTCCCGCGGGCGCAGCAGCCGGTCGGTCACGCCCTGCAGCACGATCGCCTGGTTGGCGGGGCCGGCGAAGGTGCGCCGCAGGCCGGGGCGGGGGTCGAACCATTTCTCGGTGCGCTGCCGCGTGGGCACCCTCGGGTCCGCCCACGACACGCCCTCGGTCGCCCACGGCACGCGCAGCCCCTCGATGGCGGCGATGGTGGGCACGAAGTCGACGTGCTCGTAGTTGACGTCGTTGACGGCCGCGGTGCGCTGGCCTGGGCGCTTGATGAACAGCGGCACCCAGAGCACGTCCGGGGCGGTGGCGTTGCTCACGCTGGCCCGGCCCGACTCGCCCGGGGTGAAGGCCATGCCGTGGTCGGCGGTGACGACCAGCAGCGAGCGGTCGTAGAGGCCGACGTCGCGGAGCCGCTTGACCAGGTCGCCGACCATCCGGTCGGCAACGGCCGCCTGCATGAGGTGGCGCTGGTGGATGCTCTGGACCGGCCAGGGCTCCGAGACCCAGCGGCCGGCCTTGGCGAAGCGGCCCTCGCCGAGCGTCCGCTCCGGGTAGCGGAGCCCGGAGGGCAGGTACCGCCACGGCTGGTGCGGGATGAGCACGTGCACGAAGTACAGCGCGCGCTCGCCCGGGTCCTTGACGGGCCGGATCGAGGAGAGGAAGCGCTGGAAGTTCACGCCCCGCTTGTAGCCCTGGACGATCTCGGCCCGCTGGCTGGGGTCGGCGGTCGCGGCAGGGCCGGCCGCGGCGTCGACGGTCGCCTCCTCGAGGGTCGAGGTGGGGTCCTGGGCGGCATCGTGGGTGGCGACGATCTGGCGCCAGACCGTCGCCGAGTCGCGGAGGACCCCGCGGAAGCCCCCCTCGGTGGTGGCGCCGAGCCCCGCCCCGGCGCCCGAGCGCTTGGCGTCCGGGCACATCGACGGCGGGCAGAGCTGCGACATGCCCTCGAAGACGTGCATCTTGTAGTGGTAGGAGCCACTCAGCAGGGTGAACAGGTTGTTGGGGAACTGCGAGGCGATCGGCAGCCGGTCCTGGGCGGGGTAGCGGCCGGTCAGGATCGATGGCAGCGCCCACCCGGTCATGCCGATGGTGGTGGTGGCGTTGCGGTACCAGCTCGAGTGGCCGGCGAGCTCGGCGAAGCTGGGGTACAGGCGCCGGTCGATCTGGCCGCGGTGGTCCAGCAGCGACAGTAGCGGGAACTCGTCCATCAGCAGGATGACGATCGGGCCGGTCCGGGCGTCCTGGACCGCGCTGGTGGACAGGGTGGCGCCCGCGGCCGGCGGCGGTCGCAGCAGCTCGGCGGCCGGCGACAGCAGCAGGAACACCAGCACGAAGACGATCGGGGCCGGGTAGAGGAAGCGGAGCCACAGCCGCACCACCGGCCGCCTGGCGTACAGCAGCCCGCCGCCGAGCGCGACCAGCACACCCACGGCCGCCAGCCCCGGCCCGCGCAGCGGGGTCGCCTTCTTGGCGATCTCCAATCCCAGCAGCCCCACCAGCCCGGCGACCAGGACCAGGTGGGCGACCTGGCGGAGCCCCCGGCGGGGCAGCCCGACCAGCACCTCGAGCGTCCACAGCCCCAGCGGAGGGAGCAGGGTGATCGCGATCGCCAACGCCACGATGTCGCTGCCGTCGGCCTGGCGGAACAGCAGGAAGTCCGGGCTGCGGCCGAGAATGTCGAGCAGCGGCTGGGCGACCACGAACCCGGTGAGGGTGAGCAGGTCGAGGAAGGACCACGGCTCGCGGCCGACGATCGGCCGGAGCCGGGATCGCAGCGCCGCGAGCCTGGGAATCCGCGCAGGGCCGGGCGGGCTGGCCGACGTGAAACTCTCCATAGCAGCTATCCGCTTCGTTGCGTAGTTCAGCCGAAATGGGTGTGAACCGGTCCGCGATGGGGAGACAACACGTGAACGGCCGGATACTACTCGACGTCATCCGCGCGTCCGACAACGGACACGAGAAGAATTGATCACGACGGTCGATCGATAGGCGGGAACGGTGACCACCTGGTTGGGGGCGCGGTGACCACCTGGATGCCGGCGCCGCTGGCGGCGGCGGTGCGGCGGCCGGTGATGCTGCAGCACTGGCGGCGGCTCACCTTCCTGCACTGGCCGTACCCGCCGCCGGCGGTGCAGGCGCTGCTGCCGCCCGGTCTCGAGGTGGAGACCTTCGACGGCGCGGCCTGGGTCGGGCTGGTGCCGTTCCTGATGGACGGCGTGCGGCCACCCGGCGTGCCGCCGGTGCCATGGGCGTCCCGTTTCCCGGAGACCAACGTGCGCACCTACGCGCTCGGCCCTGACGGGCGCGGCGCCATCTGGTTCCTGTCGCTGGACGCGGCCCGGCTCGGCGCCGTGCTGACCGCCCGCGCGGGCTACGCGCTCCCCTACTTCTGGTCGAGGATGTCGGTCGGCTCCGGCGCCGCGCCCGGCGCGGGCGCGGCGGGCCCGGGCGCGGCGGGCCCGGGCCCCCGGGTGGACCGTCTCGCCTACCGCGGCCGGCGGCGCTGGCCGCGCCCGGCCGGTGCGGGCTGCGACGCCGACGTGGAGATGGGCGCGCCGTTCGAGCCGGCCGAGCTCGGCCCGCTCGACCACTTCCTGACCGCCCGCTACCGCCTCTGGACGGTGATCGCCGGTCGCCTGGCCGCCGCCGACGCCGAGCACCCAGCCTGGTCGCTGCGCCGTGCCCGCGTGGTCGACCTCGAGCAGGACCTGCTGGAGGCCGCCGGCCTGCCGCGGCCGGACGGCACTCCGCTGGTGCACGGGGCCGACAGGGTGCGGGTCCGGATCGGCGCCTGGCACCGGGTGCGGGCTACGGCGCCGGCACCCGGAAGCTCATGACCGCTACAGGCGGGCCCAGGCCTCGCCGAGCACCTGGCGCAGGATCCCCTCGATCTCGTCGAAGTGCTCCGGGCCGCAGATCAGCGGCGGCGCGAGCTGGATCACCGGGTCGCCGCGGTCGTCGGCGCGGCAGACCAGGCCCTCCTCGAACAGGCGTGGCGACAGGTAGCCGCGCAGCAGCCGCTCGCTCTCGTCGTCGTCGAAGGTCTCGCGGGTGGCCTTGTCCTTGACCAGTTCGATCCCGTAGAAGAAGCCGTCGCCGCGGACGTCGCCGACGATCGGCAGGTCCAGCAGCTTCTCCAGGGTGGCGCGGAAGCCGTCCCGGTTGGCGCGGACGTTGCCGAGCAGGTCCTCGCGCTCGAACACGTCGAAGTTGGCGAGCGCGACCGCGCTCGACACCGGATGGCCGGCGAAGGTGATGCCGTGCAGGAAGGTGCGCTCGCCCCGCAGGAACGGCTCCATCAGGAAGTCCCGGCAGATCATCCCGCCCATCGGGGCGTAGCCGCTGGTCAGGCCCTTGGCGAAGGTGATGACGTCCGGCTGGTAGCGGTAGCGCTCGGAGCCGAACCAGTGCCCGAGCCGGCCGAAGGCGCAGATGACCTCGTCGGAGACCAGCAGCACGCCATAGCGGTCGCAGATCTCGCGGACCCGCTGGAAGTAGCCGGGCGGGGGCGGGAAGCAGCCACCGGCGTTCTGGACCGGCTCCAGGTACACCGCGGCGACCGACTCGGGGCCCTCCATCAGGATGCGCCGCTCGATGTCGTCGGCCGCGTGCAGGGTGCAGGACTCGAGGTCGCGGCAGCGCTCGCAGCGGTAGTGGTTGGTGTTCTCGACCCGGACGGAGCCGGGGACCAGCGGCTCGAAGACCTGCTTGATATCCGCCAGGCCGGTGATCGAGAGCGCGCCCATGGTGGTGCCGTGGTAGGCGATGTCGCGGCTGAGCACCTTGTAGCGGTCGGGCTGGCCGATCGCGCGGAAGTACTGGCGCGCCAGCTTCCAGGCGCTCTCCACCGCCTCGCTGCCCCCGCTGGTGAAGAACACGCGGTTGCAGTCCCCCGGCGCCAGCGCCGCCAGCCGCTCGGCCAGCTCGACCGCGCGCGGGTGCGCGTAGCTCCACAGCGGGAAGTAGGCCAGCTCGCTGGCCTGCTTGGCGGCGGCCTCGGCCAGCTCGGAGCGGCCGTGGCCGACCTGTACCACGAACAGCCCCGACAGCCCGTCCAGGTAGCGCCTGCCGTGCTGGTCGTAGACGTAAGGCCCGTCGCCACGGACGATCATCGGGATCTCGCGGTCCGGCCCGTAGGCGGACATGCGGGTGAAGTGCAGCCACAGGTGCCGCCTGGCGGCCGCCTGCGTGGGGTCCGAGGGATCGGCCCCGGCCGGAGGGGGGAACTGTGAGGTGGTGGTCATCTTGCGCCCCAGGTGTAGGTCTGCTTGACGAGCCGCAGGTAGACGAAGCTCTCGGTGGCGCGGACGCCGGGGATGGTGCGGACCCGGTCGTTGATCAGCCGGAACAGGTCCTCGTCGTCCTCGCAGACCAGCTCGACCAGCAGGTCGAACGAGCCGGCGCACAGCACCACGTAGTCGACCTCCGGCACGGCGGCGAGCTTGTCCGCCACCTGCCGCAGGTCGCCCTCGGCCTTGAGCCCGATCATCGCCTGGCGCCGGAATCCCACCCGCAGCGGGTCGGTGACCGCCACGATCTGCATCACTCCGGTGTCCAGCAGCTTCTGCACCCGCTGGCGCACCGCCGCCTCGGACAGGCCGACCACCTTGGCGATGGCGGCGTAGGAGCGGCGGCCGTCCTGCTGGAGCTGCTCGATGATCTGACGCGAGACCTCGTCCAGGTGGATCTCGACACCGGGCTCGTCGCGCAGGCTCACCGCAACGCGCCTCCTCCCGGTGTGCGGACCGCCCACTCGGCCCGCGGAGCTGGAGCGATACTGCACCGACCGCTGTCTCGAAAGCAACCGAGTTCCGGCCTTGCGCGAGTGATTCCACGTCGGATGCGGCATTTCCGACACGGAATCAATAGGTCTGAGCGGCACCACTCCTCCGATCCGGCAGGCGAATCGACAAGCCATCACACAAGCCGGCGCAACCGTGACAGCATGGAGGTTGCTCCCGCCCGGCCCGGGCATCGCATCGACTTCTTGGGACCGTACGAGGGGAGAGTCCATGTCCCACGCTGACCTGCTCCGACGCCACCGGGCGGTGCTGCCCTCCTGGCTCGCCCTCTACTACGAGGAGCCGATCGCGCTGGTCGACGGCCTGGGCTGCCGGGTCGTCGACGCCGAGGGCCGGCGGTACCTCGACTTCTTCGGCGGCATCCTCACCACCATGGTCGGCTACAACCTTCCGGAGGTCGTCGAGGCGGTCCGCGACCAGGCGGGCCGCATGGTCCACACCTCGACCCTCTACCTGATCGAGCCGATGATCGAGCTCGCCGAGCGGATCGCCGGCCTGTCGGGCATCCCCGACGCCAAGGTGTTCTTCACCAGCTCGGGGACCGAGGCCAACGAGGCCGCCCTGCTGTTCGCCACCACCGCACGCCGCTCCAACCAGGTGCTGGCGCTCCGCAACAGCTATCACGGGCGCTCCTTCGCGGCCATGGGCATCACCGGCAACCGCGGTTGGTCCGCCTCCAGCCTCACGCCGGTCAACGTGAGCTACGTCCACGGCGGCTACCGCTACCGCGGCCCGTTCCGGGAGCTGTCGGACCGCGACTACGTCAAGGCGTGCGTCGACGACCTGCGCGACGTGCTGCGCACCGCCACCTCCGGTGACGTGGCCTGCATGATCGCCGAGCCGATCCAGGGCGTCGGCGGCTTCGCCACCCCGCCCGACGGCCTCTTCGGCGCCATGAAGGAAGTGCTCGACGAGTCCGGCATCCTGTTCGTCTCCGACGAGGTGCAGACGGGCTGGGGCCGCACCGGTGAGCATTTCTGGGGAATTCAGGCCCACGGGGTGGTCCCGGACGCGATCACCTTCGCCAAGGGCCTCGGCAACGGTCTGGCGATCGGCGGCGTGGTGGCGCGCGGCGACCTGGTGGACTCGCTGCGGGCCAACTCGATCTCCACCTTCGGCGGCAACCCGCTGGTCACCCGCGGTGCGCTCGCCACCCTCGACTACCTGCTGTCCCATGACCTCCAGGCCAACGCGCACAAGGTCGGCACCAGGCTGCGCCAGGGCCTCGACGCCTTCGCCGAGCGCTGCGCGATCGTCGGCGACGTGCGCGGCAAGGGCCTGATGCTCGGGATCGAGCTGGTCGAGCCGGGGACCGGCGAGCCGAGCCCGCTGGCCGCCGCGCGCGTGCTCGAGGAGGCGCGCCGGGGTGGCCTGCTGGTCGGCAAGGGCGGTCTGCTCGGCAACGTGCTGCGCGTGGCTCCCCCGCTGGTGGTCAGCGAGGCCGAGGCCGACGAGGGGCTCGAGGCGCTGACCACGGCGCTCACCACGGTGGCCGCCGAGCCGGCATGACAACCGCGCACAGGGAGCACCAGATGAAGCGGATCACGCACTGGATCGACGGCAAACCCTGGAACGGAACCGCTGAGCGCCGCGGCGACGTCTACGACCCGAGCACCGGCCAGGTGAGCGGCCAGGTCGACTTCGCCGGCGTGGCCGAGGTCGACCAGGCCGTCGCCGCGGCCGCCCACGCCTTCACCGAGTGGCGGCACGCGTCGCTGGCCAGGCGTGCCGGCGTGCTGTTCGCCTTCCGCGAGCTGGTCCACGGCCACCGCGACGAGCTGGCGGCGCTGATCTCCGCCGAGCACGGCAAGGTCCGCTCCGACGCGCTCGGCGAGGTCAGCCGCGGCCTGGAGGTGGTGGAGTTCGCCTGCGGCATCCCGCAGCTCCTCAAGGGCGGCTTCTCCGAGAACGTCTCCACCCGGGTGGACAGCTTCTCGATCCGCCAGCCGCTCGGCGTGGTGGCGGGGATCACCCCCTTCAACTTCCCGGCGATGGTGCCGATGTGGATGTTCCCGCTGGCCATCGCCTGTGGAAACAGCTTCGTCCTGAAGCCGAGCGAGAAGGACCCTTCGGCCTCCATCCGGCTGGCCGAGCTGTGGGCCGAGGCCGGGCTCCCCGCGGGCGTGTTCAACGTGCTCCACGGCGACAAGGTCGCGGTCGACGGCCTGCTGGAGCACCCTGACGTGCGCGCGGTCAGCTTTGTCGGCTCCACCCCGATCGCCCGCTACGTCTACGAGCACGGCACCGGCAGCGGCAAGCGGGTGCAGGCGCTCGGTGGCGCCAAGAACCACATGGTGGTGCTGCCCGACGCCGACCTGGACCTGGCGGCGGACGCGGCGGTCAGCGCCGGCTTCGGCTCGGCCGGCGAGCGCTGCATGGCCATCTCGGTGGTGGTGGCCGTCGGCGACGCCGGCGACCCGCTGCTCGGCAAGCTGCGCGAGCGCGTCGCCAAGCTCAGGGTCGGTCCCGGCAGCGACCCGTCCTCGGAGATGGGGCCGCTGGTGACCGGCCCGCATCGCGACAAGGTCGCGTCCTACCTGGAGTCGGGGGTCGAGGAGGGCGCCACCCTGGCGATCGACGGCCGCCGGCACCCGATCGAGGGGGACCCGGAGGGGTTCTGGCTCGGCCCCAGCGTGCTCGACCACGTCGGGCCGCAGATGCGCGCCTACGCCGACGAGATCTTCGGACCGGTGCTGTCGGTGGTGCGCGTGCCGACCTACCAGGCGGCGATCGAGCTGGTGAACGCCAACCCGTACGGCAACGGGACGGCGATCTTCACCAACGACGGGGGCGCGGCCCGGCGCTTCCAGAGCGAGGTCGAGGTCGGCATGATCGGGATCAACGTCCCGATCCCCGTGCCGATGGCGTACTACTCGTTCGGCGGCTGGAAGTCGTCGCTGTTCGGCGACACCCACGTCCACGGCACCGAGGGCGTCCACTTCTACACCCGCGGCAAGGTCGTCACCGCCCGCTGGCTGGACCCCAGCCACGGCGGGGTCAACCTCGGCTTCCCGACCAACGCCTGATCCACCTGGAGGTCCCGCGCCGCGCGCCGCGGGGCGGATAGCTGAATGGTCAACTATCGTCGCGTAGCATTGCTCCGGTGAACGAGACCCGATGGCTGGACGCCGACGAGCAGCGCACCTGGCGCGCCTTCCTCGAGGCGAGCCAGCTCCTGTTCGAGCGGCTGGACCGCCAGCTCCAGCGCGACGCCGGCCTGTCGCACGGCGACTACGAGATCCTGGCGCGGCTGTCCGAGGCTGATGGCCAGCGGCTGCGTATGAGCGAGCTGGCCTCGTGCACGCTGTTCTCGCGCAGCCGCCTCTCGCACGCGGTGGCACGGCTGGAGCGGGGCGGCATGGTCCGCAGGCAGAGCTGCCCGAGCGACGGTCGCGGCACCTTCGCGGTGCTGACCCCCAAGGGCCACGACGCGCTCGCCTGCGCGGCCCCCGCCCACGTCGAGGAGGTCCGGCGCCACGTCTTCGACCACCTCAGCCCCGCCCAGATCGACGAGCTCCACCGCATCAGCGACGCCATCCGCGAGCGCCTCGCCAGCGGCTGACCGCGGCGGCCCGGTCCCGGCCCCGGCCTCCCTCGCGCCCCGGCCTCCCTCGCGGCCCGGCCTCAATCCTCTCCGGGGCCGCGGCGGTAGCTGCGCATGACCTCGACCAGGCGGCGGCCGTCCAGCCCGTGGGCGGTGATCCCGTCCCGACCGACCACGGTGCCCGCCTGGAGCATCGCGTTGACGATCGCCTCCTCGGTCGCCTCGACCACCGCGTCGAACAGCGGGTTGATGTGGTTGTTGGAGAGCATCCGCAGCGGCACGGTGAGCGGCTCCACCACGCCGTAGGCGCCCTGCGTCAGGCCACGGTTGCCCGTGGCGAAGGCGATGAACAGGTCGCCGCTGCTGTGCTCCCCCACCCCGCCGGTGCGGGCGATGCCGAGACCCGCACGCTGCGCCAGCCGCTCGCACTGGTTGGGCAGCAGCGGCGCGTCCGTGGCCACCACCACGATGATCGAGCCCGCGCCCTCGGAGCCGGGGCCGCTTGCGGGCGTCGCTGTAGGCGGGCGCGGCAGCGGCACCTCCCCGGCGCCGATCACCCGCCCCACCGGGACGCCATCGACCTGGAAGCGGGCGCGGCGTCCGTGGTTGGCCTGCACCAGCACGCCGACGGTGAAGCCGATGGCATCCGGCGAACAGCGACTCCTCCCAGACATCCCCGTCGTGCGGGACGATGATGGTGACGCCGGTGCGCACCGGTCCGCGGCCGACCTGAAGCGGCCCATCGCCCTCGATCAGGGTGGTGTGGCCGACACGAACCCCGGCGACGTCGGTGATCGCGTCCAGCGGCCCGGGGACTCCGGTGCCGATCTCGATGCCCAGCTCTCTCGCCCGCATTGGCGCCAGCTCCTCTCGCGACCGACCGCCAGATGGTAATCGCCGGCGGCGCGCGCTCCGAGGGAAATTCGGGTGCGCGCGGAGGCCGGCGGCCCTAGGCTCGGCAGATGCGAATCGTTGTGGGACGACGTCTGTGGGAGATGGACGTCAGTTGATTCTCGGAGCTGGCCGCCGGCCACGCGGGCGTGGTCGTCGACCTTGGCACTGGGGATGGTCGCTTCGTCCTCGCCGCCGCCTCGGACCGGCCGGACCGCCTGATGGTCGGCATCGACGCGAGCGCGGCCGCGATGGCGGAGGCGTCGCGTCGCGCCGCCGCCAGTCCAAGGCGTGGCGGCCGGCCCAACGCGCTGTTCGTGGCCGCCGCCGCTGAGGCGCTGCCGCCGGAGCTGGACGGCCTGGCCGATCTGGTCACCGTGCACTTTCCCTGGGGCTCGCTGCTGCGTGGCCTGCTCGGCGCCGACCCGGGGGTGGTCGGCGGGATCGCCCGGGTCATGCGCCCGGGCGCGCGACTCGACTTGCTGGTGTCCGTGACCGACCGCGACCACGGTGCCGGCGCGAGCCCCCTGGAGGCCAAGGCCATCGCCGCGCTGGCCCCGGCATATAGACGCCTTGGACTGGAGTTGGACCGGCCGCGGCTCGCCACCCCCGGCGAGGTCACCGCCACCCGCTCGACCTGGGGCCGACGACTCGGCGCCGGCGCCCGCCGCCCCGCCTGGATCGTCCGCGCCCGCAGGTCCTGACCGGGCCACCGCGCGGGCAGTGCTCCGCTGGACGGCGACCCCGGCGCGGCCATGCCTTGCCGGCTGGCCGCGCCCCGCCGCACCTTCGACCCTGGCGGGGCCAAGCCCCACCCGCGGGCCGCGCCCCTGCGCGGCGCGGCGCCCGGGTACGCTCGCTCAGACCGGGCCGCGGGGGAGCAGGACGCGCAGGCGCGTGCCGCTGCCGGGCCGGCGGTCGAGGCGGAGGGTGCCGCCGAGCTCGCCGACCCACTCGCGCAGCAGGTCGAGCCCGGGCTCCCGCCCGCCGGCGGCGCTCCGGGGATCGACGCCTCGGCCGTCGTCGCGCACGTCGACCTCGACCTGCCGCTCGTCCATGGCGATCCGCAGGGCGATCCGCTGCGGGCCGCGGTGCTGGACGGCGTCGGCGAGCGCCTCCCGGGCGACCTGGAGCACGGCGCGCTCGACCGGCTCGGCCAACTCGCCGGTCGCCACGTCCGCCTCGACCGCCACGCCGAACCGCGCCTGGTAGGCGCCGCACAGCTCCCGCACCGCCGGCACCAGGGCATTGTCCTGCCGCCCGCCCTCCGGCCCCGGCCCAGAGACCAGCGCCCGCATCTGCCGCATCGCCCCGGTCGCGGTCGCCTCGATCGCCTCCACGCCCGCGCCCACCGGCGACCCGGGTGGGAGCGCCTTGCGCAGCCCTCCGGCGAGCATGGTCAGCGACGTCAGGTCGTTCAGGACCGACTCGTGCACCCCGCGGAGGACCTCGGAGCGCTCCGCGTCGGCCCTCGCGCCGTCGGGCCGGTCGCGGCCGGCCTCCAGCTCCGCCGACAGCCACTCGGCGAGGCGGTTGATGCCATCCTCGATCTCGGCGATCTCGTCCCGGCCGCTGATCGTCACCCGCTGCTCCAGGTCGCCCCAGGCGATCCCCGTGGCGGTCGACGCCAGCCGGCGCAGCCGCCGCCGCAGCCGCGCGGTGGCCAGCCGCCCCAGCAGCCACCCCACCGGCAGGCTGACGAGCAGCAGCCCCACCCCGAGCTGCGCCAGCGGCGCCTTGGCGGCGAGCCGCGCCAGGCGCCCGCCGTCCGATTTGGACGTCCATGGCAGCAGCAGGCCCAGCAGGTCATTGGTGGAGGGCCCCGCCAGCGCGCCGGCCGGCACCTGCACATACACCGAGCCGAGCTGCCGGCCGGCGCCCCCGCCGCGGGCGGCGAACTCCACCGGCTCCACCGCCCACAGCACGCCGCCCTGCGGGGTCCTGCCGCCGACGCCGCCGGCGGCCGCGCCGTGGCCCAGATCGTCGACGCTCTCGACGGCGACCAGCGCGGCGCCCCTGGCGCCGACCGAGAAGCGCTCCGGATAGGAGGTGGCGACCACCTTGCCGTTGTCGCCGACCAGGAGCATGAGCGACATCGGCTTGGCGTTGCCGACCGCGGCCTCGACGCAGGGGATGGCGACGCCGTTGCCGGCCGCCCTCGCCTGGCCGGGCCCGAGCCGCATCCTGCGGTCGCAGACCGGGTTGTCGCTGCCGGGGGCGAGCCGGCCGAGCTGGGTCCGCAGTTCAGTCGCGTTCGGGAGCCGGCCGAGCTTGGCCGCGATCCCCGTCATGATGGCCGCGTCCCGGGTGGCCGTGGCGCGCACGCGGGCTCCGCTGTCGGCGGCCGAGAGCAGTCGCGGCGCGAGCAGCTGAAGGAAGATGGCTCCGGCCAGCACGACGACGGCGGACGTGACCAGCACGTACGACACGGTGAGCTTTGCCTGGAGGCCAGGACCGCTCACGGCCACCGGCTCGGCCGTCCAGCTTGCACCCAATCACCCAAATCACACGACGGCGAACAGCCGGGACGCTACCACGCGGAAGCCGGAAAGACCGCAACGGCGTCGAGGACGGGGCTTTCGGCCAGAACGGCGCGTGCGCGCCGCAATCGGGCGCGCACGCGGGGTGGATCAGCGGTACGGCGCTAGCGGTCGAACTCGTCCTCGTCGTCTTCCTCGTCCTCGCCGCGGAACTCGTCCATGGCGTCAGGAGCCTTGTCGCCCATGTCGCCCTCGCCGCCGGCGATGTCCTTGAGGCGGTCGGCCTTGTCCTGGAGACCCTCGGCGCCGCCTTGCTCGTCGGCGAAATCGCTTTCCCTGTCGGCGTAATCGTCAACGCCCACGTTGCCCCCTTTGGCTGGGTCGGTGCCTTGCCTTCATAACGGTGTCGGAGGCTTGTTCGGGGCGCTTGAGTCGCTGCTCAGCCCGGCGTCTGCGCCCACTGGTGTACACGAAAAGCCGTCGTTCGGATGACGACAGCTCGACGTCCCCGCGCAATCATCGACACGGAGCGAAAGCGACGACGAGACATGGGGAGAAGGAGACAAGTCGACATGGATCGGGACCAGCGACCGGAGATACGCGTTTCCGACGCGGATCGCGAGCAGACGGTCAAGCTGCTGGAGCGGCATCACGTCGACGGGCGCCTGAGCTGGGAGGAGTTCTCCGAGCGGATGGAGGCCGCGTTCCACGCGCGCACCCGCGAGGACCTGCGCCGAACGCTCGCCGACCTCCCCCCGGTGGACGAGCCGCGGCCGCCGGCGGAACGGCGCGCGCGCTCAGGGCCGGACTGGCGGTCGTTGCTGACGCCGCCGCTGGTGATCGCGGCGCTGATCGGGCTGGCGGTCTTCCTGTGGGCATTCGGGGGCGGCCCGCCGCACCGGGGGTTCTTCCCGCTCTTCCCACTGCTGTTCTGGCTGTTCATCCTCAGCAGGTTCGTCCGCCCCCGCCGCCGCTGGTAACCCCGCGACGGCGCTCGCGCAGGCTGGCGAGCAGGCCCGATAGGGCTGCCTGGAAAAGCTTGCATTCGGCGGCGAAGCCGGGCCGGGGCGTCTCGGGAAAGCGCTTGGCCGGTGGCTCGGCGATCCGCGCCGCTCCGCGTTCAGCGATTGCCACGCTCCAGCCTCACCCTCACGTGCGTTGCTGCGCTGACCGAGGTTGTCGGTGACGTCGCTGCGCTGTCATCGACGTGGAGACATGCTACGATTCGAACTGACGTTCGATGCCCATCGCAGTCTGGCCCAGTACCGGGGGAGGACCGGACGGATGCCCGACGACTTGGACCACGAGGTGATCGACAGCCCGCAGGCGCTGTTCCGGCACCTCTACGAGGCACACGGGTTGGTGGAGGCGCTCGACCTGGACCCCGCCACGGCGCCGCTCCAGTTCTGGCTGCGCAAGCATGCGGAACTTGAGCGCTCGCCATCCCGAGCGGTCGTCCAGGATCGCACGGCGACCGTTCCGGATCGCCCGCCCGCGTCTGGGCGCCACCTCTTGCCCCGGCGTTCGACGGCCGAAGGAGGCTCCGTCGGCCTGTCCCTGGGGACGCCGACCGCGGCGCTGGCGACACCGCCGCCGGCTGGCCGCGGCGCCGCGAGGTCGCGGGGGCCGGCGAACCCCGGAGCCACCACGGGTCAGGGGTCGGGACCGCGCTTCCGGCCATTCGCGGACCCGCTGGTCGAGGCGGTCGCCGCGGCGCTGGTCGCGCGCGGGCTGGATGAGCGGCAGGTGCGACGCGGCCTGTCAAGCTTCACCGGCGTGGATGGACGGCACGGCGAGGACGCCGTTCGTGCGGCCTTCATCGCGCCCATGCTGGAGGCGCTCGCCGCCGAGCTTGCCCGCGATCCCCGCGGCCGTGCCCGACGCCCGCAGCCACCGCCCGCGAGCCCAGCGCGGGACGCCGCCTCGCCGCGTCCGCCCGCAGCCCAGCGGGACGGTGCGGCGCCCCGGACGGCCGCGGCACGGGAAGGCGCCGGACCCTCGGCGTCCGCGAGCCTATCGCGGCAGGGCACCGCGCCATCGGCGCCCGCGGCGGCGCGAGCCGAGGCGCCAGCCCCGGAGCCCGAGACCTGGGTGGCGCAGCCACTGGCGGCGCGGGGTGTGGGGCCGGAGCCGGACGTGGACTACATGGCGATCGCGGACGTGCTCCAGGAGCGGCGCCGCTCGCGCCGCGGTGGCCGGCGGGAGCCCGCCACACCGCCGCGGACCACACCGCCGGCGCCTTCCCCGCCGGCGCCTTCCCCGCCGGCGAGCGGCCCGCCGTCGCGGCCGGAGGCGGACGACGACTTCATGGCCCTCGCCGACGCGCTCCGGCGCCGCCATGGCGACCGTCAGCGCTGAACCCGCCACCGCGCCCACCCAATCACCTGGGGGCGACCACGTGCAGTGGGCGTCCTGGGCGGGTCGTCAAGCATGAAGGGGTCGTTTCACCAGCTCGTAACACACGCTCACGAGGTGGTAACGATGGTGTAGCCGGGTGGAAACGGCGCTCTTCCATCCTCGATGGGTCAGGGTCTGGAGCGACCTCCCGACGGTATAGGAGCGCCATGCAGATCGACTCGGGTAATACCGCGTGGGTGCTGGCGAGCAGCGCACTGGTGCTGTTCATGACCCCCGGCCTCGCCTTCTTCTACGGAGGCATGGTTCGCACCAAGAACGTGCTCGGCATGCTCATGCAGAACTACGTCGTGATGGGCATCGTCAGCCTGCTCTGGGTGCTGTTCACCTACAGCCTCGCCTTCGGCGTGGACTGGGGCGGCCACGGGTTCATCGGCACGCTGCACTTCGCGGGCCTGGCACACCCGACACAGGCCGTCCCGGGCTACGAGGGCCCGCTCGCGCAGAGCATCCCCCCGCTGGTCTTCGTCAGCTTCCAGCTCATGTTCGCGATCATCACCCCGGCGCTGATCACCGGCTCGACCGCCGACCGGCTCAAGTTCGGCGGCTTCGTCGCGGCGATCACGCTCTGGGCGATCTTCGTGTACGCGCCGGTCGCCCACTGGGTGTTCTCGCCGACCGGCTGGCTGTTCAAGCTCGGCGCCGAGGACTTCGCCGGTGGCACGGTCGTGCACCTCAACGCCGGCATCGCCGGTGTCGCGCTGGCGCTGGTCGTGGGCCGGCGCCGCCACTGGCCGAGGGAGCCCATGCCGCCGCACTCGCTGCCGCTCACGCTGCTCGGCGCGGGCATGCTCTGGTTCGGCTGGTTCGGCTTCAACGCCGGCTCGGCGCTCGGCGCCAACCAGCTCGCCGCCCAGGCCTTCATCAACACCAACACCGCCACCGCCGCCGCGCTGCTGAGCTGGATCGCCACCGAGAAGCTGCGCAACGGCAAGTCGACCACGCTGGGCGCCGCCTCCGGAGCGGTCGCCGGCCTGGTGGCGATCACCCCGGCCTGCGGCTATGTCAACGCGATGGGCTCCATCGCCATCGGGCTGATCGCCGGCTGCGTGTGCGCGCTGGCCACCAGCCTGAAGTTCCGCCTCAAGCTGGACGACTCCCTTGACGTCGGCGCCGTGCACCTGGTCGGCGGCGCGACCGGCGCCCTGCTGATCGGCTTCTTCGGCACCTCCACCGTCGGCGGCGCCGACGGCCTGTTCTACGGCGGCGGCCCCGCGCTGCTCGGCAAGCAGGCGGTGGCGATCGGCGCGGTCGGCGCGTTCTCCTTCGTGGTCACCTTCCTGATCGCCAAGGTGGTCAGCGCGACCATCGGCCTGCGCGTGGACGAGGCGGCCGAGCACCAGGGCCTGGACAACAGCCAGCACGCCGAGACAGCCTACGAGCTGGGCCTGGTGCTGTCCCGCGGCCGGATCACCAGCACGCCCGAGCCGCTCGACGGCGCGGCCGCCGCAAGATCGGAGGGCTCGTCAGAAATCCGGACACCCGCACTGGGAGCCGACTCGTGAAGCTCATCACCGCGATCGTCAAGCCATTCAAGGTGGAGGACGTCAAGGAGGCGCTCAAGGACGTCGGTGTGGTGGGCATGACCGTGAGCGAGGCCCAGGGCTTCGGCCGCCAGGGCGGCCACACCGAGGTCTACCGCGGCGCCGAGTACACCGTGGACTTCGTCCCCAAGGTGCGCGTCGAGATCCTGGTCGAGGACCAGCTGGCACAGGAGGTGATCGAAGCGCTGGTGAAGGCGGCCCGCACCGGCCAGATCGGCGATGGCAAGGTCTGGGCGGTGCCGGTCGAGGACGTGGTGCGCGTGCGGACCGGGGAGCGTGGCCCCGACGCGCTCTGAACAGCGAGCGGCCGCCGATTTCGCGGCCGTGCTGGAGCGGGAGGGCCGGTCCAATGCGGGACCGGCCCTGCGCGTTGCGCTGGTCGAGGCGGTCGACGCCTGGCTGGCGGAGCTGCTCGGCGACGCCGGCTCCGGGATCGCGCTGGTGGCGACCGGCGCCTACGGGCGGCGCGAGCCGGCGCCCTGCAGCGACCTTGACCTGATGCTGCTCCACGACCGTGAGGCCGAGGAGATCGCTCCGCTGGCGGAGCGCCTCTGGCGGCCGATCTGGGACGCCGGCATGCGCCTGGACCACAGCGTCCGCACGGTGGACGAGGCGCTGGCGGTGGCGGCCACCGACCTGAAGACGGCGCTCGGCCTGCTGGACGTCCGTCACGTGGCCGGCGACGGCGCGCTGGTCGCCAGCCTGCGCGAGCGGGCGCTGGAGCGCTGGCGCGCCACCGCGCGCGAGCGGCTCGAGCAGCTCCGAGCCGCCTGCCAGCGCCGCGCGGAGCGGCACGGCGAGCTGGCCTTCCTGCTGGAGCCCGACCTCAAGGAGGCGCGCGGCGGGCTGCGGGACGGGCACGCGGTGCGCGCCATCTCGGCGACCTGGGTGGCCGCCGGGCTCGACCGGCGGGGTCAGGCTGCCTACGGCCTGCTGCTGGACACCCGCCAGGCGCTGCACCTGGAGCTGCTGGAGCAGGGCGGCGGCCAGGTCGGGCGCGCCCGCGCCGTGGTCGACCGCCTCGGCCTCCAGGAGCAGGACGCGGTCGCCGCCCGGCTCGGCGAGCCCGGCGCCGAGCCGCTGATGCGCTCGGTGCACGAGGCCGGCCGCACGCTGGCCCGGGCGCTGGACCAGAGCTGGCGCCGGGTGGACGCGCGGCACGCGGGCCCGGCGGTGCGGCGCTGGCGCCGGCCGGTGCGCCGCCAGCTCGGCGGTGGCGTGGTCGCCTACGACGGCGAGGTGCTGCTGGCGGCGGGCGCCGACCTGGCCGCGAAACCCTGGCTGGCGCTGGAGGTCGCGGCCGCTGCGGCAGCCGCGGGTATGCCGCTGGCGCCGCAGACGCTCCGGCGGCTGGAGGCCCGGCCCCCCCGCCTGCCGGAGCCGTGGCCGCCGCGGGCGCGCGAGGCCCTGGTCGCGCTGCTCGGCGCCGGCGCCAGCGCGATCGGCGTGATCGAGGCGCTGGACCAGGCCGGCGTGATGGATGCGCTGCTGCCGGAGTGGGAGCGGGTGCGCTGCAAGCCGCAGCACAACCCGTTCCACCGCTGGACCGTCGACCGGCACCTGGTCGAGACCGCCGTGCACGCGGCCGCGCTGGTGCGCCGCGTGGGACGCCCGGACCTGCTGCTGCTGGCCGCGCTGCTGCACGACCTCGGCAAGGGCTGGCCGGGCGACCACGCCGTGACGGGCGCACGGTTGGCCGCCACCGTGGGCACGCGCCTCGGCCTGCCCGCCGGCGACCGCTCGGTGCTGGTCGACCTGGTGCGCAACCATCTGCTGCTGGCGGACACCGCCACCCGCCGCGACCTGGACGACCCCGCCACGGTGCGGGCGGTCGCCGACGCGGTCGGCGACACCGGCACGCTCGCGCTGCTGCACGCCCTCACCGAAGCCGACGCGCGAGCGACCGGCCCCACCGCCTGGACGCCGTGGAAGGCGCGCCTGGTCGAGGAGCTGGTCGGGCGCGTGACCGAGCGGATCGAGGGCCGCCCGCCCGCGGCGGCGGCCGGGGAGGCTCCGGGGGTGGCCGTCAGCGCGGCCACCGCGGAGCTGGTGGACCGCGAGGGCCTCGCGCTGCGGGTCGACGGCGATGAGGTCACGGTGGTCGCGCGCGACCGGCGCGGGCTGCTGTGGCGGGTGGCGGGCGTGCTGGCCCTGCACCGGCTGGACGTGCGCGCCGCCACGGTGTCGATCGCCGACGGCATGGCGGTGATCCGGCTCAGCGCGGACCCCCGGCACGGGCGCGACCCGGACTGGCGCCTGGTCACCGACGACCTGCGCCGCGCCTTCCAGGACCGGCTACCGCTGGAGCAGCGGCTGGCCGAGCGCGAGGCTGCCTACCGGCAGCCCGCGCCGCTGCGGCCGCCGCCGCGGGTGCTGTTCGACGACCGCGCCTCCGACCTGGCGACCGTGGTCGAGGTGCGCTGCGCCGACGGCCCCGCCGTGCTCTACCGGATCACCAGGGCGCTGGACTCGAGCGGCGCACGGGTGCGCTCGGCCCGCATCGCCACCTACGGCGCCGAGGTGGTCGACGCCTTCTACGTGCTCGGCCCCGACGGCCGGCGCCTGGACGGCCCGCCCCAGCGGGCCGCCCTGGTCACCGACGTCATCGGCACCCTGCGCTGACCCGGCGAGCGCGGCGACCGGCTCAGATGGCCATCACCACGGCCTTGGGCTCGGTGCAGAACTCGCGGCTGTAGTCGCCGCCCTCCCGGCCCCAGCCGGAGTCCCCGACACCGCCGAACGGCGCCCGCAGGTCGCGGATGAAGAAGCAGTTGACCCACACGGTGCCCGCCTGGAGCGCGGCGCTGACCCGGTGGGCGCGGCGCAGGCTCTCGCTGAACAGCATGGCGTTGAGGCCGTAGGGCGTGTCGTTGGCGAGCTTGACGCCCTCGTCCTCGCCGTCGAAGGGCGTCACCGTCACCACCGGGCCGAAGATCTCCTCACGGCAGGCTCGGGCCGAGGCCGGCAGGTCCACTGCGATGGTCGGGCGCACGAACCAGCCGTCGCCGGTGGCGCCGCCGGTCAGGACCTTGCCGCCATCGGCGGGGATGGTGTCGAGGTAGCCGGTGACCTTGCGGTGGTGCGTCTCGGACGCGAGCGGCCCGAGCTGGGTGCCGGCCTCCGCCGGGTTGCCGAGCACCATGGCGTCGGCCGCGGTGACGAACCGGTCGATGAACTCGTCGTAGATCCCCCGCTCCACGAACAGGCGGCTGCCCGCCAGGCACACCTGGCCCGAGTTGGAGAAGATCGCGCGGATCGACCAGGGCACGGCCACGTCCAGGTCCGCGTCGGCGAACACCAGGTTGGCGCCCTTGCCGCCCAGCTCGAGGCTGACCGGGACCAGGTTGGCGGCGCCCGCCCGCGCGATCGCCCGCCCGGTGGCGGACTCGCCGGTGAAGGTGATCCGGTCCACTCCCGGCGACTCGGTGAGCCACTGGCCGGCGGCGTCGGGGCCGAAGCCGTGTACCACGTTGAGCACGCCCTCGGGGAAGCCGGCCTCCATCGCCAGCCCGGCCAGCAGCGTGGCCGAGGCCGGCGAGTCCTCCGCCGGCTTGAGCACGACGGTGTTGCCCCAGGCCAGGGCCGGCGCGATCTTCCAGGTCTCCAGCATGAGCGGGAAGTTCCACGGGGCGATCGCCGCGACCACTCCCGCCGGGTCGTAGCGCACGTAGGCGTGATGGCCGGAGTCCATGGGGAAGACCTCGGACGGCCGCATGCGGGCGTGGTCGGCGAAGAAGTGGAAGTTGTGCGCGGCGCGCGGCACGTCGGCCTCGCGCATCACGCTGATGGGCTTGCCCATGTCGGTGCTGTCGGCTCTGGCCAGCTCGTCGACGTGGCCCTCGATCAGCTCGCCGAGCCGGTGGAGCAGGCGCCCGCGCCGCTCGTAGCCCATCCGCGGCCAGGGGCCCTGGTCGAACGCCGCACGCGCGGCGGCCACCGCGCGGTCGACGTCCTGGCGCGTGCCGCGCGCCACCCGGGCCCACGGCCGCCGCGTCCACGGGTCGATGGTCTCGAAGGTGGCTCCGTCGGAAGCCGGGCCCTCCTCGCCGCCGATGACGTGGCCGATCAGCTCCATGGTTCAGGCTCCCTTCGCGGCACGGGCGCCCGCGGCGCCTCCCGCGCCGGCGGCGGACGGCTCCAGGTCGTAGGCGACCACGCCCATGCCGGTGATCCACGGCGTGATCGGCTCGTAGGCCAGGACCTTGGCGGTCGACGGCGAGGCCAGGCCGGCGATCGTGAGCCAGCTCCGGATCTCGTGGGCCCCGTTGCCCGCCAGCTCCAGCTCGGCGTCTGGCAGCTCCAGCACGTCGTCGAGCTGGCCGCGCTCCAGTCGCTCCAGGAACCAGTGGTCGAACTCGACGTCGATGCCGCCGACCCGCGGCACGCCGATCCAGTGCGACAGGCCGCCGGCGCCGACCACGGCGACCCGCTCGGCGCCGTCGAAGCCCTCGACCACCCGGCGGATCGCCTGCCCGAGCTGGTAGCAGCGCCGCAGCGACGGCATCGGCTTGACCGCGCAGTTCTGGATGAAGGGCACCAGCGGCAGCCGATGGCTGGGGTCGATGGCGTGGTAGATGGTCATGATCCCGTGGTCGAGCCGCAGCTCGTGGGAGAACGAGGGCTCGAAGCCCTCGGCGGGGAGCTGGCTGGCCAGGCGGGTGGCCAGCTCCGGCGCGCCGGGGATCTCGCCGTGGTCGATCTTCAGCCAGGGCTCCACCGGCCCCCAGTGGCTGGCGCCCACGCCCACGCAGAACTGCGGGAAGTTCTCGAGGAAGAAGTTGGTGAAGTGCTCGTTGGAGCAGATCACCACCGCCTCGGCGCCCTGTTCCCTGACCCGCCGCGCGGCCTCCTCGACGCCGCCGAGGAAGTTGCGCCGCTGCTCGGGCGGGGCGGACTCGACCGACGCGGCCATCATCGGCGCGTGGGACGAGACGAATGTTCCTACGAGCTGCGCCATCTCGGCCTCGCCTCCAGCTTCGGCTCCAGGTCGCTGAGCATGCTGGCGTAGTCGGTTCGCTGGTAGCCCATGGCGCGGGCGAAGGCGTTGATCAGCACCGGGTGGACGCCGAGCTGGTACAGGCGCCGCACGTCCGCGCCGCTGGCGGCCGCGCGCTCATCCTCGGTCAGGTCGTAGCCCGTCGGGTCGGGCACTGCGCGGTCCCCGGCCGCCCCCGCCTGCACGCCTGGGGCCGCCCCAACCCTCCCGTTGAGGAAGTCGTACAGGAGCTTCTGGAGCTGGTACTGGCTCACCGGCCGCTCCTTCCGCACAGCTCCGGATCTTCGACGACAAACAACATAACGATTAGGTGATAAGCGTCAAGCCCTCGGCCGGCGTCGGCGCCGCCAGCAGGCCCGCCGCCGAGCGGGCTCGACCTGGTATGGCAGAATACGACTGTTCAATACGCTTGATTCGCAGGGACGGGCATGTTCGAGACCGACCTCGACGATTCGCGCGTGTCGCGCGCGGAGGCGCTGGCGCGCCGACTGGAGGCGCGGATCCTCGACGGGGGCATGCGCGCGGGCGACCGCGTCGGCACCAAGGAGGAGCTGCGGGAGCGCTTCGGGGTGGCCGTGGCCACGGTCAACGAAGCGATCCGGCTGCTCCAGGCCAGGGGCCTGGTGCAGGTGCGGCCGGGGCCGCGCGGCGGCGTGTTCGCCAGCGAGCCGTCGCCGTTCGTGCGTCTCGGCCACCAGGTGCTGGCGCTCAAGCACGAGGGCGTGCGCGCCGCCGACTGCCTCCAGGTCCGCGACGCCCTCGAGCCGGTGATCACCGTCGAGGCGGCCAGCTTCTGCTCGCCCGCCGACGCCGCCGACCTGCGCGGGCGGATGGATCGCATGCAGGCCGCCGCCGGCGACCCGACGGCGTTCCTGCGCGCCAACTGGGACCTGCACCGCCGGATCGCCGACATCACCCCGAACCGGATGCTGCGCAACCTCTACGTCAGCCTGCTCGACGCCACCGAGAGCGAGCTCGGCGCGGTCATCCCCGACAGCGAGTTCGCCGGCACCGTCGACGGGCTGCTCACCCTCCACCGCGAGGTGGTGGCCGCCATCGTCGCCGGCGACCACGAGCTGGCCAGGCGGGCCGCCGACCGCCATGTCCTCCTCACCAACGGCGCCCTCCGCACCTCCGCCTGAGCCATCGCGCCGCCCGCTCCGCCGGAGCTGCGCGCTCAGCCCGGCGCCCGCACCGGCGCCGGCTGCGGGGGCGCGTGGCGCAGGACTCGGCCGGCGGGCGCGCCGGTGTCCTCGCCGTCGTCGATCACCATCCGGCCGTTGACCACCACGTGGTGCACGCCGTCGCAGAAGGCGTGCGGCCGCTCGTAGGTGGCGCGGTCGATTACCCGCTCGGGGTCGAACACGACCAGGTCGGCGGCCATGCCGGTGGCGATGGTCCCGCGGTCGGCCAGGCCGAGCCGCCGCGCCGGCAGGCCGGTCATCTTGCGGACGGCGGCCTCCAGGGACAGCACGCCCCCGCTCCCGGCGTAGCGGCCGAGCACCCGCACGAACGTGCCGTAGCTGCGGGGATGCGGCACCCCGCCGAGAGCCGGGTCCACCGTCCAGCCGTCGCTGGCGACCGCCACCAGTGGATGCGCCAGCACCGTGCGTACGTCCGCCTCGTCCATGCCGTGCCACACGATCGGGACGCCCGACGGCGCGCCGTCCAGCAGCCGCAGCACCAGCTCGCTCACGCTCGTGCCCTCGTCGCGGGCGGAGGAGGCCAGGCTCCTGCCGCGGTGGCGCTCCAGCGGCCCGCTTGGGACGTCGGCCAGGACCACGCTGGCCGGATCGAGGTCGCGCTCCCCCGGCAGCGGCTCGCCGCGCTCGCGGCGGGCGAGGTCGTCGCCCAGGCGCCGCCGCGTGGCCGGGTCGGCCAGCCGCCCGCGCAGGGCCGGCACGCCACCGGCGGTCGCCCAGCCGGGCAGTACGGCCAGCAGCGTGGTGGAGGCGGCGGTGTAGGGATACTGGTCGGCGAGCACGTCGTGGCTGGCGTGGGCGCGCTCCAGCAGGGCCAGCGAGTCGCGGACCCTCCCCCAGTTGGGTCTGCCCATCGCCTTGTGGTGGCTGAGCTGCACCGCCGCCCCGGCGCGCCGGCCGATCTCGATGGCCTCGCCCATGGCGTCCAGCAGCCCGGCGGCCTCGTCGCGGAGGTGGCTGGCGTAGAAGCCGCCGGCGGCGGCCGCCACCCCGGCCAGCTCGGCCAGCTCCGCGGTTCGCGCGAAGCTGCCCGGCGCATAGATCAGCCCGCTCGACAGCCCGAACGCGCCCTGGCGCATGGCCACCGCGACCAGCTCGCGCATGGCCTCCAGCTCGGCGGCGGTGGGCTGGCGGTCGTCGAAGCTCATGACGGCGACGCGCACGCTGCCGTGACCGACCAGCAGGGCGAGGTTGCAGGCCAGCGGCAGCTCGGCCAGCCGGCGGGCGTAGCCGTCCAGGTCGCTCCAGTCCCAGTCCAGCCCGGCGTCCAGGAATTCGCTGGCCGCGCGCAGCAGCCCCGCGGTCGGCGGGGCGATCGGGAACGGCGAGAAGCCGCAGTTGCCGAGCACCTGGGTGGTCACGCCCTGCCTGGTCATGGCCGGCGCGCGTGGGAAGCGCGGCAGGGTGAAGTCGGAATGGGTGTGCAGGTCGATGAAGCCCGGGGCCACCACCGCGCCGTCCGCGGCCACGACCCGCCGCGCCGCCGGGCTCCCCAGGCGGCCGACCTCGCGGATCACCCCCTGCTCGACCGCCACGTCGCCGGTCACCGCCGCGGCGCCGCTCCCGTCGACGATCCGGGCGCCACGGATCAGCAGATCGTGCATGCCAGCCCTCCGTTCCTCGCCAAGGGCATCAGTCTCGACCTTGCGACGGCGCGGGTGCTTGACAACTTCGATTAGGCAGACCTAACTATCGACTTCATGACCACGCTGCCGATCGCCGCCGGCCCGTTCCCCGTCCGGGTGGGGCGGCCGCGGGACGACGACTGGATCCCCGCGGCCAACCTGCTGGAGCCGGGCTCGCCGCTGCTGGAGGAGCGGCTGCTCGCGTTCGGCAAGCGGCTCGGCACCACGCGTGCGGCCGTGGCGCTCTCACTGCTCCTGGAGGCCTACGCGGGCCTGCTCGCCTCGGTGGCGTTCGGCTCGCTGGTCGGCGCCGGGCGCGCCCCGGAGCTGGCGGTGGGCAACGTCTCGGTGCGCCTGGAGAGCGGCGGGGTGCCGGATGCGCTGGCCGTCCACGACCGGACGCCCCGCGCCGGCGACCGGCTCGACCGGCTGGAGGGGGTCGCCGCCAGCCTGCTCGACAGGCACCTCGGCGTGCTGGTGGCGCGGCTGGGGGCCGTACGCGCCGGCCGCGGCCGGCGGGCCCTGTGGGGACTGGTCGCCGGTGGCTGCGCCGCCGCGGTCGTGGACGCCGTCGAGCGCGCCGGCGGCCCGCCCCGACAGGCGCGCGCGCTCACCGAGGCGCTGTTCGCCCTGCCCGGCTCTCCCCTGCCCGGCCCGCCTCGCCTGCTCGAGGTGGCCCCGGGCCGCCGTGCCACCGCGGGCCGCCCCACCGCGGGCCGGCTGGTGCGCAAGCGGCTGAGCTGCTGCCTCTCGTACGCGCTGCCGGGCTGCGACTACTGCGCCACCTGCCCGGTGTGGAGCGACCAGCGCGCGGCCGAGCTGGCGGCGGCACGGCTGGCCGCGCTCCCAACCGACGGCTGATCCTTTCGAGCGGTTCGCGGCTTGACAGGCCCATCCCGGGCCGGCCAGAATCCGACATCTTTAGGGTTCCCTAAATCGCCGCTCCGGAAAGGCCGTGCATGACCGCCGTGGTCTCCGCCTCGCCCGACCGCCGACTGCCGCCGCTGATCGTGACCGCCGAGCAGGTCGACGCCATCGCCGACCGGTTCGCCGGCGCGGTCGAGGCGGCCGGACGCCAGGTCGCCCCGTGACCGCCCGGTCGGCGGAGGAGGAAGGGCGGGAGTCGGAGCCGCCCGGCGGGCGCGGCTCCGACCCGCGGGGCGCACCGGGGCGGTGGGCCGGCACGGCGCCCGAGGAGCTGCTGGGGGACGGCACGGCCGAGGGGCGCGCGGCGCGGCGGTCGCTGCTGGAGGCGGCGGTGGCGTGCCTGGACCGGGTGGCGACCGAACGGCGCGGGCCCTACTCGGGAGCCTCACCTCGGGACCTGGAGGAGCTGGTGGCCGGGGTGGACCCGCTGCCGCTGGAGGGGCTCGGCGCGCGGGCGGCGCTGGAGGGGCTGGGCGCGCTGGCGCTGCGCCACGCGGTCGACCCCGCGAACCCGGCGGCGGCGGCGCACCTGCACTGCGCGCCGCTGCACGTCGCGCTCGCCGGCGAGCTGCTGGCCGCCGCGGCCAACCCGTCGCTGGACTCCTGGGACCAGGCGCCGATCGCCAGCCACCTGGAGCGGCGGCTGGTGCGGGCGGTCGCCGCCCTCGCCGGCTACGACCCCGCCGTGGCGGACGGCGTGCTCACCAGCGGCGGCACCCAGTCGAACCTCCAGGGACTGCTGCTGGCCAGGGAGCGCGCCGGTCGCCGGCTCGGGCGCGACCTGGCGGCCGAGGGGCTGGGCTCCGGGGCCTGCCGCTGGCGCATCCTCTGCTCCCGGGCCGCCCACTTCAGCGTGCAACGCTCGGCCGCGCTGCTCGGGCTCGGCCACCGGGCGGTCCTGCCGGTCGCGGTCGACGCCGACGGTCGCATGCGGCCCGAGGCGCTGGACCGAGCCCTCGACGGCCTGGCGGCGGACGGGCTCATGCCGATCGCGCTGGTCGCCACCGCCGGCACCACTGACTTCGGCGCCATCGACCCGCTGCCCGAGCTGGCGGAGCGGGCGCGCCAGCATGGCCTCTGGCTGCACGTGGACGCCGCCGTGGGCGGGGCGCTGCTGTTCAGCCAGCGCCACGCCGGGCGGCTCGACGGCCTGGCCGCGGCCGACTCGATCGCCATCGACTTCCACAAGCTGCTGTGGCAGCCGCTGGCCTGCGGGCTGTTCCTGGTGCGCGACCGGGCGGGGCTGGAGCCGCTGGAGGTCGAGGTCGCCTACCTCAACGCCGACGAGCCGGAGCCGCCGCCCGGTTGGCGCATGCCGCACCTGGTGTGGAGGTCGCTGGCCACCAGCCGCCGCTTCGACGCCCTCAAGGTGCTGCTGAGCTTCCAGGCGCTCGGCCGGCGGGTGGTCGGCGAGCTACTGGACCGCTGCCTCGACCTGGCCGGCCTCGCCGCCGAGCTGATGGAGGCCACCCCGGCCCTGGCGCTGGCGCACCGGCCGCACCTCAACATGGTGGTCTTCCGCTACGTGCCGGCGCGGGACCAGGCCGAGCGCTCCGACCGGCTCAACGCCGCCATCCGCACCCTGCTCCTGTCCGAGGGCGCCGCGGTGGTCGGCCGCACCCTCCACGACGGCCGCGTGCACCTGAAGCTCACCCTGCTCAATCCGCTCGCCACCGGCGACGACCTGGCCAGCCTGGTCGCGCTCGTCGCCCGGACCGGCGCCGACCTCGACGAGGACCACCAGTGACCATCACCGCCGAGGCGGCCGGCACCGTCGCCGCCGCTCCCTCCCCGCCGGCGAGCGAACCGCTCGCCCGCGCCGGCGACGCCGCCGTCACCACCCTGCTCAACTGCTTCCTGCGCGAGACCGGCGCCGACGTCAGCGCCGACGGGCGGCTGCGGCTCCGCCACCTCGGGCTGGAGCTGCTCGCCCCGCTCGCCCACCGCTCCGCCACCGGCCACCACACCTGGCGCCTGCCGGTGTGGCTGGTGGGCGCCGCGGACCCGGTTGCGCTCGACCACGTGGTGCTCGCCGCCCTGCTCGCCAAGGAGCTGGCCAGCGGCAGCCCAGGCGACCACGGCCCGCGGCTCGGCGAGCTGCTCACGGAGATCGTCGCCAGCGCCGCCAACGTGGCCACCTTCCTGGCGGAGGCCGAGCCGCCCGGGCCCGAGGGGCCGGCGGCGCCCGTGGCCGGGCCGGAGGCGGCCGGGGCACCCGGGCCCGTGGCAGCCGGCCCGCCCGCGCCGAACACGCCGTTCATCGTGGCGGAGCAGTCGCTGGCGTTCGGGCATCCGCTGCACCCGACGGCCAAGAGCCGCGTCGGGATGGACCCTGGGGAGCTGCGCGCGTGGTCTCCGGAGCTGGGGGCGGCCTTTCCACTGCACTGGTTCCGGGCGGACCGGTCGATCGTGGCGGAGGACTCGGCGCTGGAGGGCGCGACCGCCACCGGGCTGCTGGCGCGCCTGCTCGGCGAGCCGGATGACCACGGCACGGCGCTGCTTCCCACCCACCCGTGGCAGGCGCGCCGGCTGCTGGAGCGGCCGCGGGTCCGGGCGCTGCTGGAGGCCGGCCTGCTGGACGACCTCGGGCCGATCGGCGCGCCCTGGCGGCCGACCTCCTCGGTGCGCACGGTGTACCGGGCGGACGCGCCGTTCATGCTCAAGCTCTCGCTCGGCGTGCGCATCACCAACTCGGTGCGCGCCAACCTCGCCAAGGAGCTGGCGCGCGGAGTCGAGGTCAAGCGGCTGCTGGATGCCGGCCTGGCTGCCGAGCTGGCAGCGCGCTTCCCCCGCTTCGCGATCGTGCCGGACCCCGCCTGGGCCACCCTGCGCGATGGCGGCGGGCGAGAATCCGGCTTCGAGGTGGTGCTGCGCGCCAATCCCTACCCGGCCTCCGCGCCGCTGGACGCGACCGTGGTGGCCGCGCTCTGCGCGACGCCGGCGGGCGGCGGCCCCTCGCGGCTCGCGCGCATCGTCCACAGCCTGGCCAGCGGGACCGGCCAGCCCGTGGACGCGACCGCCCGCCGCTGGTTCCGCCGCTACCTGGAGCTGGTCGCCGACCCGCTGCTGTGGCTGGACGGCGCCCGCGGCATCGCGCTGGAGGCGCACCAGCAGAACGTGGTGGTCGAGCTGGAGGGTGGCTGGCCGGCCGGCTGCCGCTACCGCGACAACCAGGGCTACTACTTCAAGGGGTCGCGGGCCGAGCCGCTGCGCGCGCTGCTGCCGGACCTCAGCCGCTCCAGCGACACCATCTGCGACGACGCGGTCGCCGACGAGCGCTTCGGTTACTACCTCGGGATCAACCACCTGCTCGGGATGGTCGGAGCGCTCGGCGCGGCGGGGCTGGCGGACGAGCGCGACCTGCTCGCCGACCTCGCCGAGCACCTGCGCTCGAGCACCTCCGGCTCGCCGCTGGCGCGCACCCTCGCGGACGCTTCGACGCTGCGCTGCAAGGCGAACCTCCGCACCCGCCTGGCCGGCCTCGACGAGCTGGCCGGTCCGCTGGAGACCCAGTCGGTCTACGTGGACCTCCCCAACCCGCTGGCCGCTGCGGCCGGGCGGCACCGGTGAGCCGCGCGGCCGGGCGGGGCCGGTGAGGGGCGTGACCTTCGAGGCGCGGCTGCCGGCCCCTTGGGGCGCGGCGAGCTTCCGGCCATTGGAGCTCCATGCCGACCTCGATCTGGTCCACGGGTGGATGCGCGCGCCGCACGTGGCGCCGTGGTGGGAGCTGGACGTGCCACGCGCGGAGCTGGCGGCCTACCTGCGGCGGGCGGTCGCCGACGACCACCAGCAGGTGCTGATCGGGTCGGTCGGGGGCCGGCCGGTGTCCTACTGGGAGCTGTACTGGGCCGCCAGGGACCCGCTCGCCGCCTGGTACCGGGCCGACCCGCACGACCAGGGCGTGCACCTGCTGATCGGCCCGCGGTCGCTGACCGGGCGGGGACTCGGCACGGCGCTGCTCGGCGCCGTGGCGGCCTGGCAGCTCGGGCGGGAGCCGGCCACGCGCCGGGTCGTGGCCGAGCCGGACGTGCGCAACATCGCCTCGCTGCGCGCGTTCGAGCGCTGCGGCTTCCGGCGTGTGGCCGAGCTGGACCTGCCCTCCAAGCACGCCGCGCTGATGGTCCGCGAGCGCGCGGCGGTGGCGCCATGAGCCGCCCTGGCCGGCCCGTCCACGACCTGGTCGGCGTCGGCGTCGGACCGTTCAACCTGGCCCTGGCCGCGCTGCTGGAGCCCGTGGCGGGGCTCGACGCGGCCTTCTTCGAGCAGGCGCCGGAGTTCTCGTGGCACCCGGGGCTGCTGCTGGAGGGCTCGACCACGCAGGTGCCGTTCCTGGCGGACCTGGTGACCATGGCCGACCCCACCTCGCGGCACAGCTTCCTGGCCTACCTCGCCGCCCACGGCCGGCTCTACCGCTTCTATTTCCGCGAGCGCTTCCACGTGCCCCGGCGCGAGTACGACCACTACTGCCGCTGGGTCGCCGGCCGGCTGCCGGCGTGCCGCTTCGGCCACAGGGTCGAGGGGGTCCGCTGGCTGGACGGCCCCGGCCTGTTCGAGCTGGAGGTGGCCGCGGTCGCCAGCGGCCCTGTCGAGCGGGTCCGCGGCCGGCACCTGGTGCTCGGCGTCGGCGGCACGCCGCAGGTGCCCGCCGCGCTGGCGCCGGCGCTCGGCAAGGACGTCGTCCACGCCGGCGGCTTCCTCGACCACCTGGATCACCTGCGGCGCGGCGACGCCATCGTGGTGGTCGGTTCCGGGCAGAGCGGCGCCGAGGTCTTCCTGGAGCTGCTGCGCTGCCAGCCGCCGGGCGGCTACCGGCTCGACTGGCTGACCCGCTCGCCAGGGTTCTTCCCGATGGAGTACTCCAAGCTGGGCCTGGAGCACTTCACACCGGATTACGTCCGCTACTTCCACTCGCTGCCGCAGCCGACCCGCGACCGGCTGGTGCCGACCCAGGACCTGCTCTACAAGGGCATCGACGCCGAGACCGTCGCCTCTGTCTACGACCTGCTCTACGAGCGCAGCGTCGGCGGCCAGGCGCCGCCGGTGCGGCTGCTGGCACATACCGAGGTGCGCGCGATCGAGCCGGACGGCGACCGCTGGCGGCTGCGCTGCCACCAGTGGGAGCAGGGCGCCGCCTTCAGCCTGGCAGCGGACCGCGTGGTGCTGGCCACCGGCTACCGCTCGGACCCGCCCGCCTGCATCGGGGAGCTGCGCGGGCGCATCCGCTGGGACCCGGCCGGCCGCTACCGGGTCGGCCCCGACTACCGCGTCGAGACCGACAGGGGCGTGACCGGCTCGCTGTTCGTCCAGAACGCCGAGCTGCACACCCACGGGGTCGGCGCGCCCGACCTCGGGCTCGGCGCCCACCGCGCCGCCACCATCGTCAACGCGCTGGCCGGCCGCCAGGTCTACCGGCTGCCGGCCCGCAGCGCCTTCACCGACTTCGCCGTCCCAACCGACCAGGGAGCCTTCCAGTGACCACCGCCGACAGCCTCCAGACCAGCGAAATCGCCGAGCGGGTGCTGACCGCCGACCGCTGGCGGGCGGCCGGACGCCGGCTGGTCGCCAAGCTCCTCTCGGAGCTGCTCTACGAGGAGCTGCTCCAGGCCATACCGGAGGCCGGCGCGCCCTCCCGGTACCGGGTGGAGGTGGGCGACGGGGTCGTCTGGCGCTTCAGCGCCCACCGGCGGCTGTTCGACGGCCTGCGGGTCGAGCAGGGTTCGGTCCAGCGCCTGGCCGCCCGCGGCCAGGCCGAGGCGGACGACCCGATCCGGCTGCTGCTCGATCTTCGCGAGCGGGCGGGGATCGAGGTGGCCACCGCGGCGCACCTGGTCCGGGAGCTGTCCAGCACGCTGGTGGCGGACGCCCACGCGTTCGGCGAGCACCGGCGCAGCGCCGCCGACCTGGTCGATCTCGACTACGCCGAGATCGAGGGCGAGCTGGAGGGACACCCGTGGATCGCGGCCAACAAGGGACGGGTCGGCTTCGGCTACGACGACTTCCTGGCGTACGCGCCGGAGCGGGCCAGGCCCGTCCGGCCGCTGTGGCTGGCCGCCCGCCGGCCGTGGGCGAGCTACCAGGCCGTGGACGGGCTGGACCACGAGCGCCTGATGGAGGCCGAGCTGGACCGCCCCACCCGCGACGCCTTCGCCGCCAAGCTCGGCGCCCGCACGGACCAGCCCGCCGCCTTCGCCTGGCTGCCGGTGCACCCCTGGCAGTGGGCCAACGTGGTGCTGCCGCTGTTCGCCCCGGAGCTGGCCGCCGGCGACCTGGTGGTGCTCGGCGAGACCGCCGACGACTACCTGCCCCAGCAGTCCATCCGCACGCTGTCGAACCGCGCCGCGCCGCTGCGCCACCACCTGAAGCTGCCGCTGTCGGTGCTGAACACGATGGTGTGGCGCGGCCTGCCGACGGATCGGGCGCTGGCCGCCCCGCGGGTCACCGAGTACCTGCGCGGCCTGCGCGCCGGCGACGCGTTCCTGCGCGACCGGTGCCGGCTGGTGCTGCTCGGCGAGGTCGCCAGCGTGGCCATCCCCCACCGCGCCTACGAGTCCATGCCGGGCGCCCCCTACCAGTTCCGCGAGCTGCTCGGCTGCGTCTGGCGGGAGCCGCTGGCGCGCTTCCTCGAGCCTGGCGAGCGGGCGATGGCCCTGGCCGCCCTGCTGCACACCGACCCGCACGGCACCCCGGTGGTCGCCGCCATGGTCGAGCGCTCCGGTCTGGACGCCGAGGCGTGGCTGGCGCGCTTCCTTGGCGTGGTGCTGCCGCCGCTGCTCCACTGCCTGTACCGCTACGGCACGGTCTTCTCACCCCACGGCGAGAACGCCATGCTGGTGCACCGCGACGGCCTGCCGGCGCGCCTGGCGCTCAAGGACTTCGTGGACGACGTGAACCTCTCGGACCAGCCACTGCCCGAGCTGGAGCGCGTCCCGGCCGACGTGCGCCAGGTGCTGCTCAGCGAGCCGCCGGAGTGGCTCTGCCAGTTCCTCCAGGCCGGCTTGTTCATCGGCCACTTCCGTTACCTCGCCGACCTGCTGGAGGTCTGCGCCGGCCTGCCCGAGCGGCGCTTCTGGTCGCTGGTCCGCGCCGAGGTGCTGGCCTACCAGGCCCGCTTCCCCGAGCTGGCCGAGCGCTTCGAGCTGTTCGACCTGCTGCGGCCGCGCTTCGCCAAAATCTGCCTGAACCGCAACCGCCTGCTGCTCGACGGCTACGGCGACCGCCCCGAGCGACCCCACGCCGCCACCTTCGGGACGGTGCGCAACGCCCTCGACGAGGTCGCCGAGCCCGCCGCCGCGCCGGCATGACCCGCCGATGCGCTTGCACCCGTGGCCGCCGTGCCGCACCATAACCGGGTCATGAGCACGAGCCTGAGAACCCCGGTCACGGATCCGCGGTGCGCGCCGTCGCCGCCCGCGGTCAGCGCCGGTCGTCCAGGCGCGGCACCGATCCATGACCGGCGTTCTAGCGCGCGATTTACCGGGGACCGGGGACCGGTCCTCCTCGCGCGCCCGCGTGCCTGACGCACGGCACGCAGCTCGGCAGGAGCCGCCCCGGGTCACCGCCCAGGGGCGGCTCGTTTGCTTTCCGGGCCCGATCCGGCCGGCGGAGGCGCCTGGGGACCCACCGGCACCACCACCAGCCAACGAGGAGGACGAAGCAGATGGCAAGGCCGACGAATGCGGCGGCTCGAGGCGAGCCGGCCGGGACCGCGGGCGCGTCCGCGCCGGACCCGGTCGTGGCCGGTGGCGTGGCGATCGGCTCGGGGACCTTCACGCTGATCGCCCGCTCCCCCGTCGCGCTGGACGCCGAGCGCCTGCTGGAGGCCGCCCGGCTCGCGCGCGAGGCTCGCGCCGGCCTGCTGGACGTCGGCCGCGCCTGGGAGGCGCTCGGCGCCGAGGTGGTCGAGGCCTGCCAGCGCGCCAGCGGGCTGGGCGCGGTCTGCGCGGTCGAGGCGCCCGGCGACGTGGCCGCCGCCGCGCCGGTGGCCGCCATGCTGCGCGTCCCCGCCTGCGCGCTGGAGGGCAGCCTGCTGCCCCGCGCGCTCGGGGTGGCCGGGCTGCCGGTGCTGCTGGAGCGCGACCCGGGCACCGGCGTCCAGGCCTGGCTTCGCGCCGCCGAGCGCATCGAGCAGGAGGGCAACCCCGAGGTGGTGCTGTGCGACCCCGGCGACGACCTGGCCGCGATGCCGTCGCTCCGCGCCGCCGGGGCGCGGCCGCTGGTGGTCGACGCGAGCCCGTCCCGCGGGAGCGACCGCGACGCCGGCGCGCTGGCGCGCGCGGCCGCGGCGGTGGGCGCCGACGGCGTGGCCATCCCGGTCGACGGCGCGATGGACGGCCTCTCGAGCGAGCTGGACGCGGTGGCGGCGGCCGTTGGGCGCCGCATGGCCGGGCGCCGCATCCGCTACGTCGGCGGCCACGGTGCCGGCCGGCAGGCCGGCGACCAGACCTCGCGATGGCGTCGCCAATGAGCGCCCAGGGCCCGTCTGGCGTCGACGAGCTGCGGGAGCTGCGGGCGGGCGTCGACCAGGTGGACCGGGAGCTCCAGCGGCTGGTCGCGCGGCGCCGCGACCTGTCCAACCGGATCCAGGCGCTCCGGCTGGGGCGCGGCGGCGGGCGCTACGACGCGACCCGCGAGCAGCAGGTGGTCGCCTCCTACGTGGCGGCGCTCGGGCCCGACGGCGCCGAGCTCGCCGCCGCGGTGCTGCGCGTGTGCCGCGGCCCGGCCGGGCCCGGCCGGGACTTGGGATAACCCCACCCCCTCCGAATCCAACGGCAGCGGCGACGTGGTCCTGCGCCGCGCCGGCTGAGCGCCCCGCCACGGCGGCTGGACGGCCGAACCGGTGCTACCCTTGCGAATTGACCTGCATGCGCGGGGGAGCCTGGGCACCGACCCGGGCTGAGAGGCCGCAAGGCGACCCCATGAACCTGATCGGGTTAGGACCCGCGAAGGGAGGCGCTCTCCAAGTGCGCACAGCATCGACCGTCCCAGCCTGGTCCCCGGACTGAGCGTCCGCACGCGATGAGCGCGCGGGAGGGCCGCCTGGCGCCCCGATCCACCGGGGCACCCCCTTGGGGTTCCCCGGACCCCTCCGGATCAGCCCCCAGCGGCGACGCCACCGGGGCGGCTGTGGAGCTGCGCGGCGTGCGGCAGGCCTTCGGGGAGCTGGTGGCGCTGGACGGCGTGGACCTCCAGGTGCCGCCGCACGGGCGGCTGGCGGTGGTGGGGCCCAGCGGCGGCGGCAAGTCGACCCTGCTCGGGCTGGTCGCCGGCCTGCTGGAGCCGACCGCGGGCGGCGTGCTGGTCGGCGGCGAGCCCGGCTGGAGGCAGCGCCTGCGGCGCTGCGCGCTGATGCCGCAGAAGGACCTGCTGCTGCCGTGGCGCAGCGCGCTGGACAACGCCTGCCTGGCGCTGGAGAACCAGGGCCTGTCCCGGGCCGAGGCCCGCCGGCGCGCGCGGCCGCTGTTCCAGCGGTTCGGTCTCGGCGAGTTCGAGCGGTCCCTGCCGGGCCAGCTCTCCGGCGGCATGCGCCAGCGGGTCGCCTTCCTGCGCACGCTGCTGGCGGGCAAGCAGGTGCTGCTGCTGGACGAGCCGTTCGGGGCGCTCGACTCGATCACCCGCGGCCGTATGCAGGAGTGGCTCGCCGAGGCGCTGGCCGCGCAGCCCTCCACGGTCATGCTGGTCACCCACGACGTCGAGGAGGCGCTGCTGCTCGGCGACGTGGTGGCGGTGCTGTCGGCGCGCCCCGGCCGGGTCGTCCACCGGCTCCGGGTCGGCTTCGACCGCGGCGGCCGGCGCCGCGAGGTGGTCGCCAGCCAGGCGTTCGTGGCCGCGCGCCAGGAGATCCTGGAGGCGCTGGAATGAGGCGCTACGGGCCCGCTGTGGCGCTGGTGGCGGCCGGGATCGCCGTGTGGGAGGCCGCCATCCGCCTGCTGCGCGTGCCGGACTACCTCCTGCCGGCGCCTTCGGCGGTCGCTGCCGACTTCGGGAGCGACGGGCGGCTGCTGCTCGACAACTCGCTGGTGACCCTTCGCGAGATGGCGCTCGGCCTGCTGCTCGCGGTGGCCGCCGGCCTGGGCCTGGCGGTGGTGCTGCACCTGTCGGGCACGCTGCGGCGCGCTCTCTACCCCATCCTGATCGGCTCGCAGACGATCCCGATCGTGGTGCTCGCGCCGATCCTGGTGATCCTGCTCGGCTTCGACCTCGCGCCCAAGCTGGCGATCGTCGCGCTGATCTGCTTCTTCCCGATCGTCGTCAACACCGTCGACGGCCTGGCCTCGGTGGACGAGGACCTGGTGCGGATGATGCGCACGCTGGACGGGTCCCGGTGGGCGATCTTCAAGCGCGTCGAGCTGCCCTGGGCGCTGCCGACGGCGTTCTCCGGCATGCGCGTGGCGGCCACCTACGCGGCCATCGGCGCGGTCTTCGGCGAGTGGGCCGGCTCCAGCGCCGGCCTCGGCTACCTGATGCTCCAGGCGACCCCCAACCTCAACACCCCGCGGATCTTCGCGGCGATCGTGATCCTGACGGCGCTGTCGCTGGGGCTGTTCCTGTCGATCCGAGGGCTCGAGCGCCTGCTCGTGCCGTGGGCGCGCCCGGCCGGTCGGGACGCGCCCGTCCAGCAACCCTAGGAGGCTCGACCAGCACATGGGCACACGCGCACGACGAACCCGCCGGCTGCTGCTGATCCCGGCCGCGCTGGCGCTGCTGGCCGCCGGCTGCGGGGCCACCGGCGGCGGCTCGGGGCAGGCCAGCCAGTCCAGGCCGGCCCGCGTCAACCTGTCGCTGGACTGGACGCCCAACCCCGACCACGTGGGCCTGTACTACGCGCAGCAGCACGGCTTCTTCCAGCGGGCGCGGCTCCAGGTGACCATGCGCGCGCCGTCCGACCCCAGCGCGCCGATCAAGCTGGTCGGGCTGAACCAGGTCGACCTGGCCATCAGCTACCAGCCGGACCTGTTCCTGGCCAGCCCCAAGGAGCTGCCGGTCAAGGCGGTGGCCGCGCTGGTCCCGGTGCCGCTGAACTCGCTGATCGCGCTCGGCGGCTCCGGCATCACCAGCCCCGGCGCCCTGGGCGGCCGCAAGGTCGGCATCACCGGCATCCCCACCGACGACGCCACCCTGGCCACGCTGCTGCGCACCGGCGGGCTGGCGCGCGGCCAGGTGCGCACCGTCAACGTCGGCTTCAACCTGGTCACCTCGCTGCTGTCGCGCAAGGTCGACGCCATCCTCGGCGGCTACCGCAACGTCGAGGGCATCCAGATCCAGCAGGAGACCGGCAGAAGGCCGGTGGTGCTGCCGGTCGACCGCCTGGGGGTGCCGAGCTACGACGAGCTGGTGGTGGTGGCCAACTCCAAGCGACTGGCCGGCGACCCGGCCTACGCCGCCACCGTGCGGCGCTTCCTCGACGCCCTGCGCCAGGCAACCCAGGCCGCCATGGCCGATCGCGACGGGGCGGTCGCCACGATGGCGCAGGTCACCAGCTACAAGGCGCCGTTCCTGCGCGCCAGCGTGCCCGCGACGCTCGACCTGCTGCGCCCGCCCGACGGCGCCCCGATCGGCTGCATGGACGCGGCCGCCTGGCGCTCCTACGGCGACTGGATGCACCGCACCGGGCTGCTCCCGCGCCCGGTCGACGGCGCCTCCCTGATGACCACCGCCTACCTCCCCGGCGCCTGCTGAGCCGCCCGGCCCGCCGCGGCGATGACAGGCGGCCGCGGGCGGCGCGCCAGTCGTCGGCGAGCATCGCGGACACGCTCTTCAGTACCTGCGGCCGCGGACGCGGTGGATGTCGAAGCGGGCGGTGCTGGCCACCGCCATGACAGCCATCACCCCGGCCTGCACGGGATCGGTGACCACCAGGTCGGCGTGGTCGGGCACCGAGCCGGCCATGTTCAGCGAGACGACCATGATCCCGTGCCCGCGCAGCTCGTCGACGGCGTCGGTCACCTCGCCGCCCATCAGCGATCCCGCCAGCACCAGAGCCACCGCACGCGGCAGCCGGGCCACCGCGCGCACGGCGTTGGCCAGGTTCTCCTCGCCGACGATCGGGATGGTGTCGATGCTGATCTTCTCGCCCCGGATGTTGTGACGGTCGGCCTCGCCGATGGCGCCGAGCGCGACCTGGCCGACCTGCGCGCCGGCGCCCACCACGATGATCCGCTTGCCGTAGACCTGGAACATGCTCGGCAGCCGGCGGATCGAGGTGACCGCGTCGATGGCCAGGAACGACCGCTCCAGGCTGTCGGGGTCCGCGACGGCGTCCAGCTCCCAGTAGACCGCGATGCGCACGCCCCGCTCGACGATCTCGACCGAGACGATGTCGCCGTCGTGGCGCTGGATCGCCCCGGTCATGTCGTGCAGCAGTCCGCGGCGGTCCGCGCCCTCCACGAGCACCGCCAACTGTGGGCGTCGCCGGAGCGGCGCCTCCGGCGAGTCCCCTCCATCCGTGGCCACGGCCGAGAGGCTACCAGCCTCCACCGCCCGCCCGGGGCCGTGTAGGGTGGCAGCCATGCCACTCCCTGAGGGCCTCGGCCGCTTCAACCGGTGGGTCACCAACCCGATCACCCGGACCTTCGCCGGTCGCGTGCCCGGCTTCGCCATCGTGGTCCACCGTGGGCGGACCAGCGGCCGCCGCTACCGCACGCCGGTGAACGCCTTCGCCCGCCCCGACGGCGGCTACACCCTGGCGCTCACCTACGGGCCGGACGCACAGTGGGTCCGCAACGTGCTCGCGCAGGGCGGCTGCACGCTGGAGGCCACCGGTCGGCGGGTCGACCTGGCCAACCCTCGGGTGGTCCACGACCCCTCCCGCCGACCGGCGCCGCCGCCGGTGCGGGCCGTCCTGGCGCTGCTGCGGGTCGAGTACTTCCTGGAGCTGGACCCGGCCGGAGCCTGAGCCCCCCACGTCCCGGCCCGGCCTGCCGCCTGCTTGTGAGCCGGTTCGCCGGGTAGAGCCAGCCCTTTACCGAACCTGGCGGAGGTGATCGCGGGCCGCTGCGGCCGCGGGCGGAATATCCGCGGGCTCCAGAACGCTTCCAACCTGGGCGCCGAACACGGCGCCCGCCTGCGCACGCCCGCCTGAAATGGATTGCGAACCACCATCGTGAAGACCTCGCTCACCGAGCTGACCGCCCGCCTGCCCGAGCTGACCCTGGCCGACCAGCAGCGCCTGCGGCGGCGGCTGGACCGCGCCCGCAAGCTGCGCGGCGCCGAGGCCCGTCAGGTGGCGGTGGCCGAGCTCGCCACCGAGGTCGACGCCGCCGAGCGGCGCGTCGCCCGGCGGCGTGCGGCCGTGCCCAGGGTCGGCTACCCGGCGGCGCTGCCGATCGCGGGCAAGCGGGACGAGATCCTGGCGGCGGTGCGCGACCACCAGGTCGTGATCGTGGCCGGCGAGACCGGCTCCGGCAAGACCACCCAGCTCCCCAAGATGTGCCTGGAGCTGGGGCGCGGCGTGCGCGGCGCGATCGGGCACACGCAGCCGCGGCGGCTGGCCGCCCGCACCGTCGCCGAGCGCGTGGCCGAGGAGCTGGAGACGCCGCTCGGCGGCGCGGTCGGCTACAAGGTGCGCTTCAGCGACCACGCCAGCGACGATACCCTGGTCAAGGTGATGACCGACGGCATCCTGCTGGCCGAGCTGCTCGACGACCGGATGCTGCGGCGCTACGACACGCTGATCATCGACGAGGCCCATGAGCGCAGCCTCAACATCGACTTCATCCTCGGCTATCTCGCCCAGCTCCTGCCGCGGCGGCCGGACCTCAAGGTGATCATCACCTCGGCCACCATCGACCCGGAGCGGTTCTCGCGGCACTTCGGCGACGCGCCGGTGATCGAGGTCTCCGGCCGCACCTACCCGGTCGAGGTCCGCTACCGTCCGATCGCCGACGAGGCCGACAGCGACCAGATCCAGGCGATCAGCGACGCGGTGGACGAGCTGCGGGCGGCGGGGCGCGGCGACGTCCTGGTCTTCCTCAGCGGCGAGCGCGAGATCCGCGACACCGCCGACGCGCTGCGGCGGGCAGAGCAGCGCGACACCGAGATCCTGCCGCTGTACGCGCGGCTGTCAGCGGCCGAGCAGCACCGGGTGTTCCAGCCCCACCCGGGCCGGCGGATCGTGCTGGCCACCAACGTCGCCGAGACCTCGCTGACGGTGCCGGGCATCAGGTACGTGATCGACCCGGGGACCGCGCGCATCTCCCGCTACAGCCACCGCACCAAGGTGCAGCGGCTGCCGATCGAGCCGATCTCGCGGGCCTCCGCCAACCAGCGCAAGGGCCGCTGCGGGCGGACCGCCGACGGCATCTGCATCCGGCTCTACTCGGAGGAGGACTTCGAGTCGCGGCCCGAGTTCACCGACCCCGAGATCCTGCGGACCAACCTCGCCTCGGTGATCCTGCAGATGGCCACGCTCGGCCTCGGCGACGTCGCCAGCTTCCCGTTCATCGACCCGCCCGACCACCGCAACGTCCGCGACGGGGTGCAGCTCCTCGAGGAGCTGGGCGCCTTCGACCCGTCCGTCAAGGACGCCGGCAAGCGCCTGACGCCGCTGGGCCGCAAGCTCGCGCAGCTCCCGGTCGACCCGCGCCTGGCGCGGATGGTGCTGGAGGCCGAGCGCTACGGCTGCGTGCGCGAGGTGATGGTGATCGCCGCAGCGCTGTCCATCCAGGACCCGCGTGAGCGGCCCACCGACGCCCAGCAGGCCGCCGCCGAGAAGCACGGTCGATTCGTCGACAAGGACTCAGACTTCCTCAGCTATCTGAACCTTTGGCGATACCTGCGCAAGGCGCAGGAGGAGCTGTCGTCCAGCCAGTTCCGCAAGCTGTGCAGGGCGGAGTTCCTGAACTACCTGCGCGTGCGCGAGTGGCAGGACGTCAACAGCCAGCTCCGGCAGGTCGCCAGGACCTTCGGGATCCGCTCGAGCAGCGCGCCCGACGACCCGGACAACATCCACCGGTCGCTGCTGGCGGGCCTGCTGTCGCACATCGGCCTGAAGGACCCCGAGCGGCAGGAGTACCAGGGCGCGCGCAACGCGCGGTTCGCGATCTCCCCCGGATCGGCGCTGTTCAAGAAGCCGCCGCGCTGGGTGATGGCCGCCGAGCTGGTGGAGACCTCGCGGCTCTGGGGCCGCGTGGCCGCCCGCATCGAGCCGGAGTGGGCCGAGTCGCTCGGCCAGCACCTGGTCAAGCGCACCTACAGCGAGCCGCACTGGGAGCAGCCCGCCGGCGCGGTGATGGCGCTGGAGAAGGTCACCCTCTACGGGGTGCCGATCGTCGCCTCGCGGCGGGTCAACTACGGCCGCATCGACCCGCCGCTCTCGCGCGAGCTGTTCATCCGGCACGCGCTGGTGCAGGGGGAATGGGAGACCCATCACCAGTTCTTCCACGCCAACCGCCGGCTCCTGGAGGAGGTCTCCGACCTGGAGGCGCGGGCGCGGCGGCGCGACATCCTGGTCGACGACCAGGCGCTGTTCGACCTCTACGACCGGCGGCTCCCCGCCGAGATCGTCTCCACCCGCCACTTCGACGCCTGGTGGAAGCGGACCCGCGCCAGCCGGCCCGACCTGCTCAGCTTCGAGAAGTCGATGCTGATCAAGCAGGGCGCAGGCGGCGTCAGCGAGCGGGACTACCCGGACGTCTGGGTGCAGGGCCGGCTGGAGCTGCCGCTGACCTACCAGTTCGAGCCGGGCTCCGACGCGGACGGCGTGACCGTCCACGTCCCGCTGGCCCTGCTCAACCAGGTGCGCGCCGAGGGCTTCGACTGGCAGGTGCCGGGCCTGCGGCAGGAGCTGGCGACCGAGCTGATCAGGTCGCTGCCCAAGCCGATCCGCCGCAACTTCGCGCCCGCACCCGACCACGCCAGGGCGGCGCTGGAGCGGGTGACGCCGCTGGAGGGGCCGCTGGTGGAGGCGCTGGGACTCGAACTGCGGCGCCTGACCGGGGTCGAGGTGCCGGCGGACGCCTGGCGCCCGGACCTGGTGCCCGACCATCTCAGGGTCACCTTCAGGGTCAGCGACGACCAGCGCGTGCTGGCCGAGGACAAAGACCTGGAGGGCCTCAAGCTGCGGTTGACGGGCAGGCTGCGGGCGGCGATCTCGACGGCGGCCGGCGGCGTCGAGCGCCGCGGGCTGCGCTCCTGGGACATCGGCAGCTTGCCCCGGACCGTCGAGGTCGAGCGCGGCGGGGCGGTCGTGCAGGGCTACCCGGCCCTGGTGGACGAGGGCGACAGCGTCGCCGTGCGCACCCTGGAGACCGAGGCCGCCCAGCAGCGCGCGATGTGGCAGGGGACACGCCGGCTGCTGGTGCTGGGCTCGCCGTCGCCGACCAGGTTCGTGCTCGGGCGGCTCGGCAACCAGGCCAAGCTGACGCTGCGCGACTACCCGCACGGCACCGCCGTGGACCTGTTCGACGACTGCATCACCTGCGCCGCCGACGCGCTGATGGCCGAGGCCGGCGGGCCGGCCTGGGACGCCGAGGGCTTCGCCAAGCTCCACGACAAGGTCCGCGGCGAGCTCGCCGACACCGTGCTGGAGGTCGTCACCAAGGTCGAGCGCATCCTGGAGGCCGCCCGCGGCGTGGAGCTGCGGCTCCAGGAGCGCCGCGCCAACCCGACCCTGGCGCCCGCGCTGGACGACGCCAGGGCACAGCTCGACGGGCTGGTGTACCGCGGGTTCGTGACCGCGACCGGGTCGCGGCGGCTGGCGGACGTGCTGCGCTACGTCCGCGGGATCCAGCACCGGCTCGACAGGCTGGCTTCCCACCCGGCCAGGGACGCGGAGCTGCTGGCCAGCGTCGAGGACATCCAGGACGCCTACCAGCGGCGGCTCGACCGCCTCCCGCACGGCAGGCAGCCCGGCGAGGCGCTCCGCGAGATCCGCTGGATGATCGAGGAGCTGCGGATCAGCTACTTCGCCCAGCCCCTCGGCACCCCCTACCCCGTCTCCGAGAAGCGCCTCCGCCGAGCTTTGGACCAGGCCTGACGGCCGCGTCTGACCGCCCGGCGGCTGACGCAAACCTCCGGTGGCATGCGATGATATGGGCCACGATGCGCGAACTCTCCCCCGACGAGCTGCTCTCCACCACCCGCAGCGTCCGCAGGCGGCTGGACCTCGAACGGCCGGTCGAGCGCGAGGTGCTGGAGGAGTGCCTGCGCCTGGCCCAGCAGGCGCCGACCGCCAGCTATGCGCAGAACTGGCATTTCGTGGTGGTCACCGACGCCGCCCAGCGAGCCGCGCTCGGCGAGCTGTGGCGCAGCGTGGCCGGTTCCTACCTCCAGCACCGCTCCGCCGCGGCCGCCGCCGACCAGCGGGTCGCCCGCATCGGCGACGCCGTGCGGCACCTGGCCGACCACATCCACGAGGTCCCCGTCCACGTCGTCCCCTGCGTCGAGGGCAGGACCGACGGCGCGCCGGCCGGCGTGCAGGCCTCCCGCTGGGGCTCGATCATGCCCGCGGCGTGGAGCTTCATGCTGGCCGCCCGCGCCCGCAGCCTCGGCACCGTGTGGACGACCTTCCACCTTCGGCACGAGCGCGAGGCCGCCGAGATCCTCGGGATCCCCTACGACAAGGTGATGCAGACCGCGCTCATCCCGGTCGCCTACACCATCGGCACCGAGTTCAAGCCCGCCGCCCGCAAGCCGCTGGACACCATGGTCCACTGGGACCGCTGGTAGCCCCTGGAGGTGTACGGCCGGCTCCCTGGGTGATACTTGCCGGGTGGGGGCATCGAGCTGGGACCTGATCGTCGTGGGCGCCGGGCCGGCCGGCGCGGCGGCCGCGCTGGAGGCCAGGCGCCTTGCGCCCGACGCGCGCGTGCTCCTGCTGGACCGGGAGCGGTTCCCACGCGACAAGGCCTGCGGCGACGGCATCGGCCCGCACGCAGCCGCCGAGCTGGCGGAGCTTGGAGCCGGCTCGGTCCTGGACGGCTACCCGCCGATCCACCGGCTGCGGCTGCGCGCGCCAGGCGGGATCGAGGCCGCCGGCAGCAGCGCCCTGCCGAGCTGGGTGGTGCCCCGGCAGGTCCTGGACGCGCGCCTGGTCGAGCAGGCCGTCCGCGCCGGGGTGGTGCTGCGGCGCGAGCGGGTGCGCGGGCTGGAGCAGCGGGACGGCCTGGTGATCGTCGACGGCGGGCTGGCCGCGCCGGCGGTGATCGGGGCCGACGGCGCCAACTCGACGGTGCGGCGGCTGCTCGGCGCGCGCTCCAGCCCGGAGCACCGCACCGCGATCGCGCTGCGCGGCTACGCTCCCGCCCCGCCGGGGCCGCCGGAGCAGCTCATCGGCTGGGTGGCGGACGGCTGGCCCGCCTACGTGTGGTCGTTCCCGACCGGCACGGGCCTGGTCAACGTCGGCTACGGGCTGCTGCGCAGCCGCCTGCGCGGCGGCGGCAGGGCGGAGCTGGAGCGGCGGCTGCGGACCCTGCTGCCGGGCGCGGACCCCGACCCCGCCAGCCTCCGCGCCCACCACCTGCCGTTCTCGCCGGGCCGGCCGTTGGCGGGCCGGGGACGGGTGCTGTTGTGCGGCGACGCGGCCAGCATGGTCAACCCGCTGTCCGGCGAGGGCATCTACTACGCGCTCGCCTCGGGACGGCTGGCCGCTCGCGCGAGCTTGCTGGAGCCCGGGCGTCCCGGCGCCGCCTACCGGTCGCTGCTGCGGGCGGCCCTCGGCCGCCACTTCCGCCACGCCGCCGTGCTCGGGCGCGCCATCCGCTGGCAGCCGCTGGCCTGCGCGGCGCTGGCAGGGGCCGGCAGCTCGCCGGCGCGCTTCCAGCGCCTCGTCGAGCTGGGCCTCGGCCAGGCGAGGATCACCCCGGCGCTGCTGTCCAGCGTGCTGGCCGGCCGGCGAGCGCAGCCGTGAGGCGACCGCTGCCGGGCTCGAACCGCCCAGCGGGCGCCGTCAGGCGCCGGGCCGGACCTCAGACCGCCCAGCGGGCGCGCGAGGCGGTGGGGTCGGAGGCGGCCTCGTGAAGCCGCTCCATCGAGTCCAGCACGGCCGCGGAGACCCGCTCCAGGTCGGGGATGGTGCCGGCGTCGGCGGTGAGGCCGATGGTCACGCGGTCGCCCCAGGTCATCGCCGCCGCGGTGATGGCGACCTCGCTGGCCAGCGGCATCAGCGGGTAGGCGACCTGGACCCTGGCGCCGGCGATGTGCACCGGCTCGACGATGCCGCCCAGCGTGGTGATGATCAGGTTGAACCAGCGCCCGCGGTAGGCGAAGCGGGCGGCTCGAGCGTGCAGCGGGGCCGGTGCCCACGCCCCCACGACCTGCATCAGGAAGCTCGCTCCCAGCGGCTGGTGCGAGCGCTTCGCCCGCTTGGTGAGCGCGCGCACGGCGGCCAGGCGGTCGCAGGCGCGCATCGGCCCCACCGGCACGTCGACCGACAGCGCCGAGGTCCAGGTGCCGGGCGCGACGCCCTGGCCAGGCGGGCGGACCGCCACCGGGACCATCACCCGCAGGGTGTCGCCCGCCTCCTGGCGGCACTCCAGCAGGCTGTGCACCCCTTCGGCCACCAGGGTCAGGACGATGTCGTTGACGGTCCCGCCCAGCTTGCCGCGGATCCGCTTGACCTGGTCGAGCGGGACCTCGGTGAGCACGATCCGGCGCTTGGCCGTGATGGGACGGTTCAGGGGCCCCTTGGGGGCGGTGCCGGCTCGGGCGAGCTGCCAGATGCCGATGACGATCTCGCCGGCCCGCCGGAAGGACCTGGCCGGGTGGCGGATGGTGCGCTTGATCGCCCCGCCGAAGGCGCGCCACGGCGCGATGGTATGGGCCCACAGCGTCGCCCAGAACAGCCGGCCGCCGCAGGGGGCCGGCGCGGGGTCCCACTCGGTCTGGGGAGCGGCCGGGATGACGTCGGCGGAGGTGGCCAGCCGCAGCCGCCGCAGCACGCCGTTGCGCGCGCCGGCGGACAGGCCGAACAGGTGGTGGGCGACGTTCAGGGCGCCGAGCCCGTCGGCGATGGCGTGGTGGAGCTTGAGCACCACCGCCTGGGAGCCGCCGTCGAGCCCGTCGATCAGGTGCAGCTCCCACAGCGGCCGCGAGCGGTCCATCGGCGTGGCCATGAGCGCCTCGACGGTCTCGCACAGCTCCGCCCAGCCCCCCGGGGAGCCCAGCTCCAGCCGCCGGACGTGCCAACCCAGGTCAAAGGCGTCATCGTCCACCCAGGCGGCACGCGCCAGTCCGAGCGGGGCCACGGCCAGGCGCTGGCGCAGCCTGGGCAGGCCGCAGAGCCGCTCGCCGAGGAGCTCGACCAGCTCCTCCCGGAGCAGCGGGCCCTGCGGCCGGCCGGAGGAGTCCAGGATGGCCAGCCCGCCCACGTGCTGCTGGACACAGGGCGTCTCGGTGTAGAGGAAGAAGGCGTCCTGGGGGCGCAACAGCTCCACGTTCCAGCTCCCCGACTCGACAGCAGGGGTGGTCGCCATCATGACAGGTGCCCCGTTCGTGCACGAACCCGCCACGGGGCCGATGGCGACCCGCGCAGCTTACATCCGCTCGGGAACTTGGATGCCGAGCAGGTCGAGCCCCAGCGTCAGGGTCCTGGCCACCAGCGCGCACAGGGCCAGCCGGGAGCCGCGCGTCGGCTCGTCGGCCTGGAGCACGGGGCACGCCTCGTAGAAGTCGGTGAACGCGGTGGCCAGGTCGAACAGGTAGGTGCAGAGCCGGTGCGGCTCCATCGTGGCGGCGACCGCCTCGACCGCCTCACCAAGGCCGAGCAGCGCCAGCGCCAGGGCGCGCTCGGCCGGCTCGTCGAGCACGATCCGCCCGGACGATGCCTGCTGGTCGTCGATGCCCGCCCTGCGGAAGATCGAGCGGATCCTGGTGACCGCGTACTGGAGGTAGGGGCCGGTGTTGCCGTCGAAGGCCAGCATCCGGTCCCAGTCGAACACGTAGTCGCGCTCGCGCTGGAACGACAGGTCGAAGTACTTGAGCGCGCCCATGGCGACGGCGTGGGCAACGGTCGAGCGGGCCAGCGGGTCCAGCTCGCTGCGGTCCTCCACGATCTTGGCGGCCCGCTGGTCGGCCTCGTCGAGCAGGTCGATGAGCTTGATGGGGTCGCCGCTGCGGGTGCGCAGCATCTTGCCGTCGCTGCCGAGCACCGAGCCGAACTGCGCGTGCTCGGCGCGGTGGCCGTCCAGCCAGCCGGCCATGCGCCCGGCCGCGAACACCATCGAGAAGTGCAGCGCCTGCGGCGACCCGACCACGTAGACCAGGCGGGTGGCGTCGAACTCGCGCACGCGCATGCGCACGGCCGCCAGGTCGGTGGTGGCGTAGCCGTAGCCGCCGTGGCTGTAGCGCACGATCAGCGGAAGGCGCTCGCCGTCGCGGCCCTTGAACCCGGGCGGGAACACGCACAGGGCGCCCTGGCTCACCTCGGTGAGGCCCTTGGCCTCGAGCTCGGCGACCACCTCTGGCAGCACCGGGTTGTAGCGGCTCTCCGCGTCGATGTCCTCGTCGGTGAGCAGCACGTCGAGCCGCTGGTAGATGGCGCGGAAGTGCCGCATGGACTCGTCGAAGAGCTGGCGCCACAGGGCCAGCGTGGTCGGGTCGCCCGCCTGCAGCGCCACCACCCGCCGGCGGGCGCGCTCGGCGAAGTCGGGGTCGCCGTCGTACTGCTCGCGCGCCTGCTGGTAGAAGAGGTTGAGGTCGCTGACCGACAGCTCGGCGCCCGGCTCGACCGCGCCCATGTCGACCAGCTGCTCGATCAGCATGCCGAAGGGCGCGCCCCAGTCGCCGATGTGGTTCTGGCGGATCACCCGGTGGCCGAGGAAGCCCAGCAGCCTGGCCAGCGCGTCCCCGATCGCCGTGGAGCGCAGGTGCCCGACGTGCATCTCCTTGGCGACGTTGGGCCCTGAGTAGTCGACCACCACCGTCTCCGGCGCGGCGGCGGGCGCGACCCCGAGGCGCTCGTCGGCGGCCAGCGCGTTCGCCTGCTCGGCGATCCAGTCCGACCGCAGCGTCAGGTTGACGAACCCGGGGCCGCTCACCTCGACCCGCTCGCACAGGTCGTCGACGTCCAGGTGCTCGACGATCGCCGCAGCCACCTCGCGTGGCGGCCGGCCCAGCGTCCTGGCCAGGCTCATGGCGAGGTTGGCCTGGAAGTCGCCGAACGAGGAGGGGCGGATCAGCGGGTCGGTGCTGGCCAGCTCGTCGCCGAAGGCGGCGGCCAGGGCCGCCCGGAAGCGGGTGCTGAGCTCGGATTTGGGATCGGATTTGGGGTCGGCCACGGTAACGAGGGTCCTTGCGCTCTGGTGGGATTCGGGCGAGCCGATCGGCTCCAGGGCATCATGCCACAGGCTGCGTTGCGGGGCGCTTGGGTGGGTAAGCAGAGCGAACGGGGGAAGCCGAGCGCGTCACGGGGGCAGGCGATGGCGGCAGTGGCCCGCCGGGCGACCGGCGGGGTGCGACGGTCGCTGGAACGGCTCGACCGGTTCCAGCAGCGGAACCGGGTGCTGGCGCTGCCGTTCGCGGTGATCCGCAAGTTCGGCGACGACCAGGCCGGCAACCTGGCCGCGCTGCTCGCCTACTACGGCTTCTTCTCGCTGTTCCCCCTGCTGCTGGTGCTGGTGACGGTGCTCGGGTTCGTGCTGGAGGGGCGGTCGAAGCTCCAGGCGAGGATCCTGGACTCGGCGCTGGCGCAGTTCCCGGTCATCGGCGACCAGATCGGCCACGACATCGGCTCGATAAAGGGCAGCGGGGTGGCGCTGGTGATCGGCATCGTCGGCACCCTCTGGGCTGGCCTCGGCATCACCCGGCAGGCGCAGAACGCCATGAACACCGTCTGGGGTATGCCCCGCAGCCGCTGGCCGAGCTTCTGGCTGCGGCTGGCGCGGGGGCTGGGCGTGCTGCTGGTGCTGGGGCTCGGGGCGATCTGCGCCACGCTGCTGTCGGGGCTCGGGACGGTGTCGGGGCTGCCGGTGATCGGGCGGGTGCTGCCGTTCGCGGGCACGCTGCTGTTGAACCTGGCGCTGTTCCTGTTCGCGTTCAAGGTGCTCACCTCCGTCGCCGTGCCCTGGCGGCAGCTGCTGCCCGGGACGGTGGTGGCGGGCGCCTGCTGGAGCGTCCTCCAGGTGATCGGCGGCTACTACATCACCCACCAGCTCAAGAGCGCGAGCCAGGTGTACGGGACGCTCGCCCTGGTGATCGGCCTGCTGTCCTGGCTGTACCTGGGCGGGCAGCTGTTCCTGTACGCCGCGGAGCTGAACGTGGTGCTGGCCAAGCGCCTGTACCCGCGCAGCCTGTTCCCGCCGCCGCTCACCGAGGGCGACAAGCGGGTGATGACCGACCTGGCCAAGGTCGAGGAGCTGCGCCCCGAGGCCCGCGTGGACGTCGACTTCGAGCGGCCGGCGGGCAGGGGGCCGGCGCCCCAGCCCCGCCCGGAGCCGCGCCCGCGGCCCGCGCCGGCCGCCAAGCCGGCGGGCGAGCCGGCGGGCGAGCCGCCGCGCAACGGCGAGCGGTAGAGCCCGGCGCCCTGGCGCCGTTCGGCGAGGCCGGTCAGCGGCTATCCTTGTGCGGGATCACGAGGGCACTTGCGGAGGGTCCAATGGGACAGCAGCCACTCACGATCGGCATCGAAGAGGAATTCCAGATCGTCGGCGCGGACGGCGAGCTGCAGGCGCACATCGACACCCTCCTGGCCTCCGCCAGGCCGATCCTCGGCGAGGACGTCAAGGCCGAGATGCTGCAATCGGTGGTCGAGGTCGGCACCAGGATCTGCGCCAGCGTCGCCGAGGCGCGCGAGGAGGTCCTGCGCCTGCGCGGCACGCTGGCCTCGCTGCTGGAGCCGCAGGGCATGCGGATCGTCTCGGCCGGCACCCACCCGTTCTCGCACTGGCGCGACCAGCGGATCACCGAGCTCGACCGCTACAAGATGATCGAGGACGAGATGCAGGACGTGGTCCGCGAGCTGCTGATCTTCGGCATGCACGTGCACGTCGGCATCCAGGACCCGCAGTCGCGGATCGAGGTGGTCAACGAGGCCCGCTACTTCCTCCCCCACCTGCTGGCGCTGTCGACCTCAAGCCCCTTCTGGCTGCGGCGCCAGACGGGCCTCAAGTCCTACCGCAGCGTGGTCTGGTCGCGCTTCCCGCGCACCGGGATCCCGCCGGAGTTCGGCTCCAACGAGGAGTTCACCAGCTACGTCGACCTGCTGGTGCGCACCGGGAGCATCGACAACGGCAAGAAGATCTGGTGGGACCTGCGGCCGCACTGGCAGTACCCGACCATCGAGTTCCGCGTCTGCGACGCCTGCACCAAGGTCGACGAGGTCTTGTGCATCGCCGCCCTGATCCAGGCGATCTGCGCCAAGCTGCTGCTGCTGCGCGCCCGCAACCTCGGCTTCCGCAAGTACCTGCCCTCGCTGATCAGCGAGAACAAGTGGCGGGCCATGCGCTACGGGATCGACGGCAAGCTGATCGACTTCGGCAAGGCCGCCGAGGTGCCCATGCGGGAGCTGGCCTTCGAGCTGCTGGAGTTCGTGGACGACGTGGTCGACGACCTGGACTCGCGCAAGGAGGTCGAGTACCTCAACACCATCCTGCGCGAGGGCACGAGCGCGGACCGCCAGCTCCGCGTCTACCAGGACACCGGCAGCTTGGAGGCGGTCGTCGAGCATCTCGCCGCCGAGACCCTCCAGGGCGTCCCGCGGCGCCCGACGGCCACGTCAGGACCTGCATGAGCTCGATGGAGCACGCCGCAGCCCACCTCGCCGGCCTCCCGGCTCGGGGCCGTGCGCCCACCGACCGCGGCGATGGCCCGTCAGTCGAGGGCGTCGCGCTCCAGGGGGCAGGTCATGCAGCGAGGGCCGCCGCGACCGCGACCGAGCTCGAAGCCGGGGATGGTGAGCACCTCGACGCCGGCGTCGCGTAGGCGCTGGTTGGTGTCGACGTTGCGCTCGTAGGCGACCACCACGCCGGGCTCGACGGCGAGCAGGTTGTTGCCGTCGTCCCACTGCTCGCGCGCTGCCAGCAGCTGGTTGCCGCCGGTCTCGAAGGTGCGGATGCGCGGCACGTCCAGCACGCGGGCCAGGGTGGCGAACAGCTCGTCCTCCGCCTCGACGTGCAGCTGCCCGCCAGGGCCCGGGGTGACCACGAACGGCCGCATCCGCTGGCGCAGCCCAGGGAAGACCACGAAGGCGTCGCGGTCCACCTGCGTCAGCACCGTGTCCAGGTGCATGTAGGTGCGCATCTTGGGCAGCTCGACCGCGATCACGCTGTCGAGCGCGCCGGCCTCGAACATGCGGCGCGCCAGGGCCTCGACTCCCTGGGGCGAGGTGCGCTCGCCCATGCCGACCAGCAGCACACGGTTGCCGATCACCAGCAGGTCGCCGCCCTCCACGACCGCCGGGTAGTGATCGAGGCCGTCGCCGCCGTACCAGATCGGGAAGGCCGCCGACGCGAACACCGGGTGGTGCCGGTACACGGCCTCCAGGTGGAGGATCTCGCGCCGGCGCGCGGGGAACGCCATCGGGTTGATCGACACCCCGCCGTACATCCACGCCGAGGTGTCGCGGACGAACAGCTGGTTGGGCAGCGGCGGCAGCACGAAGGTGGTCGGCTGGAAGCTGGCGCCGACCAGCCCCTGCGGCGGGAAGGGCAGGTCCTCGGGGATCACCCCGCCGATCAGGTAGCGGGCCAGCTCGCGTTCGGGCAGCGAGTCGAACCACTCGCGCACGTCGGGGGCGAGGCTCTGCCCGAAGGCGTCGACGGTCACCACGCGGTCGAGCAGCTCCTTGCGGGCGGCCTCCTCGGTGAGCGTGTCGGCGAGCAGGTCGCCGAGCAGCAGCACCTCCACCCCGCGGTCGCGGAGCACCTGCGCGAACGCCCGGTGCTCCAGCTGCGCCCGCTCGACCCACATGATCTCGTCGAACAGCAGCTCGTGGACGTTGGCGGGCGTGAGCCTGGTCAGCTCGAGGTCCGGCTCGTGGAGCAGGACGCTGCGAAGCCGACTGATCTCCGAGGCGACCTCGAACCGCTTCATGCACGCTCCCTTCCCGGCCACCACTGGCCACATCGCCCGCGATGCAGGCTACTGCCTCTTGACAGGGCTCGCCCAACCGGGTGATACACGAACGCACGAGGACGCCGCAGCGCGGAGGCCGAGATGGCTCGATACCTCATCGTGGCCTATCAGACGGCAGGGAGCCCGGAGCTCGCCGAGCGGGTCCGCTCGCTGGTCGCCGAGGACCCCGAAGCCGAATTCACCTTGCTCGTGCCCGCAACGCCACCGTCCCACCTGCATACCTGGGAGGAGGGGGAGGCGCGACAGCTTGCCCTGCGCCGCGGCACCGAGGCGGCCGCCGGGTTGAGCGCGGCCGGCGCCACCATCGCCGCCGTGCGGGTCGGCTCGCATATGCCGTTGGACGCCGTTTCCGACGAGCTGTACTGGCACGGCGGGTACGCGGCTCTGGTGGTGTCCACCTTCCCGCCGGGCCTGTCCCGCTGGCTCAAGGGCGACCTGCCCAACCAGCTCCGGCGCCGCACCCGCCTGCCCGTGCACCACGTGATCGCCGCCCCCGCCAAGACCAGCCCCGAGCACACCCCCGCCTGAGCGCGAGCGCCAGGCGGCCGGCGCGGGCTTACGTCACGACTCGGATACCTCCTCTGGCAGTCCGAAATGGCGGTGCAGGCTGGGGTCGAGGAACCCGGCGATCTCCACGATCCGTCCGTCGCGAAGGCTCAGCACGTTGATCGCGCCGAGCCGGAAGCGGTCGCCGCCCGCCTCCCCCTGGTAGCAGGCGAAGGCCAGCTGCGCATTCGCCCGGACCGGCGCCAGGCGCCAGCGCGTCGCGAACATCCGCTCGTTGAAGAACCTGGCGATGTCCTCGCGGCCCAGGAACCAGGCGGGCAGCGGCGGCATGGTGAACCTGGCGTCCTCGGCCAGCAGCGCCAGCAGGGCCGGCACGTCGGCCCGCTCCCATGCGGCCACGAAGGCGTCCACCAGCTCGCGCCGGCCGTCGGGGCCGAGGGCGTCCAGCTCGGCCTGCTGGGCGGTCGGCGGCACCCGCTGGTCCACCGCCTTCCTGGCGCGCTGCAACGAGCTGTTGACCGAGGCGGGCGTGGTGTCCAGGATGCGCGCGACCTCCGCGGCGGAGAACTCCAGCACCTCACGCAGGATCAGCACCGCGCGCTGGGTTCCCGGCAGGTGCTGGAGCGCCGCGATGAAGGCCAGCTCCACGCTCTCGCCCCGCAGGTAGCTGCTTGCCGGGTCGGTGCCGCCCGGCTCGCCGGACGCCGGCTCGTCCGGCCAGGGCTCCAGCCAGACCGGTCCCTCAACCGGGTCACCGAGATCGTCGGTGTCCCGCCATGGCGGGCCGTGGTCCATCGAGCGCATCCGCTGCGGGCGGCGGGCGATCAGCCGCAGGCAGGCGTTGGTGGTGACGCGATAGAGCCAGGCTCGCAGCGAGCTCCGGCCCTCGAACCCGGCGATGCCCCGCCAGGCGCCGAGCAACGACTCCTGGAGCGCGTCCTCGGCGTCCTGGACCGAGCCGAGCATCCGGTAGCAGTGGGCGTACAGCTCACGCCGGTAGCTGCCCACCAGCCGCTCGAAGGCCGCCGGGTCGCCCCGGCGGGCCGAGGCCAGCAGCTCCGGCTCGGGCGGCGCGTCCAGGTGCTCCATCGGGACATTGTTCCAGCCGCCCCGGACGGCGTCCTCGCGCCTGGCCGCCGAGGGTGTCGCCGCGCCTGGCCGCTACTCGGGCTCGAGGCTGCGGCAGGTGACCTGGCCGTTGAGAGGTTTCGCCGCGGCGGTGGCGACGGCCAGCTCGTCCTGGGTCTGGCCGGGCCGGATGTCGGTGCGCAGCCGCACGCTGGCGGTGCCGACCCGCTCGCCCCGGAAGTCGAACAGGGTCGCGTCGCAGATGTCTGGCCGTCCCGCCTTGGAGCCGTTGTTGGTGATATGGAACACCACCTGGTACTCGTTGGGGTCGGCCGGGATCTGCTCGAGCACGTTGACCGAGGCCTTGTACGATTTGCCCTGGTTGGTTACGACCTCGATGACGATGCTCACCGCGGTGACGAGCAGGATCACCGCCACCATCACCACCAGCCCGGTCGGCCCCATGATCTCGCGCTTGCGGCGCTGCGGAGGCGGCTGCGGCGGCGACGGCCGGCTGCCCGCCCCCGGGGGCTGCGTCGGTGCTGCGGGAGTGCTCACGGCGCCTTCCAGTGCTCGGTTCCAACGGCCGCTGACAGGCTACCGCGACCGCCCCCGGAGCGCGCGCGAAGCCGAGCCTAGTTCATCAGGGTGCTGAGCACCGGCGGGAGCGGACCGAGGATCCCCCCGTCGGTCGTGGTCGGCTCGTCGGTGGTGGGCGTGCTGGTTGGGGGTGCCGTGGTGGTGGGCGGCGCCTGCTGGCCCGCCCCCCCAGGCGCCGGCCGCGTGGTCGAGCCCGGGCTCGCGCCCGAGCCCGCCTGGCCGGCCGAGGAGGAGGGCGACCGCGCGCCGACCGGCACCGATGTCCTCTCCCCGCTGCCCTGACCGGTGCCGCCACCCCCGGCGACGCCCTGCACCGGCACCGGCGGGGTGAGCAGCTCCGGCCCGGTCGACCCGCTCGGCTGGCCCGACTCCGGCTGCGGCCGGAGCTGTACGTCCGAGCCCTGCTGGCCGCCCTGGAGAATGACCATGCCGCCAACCAGCGCCAGTGTGCACACCAGCAGGCCGAGCAGCGCGACCGCCAGCCGCTGGGTGAAGAACGGCAGCCGCTGCAGGCCGACCTCCCACTCGAGCCTGAGCCGGTCCCGCACGCCCGCGCTCGCGGATCCGCTCGATCTCGCGTGCATTCGCCAAGCCCCCCTCGTCGGATCGGTGCGGGGGAACCTACCCGTTCCAGGCGCAAGAGTTCCAATCAGCGCTCACCACCCGGGCAGGATCTGCGCCGCTTTCCGGTCATGCGGCGTTCTGCCTGCGCCGGTGTGGGCAACCGCACTAGGATTGACGCTCGACAACGCCGTCGCGCCCTGTCCGGGGCATCCCGATCCCCATCCGCAGAGGTACAGCCATGGCCAGCCCGCGCACGCTGTTCGCCAAGCTCTGGGACCGCCACGTCGTGGTCGAGCAACCCGGCCTGCCGACCGTGCTCTACATCGACCTGCACCTCGTCCACGAGGTGACCTCGCCGCAGGCCTTCGCCGGGCTCGCGGCCCGCCGGCTCAAGGTCCGCAGGCCCGACCTCACCCTGGCCACGGTGGACCACTCGATCCCCACCCACGACCGCTCGCTGCCGATCGCCGACGAGCTGGCCGCCACCCAGATCCGCATGCTCGAGAAGAACTGCGCGGAGCACGGCATCCCGCTCACCGGCATGCACAGCCCGAACCAGGGGATCGTCCACGTCATCGGCCCGGAGCTCGGGATCACCCAGCCGGGCATGACGATCGTCTGCGGCGACTCGCACACCTCCACCCACGGCGCCATGGGCGCGCTGGCGTTCGGCATCGGCACCAGCGAGGTCGAGCACGTCCTGGCCACCCAGACCCTGCTCCAGCGGCGCCCCAAGGCCTGCGAGGTCCGGGTCGACGGCCAGCTCGCCCCGGGCGTGGCCGCCAAGGACATCATCCTGGCGCTGCTGGCCAAGATCGGCATCGGCGGCGGCACGGGGCACGTCTTCGAGTACACCGGCTCGGCGATCCGCGCGCTCTCCATGGAGCAGCGCATGACCATCTGCAACATGTCGATCGAGGGCGGCGCCCGCGCCGGCATGGTCGCGCCCGACGAGACCACCTTCTCGTACGTGGCCGGCCGGCCCTTCGCCCCCAAGGGCCAGGACTGGGACCGTTCCCTGGCCGACTGGCGGAACCTGCCGAGCGACGAGGGGGCTGTCTACGACAGGTCGGTGACGCTGGACGCCGGGGCGCTGGAGCCGATGATCACCTACGGCACCAACCCGGGGATGGGCATGCCGATCACCGGCCGCATCCCCGACCCCGCCCGCGCCGCCGACCCCGCCAGCAGGCAGGCGCTCGGCAAGGCGCTCGCCTACATGGACCTGCGCCCCGGCGAGCCGCTGGTCGGCCAGCCGGTGGACGTGGTGTTCATCGGCTCCTGCACCAACTCGCGCATCTCCGACCTCCGCCAGGCCGCCAGGATGCTGGCGGGTGGCAAGGTCGCGGACGGCGTGCGCGTGCTGGTGGTGCCGGGCTCGCAGGACGTCAAGCGCCAGGCCGAGGTCGAGGGCCTGGCCGAGGTGTTCCGCGCCGCCGGGGCCGAGTGGCGCGAGTCGGGCTGCTCGATGTGCATCGCCATGAACGGGGACGAGCTGCGACCGGGCCAGTACGCCGTCTCCACCTCCAACCGCAACTTCGAGGGCCGCCAGGGCGCCGGCGGGCGGACCTTCCTCGCCAGCCCCCTGACCGCGGCGGCGACCGCGCTGGCCGGCAGGATCACCGACCCGCGCACGATCGTCTCCGCGACCGAGGGAGTGAGCGCCTGATGGAGCCGTTGCGCCCCTTCTCCAGCAAGGTGGTCCCGCTGCTGGCCGACAACGTCGACACCGACCAGGTCATCCCGGCCCGCTTCCTCAAGGTCACCGACAAGACCGGGCTCGGCGACGCGCTGTTCTCGGACTGGCGCTACCACGCCGACGGCAGCCCCAAGCCGGAGTTCGTGCTCAACCGGCCGGAGATGCGGGGGCGCCAGATCCTGCTCGCCGGCGACAACTTCGGCGCGGGGTCCTCGCGCGAGCACGCGCCCTGGGCGCTGGTCGGCTACGGCTTCCGAGCGGTGCTGTCCACCTCGTTCGCGGACATCTTCCGCAACAACTCGCTGAAGAACGGCCTGCTGCCGATCGCGCTGCCCGCCGACGCCCACGCCAGCATCGTCGCCCTGGTGGAGGCCGACCCGGACGTCGAGCTGTCGGTCGACCTCGAGGCCGGCCAGGTGCGCCTGCCGGACGGCTCGGTCGTCGGCTTCGAGGTCGACCCGTTCTCCAGGCAGATGCTGCTGGATGGCACCGACGAGCTGGGCTTCCTGCTCGCCCAGTCCGAGGCCGTGCTCGCCTGGGAGGCCGCCCACCCCCAGCGGGTCGACACCACGGCGGCAACCGGAGCCTGACTTGGGCTCCTCTTCGGGGGCCGGTCACGTGCCCGCGGCGCGCGCCATTACCGCGCGGCCTTCGCTCACCGCGACCGGGCGCGGCGCCGACACATGACCGGCCCCCGTCTCGAGCTGGAGCCGGTCGGACCGGTTCGGGCGCGGCTGGAGGCGCCGCCCAGCAAGAGCGTGAGCAACCGGATGCTGGTGTGCGCGGCGCTGGCCGACGGCGCCAGCCTGCTGCGCCGGCCGCTGGAGAGCGACGACTCCGCGGCGATGCGCTCGGCCCTTCGCCAGCTCGGCGCCCGCGTGCGCGAGCCCGCGGAGGGCTGGAGCGTCCAGGGGACCGGCGGGCGGCTGGCCAGCCCGGCGGCGCCGCTGGACGCGCGCGCCTCGGGCACGACCATGCGGTTCCTGGTGGCGGTGGCCACCCTGGCCGCCGACCCGGTGACGGTGAGCGGCCACCCTGGGCTGCTGGCGCGGCCGGTCGGGCCGCTTGTGGCCGCGCTGCGCCAGCTCGGCGCGCGCCTGGACGACCGCGGCGGCTTCCCGCCGGTCACCACCGCCGGTGGCGGCCTGCGCGGCGGCGAGGTGTCACTGGACGCCGCCGCCTCCAGCCAGTTCGCCAGCGCCGTGCTGCTGGCCGCGCCGTATGCCGCCGGGCCGGTGACGCTGCGCGCGGGCGGCCTGGGTGCGCCCGAGTACGTCGAGCTGACCGCGGAGGTGATGGGCCGGTTCGGCGCCGGCGTCGAGCGCCTGGACCCCTTGACCTGGCGGGTGGAGGCCGGCGCGCGGTACCGGGCCACCGACGCCGAGATTGACTACGACGCCAGCGCCGCGGCCCACCTGTTCGCGCTGGCCGCAGCCACCGGCGGGACCGTCACCGTGACCAACGCGCGCCAGGACCGCACCCAGCCGGACGCCCGCCTGCCGGAGCTGCTCGCCGCCATGGGCGCGGCGGTGACGCGGGAGGGCGCCGCCCTCACCGTGCGTGGCCCGGAGCGCCTGACGCCGCTGGACGCCGATCTGGGGCCCATGCCCGACCAGGTCACCACCGTCGCCGCGCTGGCCGCGCTCGCGCCGGGCCGCTCGCGCCTGCGCAACGTCGCGGTCGCCCGCGGCCACGAGACCGACCGGCTGAGCGCGCTGGCCGCCGAGCTGGCCAAGCTCGGCGTCCGGGTCGAGGAGCTGCCCGACGGGCTGGTCGTCCACGGCGGCGAGCCGCGCGGGCCGGCGCTGCTGCGGACCCACCACGACCACCGCCTGGCGATGGCCTTCGCCGCGCTGGCCGCCAGGGTCCCCGGCGTGGCCATCGAGGACCCCGGCTGCGTCGCCAAGACCTACCCGGGGTTCTGGGACGACCTGGCCCGCGCCGGCCTCCACGGCCGCACCCGCCAGGGCGCCTGAGGCCGCCGCCAAAGCATCACGCCCATCACGCCGGGTCGCGCCGGAGCATGACGGCGGGTACGCCTGGTAGCCCGCCCGCGCCATGCCACCAGGCAGGGAGCGGGGGGCCGCGTCATCGTGCGGCGGTGGTGTTGTGGCGCATGTCCGTGGCGGGGTCGCTGGCGTGCGGCGTGCTCCGCCCGCAGCCACGCTGGTCGAACAGGACCACCTGGTACCGCTCCGGATCGAAGTACCGGCGGTGGCGCGGCTTGCACCCCGATCCCGGCCCGCCGTGCACCACCAGGGCCGGCTTGCCCTCCGGGTTGCCGCAGGCTTCCCAGTACACGAGGTTCCCGTCGCCGACGTCGAGCATTCCCTTGTCGTACGGCTCGATCGGCGGATAGAGCTCGTCCATGTGGTGACCCTACCCCTTCAGCCGGTCTGGCCGGCGGCGTGACGCTCGGCGAGGATCTCGCCCGCGACGCGGAGGCCGCTGCGGAGCGCGCCCTCCATCAGCCCGGCCCACTGGCCGGCGGTGTGCTCGCCGGCGAAATGCAGGCGGCTGACCGGGCGGGCCAGCAGCTCCTCGTCCTCCGGCCGCCACCACGGCGCGCGTGTCGAGTAGGCGCCGCGCGACCAGGGATCGTCCGACCAGGTGGCCAGGACCGCGCCGGCACGCTCGAGGGCGAGGTCCGGCCGCAGCGCGCGGAGCCGTCCGATCCAGCGCGCCGGCCCGTCGCGGACCGCCAGCCGGTCCAGTGCCGGCTGGGACCCTGCGAACGCGCTCACCACCGGCTGCACCCTGCCGTCGGTGCTCCGGGCGGTCCACGCCCAGAAATGCTCGGGCACCGACAGCACCGCGCTCGGGCCGCTGGCCCGCGCCAGCGGCACCACCAGCTTGGCGGCGTGCCCGTAGGCAACGCGCCCCAGCGCCGCCGCCTTCCAGTCCGGCAGCGCCGGGGCGAACCGGATCGCGTCCAGCACGCAGGCGGGCACGGCCAGCACGCAGCAGTCCGCCTCGACCCAGCCGCCGGCGGCGCGCACGCGCACCCCGCTGGGCGACCACTCCACCAGGTCGGCCGCGCTGTCCAGCCGCAGCCTCGGGCCGAGCCGCTCGGCCAGGCGCAGCGCGATCCGCTGGTTCCCGCCGGTCACGCGCAGGCTCTCGGCAGGCGAGAAGGTGACGTGGATGCGCTCCAGCACGCAGGCGCCGAGCTGGTCGGCCGGCCGCGCCCAGGTGACCTGGAGCCGCGCCGCGATCGCCTGGCGGACACCGGGGTCGGGCACCACCTCGGCGAGCACCTCGGAGGCGGAGCGCCCTGCCAGCTCGACGCGACCGTCCGCCAGCAGCGCCTGGAGCCGTGCCACCTGGTCGCCCACGGCGCCGTGGGTGGCGCCGATGCCGCCACGTGGCTCGCGCTCGCCGCTGCGCACGCCGATCGGCACCAGCTCCAGGCCGAGGTCCTCCGCCACCGTGGCGACGGTCTGATGGCTCGCCTCCGCGAACTCGGCGCCGCGCTCGGCCACCGCGTCGTTGGCGAGCTGCTGCGAGAAGACGCGGCCGCCTACGCGGCTGCGTGCCTCGAGCACGACCGGCTCGATCCCCCGCTCCGCCAGTGACCGGGCCGCCAGCAGCCCGGCGAAGCCCGCTCCGATCACGCACACCCGCATAGTCGGGGATCGTATCGCGAACCACCCACGACGGAGAAATGCCCCAGCACCGGCGACCAGATCGACGCCGGCCGAGTTGCCCGTGGACGCCGCCATCGGCGCGGTGGAAAGCGTAGTGTTTGCGCATGGCCACCGACGAGGAACGCATCGCACTGTTCATCGACCACGAGAACCTCGTGCTCGGTGCGCGCGAGATCGGCCGGGCCTTCGACGTCGGGCCGATCTTTGAGGCGCTTGCCGAGCGCGGCCGCGTGGTCGCCCGCCGCGCGTACGCGGACTGGACGCTGTTCGCCGACGACCGGCGCTCGCTGGTCGAGCACAACTGCGAGCTGATCGACATCCCGCAGCGCACCGGCGCGGTGCGCAAGAACGCCGCCGACATCAAGCTGGCCGTGGACGCCATGGAGCTGGCCTACGAGCGCGGGTTCGTGTCGACCTTCGTGATCGCCTCCGGCGACTCGGACTTCACGCCGCTGGTCGCGGCGCTGCGTGCCCTCAACCGTCGGGTGATCGGCATCGGCGTCAAGGGCTCCACCTCGGCGCTGCTGCCGCCGGCCTGCGACGAGTTCTTGTTCTACGACCGGCTCCCGGGCGTCAGCGAGCCCGCGCAGCGGTCGACCAGGGGCGGCAACGGCAGGGCGCGGCCCCCGCAGCCGGCGCCCCCGGGCCCCCAGGAGAAGGAGGCCGCCACCCGCCGCAACGGCGGCCGCGACCTCCAGGACGTCCAGCGGACGCTCACCCAGACCCTGGCGGGGCTGAAGCAGAGCGGCACCGAGCCGGTGCTGGCCTCCACCCTGAAGCGCGCGATGCTGCGCAAGGACCCGACCTTCTCCGAGTCGGACTACGGCTTCCGGGCCTTCGGCGAGCTGCTGCGCCAGCTCGAGCGCAACGGCGTGATCTCCCTGGCCGTCGGTCAGGCTCCCGGCGACCCGGGTGTCGACTTCCCCGACACCGGCCAGTCCGCGCAGGCGTTCGAGACGCTGCGCAAGACCGTGCTGGAGCTCCAGGGCGAGGACGACGAGGTGCCGCTGTCGGGCCTCAAGGACCAGATCCGCAAGCGCGTGCCGAACTGGTCCGAGAAGGACCTCGGCTACTCGGGCTTCCTCCAGTTCGCCAAGGCGGCCGCCGCCAGCGACGCGGTGAACATGGAATGGGACGACGACGAGGGCGATTACTTCCTGTACGTCCCGGACAACTGAGGCCGAGCACCACCGCCAGCAGCACGCCGAGCAGGCCGGCGGCCTTCGCCAGCTTGGGCCCCAGGGCTACAGGCCGAGCCGCCAGCACCCGGGCTCGTGCGGCACCTCGACGCGGCCGACGCTCTGGAGGAACGCCTCGACCACCTGCGGACCGGCGAACTGGAAGGTCTGGCGGTAGATGCGCTGCTGCTCGTCCAAGCCCTCGGGCTGGCGGGCGACCCAGTCGGCGAACGAGCCGTGCTCGTCGGCAAGCGCCAGCACGATCTTGGCGTTGTCGATGGTGGCCAGCACCTTGGCGCGGTTGCGGACGATGCCGGGGTCGCGCAGGATCCTGGCCACGTCCTTGCCGGTGAAGGCGGCCACCAGCTTGGGCTCGAAGTCGTGGAAGGCATGGCGAAACCCCTCGCGCTTGGCGAGGACGGTCCGCCACGACAGGCCCGCCTGGAACACCTCGAGGCTGAGCCGCTCGAACCAGCCGGCTTCATCGAGCGGCGGCAAGCCCCACTCCTCGTCGTGGTACGCGGCAAGAACCGGGTCGGTGGCCGCCCAGCGGCATCGGGTCTTGCCATCAAGGGCAGGGAGCACCATGCACGACCTCCGTGCTGCGCGGTACGACGGGCTCTTCTTGCATAGCCCTGCGGCAAGAGCGTAACCCCTCGGACCGCTTGCATTAAAACCGGCGGTTCAGGCGCCTCGGGGCCGAGGGGGCGCGCCGGGCATGCGGGCCGCGCGCCAGCCCCGCCTCAGGGCCGGACGGCGGCGGCGCGCCTCAGGGCCGGACGGCGGCGGCCCAGCCGAGGGCGAGGGCGACCAGGCCGGCCAGCAGCAGGCGATAGGCGACCCTGCGGCGGCGCTGGTCGGCGCCGCTGCCCGCGGCCAGCGCGGCCAGGCCGAGGACGGCCGCCAGCGCGACGCCGACCAGCACCACCGGCGCGTCGCCGGCCGCCAGACCGCTGCCCAGCGCGATCGCGCCGGCGACCAGGTAGGCCGCGGCCACCAGGGCGCCGGCCGCGCGGACCCCCAGCCGCGGGGCCAGCCCATGGACCCCGGCGGCCCGGTCGGACTCGACGTCCGGCAGCGAGTCGGCCAGGTGGACGGCCACCGCGGCCAGCGCGCCGATCGGCCAGGCCCACCACAGCACCGGCGGGAAGCGGCCGGCGGCCCCGTACCCGAACAGCGGCACCAGCGGCAGGGCGATCGCGAACGGCAGCACGCTGGCCGCCGTGCCCTTGAGCCAGAGGTCGTAGCTCCAGGCGCAGGCCAGACCGACCGCGGCCAGCCCCAGCGTGGCCGGCCCGAGCGCCAGCGCGAAGCCGAGCGAGGCCAGGCCGCTGGCCAGCGCCAGCACGGTGACCGCCCGCCGCGAGATCGCCCCGGAGGGGATCGGCTTGTCCGCCGCGCGGCCCGCGTCCACGTCCCGCTCGACGTCGATCGCGTCGTTGAGCGCCCCCGCAGCGTACTGGTTGGTGGCCAGCAGCCCGGCCAGCAGCGCCAGGCGGCCTGGCTGGAGGTGGTGGCGGCCGGCGACCACGCCGAAGGCCAGGCCGATGGCCATCACGGTGAACCCCGGTGCGGCGTGCAGCAGGGCGAGGTGGGTGGCGGGGTGCCACGGGCCGCGCCGCGGCACGGCCGGCTACTCGCCCTGCTCGGGCCCGTCGCCCTGCTCGGGCCGGCGCACGATCGACAGGCGCGGGCGGGCGGAGCGCGTCAGCTCCGGGTCCCACCCCTCGGGGGTCACCGGCTCGCCGCCGCCGTGGCCGCCGCACGCGCAGGTGAAGCCCACCGGCTTGCGCTTGCCACAGCGCTCGCAGGTGAAAAAGCCGTCAGCGTCCTCGGTCCGGGTCACTCCGTCCTCCCCGGGGTAGTCCCCCGACGATAGGTTTCCCATGCACGTAAGCTACCCTCTGCCGGGTCGCATCGCTCGTGCCGCCCGGTCTGAACCGATTCCGGATCGCGTGGGAGCTGCCGTGGGCCCGACTGCCCTGCTGTACCGCCTCTACGAGCGCCGGCTGGCCGGCGACCTGCGCCGCCGCGGCGGCCTGCCGCGCCACGTCGGGGTGATCATGGACGGCAACCGCCGCTGGGCCAGGCAGCTCGGGATGAACACCATGGCCGGCCACCGCCGCGGCGCCGACCAGATCGACCACCTGCTCGAGTGGAGCCGCGAGCTGGGCATCCCCACGGTGACGCTGTGGCTGCTGTCCACCGACAACCTGCTCGGCCGCCACCCCGCCGAGGTGGCCGGGCTGCTGGAGATCATCGAGAACAAGGTCCGCCAGCTCTCCCTCCAGGGTGGCTCGGACGCCTACCGGATCGTTCCGGTTGGCCAGCTCGCCACGCTGCCGGAGCGGACCCGTACGGTCCTGGAGGAGGCCGAGAAGGCCTCGCGGGCGCGCACCGGCGGGGTCCTGCACGTGGCGGTCGGCTATGGCGGGCGGGAGGAGATCGCCGACGCGGTCCACCGGCTGCTCGCCGACTACGCGCAGAAGGGGCTGGACCTGGCCGAGGCGTCCAGGCTGGTGACGCCGGACGAGATCGCCAGGCACCTGTACACCGCCGGGGTGCCCGACCCGGACCTGATCATCCGCACCTCCGGCGAGATCCGGTTGTCGGGCTTCCTGTTGTGGCAATCTGCGCATGCGGAGTACTACTTCGCCGATGCCTACTGGCCGGACTTCCGCAAGGTCGACTTCCTCCGCGCCTTGCGGTCCTACGCCCAGCGGCAGCGGCGTTTCGGGAGGTAGCGACCAGGTGGCACGTAAGGACCGGGAGCGCGCGAGGAAGCGGCGGGCGATTGAGCGGTCGCGCCGCGAGTCCGGGTACGAGCCGGAACCCAAAGAGGACGAGCAGGAAGATCGTCGCCGAAGCTCCAACGGCAAGCGCCCGCCGGCCAGGCCGGGCGGCAGCCGGCGGCCGCCACAGGGGCCGCTGCGCAAGCTCAAGCCCGGCGACGTGGACCGGCGCGGGCGGGAGTTCAAGCGGGCGATGTTCCTGCACCCGCGCACGGCCATGTTCATCTCGCTCGGGGTGATCGCCGCCGCGGTGGTGGGGCTGTTCCGGCCGCGCCTGCAATGGCTGTCGTACCTGGCGTTCACGGTCGGGTTCCTGGTGTTCGCCGACTCGCGGCCGACCTGGGTGCAGGCATCGATGTGGATCGCGGTCGCGACGGTGTGCGCGGCCGCCTCCGTGGTGCTGCTGGTGAACACCATCTGAGCCGGTGGCCGGCTCGCAGGGGTTTCCCCGCCAGCACGCCCGCACGCGCGGCTTCACCCTCGGCGAGCCGCGCGGTTTCACGGTGAGCGCCGACGGCGGCCGCGTGGCCTTCCTGCGATCGCTGGCCGGCGACGACCCAGTCAACCGCTTGTGGGTGCTGGATCTGCCGGAGGGGTCCGGGGAACCCCAAGGGGGTGCCCCGGTGGATCGGGCCGGCACCGGGGAACGCCTGGTCGCGGACCCGGGGGCGCTGCTGGGCGGCGGTCCGGAGGACCTGCCGCCGGGCGAGCGGGCCCGCCGCGAGCGGGCCCGCGAGCGCGCCGCCGGGATCGTGACCTACGCGACCGATCCCCAGCTCAGCGTGGCCGCGTTCGCGCTGGGCGGCCGCCTGTTCTGCGCCGACCTCCCCGGCGCGCGGGTGCGCGAGCTGGCCGCGGCCGGGCCGGTGCTGGACCCGCGGCCGGACCCGACCGGGCGCCGGGTCGCCTACGTGACCGGCGGCGCGCTGCACGTGGTCGAGATGGACCGCGGCGCCAGCCGGGTGCTCGCCGGCGAGGACGATCCCGAGGTCACCTGGGGCCTCGCCGAGTTCATCGCCGCCGAGGAGATGGACCGCAACCGCGGCTACTGGTGGGCACCGGACGGCCAGCGGCTGGCGGTCGCCCGGGCCGACACCAGCCCCGTGGCGCGCCTGCACCCGACCGACCCCGCGAACCCGCAGGTCGCCCCGGTCACCCTGCGCTACCCCGCCGCCGGCACCGACAACGCCGAGGTCCGCCTGTTCGTGGTCGAGCTGAACGGGGGGCGGGTCGGGATCGAATGGGACCGCCAGGCCCTGCCCTACCTGGTGGAGGTCGCCTGGCCGCGGGGCGGCCCGCTCACCCTGCTGGTGCAGTCGCGCGACCAGAAGACCATGCGGGTGCTGGAGGCCGACCCCGGCACGGGGGCCACCACCACGCTGGCGACCAACAGCGACCCGGTCTGGCTGGAGATCGTCCCCGGCGTCCCCGCGTGGCTGGACGGCCGGCGCCTGGTCGGCACCGTCGACGACCACGGCTGCGACACCCGCCGGCTCACGGTTGGCGGCGCGCCCGTGACCCCGCCCGGCCTCCAGGTCCTGGAGGTGCTGGACGCGGACGGCGACGAGGTGCTGCTGCGCTGCTCGGAGGAGCCCACCGAGATCCACGTCTGGCGCGTCCACGCCCCCGCCGGCTCCCGGCCCCGCCTGGAGCGCCTCACCACCACCCCCGGCGTCCACCGTGCCGCCGGCGCCGGCGGCACGGTGGTGCTGACCAGCGCCACCCTGGACCGCGACGGCACCCGCACCACCGTGCACCGCCGGCCGCGCGGCGGGGCCACCCCGGACCCGGCCGGGGCGGAGGCCGCCACCCCACTCCCCCGGCAGGTGGCGAGCATCGCCTCGCTGGCGGAGACGCCGGTGCTGCGGCCGCGGGTGCGATTGCTGCGGGCGGGGGCGCGTGACCTGCGCACCGCGCTGCTGCTGCCGTCGGAGCCGGCCGGCGGGCCGCTGCCGGTGCTGCTGGACCCCTACGGCGGCCCGCACGGCGCCCGCGTGCTCTCCAGCCGGACGGCCTTCCTGGTCCCCCAGTGGTTCGCCGACCAGGGCTTCGCCGTGCTGGTGGTGGACGGCCGCGGCATGCCGGCGCGGGGCCCGTCGTGGGAGCGCGCCGTGCACCTCGACCTGGCCGCGCCGGTGCTGGAGGACCAGGTCGACGCCCTGCACGCGGTGGCGGCCGAGCACCCCGAGCTGGACCTCGGCCGCGTGGCCATCCGCGGCTGGTCGTTCGGCGGCTACCTGGCGGCCCTGGCCGTGCTGCGCCGCCCGGACGTGTTCCACGCGGCCGTGGCCGGCGCGCCGGTCACCGACTGGCGGCTGTACGACACCCACTACACCGAGCGGTACCTCGGCGATCCGCGTGCCGACGCCGAGCCCTACCGCCGCAGCTCGCTACTGGCCGACGCGGCTGGGCTGAGCAGGCCGCTGCTGCTGATCCACGGCCTGGCCGACGACAACGTGGTCGCCGCGCACACGCTGCGGCTGTCGAGCCTGCTGCTGGCGGCCGGCAGGCCGCACAGCGTGCTGCCCCTGTCTGGCGTCACCCACATGACCACGCAGGAGGTCGTCGCCGAGAACCTGCTGCTGTTCCAGCTCGCCTTCCTGCGCGCCGCGCTCGGCCTGCCCGCCGAGGGCGGGAGCCACTCAGCTCGATGAGGCCGAGGGCCGCCGGACGGCCGCTAGGCGGCCGCCTCGGCGAGCATGCGGAGCTGCGAGGTCGCGTCGTCGACACCGCTGCTGACCGGGCCGGCGATCAGGGTGGTCACCCCCGCCTCGCGGAGGGCGTCGAGCCGCTCCCGGACCCGGCCGGCCGGGCCGCAGACCGTCACCGCGTCGATCAGCTCGGGCGGCAACGCCGCGGCGGCGCTGTCGACCCGGCCGTCGAGGTACAGCTCCTGGACAGTGTCGGCCGCCTCGTCGAAGCCGTAGCGGCGCATCAGCTCGTTGTAGAAGTTGCGCTCGCGGGACCCCATGCCGCCCACGTAGAGCGCCAGCATCGGCCGCATCGCGTCGCGCGCGGCGTCGAGGTCCTCGTCGACGCGCACCTGGAGGTTGACGGCCAGGTCGAAGGTGTCCAGCGTGCGCCCGCCGCGGGCGGCGCCCTCCTGCAGCGCGGCGCGGACCTCGCCGCCGTGCGCCGGGTCGAACAGGAAGCCGAGGCAACCGTCGGCGATCTCGCCCGCCAGCGCCAGGTTCCTCGGCCCCATCGCCGCCAGGTAGATCGGCAGCGGCCGCTGCACCGGCGTGACCGTTAGCTTGAGGGCCTTGCCCTGGCTGGCGGGCAGCGGCAGCTCCAGGGTCTCGCCCCGATAGGCGACCCGCTCGCGCGCCAGCGCCTTGCGCACCACCGCCACGTAGTCGCGCGTGCGCTGCAGGGGCCGCGCGTAGCGCTGCCCGTGCCAGCCCTCGGCCACCTGCGGGCCCGAGACCCCCAGGCCGAGCCGGAAGCGCCCGCCGGAGAGCCGGTCGAGCGTGGCGGCGGTCATCGCCGCCATCGCCGGGCTGCGGGCCGGGATCTGGAAGACCGCGGAGCCGAGCCCGATCGTACTGGTCTGGGCGGCCAGCCAGGCCAGCACGGTGGCCGCGTCCGAGCCGTAGGCCTCGGCCACCCAGACCGAATCGTAGCCGAGCCGCTCGGCCTCCAACGCCATCGTGAGCTGCCCGTCCGCGTCGATGCCCATACCCCAGTAGCCGACGCTCAGCGCCAGTCGCATCGCACCCGCCCTCCCAGGTTCCTGTCCCCCACTTGGGGCTGAAAGCCTATCCTGTCGGGCGTGGGGACCCGTCCGAACGCCGAGGAGACAGCACAATGCTCGAGCGGTTCACGTGGTTCAAGCAGTCCGCCTACCGGTGGGAGGGCGACGACCGGGTCGTCTACATCGACCCGTGGGAGGCCGAGGGGCCTGCGGCCGACCTCATCCTGATCACCCACGCCCACGCCGACCACTACCAGCCGGAGGAGATCGAGCGGCTGCGCAAGGACGGCACCAAGCTGGTGGCGCCGCACGACATCGCCCGCGAGCTTCGCGGCGACGTGACGCCGGTCGCGCCCGGCGATGCGGTCGAGGTGGCCGGGGTGAGGATCCAGGCGGTGCCCGCCTACAACATCGCCGAGGAGCGGTTGGACAAGCATCCCAAGGCTAACAACTGGGTGGGTTACATCCTGACCCTCGGCGGCCACACGTACTACCACGCCGGCGACACCGACCACGTGCCCGAGCTGGACTCGGTGAGAGCCAACGTCACCTTCCTGCCGATCGGCGGGACCTTCACCATGGAGGCCGACGAGGCGGGAGGCCTGGCGCGCGCGATCGGCCCGGAGCTGGCCGTGCCCATGCACTACGGCTTCGTGGTCGGCGGCCAGCAGGACGCCGAGCGCTTCACCGAGGCGGCCAAGCCGGTCGCCGTCCGCACGCTCCAGCCGCTGCGCCCGTTCGAGCGATAGCGCTGGGGCGGCCGCTGCCGTAGGGCGGACGCAGCACGCGCAAACGGAAAATCGCCGCCCCCCCAAGCGGCGATTTTCCGTTGCGGACCGGCCGTCTGCCCGGAGCTGGGGCGCGGACGTCGGCCGATCGGCTCCCTCGGCCCTGCTGCCCTCCCCCTATCGCGATCAATCGCTCGATCGACTCCTAGTGTACGAGAAATCCTGACAGAAGTGAAGAGATCATTTTATGGACCGAAACAGACGATCTCCCGGAACCACCTTCCGAGCGGGCATGGGCGGGAGGAGCCCGGGCGGCGGGCGCGAGGCCGGGGCGCGAGGGAAGCCGGGCGGCGGGCGCGGGGCAGGCGGCCCGCCCGCGGGTCAGGCGAGGGGGCCGTAGAGCTGGCGGGCGCGGGCGGCGGTCTCGGGGGGAAGGGGGACGAGCAGGCCGGTGGCGGAGACGGCGACGGTGCCGTCGGGAAGGTGCAGGCGGGCCCAGGCTCGCACCCGGCGGCTGCGGGTCTCGGTGATCCCGGCCACCAGTTCCAGGGTCGCGTCGTAGGGCACGGGGGCACGGAAGCGCACCTCCATGGTGGCGGTGGCGCTCCAGATGCCGGCGAGCAGGATTGCCGCGTAGCCCATGACCTCGTCCAGCGCCGTGCTCGACAGGCCGCCGTGCAGCATCCCCGGGTAGCTCTGGTACTCGGGCCTGGGGTGCAGGCTCGCCCGCACCTCGTCACCCTCGCGGCGGATGCCCTCCAGGTGCATGCCGATGGGGTTGTCGTCACCACAGGCGAAGCACTGCCGCGCCCCAGGCGGCAGGACCCGGTCCTTGCTCTCCGGTCGGTCGTCGAGGCTCCTCGCCATCCGTCCTCCAGGTCGCGCTCGGTCGCAGATCGCGGGCGGACGCCCACGACACGGTAGGCTCTGCCCCGGCATGCGTCCCAGCAAGCCGGCGGCCGACCGATCGCGAGGTGGGAAGCGACGATGTACGGGCCAGAGGTGACCTTCCTCGGTGTCCCCAGGGCCGACCTGGGGGAGCCGGAGTCGTTTGCGGGCGCCGATGTCGTGGTGGTCGGCGCGCCCTTCGACGGCGGCACCAGCTACCGGCCCGGCGCGCGCTTCGGGCCGTCCGCCATCCGCACCACCGACTACCTCCCGCCCGACGCCTCGCGCCCGCACCTGGCCCTCCACGTCGACCCGCTGCGGGACCTCCGGGTCGTCGACGTCGGCGACGTGACGATGCCACCGGGCGAGATCCAGACCTCCATCGAACGGCTCGAGCACGCCGTCCACGCGATCGCGCGGGCGGGCGCCATCCCGGTCGTGCTCGGCGGCGACCACACCATCGCCCTGCCCGACGTCACCGGCGTGGCGCGCCACCTCGGCTTCGGCCGGGTCTCGGTGGTGCACTTCGACGCCCACGCCGACACCGGCGACACCCAGTTCGGCTCCCTGCTCGGCCACGGCACGCCGATGCGGCGGCTGATCGAGTCCGGCGCCGCCCGCGGCGACCGCTTCCTCCAGATCGGCCTGCGCGGCTACTGGCCGGAGCCGCCGGTGCTCGACTGGATGGCCGAGCAGGGCATGCGCAGCTTCGAGATGGCCGAGGTGGTGCGCCGCGGCCTCGACGACTGCCTGGACGAGACCTTCGCGATCGCCACCGACGACTGCGACGGCGCGTTCCTCTCCATCGACGTCGACGTGGTCGACCCGGGCATGGCGCCGGGAACCGGCACCCCCGAACCGGGCGGGCTGACCGGCCGCCAGCTCCTGGACGCGGTCCGCCGCTGCGCCCTGGAGCTGCCGGTGGTCGGGCTCGACGTGGTCGAGCTGTCGCCGCCGTACGACGGTCCCGGCGAGGTCACGGCCTTCCTCGCCAACCGGGTCGTGCTGGAGGCGCTGTCGGGGATCGCCAGGCGCCGCCGCGACGCGAATCCGCCGGACCCCGGCCCGGACGCCCGCTGAGGCCGCCCGCCGACGCGCTCAGCGGCGGCGGCGCAGCGCCCGCAGGGCCTGCTCGGCCTCCTGGACCGGGCCGAGCTCGTCGAGGACCTCGCCGATGGCCTCGGTGCGATGCTCGAACTCCATCCCGCTGGTGACCGCCTCGAGCTGGACGGCGCGGCGGTCGGCGGCGTCCAGGGCGGCTCCGGTGGCCCGCTGCGCGCCGGCGAGCTGGGGCAGGGCCCAGCCGGGCAGCTCCTGGCGGGCGGCGGCGGTCCCGGCCAGGAACCCCTGCACGCTGGCCTCCAGGGGCACCCCCGGTCGACGGGCCGAAGGCACCGCGGCCAGCAGCGCCCTGCTGCCCTCGTCCAGCGCCTTGGCGAAGCGCAGGAAGCTCTGCCAGGCCGCCTCGACCTCCGGGTCGGGAGCCCGCCGGCGTGGCCACATCGCGCCCTCCACCTCCTCAACGCGCATTTCCAACGGCATGACATGATGCCGGCCGAGCGGCGCCGCGACCAACGGCGGCCGCGCCGGACGGCTGACGGGGCCCGGGGGCCCGGTCCCCGGGCCCCGGACGTCCATGGCCGACGGCGCACCCCGTCTTGACAAGGATTCCTTTCGGTGGGACGGTAGCCGCATGATCGACGTTGCCGTGATCGACGACCCGACCGCCGCGGAGGTCTCGCTGGACCCCGTCCGGGCCCGGCTGCTGGCCGCGCTGGCGGAACCGGGGTCGGCCAGCACCCTGGCGGGCCAGGTTGGCCTGTCCCGGCAGAAGATCAACTACCACCTCCACGCGCTGGAGCGGCACGGCCTCGTGGAGCTGGTCGAGGAGCGGCGCAAGGGCAACTGCATCGAGCGGGTGATGCGGGCGACGGCCGCCTCCTACGTGATCTCCCCCACCGCGCTGGCCGCTGTGGCGCCCGATCCCGGCCGCTCGCCCGATCAGCTCTCGGCCCGCTGGCTGCTGGCGCTGGCGGCCAGGCTGGTGCGCGAGGTCGGCGACCTGATCACCGGCGCGACCGCCGCCAGGCGCCGGCTGGCGACCTTCGGCATCGACACCGAGGTCCGTTTCGCGTCCGCCGCCGACCGTGCGGCCTTCGCCGAGGAGCTGGCCGGCGCCGTCACCACCCTGGTCGGCCGGTACCACGACGAGACCGCCGAGGGCGGCCGCTGGCACCGCCTGGTCGTCGCCCTGCACCCGACCATCACCCGCGACCTGGAGCAGCCCGCCGACGACGACGTCACGGAGGAAGACTGAGGATGCCCCGCGAGTTCGAGATCCGCCGAGAGGTCGAGCTGCCGGCGACGCCCGAGCAGGTCTGGGAGGCGATCGCCACCGGTCCCGGCAACGCGGCCTGGCTGTTCCCCATCGAGATCGCCGACCACGAGGGCGGGACCAGCGCGGACGGCTCCATGGTGACGGTCTGGGACCCACCGCGGCACTTCGCTGCACGCGCCGAGGGCGAGCAGGGCTGGTTCAACGCGGTCGAGGCGATCGTCGAGGGGCGCGAGGGCGGCAGCACCGTCCTCCGCTGGGTGCACAGCGGCATCTTCGTCGACGACTGGGACAACCAGTACGACAGCGCCGACCACCACACCGACTTCTACCTGCACACGCTGGGCCAGTACCTGCGGTACTTCAGCGGCCGCACCGCCACCTACATCGGCGCCCAGGGGCCGCCCGCCTCCACCGGGCGTGACGCGTTCAGGGTGCTGCGGCGAGCGCTCGGGCTCACCGACGACGCCGCCGAGGGCGACCGGGTGCGCCTGGCGCCGCCAGCGCTCGACCCCATGGACGCGGTGGTGGACTACCTCGCTCCCCAGTTCATCGGGCTGCGCACCGCCGACGGGCTGTACCGGTTCTTCGGCCGCAACGCCTGGGGGATGCCGGTCGGCCTGGGCCACCACCTGTTCGCCGAAGGCGTCGACCAGGACAAGACCACACAGGCCTGGCGCGCCTGGCTCGAGGCGGCGCTGGCGGAGGCCTGAGGCTGCCGTCTAGCCGCGAGGCGGGATCGCCTGCACCGCCCAGGCGTTGCCGTCCGGGTCGTTGAAGAACACGAACTGGCCCCAGGGGAACTCCTGGACCTCGCTGACCTCCACACCCCGCCCGGCCAGCTCCGCGTGCGCGGCCTGGATGTCGGGGACGACGACCTGCATGCCCTTGACCGAGCCCGGGGCCGCGTCCGGCCCCAGGCCGGTGCCGATGGAGATGGAGCAGGCCGAACCGGGTGGCGTGAGCTGCACGAAGCGCATCTGGTCGCTGACCGTGTGGTCGTGGTCCAGGTGAAAGCCGACCTTGTTGACGTAGAAATCCTTGGCGCGGTCCACGTCCGAGACGGGGATGTTCACCAGTTCGAGCTTCCAATCCATGCGCACACGTCCTTTGGGCGGGTCCGGAGCGGCCGGCGCGAGCCTGCCGGCATCGTTGGCCTGCACACTACCGGTCCCACCGGACAATCAGTGGCCGCGGTCCACAACGTTCTTGAGGGCCTCGCGGCGGCTGAGCGGGCACAGCGCGGTCTCGCGCTAGCCGGCCTGGGTGGAGGCGACACTTCGGGGGTGCAGGGGCCGGGCGCGGTGGCGCCCGCCGGTGACGGCCCAGGCGGCGACGCGCAGCAGCGCCTCCAGCACGATCCGCTGGCTCATCTTGGAGACCCCGCTGACCCGCTCGGTGAAGGTGATCGGCACCTCGATCACCCGGAAGCCCTCCTGCCAGGTGCGATGGGCCATCTCCACCTGGAAGCAGTAGCCGTTGGAGGCCACCGCCGAGACCGGCAGGGCCTCCAGCACCTCGCGGCGGTAGGCGCGGTAGCCGGCGGTGGCGTCGTGGATCGGCAGGCCGAGCGCCAGGCGCACGTAGGCGTTGCCGCCGCGCGAGATGAGCTTGCGCAGCGGGCTCCAGTTCACCGTCTGCCCGCCGGGGACGTAGCGCGAGCCGATCACCAGGTCGGCCTGGCCCAGGCCGTCGAGCAGCGCCGGCAGCCGCTCCGGCGGGTGGGACAGGTCCGCGTCCATCTCCACCAGCGCGTCGTAGCCCCGCTCGATCCCCCAGGTGAACCCGGCCCGGTACGCCACGCCCAGCCCCTGCTTGCCGTCGCGGCGCAGCAGGTGCGCGCGCGGCTCGGCCTCGACGAGCTTGGCGACCAGGTCGCCGGTGCCGTCGGGGCTGGCGTCGTCGACCACCAGGACCTCCGCGCGCCGGTCGGCGGCCAGGACCTTGGCGATCACCTGCTCGATCGAGTCGATCTCGTTGTAGGTGGGGATGACGACGAGTGCTCTCACTGGCTTCCTCGGATTACGGCGTGTTCTGGACTGGACTGGGTGGGCGGGGGCGCCGCGGGGGCCGGGCGCCGGCGCATCCACGGCAAGAGGGTGACCAGCGCGGTGGCAACGGAAATCGCGATCATGGCCGCCTCGATGAGGCGGCCCGCCCGAGCGTACAGGGTGAGCCCGTCCCGCGGCGCGACCGGGATCCGCATGGTCGCCTGCTGGTACAGGCCCGTCCGCTGGCTGGCCACGCCGTCGGGGCTGATCACCGCGCTGACGCCGGAGACCGCCGCCTGCACCACCGTGCGGCCCTCCTCCACCGCGCGGAGCTGGCTGGCCGCCAGGTGCTGGAGCGAGGCGGGCCCTTCGCCGAACGAGGCGTTGTTGGTTGAGACCAGCAGCAGCTGCGCGCCCTCGCGCACCAGCGTCCGCGAGTCCTCCGGATAGGTCGACTCCCAGCAGATGATGGTGCCGAGCCGCGTGCCGTCGACCGTCATCGGCTCCAGCCGCTGGCCGGGGATCTTGTCGAAGGGGACGCCCTCACGGGTCACCGGCAGGATGCGGCCCATGAGCGACGCCATCGGCACGTACTCGCCGAACGGCACCAGCCGGCGCTTGCGGTAGCGGTCGGCCAGCTGGCCGCCGGGGGTGAACAGCAGCGCCTCGGTGGCGTAGTGGCCGTCGCCGGCGTTGGTGGTGGCGCCGACCAGCAGCGGAGCGCCCACGCTGGCGGCCACCTGGCGGATGCGCTGCATCCGGTCGGGGTTGACCAGCGGGTCGTCGTCCACCGAGCCCTCGCCCCAGACGACCAGGTCGGGGCGCGGCCCACCGGCCCCGACCAGCGCCTGGGTCCGGCGGACGAAGTTGTCGAACACCGCCTGGGTGGTGGCGCCCCGGTCCAGCCCGTGCCCCCCGGCCAGCCCCGCCTGCACGACCACCACGTCCAGCGGACGCCCGCTCGGCGGCGGCGCGGCCGGGGCCAGCAGTCCCACCAGCGGCAGCGCCACCGCCAGCGCCGGCCACCCGATCGCTGGGACACGCCCCGATCGACGGGCCAGGCCACCCAGCCAGATGGCGATGGCGAGGTTGACGGCGACGATCACGGCAGACAGGCCATAGGCGCCGATCACGCGGGCCAGCGGGAGCAGAGGGCCTCCGGCATGCTGGCTCACGCCGAGGATGCCCCAGGGGAAGCCGCCGAGCGGGGCGTGGGCCCGCAGCAGCTCCAGCGTGGCCCAGCAGGCGGGCAGCAGCAGGACCCGCCAGCCGCCGAGCCGCCGTGTGGCCGGCACCAGCGCGGCGAACGCGGCCACGAAGCTCGCCTCGGCGGCGCACAGCGCCACCCAGGCGAGCCACCCGACCCCGCCCGTCCACGAAAGGAAGTCCGTCGGGATCCACAGGATCAGCAGCCCGAAGAATACGAAACCGGCGAGATATCCAAGTGCGGCGGCCCGCCGCGGGCTGACGTTCTCGATTGCCAGCAGCAGCGGCACCAGCGCCACGAACGCGACCGGCCCGAGATCCGGGCCGGGGAAGGCGAGCGACAGAGCGCCTCCGGCGAGGACGGCGGCGGCGAGGACGGCGGCGGCCAGCCGGGAGGCCGGGCCCGCCCGCCATCCCACCTGAGCGCCCGCCGGAGCCATGGTCAGGCGCAGTCGCGACAGAGCTGGCGCCGCTGGTCGGCGAGCTGGCTGCGGTGCTTCACGAGGAAGCAGCTCTTACAGATGAATTCGTTTTGTTGAACCGGCAGGACCCGGGTGGTCAAGGGCTCTCGCGCTTCGTCCCTGCTCATCGCGAGCATGACCTCGTCGTCGTCGTCCTCGTCCACAGGCGCCGGCCGGTCCTGCTTTTTGGCGATCAGCTCGTCGAGGGATGCCTCGACCTGAGCCTCGTCCTCCTCTTCTTCTGCCACCCTCATAGTTCCTTTCACGTGTCGATGCATGGATCACTCCACCGACGCCGGCGTATCTACCACGAACCTCCAGAGTGCGCCGGTGTCGCGCTCACGACCGTAACGCTCCCGAGCTCGGTGTTGTTCCCCGCCGCGAAATCCGCTCTCCGGTGCCGGCGGCGCCCTAGCCGCTCAATCCCACCGTCGAGGTCCGGTGTGGACCCTTGCGCACCTCGATCGCGGCCGGGAGCAGGTCTTTCACCTCGTCGTTGTGGGTCACCAGCAGAACCTGCCGGAAACGGCCCTGCAAGGTGGTGAGGGCGGAAAGCATACGCCCGCGGCGCTCGCGGTCAAGCGATCCGAGCACCTCGTCCAGGACAAGGAGTCCCAGCTCACCGGCACCCTCGGCGATCACCAGGCTCACCGCCACCCGCAGCGACAGGCTGGCCAGGTCGTTCTCGGAGCCGGAGTAGCGCGCCAGCTCGTACTCGGTGCCCTGGTCGGCGATGCGGATGGAGTAGTCCTCGGGGTCGACCACCAGGTCCTGGTATTCGTGGTCAGTGAGCTCGGCGAACAGCTCGGCGGCCTCCACCGAGAGGCGCCGGCCGAGCCGCGCCACCAGGTGGAGCCGGAAGGCGGCCATCAGGTCGACGAGGCGGGCCAGGTAGGCGGCCCGCTCCTCCAGCTCGGCGACCTCCTCGTGCCTGGCTCGCGCCGCGGCCAGCACCTGGTCCAGGTCGTCGTGGCGGCGCCGGGCGGCGGACAGCGCCTCGGCGGCCCGCTGGTGCTCGCCGTGGGTGCGGCGGGCGGCCTCGCCGGCCTGGCGCACCCGCTCGCGGGCGGCGGCCAGCGCCTGGTCGGCCTCGCCGAGCCCGCCGGCCTCGGCCTCCACGATCGCGGCGCGCGCGTCCGCCTGGACCGCGCGGTCCAGCGCCTCCCTGGCGAGCCCCCGCTCGACCTCGCCGCGCTCGACCCGGCCGCGCAGCTCGCTGAGGGCCAGCGCGGCCGGCTGCAGCGCTTCGGCAGCCTGCCTGGCGCGCTGGTGGGCGCCGGCGTCGAAGCCGGGGTCGCCAAGGCGCTCCAGCTCCGCCTGGCGGGCGACCACCTCGTCGCCGGCGACCTTGATGGCCTGCTCGGCGCTCTCGACCCTGGCGGCGGCCCTGGCGGCGCGCTGCTCGGCGGTGCGCGCCCGCTCCAGCTCCGCGGCCCGCTCGTCGCGCCTGGCGGCCAGCTTCCTGCCGGCCTCGACCGCGGCCCCGCGCGCGGCGGCGGCCAGCTCGTGCGCCTGGGCGGCCGCCGCCAGCTCCCGGTCGTGCCTGGCGGTGACCTCGGCCAGCGCCTCGCCGAGCGCCTGGCCGCAGGTCGGGCAGGGCGCCTGGGGGTCGAGGCTGGCGCAGCGCTCGGCGGCGGCGGTGGCGGCCTCCAGGCGCGCGGCGGCCGCCCCCAGCAGCTCGCTCGCCGTGGCGTGGCGCTCGCGCATGGCGGCCAGCTCGCCCTCGATCTCCTCCAGGGCGGCCTCCGCCTGGGCCATGGCCTCCATCAGGCCGGCGGCCGCCGCCGACTCGCGTTCGGCCTCGGCCATGGCCCGCCGGGCGACCTGCTCGCGGCCGGCCGCGTCCTGGAGGGCGCGCAGCAGGCCCTGGCGCTCCAGGTGCGCCTCCAGGGCCGCGGCCAGCGCGGGCAGCGGCGCGGCCGCCGCTTCCAGCTCAGCGTGCCGTGCGCGGGCGGCCTCGAGCTCGGGGGCCAGCGCGTCGGCCTCCAGCGCGCGCCGCTCGTGGCGCTCCGCCTCGCCGCGCGCGCTGGCCGCCTCGGCACGGGTCAGGGCCTCCAGCTGGCGCAGCTCGTCGAGCTTGCGGGCGGCGAGCTCGGCCTGCGCGGCCTGGCTCTCCGCGGCGGCCAGGGCTGTCCCCGCCGCATCGGCCGCCGCCGCGGCGGCGTCGGCGGCTTCGGCTGCCACGCCGGCGGCCCGGCCGGCCTCGGCGGCGGCCGACTCGGCGGCCGGCAGGTCGGGCAGCTGCGCGCGGGCGCCCCCGGCGGCGGTCCTGGCGTCGCGCGCCTCCTCGCGCACCCGCACCAGCGCCCGCTCGATCGGGCTCACGCCCAGCAGGTCGAGGACCAGCCGGCGGCGCTGGGCCGGCTCCATGGTCGCGAAGGTGGTCAGCTCCTTCTGCTGCGCGCACACCGAGGCCAGGAAGGCGCGCTGGTCCATGCCGAGGACCCGCCCGAGGTAGGCGTTGGCGTCCCGCACCGACTGCGCCGCGAGCTGGCGGTTGACGTAGACCTCGACCGAGGGCGTGAGGTTGCGGCCCTTGAGCACGCGCCGCACCTCGTAGCTGTTGCCTTCGTGCTCGAACACCAGCTCCACGCGCACGTCCTCGTTGATGCCCGCCGAGCGCAGCTCCGACTTCTCCGTCCGAGCATCCCCATACAACGCATAACGGACAGCTTCGATGATCGTGCTCTTCCCGGCGCCGTTCGCGCCGTAGATGCCGACCAGGCCGTCGGGGAATTCGACGTCGGCGGCGAGGTAGACGCGGTAGTTGCGCAGCCGCAGGGAGCGCAGGTGCATGGCTAGCCCGCCTCCTCTTCCGCGCGCTGGAGGTGCGCTCTGCCCAGGGCCGCCAGCCGGTCGCGGTCGTAGCCCTCGATCGGCACGCTGGCCAGGTAGCGGTCCCACTCGTCGGCGAGGCTGGCCACCGGCTGGCCGGCGAGCTGGGCGGCGCCCTCCTCGTCGACCGCCTCCACCTGCACGTTCACGACCAGCGCCCCGGGGAACGCCTCGGCCACCTCGCGGCGGTCGAGCAGGCGGCGCAGCTCCGGCCGGGCCTGGTCGACCCACAGCCGCACCACCGCCCCGTCGGTCTCGCCCGGGGCGACCAGGCCGGCCACGGCGTCGTAGACCTCGCCGAGGTCCAGCTCGAAGGCGTCCACGCGGTAGGTGCGCAGCGGCCGCGCGCCCGGCACCGGGTGGTGGCGGACCCTGCCGGAGGTGGTCTCCAGCGACAGCACGCCCTTGACCTCCGGCTCGTCGGACCGCGGGAGGTCGGCGAAGCTGAAGGTGTCGGTGGAGCCCGGGTACCAGGCGTTCGGCGCGACCTTGGCGAAGTTGTGGAAGTGGCCGAGCAGGATGCGGTCGAAGCCGGCGTCCAGGGTCGCCAGGTCGACCTCCAGCTCGTTGACGTCGCCATAGGTGTAGCGGCGCGACAGCACCGTGACCGCGGCGTGGGTGACCAGCAGGTTCAGGTGGTCGGGCGAGCGGGCGGCGGCGGCGGCCGCGACCTGCTCCTTGAGCTCGCCCTCGCCGGCGCAGTGCGGCACCGCGTGCACGCGCAGGCCCGGCAGCAGGTCGACCGCCTCCCAGGCGCCCCGGTACACGAAGGCCAGCTCCGGGAACGTGTCGGCCAGCACCGCGTAGGGCGTGCCCGACTCGCGCAGCCGGGTGGTGTCGTGGTTGCCCGAGATCGCGCAGGTCGGCACGCCGGAGGCGGCCAGCCGCCGCAGGCCCTTGGCGCCCTCGCGGAAGGCCCGGTAGCTCGGCCGCGGGATGTCGAACAGGTCGCCGAGCACCAGCACGGCGTCGGGGTCCAGCGCCAGCGCCGCGTCCACCGCCCGGTGCCAGCTGGCGGCGAAGTCGGCCTCGCGCTGGTTCAGCCCCTGCTGGTTGACCGCCTGGTAGTGCGCGCGCCCCAGATGGGCGTCGGAGATGGCCACGATCCGGGACATCAGTCGTAGAAGCCGTCGAGGGCGCCGGGCGGGCGCGGCGTCGGGCGCTCCGGGGACCGCACGCCCTTCAGCCAGTCCTCATAGAGGTGCACCTTGGCCGGCAGCGCGAACGGCGCCTCGGGGTTGGTCACCAGCGCCTCGCCGGGCATCAGCGTCTGGATCTCGGCGCCCAGGTCGGACAGGTCCTGCTTGGAGGACTGCCTGAGGATGTGCCGGTCGCGCTCGTCGGCCAGGCCGAGCACGAAATAGGTGTTGAACTGGCTGAGCAGCTCCGCGTCGATCAGCTTGGGCTGCTGGGTGACCGCGCACATGCCGACGTTGAACTTGCGGCCCTCGCGCGCCAGCCGCGGGAAGACGTTGAACTCGGCGTCGTCCAGGCGGGTGAGCACGCGCTGCGCCTCCTCCAACGCGACCAGGGTGCGCGGGAGCCGCGCGAAGCGGTCGCGGTCGGCGCGGTAGGCGCCGGCGCGCTCCTCCAGCAGGCTGCGGGTCAGCAGCGAGGCGACCAGCATCTCCTCGACCGCCTCCAGCCCGGAGGTGTCGACCAGCACGACCTTGCCGGCGGCCAGGTCGTCCAGGACCTTGCCGGTCAGCGACTGGCTGGGGTCCTCGGTCATCAGCGGCAGCCGCACGATCCGCTTGGCCCGGCGCGACAGCACCTGGATGGTCGCCAGCGCGTGGCGGCCCAGCTCGGCGTCCTTCAGGTCCTCGGGCTCCTCCTCCGCCAGGCGCTTGATCCAGATGCCCTTGTCGCCGAGCAGGGCGGCGGCGCTCTCCAGCGCCTCCGACTGCGGGCCGGTGAACTTCCAGGCGGTGCGCAGGTCGTCCACTGACAGCTCGGCCAGCGACAGCCGCAGCAGGCTCGCCTGGCCGGCCCGGGGGCTCGGCGAATAGACCCGCAGCCGCTGCTCGGCCCAGGGGTGGTGGGCCAGGCCCCTGCACGGCGGGCCGCCGCCCTCCAGGTACTCGCCGTGCGGGTCGAACAGCAGCATCGCGTAGCGGCCGCCGGCGGCCAGGAGCTGGCCGGCGAGCACCTTCATCAGGTTGGACTTGCCCATGCCGGTGGTGGCGAAGACGCCGACGTGGCTGGGCAGCGTCTCGCCGCGGATGCCGACCGGCAGATCGATGGTGTCCTCACCGGAGCGCAGCCGGCCGATCTCGACGTCGCCCATGCGCACCCGCAGGAACTCCAGGTCCTCCTCGGTCGGCGCGCTGACCTCGCCGAACTGCGCCGGCAGGCTCTTGGGCTTGTGGAAGCGGCCGGCGGCGTCGACGTAGCCGAGCGAGGCGACCTTGGCGACCTTGTAGAGACGACGCTCCACGTCGCGCATGCCGGTCGGCTGGCCGACGTTGTCCATCTCCATCAGGCCGCCGGCGACCCGCTCGGCCCAGCCGTCGTCGGACGACTCCGACCCGTAGGCCACGTCGGTGACCCGGAACAGGTAGCGGCGGCCACGCTCGGCGTCGGCGCCGACCAGCAGCTCGCCGAGGAACAGGTCCTCGCCGTAGAACGCGCGGAAGCGCACGTCGGTGACCGAGCGGCCGAAGATGCGTCCTTTGTACTCGGGCATTGCCGGTGTTCCCTTGGTTGTGCTCAGGCGTTCAGGGTCAGGTGGAAGTCGCGCATCACCAGGTCGACGTCGTCCTCGGGCAGGCCCTCGCGCAGGAACGCCGCGCGCAGGTCGCGGCGCAGGTCGGCGAGCAGGTGGCCGGGCAGGCTCACGACCTGGTGGACGCGGGCCAGCGGGTAGGGGTAGCCGAGGAAGGCCGGGTCGTCGGAGAGGCCGGCCAGCACGGCGAACAGCTCGTCGGGGTCGCGGTGGCCGCGCACCGCGTCGACCCGGAAGGCGTAGGCGCCCCGCGAGGCCAGCCGCGCCACGTACACCTCGGAGCGCCACGGCGGCGCCGCCTCGCCGGTCTCAGGGTCGGCCAGCGCCGGCGCCTCCTCGCCGGTCTCGGGGTCGGCCAGCGCCGGCGCCTCCTCGCGGTTCGCCGGGACACCCCCTCGGGGTTCCCCGGACCCCTCCGGGTCGCGGGTGACCCGGAGGTACCAGCGGGCGTCCGGGCCGACCTCGACCTCGGCCCGGCGCCGGACCCGCAGCACCAGCGGCGCGTAGCGGCCCCAGCGTAGCTTGGACGCTTTGGTCACGCCGACCAGGTCGACGCCCCGCTCCAGCGCCAGCTCGTGGATCGGGACCACCAGCGCGGCCGGGAGGAACGCGCCCGGGTGCAGGCTGCCGTCGACCAGCACCACGTCGCCGGGGGCGGCGAGCTCGATCGCCTCGCGGGCGCGCCGCCACTCGGCCATCTCCCGCAGCACGTCGACCACCCCGCCGAGGTCGGCCAGCTCGCGCTCGCGCACCACCCCGGCGGCCGCCAGCGCCTGGCCGTAGCGTCCCCTGGCGTCGGTCTGGGTGAGCGCCTCGACGGACAGTGGCTCCGCGTCCTCGCGGACGGTCACGCGGTCGCGGTGCCAGATGGTGCCGGCGCGGTAGGCGATCACCCAGAAGGACCGCCCGTTGATCAGGCAGGCGGAGCCGCCGTCGATGGCCGCGGCGGTGACGCCCGGCGCCGGGTCGACCTCGAACTGGACGAGGCCGCGGTCGTCCGCCAGCTCCAGCGGGGCGCTCTCCTCGGGGCCGATCGGCTCGTCGACGGGGTTGTCCACCCGCGTCCCCTGGTCCGCCAGCAGCCGGGTGAGGTACTGGGCGCAGCCCGTGACCCGCTCGGCGTAATCCTCGACGAGCAGCCTGCTTCCCCCCTCGATGGCTTGTCGGGGTTTCCTGGACGCTCCGGCGGGAGCGCCGGTGCAGCCCGGCGGGAGTCTAGCAGGGCCGCCCGACACCCTCGTGTGGTTTGATTTGGGTCTATGCCGAAGATCAGCGCGCCCACCGTCGCGGAGCACCGCGCGCGGCAGCGGGCCGCGCTCCTGGACGCCGCCAGGCTGCTGCTGGAGGAGCAGGGCTACCCGGCGCTGACCTTCGGCGCGCTCGCCGACCGCACCGGGCTGGCGCGCCCCACCGTCTACGAGTACTTCAGCTCCAAGGACGACCTGGTGGTGGCGCTGTGCGAGCGCGAGATCGGCCGCCAGGCCGAGCTGGTCCGGAGCCGGCTCGAGGGCGCCAGCGGTCCCCGCCAGCAGGTGGCGGCCTTCGTCCGCGCCCAGCTCGACCTGGCCGTGGAGGAGCCGCGACTGGTGGCGCCGCCGGGCGCGGAGGTCCCCGTCGGCGCCGAGGCGCGGACGCGCATCCGCGAGCTGCACCAGCGCCTGGCCTCGACCCTCACCGAGGCGCTCGCCGACCTGGCCGAGCCGGACCGCGCCCTGCTCGCGGGCCTGGTGCAGGGCGTGGTCAACGCCGCCATCCTGCGCATCCGCGACGGCGACGCCCCCGAGCGGGTGGTCGGCGCCGCCGTCGGCCTGGTCCTTGAGGGCCTGGACGGCGCCATCGGCTGAACACCTGCACCATGGGGGCGCGACACCGGCCGCGGGGGCCGGTGCGGCACCGGGGGGTTCGGGTGTTCGCTGAGAATCGCAGGGTCAAGCTGCTCACCCTCGGAGCCTGCTGCTTCGGGCTGTTCATGGTGATGCTCGACAACACCATCGTGAACGTCGCGCTGCCGAGCATCCAGCGCGAGCTGGGCGCCAGCGTGATGAGCCTGCAGCTCGTGGTCGACGCCTACATCCTGGTGTTCGCCAGCCTGCTGCTCACCGCCGGCGCGCTCGGCGACCGCTTCGGACGCAAGCGGGTCTTCCAGGTCGGGCTGGTGGTGTTCACCATCGCTTCGGCCCTGTGCGGCCTGGCCACCAGCGAGGAGATGCTGATCGCCTCCCGTGCGCTGCAGGCGATCGGCGGCTCCGCCCTGCTGCCCAGCACCCTGGCCATCGTCACCGCGACCTTCCCCGACCGGCGCGAGCAGGCGCAGGCGATCGGCCTGTGGTCGGGCGTGTCGGCCATGGCGCTGGTCGCCGGGCCGCTGCTCGGTGGCCTGCTGACCAGCAGCCTCGGCTGGCGGAGCGTCTTCTACGTCAACCTGCCGGTCGGCGCGATCGCCCTGCTGGTGGCCGGCCGGGTCATCGCGGAGTCCCGCGACCCCGCGGGGCGCCGGCTGGACCTGGTCGGCCAGGTCCTGGCGGTCCTGACGCTGGGCTCGCTGACCTTCGCGCTGATCGAGGGCAACACGCACGGCTGGACCTCGCCGCCGATCCTGGCGCTGCTGACGATCGCGATCGTCGGCCTGCCCGCCTTCCTGCTGGTCGAGCGGCGCAGCTCCAGTCCCATGCTGGCGCTGGGGTTCTTCCGCGACCCGTGCTTCTCGAGCGCCAACGCGATCGCCCTGCTGGTCGGGTTCGCGCTGCTGGGCTTCGTGTTCTTCAACACCCTGTACTTCCAGACGGTCAAGGGCTACACGCCGTTGCAGGCCGGCGTCCGCTACGCGCCGAGCACGCTGATGATCGTGCTGGTGGCGCCGATCGCCGGGCGGCTGGCCTCGCGCTACGGGTACTGGGTGCCGGTCACCACCGGGACCACCCTGGCCGCGGCGGCGCTGCTGCTGTTCACCCGGAGCGAGGCCGGCACCCCCTACCCAGAGCTGCTCGGGCCGCTGCTGCTGCTCGGGATCGGCCTGGGCCTGACCACCTCGCCGATCATCGCCGCGGCGGTCGCCGGGATGCCGCCGGGGCAGGCCGGGGTGGCGTCAGCAACCGTCAACACCAACCGCCAGGTGGGCGGGGCGCTGGGGGTGGCCGTGCTGGGCGCGATCGTGACCGCGCGCTTCACCGCCGACCTGCCGACCATGCTGGCGCCGCTGCACCTGCCGGCGGCGGTCCGCGAGCGCATCGAGGCGTCGGCCAGCCAGGGCGTCGCCGGCGCCTCCGGGGCCGGCAGCGGCGGCGCTGGCGGCGGCGCGGTCCGCCGGGCGGTCAGCGACGCTTTCATGGCCGGGATCCACAGCGCCTACCTGGTCTCCGGCACCGGCCTGCTGGTCGCCGCGCTGCTCGCCGTGTTCCTGCTGCGCCCTCGCGTCGACCGCCGCCGCGAAGGCGTGGCCGGCGAGGCGGCGCTGGAGCCCAGCGAGGTGGGCCGGCCGCTCGCCTGATACGCTCGCGCCCGCCCGCGGGACGGTCGGCAAGGCGAGCGGCCGGCCCGGCGAGCAGCCCGTCCGGCGAAGCGACGATCCGAGGAGGTGGCGACCCCATGCCGGAGGCGCGCCGCGACCTGTCCGTGCTCGAGCGCTCCTGACCCGGCCGATGGCGGCCTTCAGCCTCACCCAGCCGCAGCACCAGCGGCAGGCCGAGGTCCGCGCGCTGGCACGGGAGGTGCTGGCGCCCCTCGCCGCCGCCGGCCGGCCCGGCCGCGTCAACCGCGAGCTGGTCCGCGCGCTCGGCGAGCACGGGCTGATCGCCGCGCTGGTCCCGCCCCGCCAGGGCGGCGAGGTAGGCTCGGCGCTGGACCTGTGCCTACTGCGCGAGGCGCTGGCGCGGGAGTGCACCGACGCCGAGACCGCGCTGGCCCTCCAGGGGCTCGGCGGCCACCCGATCGCGGTCGCGGCCAGCGAGCGGGTGGCGCGGCGCTGGCTCCCCGCGATCGTCGCCGGCGAGGCGGTGGCGGCCTTCGCGCTCTCGGAGGCGGCCGCCGGCTCCGACGCCGCCGGGCTGGAGCTGGCCGCCTCGCCGGATGGCGACGGCTGGCGCCTTCACGGCGAGAAGGCCTGGATCTCCAACGCGCCCGACGCCGACGTCTACACCGTGTTCGCGCGCACCACCCCGGGAGCGCGCTCGCGGGGGATCACCGCCTTCGCCGTGCCCGGCGACGCCGAGGGCCTGCGCGGCGAGCCCTTGGAGCTGCTCGCCCCCCACGCGGTCGGGCGGCTGGACTTCGACGGCGTGCGGGTCACGCGCGCCCAGGTGCTCGGCGAGGTCGACCAGGGCTTCGGCCTGGCCATGCGCACGCTGGACCGCTACCGGCCGAGCGTGGGCGCGTTCGCGGTCGGCATGGCCCAGGCCGCGCTGGACGCCGCGGTCGCCCACGCGGCCGCGCGGCGGACCTTCGGCCGGCCCCTGGCCGACTTCCAAGCCGTCTCGCACACGCTGGCGGAGATGGCCACCCGCACCGAGGCGGCCAGGCTGCTGGTCTACGCGGCCGCCAGCCGCCACGACCAGCGCGCAGAGGGCTCCGGCGCGCTGGCGGCCATGGCCAAGCTGCACGCCACCGAGACCGCCCAGTGGGTGGTGGACGCGGCCGTGCAGATCCACGGCGCCAGGGCGCTTCAGCGCGGCCACCTGCTGGAGCATCTGTACCGTGAGGTCCGGGCCCCGCGCATCTACGAGGGGACCTCCGAGATCCAGCGCACCGTGATCGCCCGCGCGCTGCTGCGCGAAGGAGGCAGCCAGTGAGCCCGTTCCGAGGTTCGGCCCCGCTCACCGCCTCCTGGGAGCACTTCCGCTACCGGGAGGAGGGCGGGGTGGCCACGGTCACCTTCGACCGGCCGGAGCGGCTCAACGCGCTCACCTTCGAGGTCTACGCCGACCTCCGCGAGCTGCTCGCCGAGCTGACCCGCCGCGAAGGCGTGCGGGTGCTGGTGATCACCGGCGAGGGCCGCGGCTTCTGCTCCGGCGGCGACGTGCACGACATCATCGGCGCGCTCCAGGGGATGGGGCCGCGCGACCTGCTGGACTTCACCCGCATGACCGGCGCGGTCGTGCAGCGCCTGCGCGAGCTGCCGCTGCCGGTGATCGCGGCGGTGAACGGGGTCGCCGCCGGCGCCGGCGCGGTGATCGCCCTGGCGGCCGACTTCCGGATCCTGGCCCGCTCGGCCTCGCTGGCCTTCCTGTTCACCGGGGTCGGGCTGGCCGGCGCCGACATGGGCGCCGCCTACCTGCTGCCACGGCTGGTGGGGCTGGCCCGCGCCACCGAGCTGCTGCTGCTCGGCGACCGGCTCGACGCCGAGCGGGCCGCCTCGCTCGGGCTGGCTACCCGGGTGGTCGACGACCAGCGCCTGGCGGAGGCCGCCGCCGAGCTGGCCGGCCGGCTCGCCAGCGGCCCCACGCTCGCCTACGCGGCCACCAAGGCGCTGCTCAGCCGCGAGCTGGACATGGGCCTTTCGGGCGCGATCGAGCTGGAGGCGATGACCCAGGCGCTACTGCTGGGATCCGAGGACCACGCCGAGTTCTACCAGGCGTTCACGCAGGGCCGCTCCCCCACCTGGAGGGGCCGGTGAGCGACTCGGGCCCGGCCGGCCCCCACCAGATCGTCGACGCCGAGGGGCTCGCCCCGCCGGTCGGGTTCGCCCACGCGGTGGTCGCCGCCGCCGGCCGAACGGTGTTCCTCGGCGGCCAGATCGGCGCCGACCAGCACGGCGAGGTCGCCTCGCCGGACGTGCCCGAGCAGCTCGACCTGGCGCTGGCCAACCTGGTCACCGCGCTGGCCGCGGCCGGCGGGCGACCCGAGCACCTGGTGTGGATGCAGATCTTCGTCACCGACGCGGCCACCTACCGCGCCAGGCTCGAAGACCTCGGGCGGGTCTGGCGCGGCCACCTCGGCCGCCACTACGTGGCCACCGCGCTGCTCGAGGTCAAGGGCCTCTTCGACCCGGCGGCGAAGGTGGAGGTCATGGGCATCGCGGTCATCCCCGCTACTGTTGGGTACTCAGCGCCCGATGCCGGGGAGGCACCATGACCGAGACACCCAGCCCGCTGGACTTCCTCGAGATCGACCGCCTGCTCAGCGAGGAGGAGCGGCTGATCCGGGACACCGTCCGCAGCTTCGTCACCGACAAGGTGCTGCCCGAGATCGCCGGCTGGTTCGAGCGTGGCGAGCTCCCGCGCGAGCTGGCCAAGGAGCTCGGCGCGCTGGGCCTGCTCGGCATGCACCTGCAGGGCTACGGCTGCGCCGGCACCAACGCGGTCAGCTACGGCCTGGCCACCCTGGAGCTGGAGGCGGGCGACAGCGGGGTCCGCAGCATGGTCTCGGTGCAGGGGTCGCTGGCGATGTTCCCGATCCACCGCTACGGCTCCGACGAGCAGAAACAGGAATGGCTGCCGCGCATGGCCGCCGGCGAGGCGATCGGCTGCTTCGGCCTCACCGAGCCCGACTTCGGGTCCAATCCCGCGGGCATGCGCACCAGCGCCCGGCGCGACGGCTCGGACTGGGTCCTGGACGGCACCAAGATGTGGATCACCAACGGCGGCATCGCCGACATCGCGGTGGTGTGGGCACGCACCGACGAGGGCGTGCGCGGCTTCCTGGTGCCGCGCGGCACCCGCGGCTTCGCCACCCGCGACATCGAGCGCAAGCTGAGCCTGCGCGCCTCGGTCACCTCCGAGCTGATCCTCGACGGTTGCCGCCTGCCCGCCGCCGCGGTGCTTCCGGGCGTCAAGGGCATGAAGGGCCCGCTGTCGTGCCTGAACGAGGCGCGCTACGGCATCGTCTGGGGCTCCATGGGCGCCGCCCGCGCCTGCTTCCAGAGCGCCCTGGAGTACGCCAAGACGCGTGTGCAGTTCGACCGCCCGATCGGCGCCTTCCAGCTCACCCAGGCCAAGCTGGCCGACATGCTGACCGAGCTGTCCAAGGGCACGCTGCTGGCGCTGCACCTGGGCCGCATGAAGGACCAGGGCACGCTGCGCCCCGAGCAGGTCAGCCTCGGCAAGATGAGCAACGTGCGCGAAGCCATCGAGATCGCGCGGACCGCGCGGACCATCCTGGGCGCCAACGGGGTGACGCTCGAGTACCCGGTGATCCGGCACATGAACAACCTCGAGTCGGTGCTCACCTACGAGGGCACCAATGAGGTGCACACGCTGATCCTCGGCCAGGCGCTGACTGGGATCAGCGCCTTCGCCCCGCCCTCGTGAGCCCGATCGAGCTGCTGATCGCCCGGACCACCGCCGCGGTCGGCGCCTGCCTCCAGGAGCGGTCGGGTTCGGGCTCGGGCTGCTGGCCGTGCCGATCCTGGTGCTGGTCGACCCCATGCGGGTGCCCGTCGGGCGGCGGGCACGCAGGCGTCCGGGCTCAGGCCGTGGCGGTCAGGCCGCCGTCCACCACCAGCGAGCTGCCGTGGACGTAGGCGGCCTCGTCCGAGAGCAGGAAGCGCACCACCCTGGCGACGTCCTCCGGCCGCGCGATCCGGCCGATCGGGATGCGCTCCTCCAGCATCCGCCGGGCCTCCGGCATCGCCAGCAACGGCGCCAGCATGGGCGTGTCGACCGCCCCGGGGCAGACCGCGTTCACCCGGATGCCCTCGCCGCCGAGCGCGTGCGCCAGCGAGCGCACGAGCCCCAGCAGGCCGGCCTTGGAGGCGCAGTAGGCGGGCAGCGCGCCGTGGCCCACCAGCGCCTCCACCGAGGAGATCGCCACCACCGCCGAGCCGGGCGCCGCCCGGCGCAGCGCCGGCAGCAGCGCGCGCACCAGCAGCGCGCCGGCCCGCAGGTTGACGTCGACCACGCTCCCCCAGCTCTGCTCGTCCAGGTCGTCCACGGCCCCGGGCAGTCCCACGCCGGCCGCGTGCACCAGCCCGCCAACGCTCGGCAGCGCCGCCTCGGTCCCGCTCACGGCCCGCTCGATCGCCGCCCAGTCGGTCACGTCCACCTCGACCGCGTGGCTGGCCACACCGTGCAGCTCCGCGCAGCGAGCGGCCGTCTGGCCCGCCTCCTCCCCGTTGACGTCCCAGGCCGCCACCGGCCTGCCGGCCGCCGCCAGCGCCAGGCAGATCGCCCGCCCGATGCCGCTGGCCGCGCCGGTCACCACCACGCCCGTGCCCGGCGAGCCGAGCCGGTCGCCGTCTCGGTCCGCGGCGTCGCCCGGGGTCTCGAGGCCGCTCAGAACTGCATCGCCCCGGAGATGGTGTAGTCGCCGGGCGGGGTGCGGGGCGGGTCGCGCCGCGCCAGCGCCGCCTCGACCGCGCCCGCCAGGCGCTCTGCCTTGTCCCGGTCGTGCTCGTCGGCCTGCTCGGCGAACTCCGGCATGACCTCGAGGGCGAACAGCTCCAGCGACTCGCAGATGTGCTCGTGCCGGGTTCGGCCGGCCTGGCTCACGAACACCAGCTGGTCCACCCCGGCCGCCTGGTAGCCGCGGATCAGCTCGCGGATCTGGGCCGGCGTGCCGATCGCGCCGCGCAGGCTGCCCAACCCCTCCTGGAGGAGCTGCGCGCCCAGCTCCACCCCGGTCCGCGCCGCGATCTCGCGGTCGAAGCCGAAGCTGGCGCGGTTGGCCTGGAACTCGTCCCAGATGTTGGTGCTGCCTGGCCGGTGGGTGCCGAAGACGTAGTAGTGCGCCAGCGCGTAGCCGAAGAAGTGCGCGCCGTCCAGGCCCCGCTCGATGGCGGTCTCCTCGTCGGGGTGGCACAGCAGCGGCAGCACGCAGGCGACCTGCGGGTTGACCGCGAACCCGCCCGGCACGCACCCCTCGGAGGCGACCGTGGCGTAATAGTCGTCGACCCACTCCTTGGCCCTGGGCGGCTCGATGAACGAGAACGACAGCGCGCCGATGCCCTTGGTGGCCGCCAGGTGGATCGTCTCCCGGCGCGAGCAGGCCACCCACAGCGGAGGGTGGGGCCGCTGCAGCGGCTTGGGCACCACATTGCGCGGCGGCACGTCCACGAACTTGCCCTGGTGGCCCGCGAACGGCTCCTCCACCAGCATGCGCGTGACGACGTCCAGCGCCTCCTCCCACTGCGCGCGCTTGTCGTCGCGGCCGATCCCGAACCCGCCCAGCTCCGCCTCGGAGGAGGACTCGCCGGTGCCGAACTCCACCCGCCCATCGGAGATCAGGTCCAGCGTGGCGATCCGCTCAGCCACCCTGGCCGGGTGGTTGTACGCGGGCGGGAGCTGCACGATTCCGTGGCCGAGCCGGATCCGGCTGGTCCGCTGGCTGGCCGCCGCCAGGAACACCTCCGGCGCCGAAGAGTGGCTGTACTCCTCAAGGAAATGGTTCTCGACGCTCGGGTGCGTCCACTGCCAGCTCGGACCCTGCTATGACCGCAACCCCGGGACCGTGGGCCGGCGTGGATGGGGGCGTGATAGCTCGAGCGCCCCCGGCATGGTGGCGAAGGCCACTGCGGCGTCCCAGAGTCGCACCGCGTCGGTCCCGCTCGGCGGGGGCGAGATCAGCGGCCCGTGCAAGCCCACCGGCGGGTCCAGATGCACCACCAGCGCTGGTGTGCCGACGCCCTGCCCGACGACGGCGAACGCCTCGGCCATCGACCGTCGAATCGGCTCGTCCCAGGCGGCATCATCGGCGGTGGCCGCGTAGGTTGGCGCCAGGCCGGCGGCCGCCAAGGCGCCCTGCAGATCCTGGAACGGCGGCCCGCCGGCGTTGTAGGCCGCCAGGGCCTGAGAGATGAGCGCCTCGTAGAAGCCGCGGACCCGGTCTGGGTGGTCGGCGTGGAGTGCCTGCATCACCCGCACCGCCCGGTGGGACGCCCCCCACAAGGCGGCCTTCCAGTCCTCCAAGCCCTCTGGGCCATCGCGCAGCAGCAGGCTGTAGCTGCGCCACCGCACCTGCAGGCCCCGCTGGGGTGCGACCTCAACCAGCCAGCGCGATGTCAGCCAGCTCCACATGCACGCCGGGTCAACGAACAGGTCCACGCGCACGACCATGCCTCCTTCACCGGAACCAGCAGTGCCACAGTTGGCGCTGGGGCTTGACCCGCGCCGACCGGGATGGGCGGTCATGGGCACCACCAACTCCAGACTGTGCGGTGATCGCGTCGCGCGCCCGGCTCCCACGGGTCACGGCGGGCGACCCGCAGCCGCCGCCAGCGGCCCGACGGGGTCTGCTCGCAGATGCCGAACCAGGCGCCTGCCCGGCCCAGCAACCGGACGATCAGCCCCTGGCCTGCCGGGTGCGCCGAAACGTCCGTCGGATCCCCATCGCCTGGCGGCTCGGCCTCGACCGGCATCGGCGGCGTCCACCATATCCACCCGCTGACGGGGTCCATGAAGAAGATCATCCGCATGTCGTGCCTCCTCGTGGTTGCGGCTACTGAGGAGGCGTTCGTTGCCGGCGAACGGAGGTGTTCGATCAGCCGGCGGGCTGGTAGACGCAGCGGATGCCGGTGCGCACCGAGCCGAGCAGGTGGCGGCCGGCTTCCGGGTCGGCGACCAGGATCCGGTCCAGTGCCTGGCGGATCGTGCGGGTGACGTTGACCCGCGCCCGCTCGGCCTCTTCGGAGAACCCCCGCGAGCGGCCGGCCAGCCCGGCGGCGCGCTTGAGCTCGGCCACCAGCGCAGCCCGCTCGGCCTCCAGGTCGTCCGCGCCGGCGGCGTCACCGCGGGCGGCGGCCCGATCCAGCGCCCTGTCCAGCTCGGCGAGCCGCTGGCGGTAGGCCCGCTTGGCGGTCTGGTCCAGGACCGGATCGGGGACCGACGGGGCAGGGATCCCGCCGGCCAGCTCGACCGCGGTGATCTCCTGGCCGGGATTGGCGAGCAGCAGCGCGAGCTGGGCCAGCCCCTTGCTGTGCCGCAGCCGCGTGGTCCGGTCGCCCATGGTGAGCAGCCAGGTCTCACCGTCCTGGCGCAGCCACGGCCGGTCAGGACTCGCCGCAGTGTCGGCTGCCCGCAACTCATCGATCTCGCGGGTCAGCACCGACATCCCCAGCTCCGCCGCGGCATTGGCCGCTTCGGCCAGGAGCTGCCGTGCCTCCTGCGCGTCACCGGCCCGGCTCCGGCGGCGCAGCGCGATGGCGAGCTCGGCCTGGGCGCGGGCCAGGAACGGTGCCGCACCGATCCGGCGGTTACTGACCACTGCCTGGCGCAGCCAGCGCACCGCGTCGTCGAGCTGACCCAGGGTCAGCGCGCAGAGCCCAAGCAGTCGGGAGACCGCGCCGGCGCAGCCAACGGCGCCGGCCGCGACGACGAACCGGTCGGCGTGGCGAATCAGCTGGTCGCGAACCCACCGGGCGGCGTCGGCGTCACCCAGCCGGTAGGCCACCTCGGCCACCATGGCCAGGTAGATCGAACGGGCCGGCCCGAGAACCCAGCCGACGTCGATCTCCCCCAAGCCGGCCGGCAACAGGGCGCGAGCCTCCTCGTGCCGGCCGGCGGCCAACAAGCCATAGGCCTGGATCACCAACGGCACGTCCTGGACTGCCGCCAGCTCGGGCATCTCATCCGATGGGTTTCGGCCGCGCGCCGTGGCGACCATGGCAAGCTGGGAGCCGAACACGTTGACGGCATCGGGCAGCCCGGCCTTGAGCGCCAGGTCATAGGCCGCGCGGGCCAGTTGCTCCGCGTCGTCGAAGCGGCCGCGCAACGTGGCAAACGTGGCGCGGCGGGAGCGGGCGAAGAACAGGAATTCCGGCTGGCCCAGCCGCTCAGCCAGCCGCTCATAGCGGTCCAGCTCGGCTTCGGCCTCGGCGACCCGGCCGAACTCCAGCAGCGCGATCAGCCGCCACATGCGCCCGTCCAACTCCCGCCGCACGTCCCCGGTCCGCACCGCAAGCTCGATGATCTCGGTGGAGGTCGCCAGCCGCTCCGCGGCCGTCTCCGGCGCCCACTGCACGTACAGCCGCGCGCTCAGCACCTCCGCCAGCAGCCCGGCGTCCCCCAGCCGCCGCGCGGCCTCGACCGCCTGAACGCTGCGGGCCTGACGATCCTCGGCATCCTCGGCGACCACCGCATGGCGGGCCAGCAGCCGCGCCCGCAACGCCGGCGCGGCGTCCCCAAGCCCCTCCAGGGCTTCGGTCAGCATCGACTCCAGCTTGCGGTCCGGGACCATGAACTGCGTCAGGCGCGGCATCCGGATGGCGGCGTCCGCGGCCACGACCGGGTCACCGGCACCGGCGGCCAGCGCATGAGCGTCCACCAGCATCTGCCGAGCCCCAACCAGATCGCCGGCGTACCGTCGTGCCTCGCCGAGCACACACAGCAGCCGCGCGCGCCACTGCCGCACCAGCCCGCCGGACCCGTACGAGCCGATGGCGGTCAGGCCGGCCGTGCACTGTGCGACCGCGGCCTCATGGGCGAAGACCCGCAAGGCCGCATCCCCGGCAGCCAGCGTCCGATCCACCATGACCTGCGGGTCGCCGGCCGGCAACGCCGCGCGATAGTGGTGGGCGACCTCCGCCAGCCGACCGGGCCGGCCGGGCAGCGCCTCCAGCGCGACCGCGATCTCCAGGTGCAGCGCCCGCCGCACCTCGGTGCCGACGTCTGCCCGGGCGGCCTCCCGCAGCAGCGCGTGCACGAACCCACAGGACGGATGCTCGGAAAGCCGGCGCCACAGGATCCCCGCGGCGACCGCCTCGCCGAGCGCGTCGGCAAAGCGGCCCGGCGGCAACCCTGCCACGGTGGCAAGGACCCCTTGGCCGACCTCGTTGCCGGCCACCGCCGCCACTGTCACCACCTGGCGGGCGTCGCCAGCAAGCCCGTTCAGCCGCTCGCTCACCACCTCACGGACCGCCGCGCTCACCGGCAGCTCGTCTGGCAGCCCGGCGCGCTCGCGCGTGGCCGACCAGCGCACAAGCTGGTCGACGAAGAACGGGTTGCCCCCGCTTGCCCGGTGCAGCCACCCCACCTCCTCGGCAGCCGGCTGGGTCCCGGTCAGCGCCGTGGCCTGCGCCGCGACCGCCGCCTGGTCCAGCGGACCGACCGGGACCAGGGCGCCCTGACGGTTGAGCTGCCCGAGCAGCCCCATGGTGGTCGCCTCGCTTGCCGGCCCGACCGGCCGTTGAGTCGTCAGCACCAGCAGCCGGCTGTCGGGCAGGCTGCGGCATACCAGGGTGGCCAGCGCCAGCGATGCCGCGTCGGCATCGTGGACGTCGTCCAAGACGACCAGCAGCGGCCGGTCGGCGGCGGACGTGCCCAGGACGTGGACGACCGCGCGCTGCAGCGCCAGCCGGGCGCGGTCCGGGTCCAGGCCGGGTGCCGGCGGCACCTCACCCGCCTTGGCAAGCTCCGGCACCAGATCGACCAGCCAGGCCGCAGTCGCCGGGTGGACCCGGCCCGACAGGTTGGTTGTGCGAGCCAGGGAGCCGAGAACCTGCTGCCAGAGCCAGTACGGCGGCGCCGCAGCGGCGTCCCAGGCGCGCCCCCACGCCACCACCCATCCCTTCCCGGAGGCCAGCGCCGCCGCATGCTCGGCCAGTGTCGTCTTGCCAATGCCTGGCTCCCCGACCAGGTGCACCACCCGCGCCGTACCCCGCCGCGCCGCCGTCATCGCCGTCGCGATCGCCGTCAGCTCCCGTGCTCGACCCACCAGCACACCGGCCGGCTCGGGCGGCGCCACACCAGGAACGCTGCCCGACGGCTCCGCGACCACGCGGTCGCCGTGGACCGTCAGCTGCCAGCCAGGCGGCATGTCAACCTCGCCCGCTGGCCCGTACAAGCGACGCGGGAACCACCGCTCTGGGCGCCTCAGCGGACCCGATGTCGCCAATCACGGTGCGCTGGTTGGGATGCTGCATCGTGGCCATAGGCAACTCGAGCAAACGTGATATCCGCGGCCCGGTCGTAGCCAGACGCGCCGCTCGTTGGCTGCGCGACTAGGCCTTCCCGACCGCCGTGGGGCCAAGCCTACCAGCGGGGAAGACACCATGAAACCCAGGCGGGCGCTAGCAATTGCATGGCTTCTGTTGGCTCTCAAACAGTCGTCGCCGGCAGCGGCGATGGCTGGACCGACATGCTGTGAGTGGGAGGGAACTTCCACTTCTGCAAGTGGTGCTCCACGAGCCAGAGGTAATCGATCCCGAGATGGTCAGCCAGCTCGACTTGCTCCAGCGCGTCGTTCAGGAGCCGGTGCTCGTCGTCTGGCGCCCAGGGTCGCGGGAGCTGGTGCTCGTAGAAGATCCCGAATCGCATGGTGGCTCGTAGTCTGCCTGTTACCGACGGTGACATCAAGGCGTCCGGGGGGGTGAGCGACGCGGTCGCGTGACGAACCTGCGCGGCCCATTCTCCACGGCTGAACCTGCCCCGCTGCTCGGCGACCTTCAAAGGATGATCCATACCTCTTGACACAGTGGCCTAGTCCAATCATTGTGGACTAGGCCACATGGGTTCCCCGAGTCGCGGACTCGACCGGTGCTCCCCCTCCGGGAGCTGGATCCTGCGATGCCCCGGGCGTGGCGGGTCTGGTGCGGGCCTGGGGTGATTCCCCCACCTGTCGTAGGAGGATCCCATGGCACGTTCGCAACCTCTCCGTCGACGGCGCCTGCTGGTCACCGCATGCGTCGGGGTGCTGCTGCTCGGGTTGCTCCCGTTGCTGACGTCGAGCGCGTCCGCGGCCGTGGCGGTCCCGGTGCGCGTCAACTCAAACGGTGGGTCGTTCACTGACGGCGCCGGCAGAGTGTGGTCGGCTGACCGTGCTTACAGTGCTGGGAGCTAGGGGTATGACACCGCTGTTCGGCAGCGGGTCGACCAGCAGCGCCATCGCCGCCACCGCCGACGACACGCTGTACCAGAGCTACGACCTCAACGCCTGGGCGGGCTACCGGTTCGACGTCGCCAACGGCACCTACCAGGTCACGCTGAAGATGATGGAGGACTGGGCCACCGCCGGCGGCCAGCGGCGCTTCGACGTGCGCATCGAGAGCTCCGTGGTGCTGACCGCGTTCGACATCTTCGCCTCCTGCGGCAAGCTCACCGCCTGTGACCGCACCTTCACCGCCACGGTCACTGACGGGCAGTTGAACGTCGCGTTCAATATCAACGGCGGCGCCAACTACGCGACCGTCTCCGCCATCGAGATCACCAGCGGCGCCGCGGACACCTCCCTGCCCACCGCTCCGGCGAACCTCACCGTCACCGGCAAGACCTCCAGCACCGTCTCCCTGTCCTGGACCGCCTCCACCGACAACGTCGGCGTCACCGCCTACGACGTCTACAACGGCACCACCCCCGCCACCACCGTCACCGGCACCACCGCAACCATCACCGGCCTGGGCACCCAGCACCACTTACACCTTCACCGTCCGAGCCCGCGACGCGGCCGGCAACACCTCCCCCGCCAGCAACCAGGTCAGCGCCCACCACAAACGCCATCACCGGCGGCGGTGGCCACAGGCGGGTCGCGTACTTCACCCAGTGGGGTATCTACGGCCGCGATTTCATGCTGAACGACGTCGACGCGAGCGGGGCCGCGGCGAAGCTCACCCACATCAACTACGCCTTCGGCAATATCTCCTCGGACGGCAAGTGCTTCGAGGTCAACCAGACGGGTCAGGGCGATGCGTGGGCGGACTACCAGCGGCGGTTTACCGCGGCCGAGAGCGTCGACGGCCTTGCCGACGTGTTCGATCAGCCGCTTGCCGGCAATTTCAACCAGCTCAAGCAGAAGCACCCGCAGCTCAAGGTGCTGATGTCGCTGGGTGGCTGGACCTGGTCGAGGTTCTTCTCGAATGCCGCGCTCACCGATGCCTCGCGCCAGGCGTTCGTGGCTTCCTGCATCGACCTGTTCATCAAGGGCAACCTGCCCAAGCTGGGCGGTGAGCCGCAGGGCGGCCTGGGTTCGGCGGCAGGCGTCTTCGACGGGTTCGACCTCGACTGGGAGTGGCCAGGCTCCGAGGGTAATGCCGGCAACGTGATCCGACCCGAGGACAAGAGCAACTTCACGCTGCTGCTCGCCGAGTTCCGTCGCCAACTCGACGCCTACGGCGCGCAGACGGGGCAGCGGTACATCCTGACGGCGTTCCTGCCGGCTGACCCCAGGAAGGTCGACGCGGGCATCGAAGGCGGCGTCTTCCAGCACCTCGACTTTGCCACGGTGCAGGGCTACGACTTCCACGGCGCCTGGGAGACGATGACCAACCACCAGTCGGCGCTCCGTGTCCCGGCGGGCGACCCATCACCGCCGGAGCAGGAGTTCAGCGTGGACAAGGCGATCAGCAAGTACCTCTCGCTGTCGGCTCCGGCGGGCAAGCTCGTCGTCGGTGTCCCAGCCTACGGGCGCGGCTGGACCGGTGTGGGCAGCGCCAATAACGGCCTATACCAATCCTCGACCGGCCCGGCGACCGGAACCTGGGAGGCCGGCATCGAGGATTACAAGGTGGTCAAGAATAAGGCGGGCACTCGCTTCCGCGACACCACCAATGGGGCGCTCTGGCTCTACGACGGGACGAATTGGTGGTCCTATGACGACCCGACGCTGCTCGCCCAGAAGGCCGAGTACATTACATCCAGGGGACTGGGCGGCTCGATGATGTGGTCCCTGGACGGGGATGACGCGACGGCGTCGCTGACATCCGCCCTGGCCGCCGGGCTCCCATAGCGCAGGTCCGCCGCAGGTCCGGATAAATCCTGGGCATACCGAGGTGACCGTTGCCGCGCCGGTTCGGTTCCCTGCCGCCCCGGCGCGGGCGCTCTGCCGCACGGTGGCGCGTTGCCGCAGGCGGTGGTGCTAGACGGGACGGCGAGCGCCGAGCGCGGCACGGACCGGCTGGGGGCGTCGACGGCCCATTCGGCGATCGCGGGCGACAGACCGCGCACCGCCTACGACCGCAGCAGCGGCAAGCCCCAGGATGGCGACCAGCGGGTGGCGACGCCCGGCGCGTGTCCTTGGGTCCGCCACGGTAGCCAGGTAGGCGAGCAGGTGCGGTGTTTCAGTTGATTGGAGCGGACCGGCATCGCAGAGCGGGGTCGGCCCCGACGGGGTCGGGGATGATGAGCCGGCAGGCACGGGCTTGCACCGTGGTCATGAGGCTGTGAGAACCGCATGATCCCGGAAGTCCGCGCCCGCTCCACGCTATCCGGTCATTACCGCACCAAAGGGCATATCGAGAGAACGCCGGAGCCCTGCCCACCGCCCAGACTCTTAGAACGAGTGGGAGGGAACTTCCGCTACTGCAATTTCTGGATCATCTGAGCCACTGAGCCTTCGTCTCTGGGCGTGTGGCACCGGTCCCGCCGGGGTAGGCGATGTTGTCCCCCTCCGTCCGTGCCGGCAGTGGCTCCGCGCCCGGCGGTGGCCTCCCATCACAGTCCCTGGCAGCGGGTCGCCGTGGCTCAGGGAGACGAGGTAGCCGGCCGGTCCGACTCCCCGCGGAGCGCCACTACCGCTGCTGGCGTCCCCGGCGGGCACGGGCGGCGGACTCGAGCTTGAACGCGGCACGCCGGGCCGCCCTGGCGGCCCCCTTGTCGGGATGGAGGCGCCCAAGCACGCCAAGCACTTCGGCGGTGCGCGGGTTGTCCACCCGCCACAGCTCCCCGAAGAAGGCCGCCTGCTCCTCGACCGGGCCGAATTGCCGCAGCATCTCGACCAGCTCGTCGGGGCCGCCCGCGTCCAGCGCCGTCGCCGCCGTGTCGACCATGAGCGCCCCCACGTCCCGCGGGTCGAGCGACGACCGCTCCTCGAGCCCGTGCTCGACCAGCCAGACCGCTGCCAGGGGCCGCAAACGTGGGACGTCCCGCAACGAGCGCACCACATCGGCCGCGTCGCGACCGACCACGTCCAGCGCCTTGAACGCGAGCAGCCGGTCCCCTGGATCGTCGGCCCCGCGGGCGAACTCGGCGATCTCGGCCGCCGCGCGTGGTGAGCCGCGGGCCGCTACCCAGGCCCGGGTTTCCTCCGTGGCTGCGTCCGGATCGTAGTCGGCGCAGCGCCGGATGAGGGTGTCCACGCCCGCCCCGGCCAGCTCGCCGACGACCGGGGCGTCCGTTCCGCCCTCGCGCAGCCGCCGGTTGACGGCCCAGGTGCCGAGCGGGGTGAGCGCGACCCGCGTGCCCTCCCCGGCCGTCGTCTCCGGACCGCGGTCCGAGGCCGCAGCACCGCCGTACGGCCCACCCGGTACGCCAGGCAGCTCCGCCGGCGCACCGCGCTGGACGGCGCCCAGCTCCTCCAGACGGCGCACGGACCGCTCGACGTCCCTTACGACCCCGTTGCGCCACAGCTCCAATTGCCGCGGGTCCTCGCCTAGATCGAACACCCGCTCCACGTCCTCCCAGGCGGAGGCGGCCAGGTCGTCGAGCGGCACCGGCTCGTCGGCCTGGTACAGCGCCACCAGCAGATCCCGCGTGCCGCTGTCGAGGAACTCGACCCAGAACGGTCGCCACCCGCCAGCCCAGTCGACCCCGAGCGGCCCGAGGTCGGCCAGCGCCTCCAGCACCCGCTCCCACACGTCGAGCGGCTGGACGGCGAGGCTGCGGCCGCGCCTGGTCCGGACCAGCCGGCCCTTGCGCACCCTGGCCAGCCCGGCACGCTTGGCAAGGCTCATCACCAAACCGATCTCGGCGAGGTCGGCCGCGCTCCGGACCAGGGCGAGCCGCTCCTGGACACGTGCATCGGCCACGTCCGCTACGCCGAGGACGCCGAGCAGCTCCTTGCCGTCGGCCACCGCCAGGTTGCCGGCCTGGGTGAGCCTGCGCCCCTCTCCCAGCCATGCCACGAACCGTCCGAGCCGGGCCACCAGCGGCGCCGACGCGGCGGCCGCGCGGAGCTCCTCCTCAGGAGCGAGCCGGACTGGCGGGAGCGGCGCCGACGCCAGCGACTCAAGCACAGGGAGAAGCTGCTCCGGCTTGCCGAGCTCGCCCGCGTTGAAGTCGCCGATGAAGCGATCGACGGCGTCGGAGTCCGTGAGGTCGACACCA
>WNGG01000039.1_pt1 | contig 111323 bp, 113 predicted proteins | sample 5400661 | NCBI WGS metagenome assembly WNGG01 (sample SAMN13153372, study PRJNA577476) | soil metagenome | isolation source: 100 cm soil or saprolite under Garry oak tree replicate 1 | place: USA:California | collected 2016-06-15
GGCGCAGCACACGCAGCGCGGTCGTGACCCCATCCTTCTCCTTGAGCGGGTTCGTGCGCGACGTGCCCAGGATCGTGCCGCCGAGGGGAAGGATGCCGCGCACGTCTTCGGGACCCAGCTCGCCGATGATGCCGCCTTCGAGACATCCCGCCCATCCGTTCTGCACGCCGCTGACCGAGTGACCGAGCTGGAACGCGCGACGCGCGACGGCACGGATGGCCGCGTTGAGCCCGGGCGCGTCGCCGCCGCCGGTGAGGATCCCGATGCGCACGGGGATAGGTTATTAGGAATATCTCCCAACGGTCGTCCGCCTTGATGGGTCACGCATCAATGGTGGTGTTAGGCTCGCCGGTCCAGCGATGGCGCCACGTCTCCAGGAGCGCCGCCTGCTCTGCCGGGCGCATCCCAAAAGGCGCCAGGACACTACCGACCTCTGCCGGGAACAGACCGCGACGTCCACCGGCTCAGGCCCATAGGGCCCGGCGCGCGTGTGGTACGTCCCGAGGGCAGCCGTCAGCAGCACCGCCGAGGGCGGCTCGGGCAACCGCCCCAGTTCCGCGCTTTTGGCGCCAAAGACGCGGAATTCGAAGCCCAAATCGCACTTTTGGCGCCAAACGTTCGGAATCGGCCTTCTTTTTCAGGGTAACCCTGGCTGTCTAGATGTATCCGGGAACCTCCACTAGAAGTGCAGCAGGGGACCGGTAACTGTGAACTTGAGGCCGCTGCCGAGCGCAACAAAGGCGGCCAGAAGCGCAAGGGCGGCGCCGATAAAGGTCACGTTCCGGTTGAAGTTCAGCTGCTCTGTCATCTTCTGTTGGGCATCGGTCAAAGTCCACCAGTTGTGGATGAAGATCGAAGGCAGGATCACCCAGAGGACGATCATCAAGGCCCCAATGTCCGGCCATATCCCCAGCAGCACCGAAAGGGAGGCGACCGCAAGCCAGACCCCCACCGGCCAGCCACCGAGTTCAGCCAGCGGGACTCGCTTGGACTTCGCGTAGTCCACCATCATCTGGCCCATCCTCAAGTGGCCGAAGGCGGCGGCTGCGAAGTAAACCACGAAGAGGATGCGGCCCACGAGAAGGACGACCGCGGCTGCGTTGCTCATGCCAATCATCTCCTTGCGCCGAACGTCCGCTTGCTCAAGGCTTTCTACCGCGGAGCAGAGGAGAAGATTCCAGGCCGTCCTCGTTGCCCCTGGAGGTCGGACAGCATAGGAAACCGCTGCTAAGCCATGCCCAGCCGCTCCAGCAGCTGGGGCAAGGTCACCTCCGACAGCGAAGAGATGATGAGGTCGGCCAGGCTAAGGTCGAGGCCGGCGGTGATCGGGTTGGGCACCGCGACGCAGCGAAGGCCCGCGCTTTTGGCGGCGATGATGCCGTGGGGCGAATCCTCGATGGCGAGCGCGTCACCGGCCGCGGCGCCAAGGCAGTCGAGCACTGAAACGTACAGGTCGGGCTCCGGCTTCACGTGGACGACGTCTTCGCGTGTGCGCAGACAGTCGACCCGGTCGAGGATGCCGAGGCGCTCCAGGTGGCCCGCGACCCAGTCGCGCGAAGAGCTCGAGGCGACGCCGAGCTTGATACCCAACAACCGCGCGGACTCCATGTGGCTCACGACGCCTGGCAGAACGTGCTGTGCCAGCACCAGCTCGGTGCGCCTCGCGGCGCGCCTGTCGATGACCTCGGCCGGCAGCGGGCGGCCGAGGCGCTGCTCGAGGTGGATCTGCGGGTGAAAAGCGGCAGTCGACGAGCCCACGATTTCGATCCAGCGCTCGAACGGCAGCTCCACGCCGTGCTCCTCGTAAATCTCTTGCCAGGAGCGGTAGATCGGCTCCTCGGTGTCGAGGATCAGGCCGTCGAAATCGAAGATGAGCGCGCGAATCAAGTCGCACGGACTCTAGCGGGATTCAGTCGTTGTCCAAAAGCTTAGGATCGCGTGGCAGAGTCTCGATCTCTTGGGTACAGAACGCCGCCCGTCCCTGTCCAACCGTGAGTTTCTAGCCTCCCCCGGCTGGGTCGGCGCCACCCTTTCGGGCGGCGCGCTGGTCGCCGTGGCGGTGATGCTGGTCGTCGTCTTCGGCTTCCTCGACGCCACCCGCCTTCGCTCGATCCGAGACCTCTTCACACCTGACCCGGGTGGTGCGGCCGGAACGCTAGGACTCGCGGGTGGGGCCGAGGGCGTGGCCCTGAGCATCGTCATCCTGGTCGTCGTCTTCGGCATCCAGATGACGTCGTCGCGCTACTCGCCCCGGATCATCGGCCTCTTCACGACCAATCCGCTGAACGCATTGGTGCTGGGCTTCTCGCTGGCCTCGATCCTTTACACGTTCCTCATCCGCGCCGAGGTGAAGAGCAACTACGTCCCGATGTGGAGCGTGGCGGCCGCGGTGGTGTTGGCGATCATGAACTTCGCGATCCTGTTCCCCTACATCGGGTACATCTTCGCGGTCATGCGCGCGGAAACCCTTGTCAACAGCATCAGGCGCGACGCGCGGCGCCATCTCAGGCGCGCTGTGGCCAGAAAAGGGATCCGAGACTGCCGTAACGGATTGCTGACGTCGATCAACCAGATCAGCGACATCGCGTTCGGTTCGATAGGGCTGGGCGACATGCCGGTGTGCCTGCTCACGATCGAGGTGCTCGGCAATTTCGTCGCCGACGACTATATGAAGGTCAAGAGCGGGTTCGGACCGGAGTGGTTCCGAGTCGGGCACGCGGAGCTCCCAGGTGATTCCGACCAGATCCTGGCCGAGGTCAATCGCGCGCACACGTGGGTCGAATACACGATCCTGTCCGCATTCGTGCACCTGGTCGGGTTGACGCCCGTCCACAGGAAGGAGGCGGTGCACACGATCGCGGTCGCGACGCGTGACATCGGCCTGGCCGCCATCGCCGCCAAGGACCAAGAGGTCCTCGAGCTCTGCGTCCGGTTCTTCAACACCTACCTTCGGGCCGCGCTCAACCAATCGGCCCCGACGTTCGCGTCGGCGACGATGAATGAGTACCGGCGGCTGGCGATCGGCGCCATCGAGTGGCGGCCCGACCTTGCGATTGACGCCGCCTCCCACCTTCTGCGCTACGGCCGCCACTTCGACGAGTCGGGGATGCCTGCGATCTTCGGCGCCGCGGCGGAAGACGTCGCCGACATGGCGATCGAAGCCCGCCCGCGAGATCCAGAGGTCACGCGGCAGCTCGCGCTGCTGCTGGTGCGCAACCTCCTCGACTTGATCCCCAATGCCCGCCCGATCGGTCTCAACGGCCTCTTCAAGGCGGTGGCCAAGCTCGCCTTCTGGGCCATGGCCGCCGAGCAGCGCGAGATCGCCCGCAGCCTGGTGGAAGGCATCGCCGCGGCTCCGCCGGACTTCGTCGAAGCTGCACTCGATCGGATGGAGCTGATGCAGAACGGGTTGTTCTGGGAGGTCAACGAGCGCGTGGTGGCGTTCGACTGGGTCGAGGAGCCGCTGCGAGCCGAGATCCCGCGCCTGCGCGCAGCCCTTCGTCGCGCCAAGGCGTCCGGGCGGGGCCCCGCGATCGAGCTCGAGGAGGCGCCGATGAGGCCGCAGGACCTCGTCAAGCCAGACCTGGCGAAACCGCCCGCGCCACCGGCCACAGATGGGGCTGAAGCGGCGGCGCCGCAGGGGGCTAGCGAGACGGCACGTTGATCATGGCCGCGGACGCGGTCTCGAAGTAATCCAGCAGCGCCTTGCGGACGCCGGGCGCGAGGTCAAGCGAGTCGACCGCTGCCGTCATATGGCCCAGCCACGCGTCACGCTCGGCCTGGCCGATGGCGAAGGGCTGATGCCTCAGCCGCAGGCGCGGGTGGCCTCGAAGCTCGCTGTAGGCGTTCGGCCCGCCCCAGTACTGGATGAGAAAGAGTGTCAGCCGCTCGGTCGCGCTCGAGAGATCGGGCTCCGGGTACAGGGGTCGTACCAAGGGGTCCGTCTCCACCCGCGCATAGAAGCGCTGCACGAGGAGGCGAAACGTCTTTTCTCCTCCAGCCGCCTCATAGACGTTCGCGACCTCCATCAGTCTTTGAAGTCCCAGCGTGTGGGAGAGCCGGTGAAGTCGCCCTCCTGGATCCCGAACGCCCAGAGCGGGCGAATCCGAAAGCTCGAGTTGAGCGCCGGGTCGAGCATCTCGATGCCGTAGCTGGTCGAGTACTTGGTGTTCTCGAGTGCCAGCATCTTTGCCAGGTCGCCACGATCCGTGATGAGCTCCGCCCTGCCCTCCAGCACCACGGGGTTCGCCGCATCTTCGGTGGTCACGACACAGCGCGGATTCGCGGTCAGGTTCCGTGACTTGCGCGAGCCTTTGCTGCTGCTGAACCAGAACGTCCCGTCGTGCCACATGCCCCACACGGGCATGGCGTGCGGCCGCCCGTCGGGCCACACGCTCACGACCCAGTAGTTGCGCGTCACGACCAGGCGCTCCTCAGCCCACGACCACGGCAGCAGCCCTGTGCCCTCATCCGCGGGCACGATCCCGTAGCCGGGCATGTACGGCCTGGTGGCAGCCGGTTGTCGGATGGTCATCAGCCCGACCTTGGACTGACGCCGGCGCCTTCGAGGATCTCGGATGCCGGGCGCACCATGGCCTGGGCCGCTTTGAGCTTGGTCGCGCCCAGGTAGCGCTCGACGATCTTTCGGCCCACGGCGTAGCCGCCCATGTGAGGGACGCCGACCGGCTCCGACCCCATCCGCTTGGCGACCTCGTCACCAAGCACGTACGGGCTCCAGTCCCGAAACGAGCTGCCGGTGCCAAACGCTCCGACGACCTTGTCCCACGTCTCGTCGAAGAGCTTGCCGGTCACGCCTGCATACCAGCCGCCGGTCGAGTCCGGACCGCAGACCTCGACAGTGAACACCTCGGCAAGGCCTTCGTGGATCACCCACTCAGCCAGATCGAATGGATCTGCGATGTTCGGGGTGCGCACGTTGTGAGCGAGCTCGTGCACGCCGCAGGCCCCGACCCGAGTCTCGTTGTAGTCCGTCGGCCAGGCCACCAACCAGATCGTGCCCGGCCGGGCGCCCATGCCGTAATAGCCGAGCGTGCGCTCAATGAAGATCGGGTCGTCCGGGTTCCCGAGCGTGAGCGTGACCTCGATGCGGTCCGGGTGGTGGATGCCCGGCAGGACTGCGTTCTGGTATTCCCAGGCGCGCGGAAGCTCCCGCTTCAGCTGGCCCCACGCATCAGCCTTGACGAGGCGCTCCAGCGCCGCGGCATATCGTGGGTCGTCGACCTCGACGCGAAATCCATCTCCGCGCTCGTGGATGTCGCGGAGCGTGCGCATCCCGGAGTCGTCGAACGTAGACACGCTGCGCATGGCCGCCAGCGCGTCGAGCCGTGCAGAGACCGGGAGCGATAGAAGGCGCTTCATCGCGGCGGCGTCGTCGCGCACGTCGAACTCCATCTGGTCGTCCGTGTTCAGCGGCATCTCGTTAGGTAGAAATTTTGATGCGGCCGAACGCTCAGGGAGTCACGCGCACGATCTCAGGTTGGTCCAGCCCGCGCTCCATCGCCTCCTCAGTCGGGAGGAACCATGCCACCACGATCGTCGCGAGCACCAGGACGACGTGCGTCATCAACGATCTCTGGAGTCCGATGGCGTCGGCGATGGCGCCGTTGATCGGGACGCCGATGGCCCCGGTCACGAACCCAAGTCCCATGACGAGCCCAGAGGCCAGGCCTGCCCGGGCCGCCATCAGCTGCTGAGCCATCAGGAGCATGAGGGGCGCCGTTGATGCGGCCAGGAATCCGATCAGGACGGCGCTGACGAATGCCCACGGACCCGGGAACATCGTGAAGAGGAGGATCGCGGGGACGCTGAGGAAGAGCGTGGCCAGGATCACCGTTCGGCGGCCGTAGCGGTCGGCGAGCGCGCCGCAGCCGACAGTCCCGACAGCGCTCGACAGCACCAACGTCGTGGCCAGGGGCCCGTAAAACTCCGGGCCGTAGCCCAGCTCCCGATACCACGTGGGCGTGAACGACTGGAAGACCATGACGGTCCAGCTGCGAGACATCATCACGCCGATCACAGCGGACAGCGCCAGAAGAGGCACGGCGCCGGCCGCGGCATGCGCGATGCGGCCGCCGGCGGCCGGCCGCGGACTCCCGCGCATTCGCCACAGCAGGTAGGCGCCGGTCGCGATCCCCGGCACGACCAGCATGCCGGTGCCGCGGATGCCCATCAAGGCAAAAAGCCCGATGCCGATGAGCGGTCCGAGGGCGACGCCGACGGTGCCGGCGGTCACGTAGATCGACATGCCCGAGCTCCGCCGCCAGGCCGGCAGAAGAGCACGAACGTCGAGGGCGCCGAACGGGTGGAACGCGCCCGAGCCAAGACCGGACGCAGCCGCGAGCGCAACCAGCAGCGGGAAGCTGGGCACGAAGCCCACCAGCGCGAACGTGACCGCGGTCCAGGCCAGCGACACGCCGGTGAAGCGCGTCCCGAAGCGATCCGCGATGATCCCGAAGAAGGGCTGCGAGACGGCCGCCATGCCGCTGTACGCAAGGCTCACAAGGCCAATGGTGGCGAGGCTGAGATGGAACCTTCCGATCAGCAGCGGGTAGAGAACCGGGATCACGCCGACATAGCTGTCGACGGTCAGATGCCCGAGCATCAGCGTGACGAGCTTGCCGTTGCGGAGGAAATCCTTCAATGGCCCTTCCTGGTCCTATCATGGCCGCGCCGTGGGTGAGCTTCTTTACCTGAGCCGGGCGGACGTCGAGCGCATGCTCGATGTCGACGCCATGCTCGACGCGCTCGGCCAGGCGCTCATCGCGCTGTCGAGCGGGTCCACGTCTGTACCGCCGCGGGTGGCCGCGCGGGTGCCCGACCTTGGGCTGCTGGGCGCGATGGCGGGGTACGTGCCTGGCATCGCGCTCGAGGCGAAGCTGGTCTCGGTGTTTCCGGGCAACCACCATCACGGGCTGCAGTCGCACCAGGGCCTGATCACCCTGTTCGACGAGAAGGACGGCACGCCGCTGGCCGTGATGGACGGCTCGTACATCACCGCGATTCGCACGGGCGGCACCGCGGCGGTCGCGGCGAGGGCGCTCGCCAGAGGCGACGCGAAGGTGCTGGCGATCCTCGGCGCCGGCGTGCAGGGCTCATCGCACCTGGAGGCGTTTCCGCGCGTGCGTGACTTCGAGGACATCCGTGTCGCGTCGCGCGACCGCGCCAAGGCGTTGGCCCTGGCCGCCCGCCACCCTCGCGCCCGAGCTGCAGATTCCTTCGAGGAGGCTGTGCGCGGCGCCGACGTCATCGCTTGCTGCACCGACGCTCGCGAGCCGATCCTTCATGCCGGATGGCTGAAGCCAGGCGCGCACGTGAGCTCCGTGGGCGGCACCTTCGGCCCCGAGCTCGAGCCGGCGGTCCTGAGCATGGGCAAGGTTTTCGTCGAGTGGCGCGGGGCCGCGACCAACGCCCCCCCGGCCGGAGCCCATGAGCTGCAGGGTGTGGACCCGCATTCGCTCATCGAGGTGGGCGAGGTGCTGTCAGGAGCTCGCCCTGGCAGGACCTCGCCCGACGAGATCACCGTCTACAAGTCGACCGGGCACGCCGTCGAGGATGCGGCGACTGCCCGCCTGGTCTACGACCGCGCCCGCGCCGAAGGCGTCGGCGTGGCGCTGCCGCTGTAATCGTCCGCCTACTCCCGGCCGAGAGCGCTGCGCGCGGCCTGCGCGATGTCGGCGTTCGTGTTGGCGTGGCCGCCGATTCCCCAACCACCTTCGGGCGCCTCGGTGAGGAGGACCCACGTCCGCTCGGCCAACGATGCGTCACCAGCCGCGGCGGCGACGATGTCGGTCAAGTCCTTGACCACGCCAAGTTGCTTCTCGCGATTGAGCACCCCGACCGGGGTCAGGACCTGGACGCGGACGTAGTTCCCGTCACCTGACACGTTTGAAAGCGCATCGGGTGACAGGTCGTGGACGAAGGCGGCGGTGTTGTCCTTGAACAGCGCGATCTCGGGGACGCCCTCCCACCGCATGACTGCGGCCGCAAGGTCCCTGGCCAGCTTCTTTCGGTCGGCGAACGTTCCTTCGACGGCGTAGACGTCGATCATCGGCATCGGCGCTCTCCTTCGCAAACTATGATGGTCGTCATAGCGACCCTGAAACCCTAACCTATGCTGGTCGTCATAGTCAAGGGGAGCGAACAATGAGCAAGGACAGCCGGGCGAGGATGGTGCGCAGCGCCGCGACGTTGATCCGCACCCGCGGCGTCAGCGGGACGTCGCTCTCGGACGTGCTCGCCCACAGCGGGGCCCCCCGCGGATCGATCTACCACCACTTCCCACAGGGAAAGGAGCAGCTCGCCACGGACGCGATACGGTGGACCTCCGAGCGCGCCCTAGCGCAGCAGCGCACCTGCACCGCGACCACGGCGTCAGGCGTGGTCGACTGCTTCATGAGCATGTGGCGCCAGGTCGTGCTGGCCTCGGGCGGCGCGGCCGGATGCGTGGTCGCCGGCGTCGCGATCGACACCGCCGCCGGCGAGCCGGGTTTGATCGATGTCGTCCGCGAGACCTTCCGCACCTGGGTCGATCTGCTGTCCGAGCAGCTCGTGGCGGTCGGGGTTCCCGGTCATCGTGCAACACCCATCGCCCTGGCGACGGTCGCCGGCATGGAAGGCGCGCTCATCCTGTGCCGCGCCGAGGGCGACATCGGGCCGCTCGAAACGGTCGCCGCCGAGCTGATGCGCTTGCTGCCACCCGAGCCGGCGACATCTCCGCCGTCGCGCTAGACCTCGACCAGCTGGTACGGGATCGCGTTCACGATCGACGTCCGGCCCAGCCGCCGAACGGGCCGGCTCGTGCCGTACGGGTGGACGTGACCGTGGAAGTGCAGCGACGGTCGCAGGTCGTTGATCAGGCGGTTGAAGGCCGCAAACCCCCTGTGCGCGAGGTCAGCCTCGCCCGCGCCTCCCTCATCGGGCGGCGCGTGAGTGAGCAGCACGTCCAGCCGGCGCCCTCCCCGGGCGCCCCTGAGCCTCACGAGCATCTCGATGCGGAGCACTCGCCACCGCATCTGCGCCTCCGAGTACTGGTTGGGGCCCGGCCTGTACCGCATCGAACCGCCAATGCCCGCGACCCGGATACCACCGGCCTCGACGACATGGCCGTCGATGTTGATGCACCCCTGCGGGCCGGTGATGGGAGCTTCTGGCCTCAGCGGCGACCACATGTCACTGGGGCGGAGATCGGGATCATGGTTTCCCGGCACGTAGAGCACAGGTGCGTCGACGCGGCTCGCCAGGTTCTCGAGGTAGTCGAAAGGCAGGTCTCCGCAGGACAGGATCACATCGGGCCGCAGGCGCTGGAGCTTTTCGCCGTACATCCCTTCGTCGACCTCATCCGCAACCGCGAGGATGCGCGTCATGACGCCAGGTTTCCGGACACCCGGCGCTAAGCGAGCACCTCGTGACGGCGCGAAAGGTGCTCGATCTCGGCGGCCCGCATGCCGTCAAAGCCGTCGGCGAGCCCCAGCTTGAGGGTTTGGGCGAGCGTCGGCGCCGACTGGAGGCGCGGGATATAGACGAAGTCCGCGCCCGCCTCGTAGAAATGGAGCGCCTGAGGTATGTGCTCCGTCGTGAGAACGACTCGGGCGTTTGGACAGCTGGCGCGGATGTTCTTAAGCATCCTCAGGTTGCTGGTGCCGCGAAGGATGTCGTCGGTGATGCTGGAGATCACGAGCTCCGCGTTTTCGATGCTTGCGTGGCGGAGCGTGTCAGCGTGCGCGACATCTCCATAGATGCAGCTGATCCCGCGGCGCCGCAGCTCTCGCATGACTGTCGGGTTGAAGTCGATGACAAGGATCTTCTTCAGGAAGTCATTCGGGCCGCCCTCAGCGCCACCACCGCCGTCCCTCTCGAACTCGTGAAGGATCGAGCTCGCGTCGCGGAAGAAACCGAGAAACACGACCGTCTCTTTGCGCTCCTCGTGGCCCTCCTCCGCAGCCCCGGCGGTGTCGAGGTCTTTGACTCCGAGCCGCTTGAGCCAGCCGCTCATCACCTTCTGCACGCGGTGGTTGGCATTGATGAGGTATGTCGACACTATGGCGGTGATCGCGAAGGTGATGATCACGATCGTCACCACCTCCGGTCCGATCTGGGGCTGTTTCAGGCTGAGCCCGAGTGAGGCGATCACGATGGAGAACTCACTCACGTTCGCGAGATTGATCGCGGGCAGAAGGCTCGCCCGGTGGCCGAGACCAAGCAAGTAGAGGATGGGCACCACCGACAGCCGGCTCACCATCACGAACGCGGATGCCGCGAGGGCGATCCCGACGACCTCCCAGGTGGGGATTGGGATCTGCATGCCCAGCGCAACGAAGAACAGCGTGACGAAGAAGTCGCGGATGCTCACCGCCTTGGCCATCACATCCAGGTTGTAGGGGAAGGTGGAGAGGCTGACTCCCGCGATCAGGGCGCCCATCTCCGGAGACAGCTTGATGAAGCTGGCGACCCCGGCCAGGAAGAAGCACCACGCCAGCGCGCTCACCAGCACCAGCTCAGGCGCCTTGGCGACCGAGCGGAACACGAATGGCAGGACGTACTTCGACAGCGCCAGGCTCCCGACCACCATCAGCGCACCCTTCCAGAGCGAGAGCGCCAGCGGCAGGAGGTCGGGGTTGGTGAGGTTGGGCTGCACGGCGAGCATGCAGACCGCCCAGAGGTCCTGTATGACCAGGACGCCGAGCGTGATGCGGCCGGGCAGAGTGTCGAGCTCGAACTTGTCATACAGGAGCTTGACCACCACGAGCGTGCTGGAAAGGCTCATGCAGGCAGCGAGGTAGACGAGCGAGTAATCGCCCGGCCCGTTGCGAACTCCAATTCCGTAAAAGAACGCGAGTCCGAGCGCGATGCAGATCGGGACCTGGAGGGCGCCCGTGAGCAGGACAGGCGCGCCGGCCGAGGCCAGCTTCTTGAGGTCGATCTCGAGGCCGATGACGAACAGCAGCAGGATGAGTCCGATCTCGGCGACCGTGCCGATGCTCTCCTGGTTGGTCACCCACTTGAGGCCCTGGGGACCGATCACGACCCCGGCCACCAGGTAGGCGAGGATGAGCGGCTGGCGCAGCCGCCAGCCTACGACCGCCAGCAGCGCCGCCGCGCCGACGCAGATCCCGATGCTGGAGAGAAGATCTGTGGGCGGGGTCATCTCAGCTGGGCACCGCGGCCGCGTTCGTGCCGGAGTCGACATGGTCCCAGCGGCGACGCAGCGCTTCGGCTTCCGCAGGCTCTCCGAGGATGAGGAACCGCGGGTGATGGAGACCGTCGATGAGGTTTGACGCCAGCTGGTCGAGCTGTCGTGAGCCCTCCTCTGCTCCGTCGGCGCCGCGGAGGAACCGGCCCATGCCTCGTGACCGTGTGTTCTGACCGATGCGCCCGCTGCGCGAGCCCGGACAGAAGAGCGAGACGAAGACTCCGCTGCCTCTCAGCTGGCGGGCCAGGCCCTCGGTGAACGCCGCCAGCGCGGCATGCCCTGAGTCGTAGGGGATCGTCGCCGGCTCGCCCGGGAGCAGGCCGCCGTACGAGACGGCGTTGACGATGTGGCCCGAGCCTCGCTCGCTCATGTGGGGGAGGAAGGCGTTGACCGTGCGCACGGCGCCGAGCAGGTTCGTCTCCAGCATCCAGCTCCAGTCCTTGGTAGAGATCAGGTCCAGCTTGCCCTGCAGGAGGACGCCGGCGGCGTTGATCAGGATGTCGACGCGTCCCATCGACTTGATCGCATCGCGGGCCAGCGAGCGCACGGACGAGTCGCTGCGCACGTCAGTGGAGAGGGCGATGGCGGCCTCGGCCGTGCCCAGCTTCAGGATCTCGCCCACGGCGCGCTCCATGCGCGAGGAATCGAAATCGGCGACGACGATGTTGGCCCCCTGGCGCGCCATTGCCTTTGCCACCGCCAGGCCGACGCCGCTCCCGGCGCCGGTGACGACGGCCACCTTCCCGGAAAGTCCGCCCCCCACCTACGTCCGCTTGAAGCGAAGGGCGGTCCAGTTGTCGTCGATCTTGACGAACGCGATCGGCCTGTAACCGGTCGCCCCCGTGAACTCTCCGAGGACGTCGCGCTTGGTCCACCACGGTGTCGCGGGCAGGTCGGTGGCGCCTCGAGTCTTGCCACCTTTCGGGTATGCGATCCACAGAAGACCATCGGGCTTGACCGCGCTGATCGCCGGCGGTCCGAGGGTGCGCAGCTCGTCTGCGTTGTTCACGAAAAGCTGCACCACGTCGTACACCTGCGACGGTCGCAGCTCGGTCACCAGGCCCGACGGAGCGGGCAGAAGCTGCGAGAGGTATCCCGGTGGTGCGTTGAGAACGGCGACCCGGTGGTTGGGGCCCAGGCGGAGCTTCTTCGCCAGCGCGCTCAGGCCGGGGGTGTCCGTGCCAAGGGCAAGAAGCGATCGCTGGGATTCGAGGTGCCGCAATTCTCGAGGGCTACTGTAACGGGAACGGCGGCTCCCACCACCACGGAGCGTCATCGGCGTCGATCGCGACCACCCATTTGACCCAGCTGAAGCCGCGCCGGCCAGGGACGACCAGGCGCGCGGGAAACCCGTTCCCGGCACCGAGCGGGCTGCCCGCGACACGCGTGGCGAGCAGGATGCGTGGGGCATCTTCGATCGAGAAGCGGCGGCTGTAGCCGGTGCTGGAACGGACGTTGAGGCTGGACAGGGAGGCTGCGCTCGACGGCAGCAGCCGCGAAAGCCACACTCCTTCCCAAAGCTGTTCCGAGTACCACCCGCCCGTGCAGTCGAGGGTGGCCGTGACCCTGTCGTCGAAGCGCTCGAGCTCCGCATAGGACCAGGTCCCTCCCGCCACATCGAGGCGCCAGTCGAAGGCATCGACCTCGGGCACGGAGTCGAACATCCACTGCGTGGCCACCGGGTAAGGGGCTGCGAACGAACCTGTCGGCGCTCGCCGCGCGGCGGGCAGGGCGGCCAGACCCAACCCAGCCGCTCCCAACAGCAGGGCTCCACGGAGGAAGGCGCGACGGCTCAGATCGGTGGCACGGAGCGCCACGGGGCGAGCGAGCAGGTGCCAGACGAAGAAAGGAATCACGCAGACGGCGGCGCCGACATGGAAATCGATCGCTGTCAGGTAACCGACGTCTGGGCGGCCTGCGCTGTGAAGGATGCCGAAGACGATCGACACCACCACGCCCAGCGCCAGGACCATCGAGGCCCAGCGCATCACGTGGCGCCTGCGCACCCCCCGCCGCGCGATCAGGGCCTTCCAGGGGACGAGCAGGACGATGCCGACCCCGGCCGCGCCATGCAAGAGAAGCACCGCCCGCGCCGGCTGGCCCGAGAGCTCGAACGCGATCCAGCCGCTGGCGAACGCAAGCACCAACAGGACCAGCAGAGCAAGGTTGGTGAGGCGGCCTGGGGCGACCGGAATCCGGCGTGTGCCCCGCGCGCGGCCGGCGGGAGGTGTGTCCATCGCAGCTGTCTGTCTGAGCATATGATCCCGAACGATGGCTTCATCGATCCGTCTGGGCCGGCTCTTCGGGATCGAGATCGGATTCAACTGGAGCCTGATCTTCATCTTCGCCCTTATCGCATGGACCCTTGCCACGCAGGTGTTGCCCGGGTTGACGAAGGGACAGAGCGCCATCAGCTACTGGATCGTGGGCGCCGTCGGGGCGATCCTCTTTTACTTCTGCCTTCTCGCTCACGAGCTGGCGCACGCGCTTGTGGCGCGCCGCAACGGTGTCAAGGTCGCCGGGATCACGCTGTGGCTGTTCGGTGGCGTCTCGCGCCTGGAGGGCGAGCCACAGACGGCGCGCGCGGAAGGTCTGATCGCTGGCGTGGGGCCGCTGACGAGCCTTGCGGTCGCCGCGGTGGCGTTCGTGCTCGCGCTGCTGCCCTTCCCGAAATTGATCTCGGACCTCTGGAACTGGCTGGTTTTCGTCAACGTCGCGCTCGCCGTGTTCAACCTGGTTCCCGCCTTCCCACTCGACGGCGGCCGCCTGCTGAGCTCGTTCTTCTGGTGGCGGCAGGGCAGCCGCCAGCGCGGCGTGCACAGCGCCGTGCGCATCGGCCGCATCTTCGCCTACGGCATGATCGCCTTCGGGCTCTTCGAGCTGTTCACGGGCGAGGTCCTGAACGGAATCTGGATCGCGTTCATCGGCTGGTTCCTGCTCTCCGCCGGCAGCTCCGAGGAGGCAGGCAGCGCGGCGCGGGCCCTGCTGAGATCAGTGCCGGTGTCCGCGGCGATGACGTCACCCGTGATCACGGTGCCCGACTGGCTGACCATCGAGCAGTTCCTGGACTCGGTGGCGCCCCTGCACCGTTTCACGACCTATCCCGTGCACGACCCATCAGGCAAGCTGACTGGCATCGCGCGGCTGTCCGACCTGGTCACGATGCCGGCCTCAGCCCGCGCCGGCGAGCGGCTCAAAGACCGCGCCCGGCCCATCGCCGAGATCCCGACCACGCGCCCCGGCGAGGACCTCGGCGCCCTGATCGAACGCATTGGCACTGCGCTCGACCAGCGCGTGCTGGTCTTCGACGGCGGCCAGCTGGTCGGCATCGTGTCGCCCGTCGACGTGGCGCGTGTACTGACTGTGCGGCAGAGCCTTGGTGGAGGCACGACGGCTCCAAAATCGCCCACGGGATGACCGCGAGGTCTTGCAGCGTGTGGGTGGTCACTGCCCTGGTGGGCCTTGCGCTCACTTTCGACGCATGCGGATTCGGGTCGTCGACGTTCAGCCTCAGCAACGCCAACGTTGACGCGACCTACTCGTGCCCCGACAACGCGAAAAACGCCCGCTACGAGGTGAACGCCACCATCGATGCGCACAACGGCACGTCAAAGGCGGTGACCATACAGAGCGTTGGCGCCGTGATGACGCTCACGGCCGTGCACGGCATCTGGCTCCAGAAGGTCGGCGACACCTACGACGCGGGCAGCGTGACCTTCGCCCCCACCAGCGTCGGCTCCGGCGCCGGCGCCAAGCTGAAGGTGACGGTGCCCAGCGCGTGCACTCATGGCCAGGGCGCGACAGGAGCCAGCTACGGCGAGTACTCGATCGCCTTCACGATCGCAACCACGGCAGGCACGTTCAAGGTGACGAGCAAGAACAGGCACCGGATCCTGGCCTGAGGCTTCGCGTGGCCAATCTCGCGCCCGTCGACAGCGGCCGCACCGTTGCGAATCACCCAGAACCTCGATCTCGATTCGATCTCGCCCCGCGTTTGGGTGTCTTGAAAACCGTCCAACCGTATTAGGCGAATCGCAGGCAAGCGCGCGTTTTTGTGGGTAGAAGCCATGAAACGCAAACCCGTTTCCGACGCTCCTGACCTTCATACCCAACTCGAATCACTCTTAGACCAGGTTTGGGAGTCCGAAGCCGACTGGCGCCTGTGGGATCGCGTGGACGCCATGGTGCTGATCGAGACGCTTCGGTCCAAGCGCGCCGCGAGCAGCGCGCAGGATGCCGAGCCGGATGACGGGTCGTGCGAGCATGCAGCCTGACGGCCACAGTTCCAACGGGCAGCGAGCCGATCGGGTCGCATTCGTGCTCTCAGGCGGGGGCAGCCTGGGCGCCATCCAGGTTGGGATGCTGCAGGCGCTCCTCGAGGAAGGCATCTGCCCCGATTTCCTGGTCGGCACCTCCGCGGGGGCGATCAACGCCGCCTGGGTGGCCGGCCGGCCCGAGTGCGAGGGCATCAAGGACCTGACCGAGATCTGGTGCGGCCTGCGGCGCCAGGACATCTTCCCGTTCAGCCCCTGGGCTGGGGCTCTGGGCCTGTTCGGGCGGAGCAACCATGTGATCCCGAGCGACGGCCTTCGCGCTCTGATTGAGCGCCACCTCCCTTACCGACGGCTGGAAGAGGCGTCGCGGCCTGTGCATGTGGTCGCCACCGACCTCAAGAGCGGGCAGGCAGTGGTCCTGTCCTCCGGCCCGGCGGTGCCTGCTCTTCTCGCGAGCACGGCGATCCCTGGCGTCTTCCCGCCGGTCACCATCGGCCGCCGGGAGCTGGTGGATGGCGGAGTCGCAGATCACACGCCGATATCGGTGGCCGTCGACCTGGGGGCGACCCAGGTCTACGTCCTCCCCATCGGCTATCCCTGGTTCAGCCAGGAGCCGGCGAATGCGGTGGGAATGGCCCTGCAGGCGCTGGCCAGGATCGTTGAGCAGCGCATACACATCGAGGTCGCTGCTTATCGTGGTTTCGCGGACATCCGCGTCATACCGACGATCGATGGCCCGGCGGTGTCGCCCGCGGACTTCAGCCGGACGCCGGAGCTCATCCGGCGAGCGTACCGCTCGACCAAGCGGCACCTCGCGGCGGGGCCTCTCCCCGCAGTCGACGGGGTGCGAAGCATCGCGACCCGAACCCGCCGCCTGGCCGCGAGCGCGGCCCCGGCGGCCTGAGTGAGACTGCTCGCGCCTGCTAGCGCGTGAACGAACGAGCGAGGTCGACCGGCCGCTTGAGCTGAGCCGCGAGCTCCTCGGGGACGTCCTTCATCGAGCGCGGCAGTGCGTCGTGCAGGCGGCTGCCCAGCGTGCGCCGGCGGCGGTGCCTGTAGACGACAACCCCCAGGCCCAGGGCGGCGACCGAGGCCAGCGCAACCCCCGCCGCCAGGCGAAGGTTGCGATCGGAGGACTGCACGCTCTTCGCCAGGACTCCGACCAGGCGGTCCACGTCCTCATAGCCGTCCATGACCTTCTTCTCGATCTCGCTCGTCAGCTCGCTCATTTCATCTCGCATGAGGAAGTAACGCGCCAGCACAGCCGGGGAACCGGAAAGCAGCCGGTAGATCGAGTGCCACAAGCGTTATATGAGTGAGGCGCGCAAAGCGATTTGCGCGCTTCAATCTCGTCCGACAAGGAGGAATCCGCCTTGCAGTGCGATATTTGCGGCGAGGAAGTCGAGAACTCCGACGAACTGGCGAAGCACAAAGAAAAGCTGCACGCGATGGCTGATGGTGACGAGGGGGGCGAGAAGGAGGTAGAGACCCCGGAGGTCTCTGAACCCGAACCCGAGGCCATCATCATGCCTCCGCCACAGGCTAGATAGTCGGGTCGATCCAGGTCAGCGGCGGGCCGTCCCGCCGCTGACTTCTTTTTTCAGGCCAGGTTCCCGTAGAGCTGCGGCTGCTGTGTGGGCGCGGCCGTGCCGGCAGGGCCCTCCTCGGTGGTGATGGCCATCTGCGAATACCCGCCCAACGAATGGCTGACGAGGACCACCTTGCTGCCGTTGCTGTCAGGGACGAACACCCCTGCCCCATCAGGGCGGCCATCCGAGGTGATCAGCCACACCTCGTAAACCTTGCCAGCGGCAAGCGGCGGCAAGCCGTTGAAGTCGACCAGCGCGAGCTCGTCGTTCTTCAGCGCGATCACCGTAGCGCTGGCGCCGGCGAGATCCCCATGGCCCACCAGGCTGAAGCGAGCGACCTGGCTTGCTCCAGGCGGAGCTGTGCTGCGGCCGACGAGGTCGCCCGCGACCAATCCCACGAGCAGGGCGAGCAGCACGGTCGCGGCGAACGCGAACGCCGGCACCCGGCCGGTCCGGAAACGTCCCTGCGGCTCCGAGCGTGGCCGATCGAGCACTCTCGCCCGGGGGCCCGGAATCGTGGTCGACTCGCCCCGCGAGGAGGCGGCGGCGGCGAGCACACGCTCGCGAAGCCGCGATGGTGGCGCTATCTCCTCCAGCTCCAGGGGCATGGCGGCCACCGCCCGCCGGAGCCTGGCCTCCATCGCCCTGCAGCTCGCGCAGCCTTCGGCGTGGATGCGAACCTCGTCCGCCTCATCGGCATCGAGAGCGCCGAGCACCCAGGCCGCGACCGAGCTCTCCAGCTCCTCGTGCTCAGACATCGACCGTGCCCCGACCCTGCAAGTACGAGCTGAGCTTCTCGAGGGCAAGCCGCATCCTGCCTTTGACGGTGCTCAGTGGTACGTGAGTCATGTCGGCGATCTCGCGATGCGTATAGCCGCCGTAGTAGGCGAGGGCGACCGCCTGGCGCTGCTCCAGCGGCAGGGTCGTCAGAGCCTCCCGCACCGATGCGCGCTCGAGTGACTGTGAGACCTCGCGCCATGGATCGGAACGCGGGCCGGCGGCGGCGAGCTGCGGCATGAGCTCCTGCTCGACGCGCTCACGGGCGCCGCGGCCACGCAGGTGGTCGATGGCGCGATTTCTGACCGACGCGATCAGCCAGGCGCGAAGCGATCCTTTCTCGGCGTCGAACGCCCCAGCGTGGTTCCAGATCTTCAGGAAGGCCTCCTGGACTACATCCTCTGCGCGCCCCGGGTCCCCGAGCACACGAAGCGCGACGGCGTAAGCGAGGGCTGCGTAACGGTCGTAGAGCTCGGCCAGCGCCTCCTGGCTGCCGGCGGCGAGCGCCATCGCGAGGTCGGGGTCGGCAAGCTCCCTGGTCGTTATTCGAGCGCGCCCATGGCCGCCGCTCCGCCGGCGTGGGCCCGCCGGGTGGTCAGCTCACCGATCGGAGACTTGCGCTGGGGCGCCACAGCCCACTGCTCCTGCTCGATGAGGCGCCATGCCCAGCTCGGGTCTTCGTGGACGCGTTCGCGCGCCGAATAAAGCGCTTTCGACATGAGCTTGATGCCGTCAAGTCCAGGCAGCTTGCCGATCTTCTCGTCGATTGCGAGCAGCTCTTCCTCGCCCTGCTCGTCGTCGAATAGGTACACCGCGAGCGCGTCGACCTCTTCCTGCTTCTTGACGCCCTGGCCGACGGGCACCCATACGCGGTCGAGCATCCACCGATCGATTCGCTGCGCCTTGGGGTTGTCAGTCAGCCACTCCTTGGCGGAGTTGTAGTAGAAGGCGAAGTGGCGCCGCTCGTCCTTGATGATCCGTCCCAGCAGATCCCTCAGCACAGGGTGACCAGACTTGCGAATCAGGGCTCCGTAGCCTGTGAGCGTGGTCAGCTCGTTGATGGCTCCGATCGTCAGGTATACGGCCGAGAAATCCTTCAACAGCCATGAGCCGGCCATGGTGGAAAGGATGCTGATGCTGTTCTGGAAGCCAAGGTTGGCGCGGACCCTGGCGATGCGGTCCTGGGTGTCGAACTCGATGCCGTAGAGGTTCAGCAGCTTGCCTATGCTCTCCCCGTGCCAGAGCTCCTCATAGTTCCAGCACGCGAGGAACGCGGTGAGGATGGGGTCCATGCACGCGCGCGTGACCAGCAGATGAGAGAGGTACAGAGGGACGTGGTTCTCGATGTCCATCATGTAATGCAGGCAGAAGAGGTCGCCCTTCGACAGGGGGTGCGCGGCCACCGCGTCCCAATCGACGCCGCTCGTGTCGAGTTTCTTCGACTCCTCCTTGTACCGCTCGATGCTGAAGCTCATCGTTCCTCCATCCCGATAAGTGACGACCGGCTCAGGCAGTGCACGCCCGTAGTCAGGTACGTAGTTCAGCCGGCGCCGGATCATTTTGCCTCAGCCGCTTGCAGATGGGCCAGGTCATAGGCCGCCGCCTTCGAGCAAGACGTACCGAAGCTTTGAGGCGAGGTGAGAAAGCTCAGAGGTCGCTGCGTCACACCCTCAGCAAATTCCCAGCTTTCTCACATCATGCTTTTAGTCTCCGCCGTCAGTCTCGGAGCAAAGGATTGAGATGAGAGGACGCTTGCTGGTCGCTGGAGCGGGAACGCTCGCCGTCATCGCCTTGATAGGCGGCGGCACCTACGTCTACTTTTTCTCCGGCCTCCGCAGCTCCCCAGCCCAGCTCGAGCTGAGCGCGACGCCTACCGCCACGGCGTCCACGTCGACGTCCGCATCCGACCTCGCTGGAAGCTGGACCGTCACCTCTGGCTCGGTGGCCGGCTACCGCGTCAAGGAGCTCTTCGCCGGCGAAACCGCCAAGCACGAAGCGGTCGCGCGCACATCGACGATGAGCGGGGGTCTGACGGTCAGCGGCGACGCGACCAGCGGTTACCAGATCAGCGCGATCACATTCACGGCTGTGCTCACCGACCTGCACAGCGTCGACTCTGTGGTCGGTCGGAACGTGACGCAGCGAGACTTCACCGTCTCGCGCCAGATGGACCTGGGGCAGTTCCCCAACGCCACCTTCACCGCAAGCTCGGTATCGGTACCCGGCCCGGTCGCCGGCCAGCAGGTGGACGTCACCGTGAACGGGAAGCTCACCATCCACGGTGTCAGCAAGGACGTGACGGTGAAGGGGAAGGCGCAGACGACCGGGAGCAAGCTCGAAATCGCGGGCAGCCTGGCCATGGACATGACCGAGTTCGGGGTGTCGCCTCCGAGCGTGCCGTTCGTCACCGTAGATACTCAGGTGACGATCGAGTTCGACATCTTCCTGATCAAGGCGTAGTCAGCCCAGCATCTGTCGGGCCACGAACCAGATGTTGGCCGGACGCTCCGCCAGCCTCCGCAGATACCACGCGTACCAGGCGTCGCCGTAGGCGACGAGGTCCTTGACCCTGTAGCCTTCCGCCGCCAGCCTCGCCTGCTGCCTGGACTGGATGCCGTACAGCATGTGCACCTCGAGCTGGTGGCGGTCCATGCCGATCGCATCGGCAAAACGCGCGATGCGTTCGATCAGCGCGATGTCATGCGTGCCCACGACCAGGCGCACTCGCTTGCGGCTGACGTCGGGCAGGACGAGGGAGCAAAGGGCCAGGTAGTTGGCATCGACGTCACGTTTGGCCGCGAATGCGCGGTCAGCGGGCTCTGCATACGCGCCCTTGACGAGCCGGATCGAGGGCTTGAAGGAGAGGAGCCTGAAGACATCGGCCGCGGTCCGATACAGGTACGCCTGCAGGCACACGCCGACGCCTGGATGCCTTCCGTGAAGCCGGTTGTAAAGCTCGAGCGTCCGGTCGGTGTAGGCGCTCCCCTCCATGTCGATCCACAGGAAACCCTTGACGCGGCCGGCCGCCTCCGCAAGCCGGTTCAGATTCGCAAAAGTGGCCTCCGGATCGATGTCCAGGCCGAGCTGGGTCGGCTTGACCGAGATCTCGGGCTCGACCCCGGCGGCCGCCGCCGAGTGGAGCACCGTCTCGTAGTGCTCGACCACCTCAGCAGCCTCGGGCAGGGCCTTGATGTTCTCACCGAGCCTGGTGAAGACGACGCCGATCTTTTGGGCTTTGAAATCCACGGCGGCCTTCAGCGCAGCCTCGAAGTCTTCGCCTGGTATGAAGCGCTTCGTGGCGCGACGGACGAAGCCCCACTGCGGGACGTGGCTCGACAGCCAGGGGTTGCCGGCGGCCCACAGGAGCAGCCCTCTCATGGACCTGGCGGTGCGGCGCTCATCGATGGCATAGGGACAGCCTGATGATATGGATCAGGAGGGTCGAGCGAGAGACGGAAGTGGCGCCCGCTGCGCGTGCAGGGGCGCCAGCTCTACCGGGTCGCGGCTACCAGTAGTACCAGCGACTTCCTTCGGCGCTGCGGATGAAGAATCCGAGTAACCACAAGATCAGCCCAATGACGAGCAGAAACCACAGTACGTGCAGGGTGGCCGACAGCAGTCCACCTCCACCAAGGAGGAGGAGCAGCAGGATCAAGACGATCAATGCAACCAACAGTGATTCACCTCCTTCCAGAGGCCCATCGTGTGAGCCTCCGATCTTCGCGTCTGTCTACAGAAACCGCCTGCCGGCGATGACTACTCAGGAACGCCTCCCGGCCTTGCCACCCTTCATGAGGCTCCGCCATCCTTTGACGTGGACCTCGACACCGAACTTTCGGGCGGCGGCACGTATGCGCTTCCATGCTGCGTCGCGCTCTGCTTCGGTGACGCCTTCGACCTGGTCGAACCGCGCAATCGCGTTGCGTACGTGACGTGCGTCGTTGATCGGTTCCTTGCGCTTCTTCGTGAACGCAAACCGCTCTGCGGGCATACGGTTCCGCTGACGGGTATTGATTGTCGACATATCGGCTGTACCTCCGTCGTTTGAGATTCAAAGTCGAAGAGGGCCGTGTCCCGCCACGGCCCTCTCGTCCTGAGGAGGGTCAGGGAGCTGACGGTGAAGCGCTCGGCGATGCGTTTCCGCCACCGCCGGGGGGCGCTGGGTTCGTGATGGTTGTCGTGTTGGACGGAGCCGTCGAGGTGCCCGTCCCGAACCAGTTCCACTGCGTGAAGCCGAGGAACAGGAGGATGAGTACGAACAACGCCAGGATCGCAGCCGCGATGCCCGCGCCCGCGCCTGATGTCGTGGTGTCGGTTTCAACCACCTCGGTGCCGGCGGGGCTCCAGTACGTCCGCACGCTGTAGCCGCCCGCTCCAACGAGCACGGCGAGGACGAGGACGATCAGCAAGATGAACAGCAGAGTTCCCAAACCGAAGACCTCCTTTCAGACTTGGCGGCCAACACCCTCCCTCACGCAGAGGTCAAGCCGCTCTATTTGGGTAACGCGCACGCGGGGGACGTGTACGCAAGCTTGAAAACCTGGGTGACTGCGGCGCGTGGGGTCGTTATCGGGGCCCGCGCCTGACCGCCGGCTCAGGCCGCGCCGCGGGCTCTGGCGGACCGTCGACCTGCTTGCTCTCTTTGATCACCTCGATCGGACGCCGCACCGGTCTTGACTCTCGAAGCGGGCTGGCGATCAGGCCCATGGCGGCAGGCTCGCCCAACCGGAAGCGGTTGAACACCGCACCGAGCAGGATCAGCTGGCTCAAGAGGTAGAACCAGGCCGCGAGCAGGAAGAAGAGCCCGAACTGCGCCCCGTACGTGTTGAACCCACCCGCCAGCCGGGCGTAGAGCGGAAAGCCGAGCGAGAAGAGCTCGATCAGCACGCCGGCGAGCAGTGCGCCAGGCAGCACGTCGCGGGCGCGAAACGTTCGATTGGGAACGAAGCGATACAGCAGGACCAGCAGGCTCACCATGACTGCTGCACCGATGACAAATCCGGTCGCCCATGCGAACGGAAAGAGCGCAGCGACTGCGTTCGCAGCCACCGTCAGCCCGAGGGCAACCACGAGCATGATCATCATCAAGAGGCCCATCAGCTTCTGGCGCACAAGGTCGCGCTGCTTGGTGCCAAAGATCTGCGTCAGGGCGAACTCCATCGTGGAGAAGATCCCGGTCGCGGTCCAGATCAAGCCCCCCAGCGCCAGCAGGCCCATCCATCCGGCCGATCGACTCACGCCGCGCAGCGCATCCAGCAGCTCAGGCTGGGCGCCGGTTGGAAACAGCTCGAGGATGAACGTCTGAGCCTTTGACGCTGTCGCCGGGTCGCGCACCGCGAAACCGGCGAGGGAAAGGATGCCGAGCATGAGCGGGAACATCGACAGCATGAATGCGAACGCCAGCGCCGACGCGTAATTGCCCGCCTGGCTCTCACCGTACGCGCTGACGACCCGTACCGGAAGCCAGCCCTTGATGCGCCTGATCATCCGGTGAATGTGTGAGCTTCGCGAGGAGCCAGCAGCCGCGATGCGAGCCCACCCGCCACGGACACGGCGACGGTGGTGGCTGCCTTGCGCGCGATCGACTCCCACGCGCGGGGGAGGCGCACGGCGGCGCTGACTCTTGACGAGGCCGTGCGGTGCTGCCTCATTCGATAGATGAAGAACCCGATGCCGGCGGTGGCCGCGACCCCGACTGCTACCGCCCCCGCGATTCGTGCGACCTGCCGTGCCTTGCGAGCGGCACGCGCCTCGAGCAATCCGAGGTTCGCGTCCAGCTGCTGCCGGGTTTCCTTTATCTGCTGGTCGATCTCAGCCGCCGAAGGGCCCATTCCTTGTTCTCCTTCAGGCTCTCGAGGGTCCTGGTGGGGAGTTTCAGCTTCAGCCGCCGCCTGCCGTAAACGGCGAGCCCGCCGGCCACGACCAGGTAAGCGACCACCCATACCAGCGCCGCCTCCCAGTGCCAGGGCACGGCCTCGACCACGATCACGGGAACAGCGACGAGCAGGGCGATGACCGCGAGCAGCCCAGCCGCTGCGAGGCAGGCGGCGGCGATGCCGTTCCTGATTGCGAGCTCCTTGACCTCCTGCTTGGCGAGCAGGATCTCGAGGTCGACCAGGCGGTGCAGGTCCTGCACCACCTCTGCGGCGAGCTCGCGCGACCCCACCTTCGGCTCGGCGCTCTGCTTGTCTTCCATGTACCCCCAGTTATGACAACGCCGTGAACTGCAGGGGAACTCGATAAGGGCACAGCGAATCGCGCCTGACAGCTAGCCCCGCGAGTGCCTTCGGCAAGGGGTTAGAGGCGTGCGGGCGTTAGCGTGATATGGAGCCTGTAGAGGCACAGGCACGAACACGCCCCGGGCCGGGCTCGCTCGACCGGAGTCTGTACCACGCGATCCACGGCCTGCCCCACACCCAGCTCGGCGACCGGTACATCGCCGTCGTCTCGGACCTCGGCGAAGGCCTAGGCTGGGTTGCTGCAGGCATCGCGATCGCGTGGCTCGGAGGGCCCCAGGGCAGACGGGCCGGCATCGCGACCGCGCTGGCTTCGCTGGGCACGACGTACTTCGTGCAGCGCCTGGTCAAGCCGATCTTCCGACGCCAGCGCCCATTCGTGGGCCGCGAGATACTCGTCGTCGGCATCAGGCCTGCTGACGCGTCTTTTCCATCAGGTCACACCGCGTCCTCGTTCGCGGCGGCGACGGCCCTGTCCACCTTCTACCCGAACGTCGTGCCGCTCGTGTTCGGCCTCGCGACGCTGGTGGGCGCGTCCCGCGTCCACCTCGGCCACCACTTCCCTAGTGACGCCGCAGTCGGCGCCCTCATCGGCATCGGCACCGGGACGTTCACGGGGTGGTTGCTCAAACTCCCGAAATTCCTGTAGCAGCTCTCCTCACCCAGGCAGGATCACCTTCAGCGCGCTGGGCTCTGCCGTGACCGTAGCGGGCGTGCGGCCGACGAACATGTTGTCGGCATAGACGCGAACTCTGGGGAGTGTGGTCACGCTGAGCTGCCGGAAGCGGAACACCTGGCCCGCGCCCTCTTCCCTGTGCTTCATCAAAAGCGCCGAAGCGAGCGCCCGCACGGCGATGTCGGTCTTGGTCCTGCCGGCGTGAACCGAGAACTCGAGGTAGGTGCCGGTGGGTTTGGCGTCGCTGACCGGCAGGCGCGCTCCGATCGAGGAGATGTTGGTGAACACGAGCGACATGGCAGAGCCGTCGCCGGCGATGTCGCCCTGGAGCACATAGCGAAATCGCTTGGCTGAAAGCACCTCACGCAGGGCGGTCACGAAAGAGCCATACACCCCGTCTTTGGCCGCTTCGCCGAGTGCGATCGTTTGGCCGAACAGGCCGATCGCGCAGGCCTCGAGGAAGACGTTTCCATTGACGCGGCCCAGGGTGATGGCCCTGGCACGGCCGGTCTTTATCACCTTGATCTGCTCATCGAGACCAGGCGGCAGGCCGAGGGCGAGAGCAAAGTTGTTGAAGGTGCCCAGCGACAGGATGCCAACCGGGTGCTTGGAGTCGGCCAGATTGCGGATCACGAACTCGACGCTGCCGTCTCCGCCGGCGATCACCACCCGGGCCCGCGGCGTGACCAGCTTCTCGAAGTCCGTCTTGGGATCGAAGGGGACGATTCGATGGTCGGCGAAGAGGGATCGCAGCTTGGCTTCAATCGCCGGGGTCATCGCCCCGGCGCTGGAGCTGATGATCAAGAGGCGCCTCGCGGGTTGCTCGGACGCCTTGCGTGGGTGCCCCATAAGAGTGGAAGAGCCCGGCCCTTGCAGGCCAGGCTCCCCCGTTCCAAGTAACGCCGCACCACCCGGCGCTACTCGGGCATAGACCTTTTGTTCGCACCCCTCGTCGCGCTACGCGCGACACCTCCCCACAGGGTGGGGAGGGTCCTAACGGGAGGTTTCGGGGTGGCGGTCGTCTATGCTCCAGCGGTGGTCATCCGGAGCGTGCTGCCCGGCTTCACGACCGCCCAGGCGCGCCGGGCTCTCGCCGGGCTGCCAAGGGCCGACTACGAGGTGATCATCAAGCCCCTCCGTTATCGCTATCACCCTCACCTGGCGGCTCTCTGCGAGTTCGAGGAGAGGCGGCTGGTCCTCCAGGTCCCGGTGCCCTTCCGGGCCTTCAAGGAGCCGGTCGTCTACGCCGCCAAGCGCAGGCCCGGACGCGGCTTCCGCTTCGCCTGGGCGTCAGAGACCGTCTTGTTCCGGACCCGGCGCGACGTCCTGAGGTTCCTGTACTGCCACGAATGGATGCACTGGTACCTCCACGAGGAGCTCGGCAAAGCCTCAGCGGCCGAGACCGCGTGCGACCGGTTCGCCCTCAGGAACTTCCGCCGGCCGCGGGTAACGTCTACCGACGCGGACCTTGCGCTCCGCCGGCGCCCGGCGGCGCGTCACCAGCGGCTGCTGCGCGCCAGCTAGACACCTAGCCGGCAACCCCCGCGGCGGCCTCCTCCGTCGCCAGGTCGGCGAGGGCGGCCCGCTCGATCTCGGCCAGCGACTTGCCGTGGTCCCGCTCGAGCACCTTCATGCGCTTGTCGAACTGGACGCTGGCGAACTCCAGGTACGTCTCCATCCTCTGTCCGAACGGCGGGTTGTCAGCGTCGTAGTTGTCCCAGAACTCGGTGATCACGCCGATCGCGGGAGCGAGCAGCTCGTTCATACGCCGATTCATGAACTCCCAGCCGTCGGCCGTTTCGTTGATCAAGCGGTTGATGAGAAGGACTCCATAGCGGATATGCCGGCTTTCGTCGCGCGAGATGAGCCTGACCCCGTCCAGCAGACCCGGAAGCAGCCCATTCTCCTCGAGCGATTCGCGAAAGCCGTGGTAGCCCGTCTCGGCGAGGACGCCCTCGATGATCATGTTGTAGGTGACGGCAGCGCGGATCTGCGCTTTCGTTGAGGAATCGTGCCGGAGGTTTCCGAGAGCCTCCGGAAGCTCGACGAGGAACAGCTGCCGATAGCTCGGGCTCATGTAGCGGTCGAGGTCCTCGCGTGCGATCGCAACCTCGTCGAGCCAGCGGCGAAAGAACTCGACGTGCTTGGCCTCTTCCCACAGGAAGGACGTGAGGAAGATCTCCTCCTCGATCCGGCCCTCGCCCGCAATCACCTCGATCAGCGGCAGGAGGTCGCGGGTCACGCCCTCCTCGCCGGCCTGGAACAAAGAGACGGTGCGCAGGACGAAGTCCTTCTCTACTCCATCGAACCCGCTCCAGTCGGTGCGATCGCGGCTCATGTCGATGGCCTGCGGGTCCCAGGTCCCGAGGCGCTTCGCTTTCTGGAAGAGACGCATCGGCACAGACTCCCAATCCAGACCACCGGCCGATATCGTTCTGTAGCTCCTCGGTTCACGCTTGGCGGCAGCGCTCACTCGTTCCCTCCAGGCCCACCGTTGGCGGAATGAGTCACATGCTCCTCCACGATCGAGGCCGCCAGCTTCGCGATGCCCTTGGCGACAGAGCTGGCAGGCGCGGCCACCGCCAGCACCACGCCCGTCACCGTAGCCTGGTCGAAGCGGGTCCCGTCGTACGCGAGCTCGTGCTGCATCGGCCGCCCCACCACGCCTTCGGCGTCTGCCCGCTTCAGCATCGTGCTGGGCCGCGGGTGGTTGAGGACCAGGCTCACGTGCCCCGCGGGAATCCTGAGCACGCTCTCGAAGATGTTCAGCAGCGCGGATGTGTCTTTCAACGTCGGCAGCTCGGGGGTCACGATGACGAGGATGCGGCTTGCCCTCTCGAGCACGCCCAGGGTGACCTCTGTCATCGAGACCCCGAGGTCGACCACGATGTAGGTGAAGGCCTGCTCAAGGACGTCGAGCGCACGCTGGACGAGCTCCGGCGTCACGAGCTCCGACTGCTCGACGCTCAGAGCGCTGGGGAGGACGGCCATCCCGGTCTGGTGATGGACGGCAGCGCTCAGCACCGCCGGCTCGAACTCTTCCTTGCTTGGCCGATCGCTGAGCGCCAGGCAGCCCGTTGGGACAAGATTGGCGACCAGCGCCGCGTGGTTGTACGGCAGCCCGAGATCGAACAGCACACATTCGCCGCGATGCTTCTGGCCCAGCACAGCCGCAAGGTTGACCGCGATGGAAGTCCTCCCCGCGCCGCCTTTGACCGCGTAAACGGCAACGATCATTCCATTCTGCTGGGTTCCCACCGACCGGGCTCGTCCCACCATCATCTGAATCGCTTGCCGCCGCTGATCCACCAGACGCTCGAACTCGGCGCGCGCACGAGAGCCTTTGGCGAGCACGGCGTCTATGTCGTTGCGGGTCAGCTCCAGCAGGTCGCAGGGTTCCATCGCGGTCACCGACGCCATCTGCACGTGCGCCGGCTCGATCGCGCCGATGCCAAAGCACTCGCCGGCCGACAGCATGCCAACGGTGATGCTGTGTCCAGGCGCCCACTGCACGCGCACCTCGCAGCGACCCGATTCGATGAAGAAGATGCGATCCGAGACGTCGCCCTGCGTCACCACGAGCGCATCCTTCTGAGCTTTCCGCGGACTGAGCTTTGTGGCCAGGCGGCGAATGTCTGCAGCCGTCAGCGTGGAGAGGATCGACGCGCCACGCAGCAGCTCGAGCCGTTTCTCGAGCAAATCGGCAGTCTCGGCAGCGTCCTGTGGTTCTGCTTTCACGTCAATCCCCGACCGGCTCTCTCGAGAGCCGGCAACGCTACGACTATGGCAGGAACTTTCGTACTTCGGCGGCGAATGTCCTGGTGTTGATCGGCTTGGAGATGTAGCCGGCGCAGCCCGCCTCCAGGGTCCGGTCCCGGTCGCCGATCATCGCCAGGGCGGTCAGGGCGACGATGGGGATGCTCGCCGTCGTTGGATCCGCCTTGAGCTGGCGGGTCAGATCGAGGCCATCTCGCCCCGGCAGCTGTATGTCCATGAGGATGAGGTCGGGCGCCTGGGCGTTCAGCCTTTCGATTGCTTCCTCGCTGGAACCGGCGAGCTGGACCCGATACCCCTCGCGTTCGAGCACGGAGCTGGCCAGCACCTGGTTCGCCTCGTTGTCCTCGACGACGAGGATGAGCGATGTTCTGGTCATCAGGAACCCACCACCTGGCGCAGGAGCCCGAGGAGGTCGGACGCGCCCGTCGAACCGCGCCTGAGGATGGTGGAGACATGGCCGTTCAGCTGCTTGATGTCCGACTCGGTCAGGTGCTTGGCGGTGAGGACCATGATCGGAGTCGCGCGCGTCTCCTCACTCGCGCGAAGCGCCTCGACGACATCGAACCCGGTCACCTCCGGCATCATCAGGTCGAGCATCACCAGGTCGGGCTTCTTCGATCTCGCCAGGTCGATGGCTTCCTTTCCGCCTGAAGCCTGGATGACCGTAAAACCTGCGGGCTCGAGGACGCGCCTCAACCAGTCGCGATTCGCGGCCTCATCGTCGACGACCAGGATGCGTGCTTTCTGGCCGGCGCCGCGCCGGAAGTTGAACCTGCTGAGCCGGCTGATCAGCTCCTTGGCCGGAACCGGCTTCACGAAGTAGTCGAGAGCGCCAAGGGCTATCCCCAGCTCGGGGTTGTCCACGACGCTGACGACCACGACCGGGATCTCGCTCGTCGCCTCGTCTCTCTTCAGCCGCGTCAGCACCTCCCAGCCGTCGAGGTCAGGCAGGAGGATGTCGAGGGTGATGGCGGCCGGCTTGAGCTCGCGTGCCTTGACGACTGCTTCCGTCCCGGTCCTTGCGATGACCGTGGAGAATCCCGCGCGCTGGAGCTGGCGTGTCAGCAGCTCTGCGGCGGGCGGATCGTCCTCCACGACGAGTATCAGCGGGCGGGATGCGTCGCCGGTCCACTTACCTTCGGCCGCGGCGGCGACATCGGCCGGCCCCTGCTTTGCTTCGATTGGCAATTTGATGGTGAAAACGCTGCCCTTGCCCAGCTCACTCTGTACCTGAACGTCACCGCCATGGAGGTTTGCGAATCGGCGCGTGAGTGTGAGGCCGAGCCCAGTCCCGGACTGCTGGCGGCTGACTCCCGAGTCGACTTGCTGAAACTCGTGAAAGACGCGCTCCTGGTCGGCCGCGGCGATGCCGATGCCGGTGTCCGCGACAGAGAGCTCGACGTGATCCGCCTCTCGTATCGCCTTCAGCGTCACCTGCCCGCCCTCAGGGGTGAACTTGACGGCGTTGGAGATGAGGTTGAGCAGCATCTGCTTCACCTTCCCGGGGTCGGCCGTGATGTCACCGGCCGTGGACTCGGCGACAGTCACCTGCATCTTCTTCAGCGCGGCAAGCGGCTCAACGGTGTTCAACACCTCTTTGATCACCTGTCCGATCTCGACCTTGAGCAGGCGGAGCTCCATCTGCCCAGCCTCGATCTTGGAAAGGTCGAGGATGTCGTTGATCAGGCCGAGCAGATGCTTGCCGCTGGCGTGGATCTGCTCCAGGAAGCGCTTCCGGGTCGCGGGCGAAAACTGGCCGTTGGTCGCGTCCAGGAGCAGCTCCGAGAAGCCCAGGATGGCGTTCAGAGGGGTGCGCAGCTCGTGGCTCATGCTGGCGAGAAAGACGCTCTTATGCCGGTTCGCTTCCTGGAGCTGGACGTTGGCCTCCCTGAGCTGGACGATCAGCTGCCGCCGGTCGAGTGCAGTGGCGAAGGCGCTCATGAACTGCTGGACGCGGCTCATCTCGTCGTCACCGAAACCAGGGCTGAACGGCCCGGCGAACACGACCAGCCTGCCGGCGCCCGCCAGGCCGGCGATTGGAAGGGTGAGAATCGTTCTCTCCGACCCTGCGAGTGGGACGTGGCTGACGCCCACTGCAAGAGTCTGGGCGCGGGGTTGAAGCTCTCCGAGCTGGTTGCGATCGAGTCCGCGAGACTTTCTGACCTTGCCCGCAGCATCGAAAATGACCGCGGCCGACCCGCCGGTGAGCCGCATCGCCCACTCCAGTGCACGGTCCGCAAGCGCCTCGCGATCCTCGCTCAGAAGCAGGTCCTCCATGAAGGCCCGAAGGCCCTCCTCCTCTCCCGCACGCCACTCGCGGCGGAGCCACGAGGGCGGCGCAAAGCTCACGTACAGGAGCGGGATGATCGCGAGGACGAGCACCTGGATCGCAAGCTGGACCCCAGGGGCCACGTTCGAGCCGCCGGCCGCGACAGCGATCACGGCGAAGACCAGGACGGCCACGAAGGCGGCGAAGCCCAGGCTCAAGGAACGGAGGCGCCACGCCTGCACCGCCGGCAGGCCGCGCGCCACGAGCCAGAAGCGAACGATGGGTTCGACCACGACCGCGGACCACACGATGAGCAGCGCGAGGGCGGCCCAGGTCTGGTATCGAAGGCCTGCCGGTCCAGGCGCGACAAGGCGGGTCACCAGGAAGGCCACGATCACCGCGACCATTGACACGACAACGGCTACGTGCCATCGAGCAGGGAGGGGGATCAACGAGCCGCGATAGCGGAGCAGCGCGTAGCCGACGCCCATGAAGGCGATGACGTTGATCTCGCTCAGCAGGGGAGGCGTGAAACCGAGCAGCACCGGCACCCGTCCCAACAACGACACCGCCGCGAGCAGGACGATGGCCAAAACGAGGAACCCCATGGACCTGTCTTTCCGTCTGGCCCAGCCGAGCGCGACAGCCACGCCCAGCAGCACGAAGGCCAACGCGTCGACGTTCTGCATGACCACCACCACCCCGCTCACGTTGTCGTCCTCAGGCGGCCCCGGCCTTCTGGATCGCCGGCATCTCGCTCAGGAACAGCTCGACGACCTCTGGATCCCACTGATGGCCAGCGCCGTCGACCAGGATGGCGACCGCCTCCTTGAGCGGCAGCCGTGATCGATAAGGACGGTCGGTGACGAGGGCGTCGAACGCGTCGCAGACGGAGACGATTCGGGCCAGGCGCGGGATCTCCCTCGCGCGCAGTCCGTCGGGGTAGCCGCGCCCATCGAAGTGCTCGTGATGGTGGCGAATGATCGGCAGGAGGTTGGTACCGGTGCGCAGCGGCCTGACGATGCTCTCGCCGATCAACACATGCGTGCGCATGCGCGCCTGCTCATCCGGATCCAGGGGTCCTGGCTTGAGCAGGATGGCGTCGGGGATGCCGATCTTGCCGATGTCGTGGATGATCCCGCCGCGGTACAGGGAGTCGAGCGCGCCCTCGGGCAGCCCGAGGCGAAGGCCCAGGTGCCGCGCCGATTCGCCCACGCGCTGCGTGTGCTTCTCGGTGTAGGCGTCCTTGGCCTCGACCGCCGCCGCGAGCGAGAAGATCACCTGCTCGGCGCTATCCAGCGTGTTGTAGACCGCCCGCAGCCGAAGCGCCGAGCGCACACGCGCAACCAGCTCGACCCGCTCGACAGGCTTGGCCATGAAGTCGTCCGCTCCGGACTCCAGTGCGCGCACGCGGTCATCGGTCTGGTTGAGCGCTGTGATCATGACCACCGGCAGCAGCTTTCCACGCGCGCCGGCCTTTATGCGGCGGCAGACCTCGTAGCCGTCCATGCCGGGCATCTGGACGTCGAGGAGGACAAGATCGGGCGGCTCGGCCGCGATCGCGGCCAGGGCCGAGGCGCCGTCCTCGGCGAGGCGGACCTCGCAGTCGAGGCCTGCCAGGTAGGCTTGCACCAGCTGGCGATTCGCTGGTCCGTCGTCAACTACAAGGACGACGGCCATGATTGGCCTCGGTGGGGGCTGTTAAGTGGCGCACGGGGGCCGATTGTATCGTTAATTGTTTTGATTAACGTCTCCTTATTGGAAGGCGTTTGAGCGCCTAAGCGCTGGCTATCCGGGACTCCATCTGAGCGGCTCCCAGACGAGCCGGGCGGAGCTGCGAGATGGCCGCGCGCAGGTGCTTGTTGGCCGCCGCGAGGTCGCCGCGCCGCTCCAGGATGTCCGCGTAGATGATGTGGCAGCGGCTCAAGCGCTCGCCGCCGCCCAGCGCGTCGAGTATCCCCCACGCCTCGCGGAACTCTCCATCGACGGCGGCTGCGTCACCGCGCTCCTCGGCGATGCGGCCGAGCCAGACGTGGGCCTCGGCCTCAGTCGCGCGCTCTGACGAGCTCGCAGCCAGGTCCAGGGCGCGGACCGCCAACCCCTCCGCCTCGTCGAAGAGCGAGCGGGCGTGCGCCAGCTCGCAGAGGCTGAGCAGCACGTTGGCCTTCCGGGTGTCGACGGCAGCCTCCTCGAACAGTGCAAGCGAGCGCACCAGGTGTCCCTCGGCCTCGGCCAGCTCACCGCGCTTGATGAGCAGAAGACCCAGGTTGTTCTCGGATCGCGCCAGCGCCAGCCGATCGCTCAAGGTCTCGTGGATGGCAAGGGCCCGTTTGGCGTAATGGGCCGCCTCGTCCAGGCTGTCGATCTCGCCATAGGACAGGCTCAACCCGCTGTAGATGAGCGACAGCATCCGCAGATCCTGGATGACCTCTCCAGTCGCCAGCGCCTGGTCGTAGCAGTCGATGGCAGCCTGCCAGTCCTGGTTGGTGGCGTGCACGCCGGCGAGCACGAACAGGAGGCGGGACTCGGTCATGCGCGGGGTTGGCCTCAGGGACCGGCACAGCTCGAGGCCGCGCTGGGCGATGCCCATCGCCGCCGGGTCCTGCATGACGTAGGCGGCCGTGGCTTCGTGGCCCAGGCATTCCGCCGCCATCAGCACGTCGCCGGTGCTCTCGAATTGGGTGCGAGCCTCAGCTGCGAGGCGCCGGCCCTCGCGCGGCTGGCCGAGGCGCAGGTAAGCATGGGCCAGCAGCTGCTTGACCCGAGCCGCGGTTTCCGCGTCGTGTTCCTTCTCGAGCAGCTCCAGGCCGGCCTTGACTCCGCCGTGAAGCTCGCCCGTGGCCAGCAGCTGTTCTATCTCTGCGGTCAGGAGCGAAGAGCGCGCCTGCAAGGTCGACGGCCGGGCAAGGAAAAAGTCGAGCGGCCGCCCGGTGCGCTCGGCGATCAGGCGCAAGGTGTCGATCGAAGGCTTGGCCTTGCCAACCTCCACGAAGTAGATGGCGGTCCGGCTGATCGCGCCGTTGGCGACCTGCGCCAGGCTCAGCCCGGCCTCATGGCGTGCCTGCTTGACCGTACCCGGTTTAATGTCGACGCCCAGCCGGCGGCCGCGGCGGCCTGAGGTGGCGGTCCCGGACACTCGCTCGCCCGTTACGGGCGCCGGGCGCGCTCGATCCTCTGACACTCGCGCCAGCTTACACGAGACAGCATCAACCTGCCCACGATGGATTAACGCCGCTTATCGTCTTCCTGATTACTTCCAGGGCGGGATTCCGTCAGCGCTGACACTCATGGCCATCGTCAACACGGACATCGCCGCCAAAATGACGGCAAACACGAACTTGCGCATTCAACTCACCTCCTTTGCGGCACAGACCGTGCCCGCCCTGGGAATCGCGTCAGAGAGGGATCCCTTTCGAGGGGTCAACCTGCCTCCGAGGGGGCCGTCTCGAAGGGGCGCGACGCCCGCATCGCGGAGGCAATCCCCCAGCCGGCTGCGAGGACCTTCAAGCTGATCAGTCCTGTTAAGCCGATCTGAGGCTCAAATCGGAGTGGTAGTGTCGTCCCGAAGAGGACAGTGATCCCCACCAGCGCCGGCAGCAACGCCAGGACCACCGCAGCTCCGCAGACGCCAAGCAGCGCGGCGCGGAGGGCAAGCCCGCCATCGTCACCGAAGCGGTCGTCCTCGTACGCCAAGCTGTCCGGACCCTGTTCCTCGAAGACGACCTGGGCGATGGCAGTGCCCCTCATAGCCGATCCGACCTCTCAAGCACCCCTTGGCGGCTATCAGTTACTGCGGCGGGGCTAATGTTAACTGACACTGGCTTGAATTAACATAAGGGTCCCGATAAGTGGCCTGGCAACCTTCCCCCGCCGACGGCGGCCGCCGCCTGACCGCAAACCTCACGCCCGCAGCTGATCCCCCTGTGCGCACGGAGCCTGTGACCGGGGCGCCTGGGCTGAGACTCCGGCTCGGAGACTGGAGGACATTTGCCGCCGCTGCCGTTGTCGCCGCCCTCGCCCTGGCGGCATTCCTGTTCTGGACGGTTCTGCAGATCGGGGGCGAAGCAACAACTATTGCCGTCGACGACATCGGGGAGGCGGTTGCATCCGGCCTCGCCGCCGCGAGCTGCGGCCTCGCCGCGCTGCGCTCAACGGGTCGGGTCCGTATGGCCTGGGCGCTGTTCGCGGCGTCGGCAGCCAGCTGGACCGCGGGCGAGATCGTCTGGTCCGTCTACGAGGTCGGCCAGGGCGTTGACGTGCCGTTCCCATCCGCGGCTGACGCCGGCTTCCTGGCGGCGGTTCCCCTCGCCATCGCAGGCGTTCTCGCGTTCACGTCAGCGCCCGGGCGGATCACCACCAGGGGGGAGGCCATCCTGGCGGGAGCGATCGTCGCCCTGTCTCTCCTGTTTGTCGGGTGGGCGCTGGGGCTGGGCGCCGTGTACGAGACATCAGCCGCCACCCCCGTGGCGCAGCTGATCGGGCTCGCCTATCCGGTCGCCGACATCATCACCATCACCGTCCTGATGATGGCGGTGCGCCGCGCGACCCGTTCAGAGCTCGGCCGGATGCTTCTCCTGTTGGGGGGCCTGGCATCGGTTGCCCTTGCCGACAGCGCCTTCGCATACCTCACCGCCAACGACCAGTACGGCGCCATCGGCAGCGTCCTGGACGCCGGCTGGGTCGCCGGCTACCTCCTGATCGCGCTGGCCCCGTTGTGGCCGGCGCCGTCGGTGGAACGCCGCTCGGAGGAGGGGCCGATCGGGCTCTGGCAGCTTGCGCTGCCCTGGGTCGCGGTTCTGGCTGCGGCTCTGACCGCCGTCTGGGTCGCCTTCAGCGATCAGGCGCTGGATCGGTTCATGACCGTCCTCGCCGGCGGCATCGGGGTCTTGTTCGTATGCAACCAGGTCCTCACGCACAGGGACTCTCTGGACCTGCTCAAGGTGAGCCATCGCGCCGAACGCAACCTCCGGGAGCGCACTGCGCTGCTCAACCAGGTCATCGTGCAGGCGCCTCTGGGCATCGCGCGCGTCGGCGTCGACATGAAGATCATCGATGCCAACCCGCGCCTGGGCTTGCTCCTCGGCGCCAAGCCGGCCGACATCGTGGGCGATACGGTCGCCCGCTTCCTTCCGACTGACGAGATTCAGCAGGTGGTCGATACGTTCCAGCCCCTGTGGAAGGGCGAGGTCGAGACCCTCGAGTCGGACAGCCACGCGCTCCGCGCGGACGGCACCGCGGTGTGGCTTCACTGGACCGCAACCGCAGTCCGGAAGACAAGTGGAGGCACGGACTTCTTCCTGGCCATGTTCGAGGACAACACGACCGAGCACGTGGCGCAGGAAGCGGCGATGGCAAACCTCGCCGGGCTCGAGCGCCTCAACCGCCTTAAGAGCGAGTTCGTCTCCCTGGTCAGCCACGAGTTTCGGACCGCGCTGGTCGGCATCCAGGGCTTCAGCGAGATGATCCGCGACCAGGACCTCGAGCCGGCCGACGTCAAGTCCTTCGCCGGCGACATCAACAAGGATGCCGAGCGCCTGAACCGGATGATCACCGACATGCTCGACCTGGATCGCATCGAGGCAGGCCGCATGTCGCTGCACCTGGGCACCATCGACCTCAACCTGATCCTTAACGAAGCGGTTGAGCGTGCCCGCGGCACCACCCACAAGCACGCAGTCAACATCAGCCTCGACCCTGCCGTGCCCGCGGTGCGCGGTGACTCAGACCGCCTGTTCCAGGTCGCATCCAACCTGCTGAGCAATGCCATCAAGTACTCGCCCGAAGGGGGTGAGGTCTTGCTCAGCAGCCACCTCGAGGATGGCAAGGCGCACGTCAGCGTGCGCGACCACGGGCTCGGCATCGCTCCCGAGAATCTGAGCAAGCTCTTCGGTCGCTACGAGCGATTCGAGACCATCGGCAAGGGCACCATCATCGGCACGGGCCTTGGTCTTGCCATCACGCGGCAGATCGTGGAATTACACGGGGGCAAGATCTGGGTCGACAGTGCCATTGGTGCGGGGTCGGAATTCCACTTCACGATCCCGATCCAGGGACCGCAGACAGCGGCGTGATGTCTTGAGCGGCCGCATCCTCATCGTCGACGACGACCCCGCCAACGTCCTCTTGCTCGAGTCCTTTCTGAAGGACTCGGGAAGTGAGATCCGGGGGCTGAGCGACTCTCGCCAGGTCGAGAACGTGTTCATCGAGTTCGAGCCCGACATCGTCCTGCTCGATCTGCACATGCCGGAGCCAGATGGTCTCGAGGTCCTGCGCCGTCTGCGCAGCGCTCGTGAGAGCGTGGGCTTCCTCCCGGTGATCATGCTCACGGGCGACACAGGAAGAGTGGCGCGCAACAGCGCGCTCATCCTCGGTGCGGATGACTTCCTGACCAAGCCGCTCGAGCGCGAGGAGGTTGTGCTGCGGGTGCGCAACCTCCTCCGCACCCGCCAGCTGTACGTCGACCTCGCGCGCGCCAACGAGGCGCTGCAGCGCAGCGGACAGAAAAGCCAGGATTAGCCCCGGCCGCGCGAGAAAACGGCTCGCATCCCTCGTCCCCACAGCGGCCGCACCACCGCCGCCGGCAGGGCGACGTTGACCATCAAGGCAACCGGCCCTCGGTTGGCGCCGATCGGCATATCAGACGCCGGTATGGATGAGATAAGAGGTTTGCGCTAATCCAGCTGCCAGCGGTGGCTGGGGTCGGTCGTGATCAGCCACTCCCGACGCGGCCCCGCCATCACATTGAGGTAGTAGAGGTCGTAGCCGGGGCCCGCGGCCACCGGGTGGTAGCCGCGCGGCACCAACACCACGTCTCCGTCCCCTATCTGGATCGCCTCTTCGAGTGAGCCGTCGTCTGTGTAGACCAGCTGCACCGCGAAGCCTTCGGGCCTTTTCGTCCGGTGGTAGTAGGTCTCCTCGAGGTAGCTCTCGCGAGGCGGGTCGTCGGTGTCGTGCTTATGGGGCGGGTAGCTCGACCAGTTGCCGCCCGGAGTCACCACCTCGGTCACCAGCAGCGATTCCGCCGGCCGGTCTTCCATGAGGATGTTGTGAATCGTCCGCTCGGTGCGGCCTGAACCCCGCGTCAAAGCACGCACGTCCTGCGCCCCGATCAGCGCCGGTTCGACTCCCTTTCCGGCAGGGGCCCAGCACAGCGCGACCTCGCACACCTCGGTCAGCGCCTCGACTGCCAACCGGCCGCCCGGCGGCGCATACACCGAGTCGGTCGGGCCGTCGAAAAGCGTGGGCCGGCGGCCAACCCCGTGCCACCGGTGGCCGTCGAAGGAGACATCGGCTCGTCCGGTGAGGATCACCGCGCACACCTCCTGGCTGCCGGTCGCCCGCTCGACGCGTCCGCCAATTTCCAATCGGTACACGTCGAAACCGACGTACGTCCATCCGGCGGACTTCGGCGTCACCGACACCATCAGCCCGTCCAGGCCCGGCTCGCGCCGGCTGGGGACGAGCAGGGGTGAGGTCACAGGTACCAGCGCCGCCGGGCGGCCGCACGTTCGTGCTCCTGACGAGCCTTGCGCACGTCCGGCGACTCGGAGACCTCCGCCACGGGCACCTCCCACCAGCTCCCGTAGTCGGGCACGCCCTGGTAGCGGTCCACTGGCACGTGGATGACCACCGTGCGGTCGATCTTCCGAGCGGCGATCAGGGCGTCACGCAGCTCTTCGATGGAGTGGGTGCGAATCACATGGGCGCCCAGGCCCTCGGCGTTGAGCGCGAGGTCTACCGGCAGGGGATCTGCCTCATCCGCCCCGGAATCGTCGCCGAGCGCGCCGTCCTTTCTATATGTGTAGCGGGTGCCGAAGCCCGCGGTGCCCTTCGACCGCGACAGTGCGCCGATGGAAGCGAAGCCCTGGTTGTCGACGAGGACCACGTTGAGCTTGATCTTCTCCTGGACCGCGGTCACGAGCTCCTGAGCCATCATCAGGTACGAGCCGTCGCCGACCATCACGTAAACCTCGCGGTCGGGGCTGGCCATCTTGACGCCCAGCCCGCCGGCGATCTCATAGCCCATCGTCGAGAAGCCGTACTCGACGTGGTAGCCCTTGGGGTCGCGCGTGCGCCAAAGCTTGTGCAGGTCGCCCGGCATGGACCCGGCCGCGCAGACGACCACGTCCAGCGGTCCTGACAGCTCGTTGACGGCGCCGATCACCTCGGACTGCGCGGGCAGCGGACCGTGGCCCAGGTGGTACAGGCGGTTCACCTCTTCATCCCATTCCGCCCGCAGCCTGGAGATCAGCTCCCTGTATGCGGCATGCACCGACCACCCTTCGAGCCGCTGGTCGAGCGCCTGCAGCGTGGCGCGCGCGTCCCCCACCAGCGCGAGCCCAGCGTGCTTGTGGGCGTCGAAGTCGGCGATGTTGACGTTGATGAACCGAACGCCGGATTCCTGGAACGCGGTCTTGGAGGCGGTCGTGAAGTCGCTGTAGCGCGTTCCCAGACCGATCACCAGGTCGGCTTCCGCGGCGAGCTTGTTGGCGGCAAGGGTGCCGGTGGCTCCAACTGCCCCCACCGCGCCCGTGAGGTCGAACCGGAGCGAGCCCTTGCCGGCCTGGGTCTCCCCGACCGGGATGCCGGTCCGGCTGACGAGCCGCTCCAGGGCGTCGGTCGCCTCGGAGTAGATGAGGCCTCCGCCCGCAACGATCATCGGCCGGCGCGAGGCGCGGATCATCTCCGCGGCTCGGACGACAGCGGCCGCGTCAGGCAGCGGGCGGCCGATGCTCCAGACGCGCCGCTCGAACAAGCGCTCGGGGTAGTCGAACGCCTCGGTCTGGACGTCCTGCGGCAGCGCCAGGGTGACGGCCCCGGTCTCTGCCTGGTTGGTCAGAACGCGCATTGCGGCCAGCGCGGACGGCACGAGCTGCTCGGGCCGCTGGATGCGATCCCAGTAGCGCGATACCGGCTGGAAGCAGTCGTTCACGCTCAGCTCTCCACGAGAAGGCGTCTCGAGCTGCTGCAGCACCGGATCCGGGCGTCGCGATGCGAACACGTCGCCCGGCAGCAAGAGCACAGGGAGCCGGTTGATCGTGGCGGCGGCGGCCCCCGTGAGCATGTTGGTTGCGCCGGGTCCGATCGAGGTCGTGCACGCGAGGGTCGCCAGCCGGTTGCGCATGCGCGCGTAGCCCGCCGCCGCATGGACCATGCCCTGCTCATTGCGCGCCTGGTAGTACGTCAGCAGGTCGGGGTGCTCGGCCAGCGCCTGGCCGACCCCGGTCACGTTGCCATGACCGAAGATTCCGAAGCAGCCGCCGAAGAATCGATGCTGCGCGCCGTCGCGCTCGACGTGCTGCGCGGAGAGAAAGCGCACCAACGCCTGCGCTGTGGTGAGCTTGAGCGTCTTCACTCGGGTGTCCCTTTACGTGGGATCTGGAAGCATCACGTCGCGCACAAGGCCGGCGAGGTCGGTGCAGGCCCCTATGAACTGGCGCAGCGTGCGCACAGTCGGCGCAAACGAGTCGAACTCTTCATGGGCCAGCCCGCCCTCTGAGTAGGCTTTCCGGAAGTCCGGGAAATGCGTGAGGAGCTCATCCACGGCTCTCGGGTCGACCGGGTCCTCGATTCGCGGTTTGACCTCGATGTCTCCAGCGTTGAACCTCTTCTGCCATGCGGACGGTGGCGAGATGACCGCATCCGCGCCGATCAGCTCGCTCCACTGCATGTGGTTGCGGAATGCCGCGGAGAGCAGGCGCAGCCTGTAGCCGCGTTTGCGGAAGATGCCGTACGTCTTCTTGAAGACCGCCACGCCTGCCCACTCGAGCAGGCCAGGGTCGATCGTGATTCCGCGCTTCTCGAGCAAGACCTTCAACCAGTCATCAAGCCTGCCGACCATGATCGTGCAGACCGGGCCCATCGACCTGATGTCCTGGCCTTCGCTCTCGCGCCTCCGCAGACCTCGCTCGACGGCTTCCGCGACCGCGATGCATTGCGGCACGGTGAAGCAGACGGTCGCATTTACGCTGACCCCCCGGTAGGTCGCCTCCTCAATCGCCAGGATTCCGGCGTTGGTCGCAGGAATCTTCACGATCATGTTCGGCGCGAGAACGCTGAACCGCATCGCGTTCTCGAGGATCGCGCGGTGGTCCCCGAACAGACGCGGGTCGGTCTGAATCGCGAGGCGGCCGTTGCGGCCGTCATGGGCCGCGAACGCCGGCTCGAGGAGCTTTGCCGCCCTGACCGACATCTCCTCGACGAGCGTCCAGCCAATCTGGTCCTCGGTCACGCCCGGGAGCTCGCGAAGCAAACTTTCGATGCGAGGCCCCCACACGGAGATTTCCTTTTTGAGGATCGTGAGGGCGATGACCGGATTGCAGGTCGCGCCTACGGCGCCGTTCTCGATCGCGTAATTGAGCTCGTCGATGTCCGCCGAGTCGTTCCACAAGCACGTCGGCGTTGTCTGAGTCATCTCGTGGAGCGGGCTCTTGTAGGTGACTTTCACCAGCGCGTCACCACAACTTTCTTCCTGGTGAAGAACTCGATCCCGTCGGTGCCGTGCACGTGGAGATCTCCGTAGAACGATCCCTTCCAGCCACTGAAAGGAAAGAAGGCGAACGGCTGCGCAATGGGCACGTTGATCCCGGTCATTCCTGCTTCCACACGCTCGCGGAACTCGCGCCCGGCGCGACCTGACTGCGTGAAGATCGTGGCCATGTTGCCGAGCGCCATCCGGTTGGCCTGATCGATGGCATCGTCGAGCGTCGACGCTCTTTCCACCGACAGCAAGGGCCCGAAGATCTCCTCGCGGCCGACCGCCATCTCAGGCGTCACATGGTCGAGGATGGTCGGGCCGAGGAAGAAACCCTGGCGCGACATGTGGCTGCGGCCATCGACAAGCAGCTGAGCGCCCTCTGCGACGCCCTTGTCGACGTAGCCGGCAACACGGTCGCGATGCTCGGCACGAATGAGCGGGCCGACCTGCACGCCTGGCTCGTCCCCCGGACCCACAACCAACCGGGAGGCCGCGTCCGCGAGCGGGTCCAGCAGGTGGTCGGCCGCCTTGCCGACCGCGACCGCGACCGAGCCGGCCAGGCATCGCTCGCCGGCGTTGCCAAACGCCGAGTTGAGGATGGCCGGCACCGCGATCTCAGGGTCGGCGTCCGGCATCACCACGATGTGGTTCTTGGCCCCGCCCAGCGCCTGCACACGCTTGCCGTTGGCGGCCGCCGTCTCGTAGACGTGGCGCGCGACGGGCGCCGAACCGACGAAGGAGATCGCTCGCACGTCGGGATGGGCCAGGAGCGCGTCGACAGCGTCGCGGGCGCCGTGGACGATGTTGAGGACGCCCTCGGGGAATCCGGCCTCCAGGAAGATCTCGGCCAGCCGGGCGCCACCAAGGGGCGTGCGCTCGGACGGCTTCAGCACGTACGTGTTCCCAGCGGCGACGGCGAGAGGGAACATCCAGAGCGGGATCATCACGGGGAAGTTGAACGGGGGGATGCCGGCGCAAACCCCGACCGGGTACCGATACATGTCCTGGTCGACGCCGGTAGAGACATCTCGGAGCGTGCGCCCCTGCAGCAAGGTCGGCGCCCCGCACGCGAAGTCCACGACCTCGATGCCCCGGCGCACCTCGCCGCGCGCCTCTTCCAGCGTCTTGCCGTGGTGACGCGTGATGATCGCGGCGAGCTCGTCGACATGCTCTTCGAGCAGGGCCTTGAAGCGGAACATCAGCCGCACGCGCTCCATCACGCTCGTCCGCGACCACGGACCGTACGCGGCGACTGCTGCCGCAACCGCGGCATCGACCTCGCGTTTCCCTGAGAGCGGGACTTTCTCGATCACCTCACCGGTGGCCGGGTTGTAGACCGGCAGCGAGGCTTCGACCTCAGCCGGTCGCCACTGTGAGCCGATCAGGTTGGCGATCATCTCTTAGATCTTGCGCCCACCGCTGTGGATCGCGCGGAAGAATTCCAGGCTCTCCCTGGCGGACTTGATCGGACCGTTCCCGGGCGGCGGCTCGGCGTCGAGGGCGGTGTCCTGCTCCAGGACGTACCAGCCGGAGTAGTCCTTCGAACGAAGCGCATCGAGGACGGCCTTGACATCGAGACCACCCTGGCCGAGGGGACGGTACAGTCCGGCCCGCACCGCGGCCGAGTACGTGATGTCACCCGACCGTACGCGGGCGACCAGCTCCTCATCGACATCCTTCAGGTGCACGTGGGACACACGCGACCCGGCGTCGCGCGCCAGCTGGGCCACGTCGGCACCACCCAAAAGAAGATGGCCTGTGTCCAGGCACAGGTCCACGTTGGTCATCTCCAGGAATGCGTTCACGTCCCGCGCCTGCTCGACCGCGGTGCCGGCGTGCGGGTGGAACGCCAGCCGCACGCCGTGGCCGCCCGCGATGGCCTCCGCCACCCCCAGCGCCTCACCCAGGACTTTGAACTCCTCACTGGTCAGGCTCTCGTGTCGCCCATAGTCGCCGCCGGGGTAGGCGGCGGCCAGCACGAGCATGTCCGCTCCGGCCGCGGCCATGGTCGCTGCTTGCTTCTCCACGGCGGCCAGGACTGCTTTTCTGCTGTGGCGCTCGTGGAGCACGACCGCCAGGAAGCCGCCGGCGAGCTGGAGCCCCTCTCGGGACAGCAGCGCGCGCAGCTCTTCTATGTTCTCGGGCAGATACCCTGGCGGGCCGAGCTCTGTGGCGCCAAGCCCCAGCTCGTGCATCTCCGCGAGCACCCGTGACGGCGACATGCGGTGGCCCCAGCCCGGCGCTTCGCTGACCCCCCACGTGATGGGCGCCCCGGCAACCTTCATCTCGGTCGAGTATGGGTGACCCGGCTCGGATCAGAGCGGCTGCGATGGTCGCATACCATAGGTCACATTGGCTGAGCGGCTGAGAGTCGGCGTGATCGGCTGCGGCGTGATCGCCCAGGTGATGCACCTCCACTACCTGCGCGAGCTAGCGGATCGATTCGAGATTGCTGCCATCTGCGACCTGTCCGCCGAAGTTCGTGCAGCCGTTGCTCGCGACTACGCCGTGCCCGCGCAGCTCGAGACGTGGGAGGAGCTGGTCGCGCAGCCTCTCGACGCAGTCCTCGTTCTCACCTCGGGGAGCCATGCCCCGCAGGCCATCGCCGCCGCGAAGGCGGGGCTGCACGTGCTCGTCGAGAAACCGATGTCCTACTCGGTCGCCGAGGGCCAGGCGATGATCGACGCCGCGCAGGCCGCCGGCGTGACCCTGATGGTCGCGTACATGAAGCGCTATGACCCCGCATACCTGCGGCTCATGGAGGAGGCGCGTTCGCTGCGCGACCTGCGCCTGGTCAGGATCACAACGCTGGAGTCGCCGATCGACCCGTACGTCAAGCACTACGAGCTTCATCGGGCGAGCGACGTCGCGCCCGATGTCGTCGAGCGGCTGACGAAGGACGACGAGATCCGCATCACCGCCGCGATCGGCGAGGCCGACCCGCTTTCGCGGCGCGCATACAGCCACGTCCTCCTCCTCAGCCTCGTCCATGAGCTAAACGCCATGCGCGGCCTGTTCGGCGAGCCCGACCGGCTCGATTACGCCGACATCAGAGAGACGGGCCTGACAGCAGCCTTCAACTACGGCCCTGTGCACTGCTTGATCGCGCGGGTGGACCTGCCGGGAATCGCTCGCTACTCCATGGAATTTGCGCTCTACTCCCCAGAGCGCCGGCTGGTGCTCGCATTTCCGTCGCCTTTCCTGAGAAGCGCGCCGACGATCTTGACCTCCGAAACCGGGTCCGCCGGCACGGCCGCTTCGTCGCGCACCGAGGAGATCACGTCATACGAGGAGGCGTTCAAGCGGGAGCTGATCCACTTCCATGAGTGCGTGACCACTGGGCGTCAGCCGGTCACGTCCGGGGTCGACAGCCTTCGCGACATCGCGCTTTGTGAAGCGATCGTCCGGGTCCATAGCAGCCGGACGCCCCTTGAGCGCCCCTCGGACCCTGCTCCCGTCGCCGCACACTGAGCCGATGCCGGCGGGCATCGCGGGCATCAGGGTCGCCAACGCCCCTGTCAGCTTTGGCGCCTTCGAGCTCGACGCCGGAACGTATCCCGACCCACCCCCGCCCGCGTTCGTGCTCGACGAGGTGGCGCGGGCCGGATATGAGGGCATCGACCTCGGGCCAATCGGCTACCTCGGCCGCGGCGGCGTGCTCGCCGAGGCGCTGGCCTCGCGAGGACTGACCCTTTGCGGCGGGTACCTCGAGCTGCCCTTCAGCGACCCCGCCGCCATGCCCGCCGCGCTGCGCAACCTGGCCGACCTCCTCGACCTCTTCGATGCTGCTCCGCAGCGCCAAGGACGCCCGAGGCCGAAACCGACGCTGGCGGACGCGGGCAGCGATCTGCGCCGAGCGCGACCATGCCAGGCCATGCGGGATCTCGACCTTGGCCTCGACGGCGAAGGCTGGAAGCGGTTTGCGGCTGGCGTTGAGATGGCGGTCGCGATGTGCCGGGAGCGTGGCTATGAGGGCACGCTGCATCACGAGCCGGGAACGTTCGTCGAAGCTCCGTGGGAGATCGAGCGCGCCCTCGAGCTGACCTCGATCGGGCTCTGCCTGGACACGGGCCACCTGGTGCTGGGCGGCGGCGATCCCCTGAGTGCGCTGCATGATTGGCGGTCGCGCATCAACCATGTGCACATCAAGGACGTGCACCGTGCGGTCGCCGACCAGGTCGTGCGCGAGGGAGCGCCGGCTCTTGAGATCTGGCGCCGGAACGCCTTCTGCCGGTTCGGCGAGGGCGATGCCCGCCTGGATGCGGTCCTCGACGACCTGCGCGCCGGCTATTCGGGCTGGCTGGTGGCGGAGCAGGACACCTTCCCGGATCCCGGCGGCGGGCTCGATCAGGCGGCCATGGATCAGCGCGCGAATCGCGAGTTCCTCACGGTGCGAGGCTTCTGACTACTCGAGCTCGGTGAGCGTGACCTGCTTGCTCGTCAACAGCCGTCCGCGGGCTGACGAGCGGTACGTGCCGGAGGTGGGCGCGACGTCGGCGTAGTCGCCACCGACGGCGATCGTCAGGTAGCCGAGCCCGCCGCGGCTCGCATGTGTGGGATCGAACGTCCACGCGATCGCGTCGCCGGTCCCATCGTGTACCGGAAGAACGACCTCGACCCAGGCGTGGGTGCCCCCCTGCCCGAGCAGGTGGCCCGAGACGTAACGCGATGGCAGCCCGCAGACGCGGCACAGCGCGAGCATGACGTGCGCGTAGTCCTGGCATACCCCGAAGCCCAGGGCCAGGGCCTCCGCCGCCGTCGTCCTCACCCCCGTCACGTCGGCGCGGTATGTCATCGATTGGTAGACCCAGTCGTTGATCCGGTCCGCCAGCTCGAGACCCCAATGCACTGACGCGGCGAGCTCCTCTGCTGCACGGCGAATGCGGTCGTCGGCCGCCGTCAGCGCCGAGGGCTCCAGTAGGTAGGAATCGGCGAGCCAGCCGTCCGGAAGGCGGTGGGGCTGCGCAGCGTGGCGCTCGAGGGAGACCTCCGCGATGAACTCGATCGAAGACGCGACGCGTGGCGCGAAGACGTCCACCACGACGTTGCCGAATCGGTCGAGGCGGTCCTCGAGTTGGGCGTCGTCGAGCCCGACCGAAACCTGGTGGCGGAGCCGGCGCTGGTCGCCGAAACGCTCGGGTGGGATGACGACGAGACGGTGTTCCAGGTCTCGAATCGGCTCCGGGTACTCATACCGAAACGACTGCCGGATGAGGTACGAGGCGCGGCGTGCGGCGGGCCAGTCGACAGATGCCGGGTTGATCGCCATCACGCGGCATCCGCGACGTCGGCCCAGACCGTCATCGAGCGAAATGCGGCAGGGCCGAAGCTCGTCACCATGGCGACGTCGAGGGCATCGCGGCCGCGCCCGATGAGCACCCTTCCCACCCGCCGCGCGTTGTTGCGCGGGTCGAAGGTCCACCAGCGGTCGCCAAGCCAGACCTCCATCCAAGCTGCGAAGTCCATCGGATCCGGGTTCGGCGGCACATGGATGTCGGGAAGGTAGCCGAAAACATAGCGCGCGGGGATGTTTAAGGCACGGCAAAAGCTGACCGCCAGGTGGGCGAAGTCGCGGCAGACGCCCCGGCGGCTCTGGAAAACGTCAATCGCGGTCGTCTGCGGGCTGCTGGCGCCGTACTGGAACTTGACGTTCTCGTGCACCCAGTCGCAGATCGCCTGCACGCGCGACCAGCCCGGCTCGGTCTGCCCGAACAGCTGCCATGCGGTGTCCATCAGCTCATCCGACAGGCAGTAGCGGCTCGGGAGGGTGAAGTGGAGAAGCTCACCCGGGATCTCATGCACCGGCACCTGGGGCGTCCCGGCGCCGTCCGGGTCGGCCTCGTCCGGGACGGAGCAGACGGCCTCGTACTTGAGCATCAGCGGCCCCTCTGGGAGGAGCAGCCGCTTCACGGGGTTGCCATAGACGTCCACGTACTCGTTCACCGGCAGGGGCGGGGTGGTCGCCCAGCTCTCGCCAACGAGCTGGTGCCGGGCGTCCGAGCGGGGGCGCACCTGGACCGTCATCGTGGCCGGCGCGCTCACGTCGTAGATGAACTCACAGCCGACACGCAAGTCGAGCGTGCGCGCAAGCGCGGGCAGGTTGGGACCTCCTGATCGCTTTCCTGTTGTCGGAATCGCGCAGACACTATAGCTGTGGCCTCGATGAAATCCCTCAGTGCCAACTACCACACCAACGGGTTTTACGACGAAATGCTTGCGAGCGCGGGCAAACCCCGACCCGCCTACAGGCGCCTCTACGACAGCCTGAACAGGCTCGGCGCGTATGAGCTGGAGCGCCGCCATGAGCTCGCCATGCAGATGTTCCGCAACCACGGCATCACCTTCGCCGTCTATCCCGACGCCCAGGGCACTGAGAAGGTGTTTCCCTTCGACATCATCCCCCGGGTGATCGCGGCCCGGACCTGGGCGCGGCTGGAGGCCGGCCTCAAGCAGCGCATGGCCGCCCTGAACCTCTTCCTGGAGGACATTTACAGCCGCAAGCTCATCCTCAAGGACCGAGCCGTCCCCAACGAGATCGTGCTGTCCAGCCCTCAGTACATGCGAGAGGTCGAGGGCCTCCCCGTCCCCCACGGCATCCACTGCCACATCGCGGGCATCGACCTGGTGCGCGACGAGAAAGGCGAGTTCTTCGTGCTCGAGGACAACCTGCGGACGCCGTCCGGCGTCTCTTACGTGCTCGCCAACCGCCACGTTATGAAGCGGGTGCTGCCCGACCTCTTCGCCGGCTACCCTGTGCGGCCGGTCGAGGGCTACGTCCATGAGCTCCTCCGCCATCTCCGCTGGCTGGCGCCAAAGGGAGTCGACGACCCCAGCGTGGTCCTCCTGACCCCTGGCCTCTACAACGCCGCCTACTACGAGCACCTCTATCTGGCCAAGCAGATGGGGGTCGAGCTCGTCGAGGGCACCGACCTGGTCGTCGATCAAGACCACGTTTTCATGCGCACGACGCATGGCCTGCGGCCGGTCCACATCATCTATCGGCGGCTCGACGACGAGTGGCTCGACCCGATCTTCGGGCGCCAGGAATCGCTGGTCGGCGTCGCTGGGCTCGTGAACGCCTATCGGGCGGGCAACGTCGTCATCGCCAACGGGCTCGGCAACGGCGTGGCCGACGACAAGGCCGTGTACGCCCTGGTGCCGAAGATCATCCGGTACTACCTGGACGAGGATCCGGTTCTGCCCAACGTGGAGACATACGTTTGCGCGGTCGAGAGCGAGGCTCGCCACGTGCTCGCCAACCTCGACAAGCTCGTCGTGAAGACCGTAGACGCCTCAGGCGGCTACGGCATGCTGATCGGACCGGCCTCCACCAGCGCCGAGCGCGAGGAGTTCCGGCGGCGCATCGAAGCCCAGCCGCGCGCGTTCATCGCCCAGCCGGTGGTCTCGCTCTCCGTCCAGCCGGTGCTGGAGGGCGGGACGCTTCGCCGCACGCACCAGGACCTGCGCCCATTCGTGCTCACCGGACCTGACGTCCATGTGATCGCGGGCGGCCTCACGCGCGTGGCGCTGAAGCCGGGCTCGCTGGTGGTCAACAGCTCCCAGGGCGGCGGGAGCCGCGACACGTGGGTGATGGCGGAAGACGACGACGATGAGCTGGGGCCCGATGGCGATGCTTAGCCGGGCCGCCACATCCCTGATGCTTCTCGGCCGCCACCTCGAGCGCGCCGATCACCTGGCCCGGATCCTCGGCGTGCACGTGGCGCTGTCCCTCGACCGAACCGACGAGCCCGGGCCTGACTTCTGGATCAGGTTCATGGAGCTGGCCGGTTGGGCCGGGAGCGACACCGCCCGCCGCGAGCAGGTAGTCGAGATGGTGGTCACCGGTTCGCTGGGGCCGTCAGTGCAGGCCAGCGTGGCGGCAGCGCGGCTGGCGGCGCAGGCGGTCCGTCCCTCGCTCCCGACGGAGCTCTACGAGCAGGTCAATTCGCTTCACTGGCGTGTTCAGGAGGGCGGGTGGCAGCCCGACCTGTATCCGTTTCTCATGGACGTCCAGCTGACGGTGCGGCTGGTGGACGGCCTCCTGGAGGACACGATGCCGCACGACGAGGCCCGGGACTTCGTTCGTCTCGGCAAGTTTGTGGAGCGCGCGGGCAATGTGACGGCCCTGGTCACTCGAAAGTCGGCAGAGCTGCACGACGCGCCCGAGGACGCGCTCGAATGGACCGCGGTCCTGAAGTCGTGCTTCGCATTCGAGTCTTACCAGGCCCGCTACTCTGGCGGTGTCACCCCCGAGAACGTGATCGAGTGCTTGCTGCTGGACGCCGACCTGCCGCGGTCAGCCCGATTTGCGGCGGCGGAGGCGCAGGACTCGGTGGCGAGGATCGACGGGCGAGGCCGCCGCACCCGACCTCGGCGCCTGTTGCTCCGTCTGGAGTCGATGTTCGAGGACGCAGAGCCGCGCCTCGTGGCCGAGCAGCCGCGCGACTTCAACACCGAGTGCCGGGGCATACTGCGCCAGCTGGAGGCGGCGCTCCGCGAGACGTACTTCCACCCGAGCCGCGTCCCCGCCGGCGTGTTGGGCGACGAGGGCAGGGCGATGCCCCAGCAGCAGCAATCAGTTGGCCCATCCTGCCCGCGCCTGGCGCGCCAACAGGCGCTTCTGTGAAGCTCGAGATCGTGCACGTCACCAGGTACCGGTACTCCGGCGCGATCGCGGAGACGGTGATGGAGCTGAGGCTGCGCCCGATGGACGGCAACCGCCAGCGGTGCCTGGAGTTCGACCTCGAGATCGGCTCCGGCATCCAACCGCGTTCATATCGCGACGGCTACGGCAACAACGTCCATTACTTCAATCTCGTGCGCCCGCACAAGCGCCTGGCTGTCACGAGCAGGTCGGTGGTCGAGACTGGCGTCCCGCCGGATTCGAATCCTGGCGAGGAGCTGGTGAACGACTTCCTGCGTTTTCGTTCGCCGGTGAAGGAAGTGGAAGGCGTGCGCGAGCTGGCGGGCAAGCATCCAATCTCCAATCCGGGCGCGACCGCCGGCGTGGAACAGGCGCTGGACGGGCTCACCCTTTCCATCAGCCGCGACTTCGAGTACAACCGCGCGGTCACAAATGTATACAGCTCGGTCGACGAGGTGCTCGCCCTGCGGGCCGGAGTGTGCCAGGACTTCGCGCATCTCTTCATCGCCGTGGCGCGAGCGATGGGCGTGCCGGCCCGTTACGTGAGTGGCTACATCCATGACCCGCACGGACAGGGGGCGCGCAGTGCCTCGCACGCCTGGGCGGAAGCCTGGGTTCCGGGCAAGGGTTGGATCGGCTACGACGCCACCCACCCAGTCCAGGTGACCGAGAACCATGTTCGGCTGGCCGTGGGGCGCGACTACAGCGACGCTGCGCCTACGCGTGGAATCTACGTCGGCTCCGCTTTTGGGACTCTGGACGTCAGCGTGACGACGCGAGAGCTCTAGGTCTGATAGAGGACGGCGGCCGCCTCGCTCGAGCATCCGACCAAGAACCCAGCGCAAAACACAAACCGGACTCGCCGCATCCTGATTTCTGTACACCGCTCGACAGATCTGGGTTCTGTGACCGCGCCTGCGCGTCAGGCGGCCGTCTGATCTGGCGCCCGCGCTTTAGCGAACGTGATCGTCGGCGGGATGGTTAGCATCCGCCCATCGTCGGCACGCACGATCTGCCATCTGCCTTCATGAACCATCCAATGGTGGCGGTGACACAGAAGGATCAGGTTGTCGAGATCGGTGGTGCCGCCATGTATCCAGTGCACGACATGATGGGCGGCGCTCCACTTGGCCGGCCGGTCGCAGCCCGGCCAGCGGCAGTGCCCGTCGCGCGCCTCCAGCGCCCTGCGCCCCGGCCCTGACACCACCCGCTTGGAGCGCCCGACGTCGATGACCTGCGACTCGGAGTCGAGCAGGATCCGCGTCAGGCTGCTTTCGCAGGCCAAACGCTCCACGGTCTTAGAGGAGATAGGGAGTGAGTACTCCATCTCCGCCGCCGGGGCACCGGTCAGGCCGAGCAACGTCTCGAGCGAGGTCGTGACCTGGAGCTGGGCCGGCTGCGCGCGCTGGACGAACTCGACCAGCGCATCCGCCACCCGGCGCTCGCGGCTGCGCTCGTCGTGTGCGCCTGACCTGCGGGCCAGCGGCTCCAGCGCCGTCCGCAGCGCCGCTCCACCGACTGCATCCAGGACGCCGCTGATCAGATAGCTGCCGTCCTCCCACCTGCTCAGCGAGAGGCGGCGGTTCTCGACCTGTTCCGCCTGCTCGGCAGCATAACCCTGGGCATCCGCTGAATGCCGGTAGTGCCGGCAGACGTAGTGGAACTTGCCCGGGGAGTTCTCCTCCGCCTTCTCGATCAGCGCCGACTCGTTGAAACGCTCACCGACTGCATCCGCGGTCCGGGTCATGGCCGTCAGGTGGGCAAAGCCGATCCTGCCCGCCTGGAGAGCGACGAGGCTGGCCGGGAGCTCGGACATGCGCTCTCCAACTGCCACTCGATCCGCAGCCCCGTTGCTGGTCATGTGGCAGTTGAAGCGGATCCAGTCGACGGCACTGACCGAGCCCGCCTGGTCGTAGTAGTCGGTGGCGGCAAAGCGGGCCGCCATGCGCGAGAAGAGGAGCTCGAGCTTGTCGATCTCGTAGCGCAGCTCCGTCAGCCCATCGGCGAGCTGCTCGCCGCTCTCCTCGCTCTCGGAGATTGCAACCTCCCCCGGCCCCAGTTCCATGGCTCATATTGTATCGAACATTTGTTTGGATGTCAACATTTACATGGTGCCTGCCGCGGGCGTACTTGTGGCCTGCTGGCCTTTGCCAATTCCCACTCCAGGCCCCGCCCCGGCTCCCTCTTCCCAGTCCTTCCCTTCTGGCTGTTAGAAGCGCCTCCCGCGCACCAGGTCGATTGAAAAGCTAGCGGTGTCAGCGATGAGCATCACCGCCATCACCCCCGCCTCAACCGGATCACTGACCACGAGGTCGGCCGCGTCTGGCACCGACCCGGCCATGTTGGTGCACACGACGATGATCCCCGCCTCGCGTATCTCCCGCACGGCCTGAGCGATGTCACCGCCCATCAGCGCGCCGGCCAGCACCAGCGCACGCGCGCGATGAAGTCGCGCCACCGCTCGCACCGCCGCCGCGAGCTGCTCCTCCCCCACGAGCGGGATCGTGTCCACAGAGATGCGCTCGCCGCGGATGTTGTGGCGATCCGCCTCCGAGATGGCGCCCTGCGCCACCATGCCCACCTGGGCGCCGCCGCCAATCACGATCACGCGCTTGCCGTAGATGCGCTGGAAAGTCGGCACCGTGCTGACCTCGGTGATCCCCTCCAGCGCTCTGAGCTCGCTCAAGAGCTGCGCCTCGTCGCGCGCGCCGGTGACCTCGAGCTGCAGCTGCGCCGTCGCCTCCCGGTGAGCGCCGCCTGCGACATAGGTGATATTGGCGCCCTGGCGAAAGATCACCTCCGTCAGGCGATAGAGCACACCCGGCTCGTCACGAGCCGCAACCAGGAGGCCGAGGACCGCGGGTTCTGCCACGCCGAGAAGATAACCGCCCCGGGCCTGCTACGCCTCCGCGCCAGGGCACCGACACCCCAGTCGCACCTGTCTTTTCCGCACCAATCGCAGGACAGAGATTTGGCGGCCGCCTCCATGCCCAATCCGGCGCGCATGCCCTACGCTTCACGACCGATGTCCAGGCAGCCCATCGCGATCATCGGCACCATTCGCCGGGGAGGTTCCCCGACGTAAGCGCACACCGCTGATGTCGTGGAGCCTCCCGGCCAGAGAAAGGCCCGGAGGTTTTTTTATGCCCAAGCCAAGATCAGACAGCCATCAAGGCGTCCCGAGGCGAGTCGTCGTGTACGACACCACCCTGCGCGACGGCGCCCAGGGACCTGCGGTGTCCTTCTCCGTCTCGGACAAGCTGCGGATCGCGCGCGCGCTGGACTCGCTGGGCTTCGATTACGTGGAGGGCGGGTTCCCCGGCTCCAACCCGAAGGACGAGGAGCTCTTCGCAGAGCTGGCCGCCCATCCGCTCCGTCAGGCGCGGCTGGCGGCGTTCGGCGCGACCCGGCGCGCGGGCGGCACGTGCGCCGACGACGCCAACCTGAAAGCGCTGACCACGAGCGGGGCGGGCACGTGGACGCTGGTCGGCAAGAGCGACACCTGGCAGGTGAGCACGGTGCTGGGGACGACGCCCAACGAGAACCTCGCCATGGTCAGGGAGTCCGTGGCCTACGGCGTGGGGCTCGGCCACGAGGTCATCTTCGACGCCGAGCACTTCTTCGACGGCTTCGCGCGAGATTCGGAGTACGCCCTCGAGGTCTGCCTCGAGGCGGCCCGGGCCGGGGCGAGCTGGGTCGTGCTGTGCGACACCAACGGCGGCCGCCTCCCCGCCGAGATCCGCAGAGGTGTGGAGGCTGTAAGTCGTGGCCTGCAGGAGATCGATCGGGCGGTCGGGGTCGGCATCCACTGCCACAACGACTGCGAGCTGGCCGTCGCCAACACGCTCGAGGGCGTCACCGCGGGCGCTGACATGGTGCAGGGCACGATCAACGGCTACGGCGAGCGGTGCGGCAACGCCAACCTGGTCTCGGTCGTGGCCAACCTGGTCCTGAAGCTGGGGATCGACGCCCTGCCTGCACGCGCCATCGAGCGGTCGACCGACCTCTCGCGAACGGTCGCCGAGATCGCCAACCTGGCCCTCCCGCTGCAGCAGCCGTTCGTGGGTTACGGCGCGTTCGCTCACAAGGGCGGCCAGCACGTGGCCGCGGTCCTGAAGCATGCGGACGCGTACCAGCACATCGACCCCGGCCTCGTCGGCAACGAGCCCCACGTCCTGGTCTCAGAGCTCTCGGGACGGGGCAACATCCTGGCCAAGGCAAAGGAGTTCGGGCTGGAGCTCGACCGTGACGATCCGCACACGAGGTGGCTGGTCCAGCATCTCAAGGAGCTGGAGCACCAGGGCTATTCATACGAGGCCGCCGATGCATCGTTCGAGATGCTGCTGCGGCGACTGCAGCCCGACTACCGGGCGCCATGGAAGGTGGCGGACTTCACCACGCTAGTGCGCAAGAACGGAGGCTCGGTGCATGCCGAGGCGACTGTGAAGGTTGAGGTCGGCGACGCCGTATATCACACGGCGGCCTCCGGCAACGGCCCGGTGAACGCCCTCGACGCCGCCCTCCGCAAGGCCCTGAGCCCTCGGTTTCCGGGCCTACGCGGGGTTAGCCTTCACGACTACAAGGTGAGGATCCTTGACGGCGGGGCCGGCACGGCGGCGACCACCCGCGTGCTCGTGGAGTCAGGCAAAGGTCTGAGGAGGTGGACCACGGTCGGCTGCTCGACGAACATCATCGAAGCCTCGCTGGCGGCACTGCTCGACTCGTTCGAGTACGCGCACCTCACTCGATCGGCCAAGCCCGCTTGAGAAGCGGCGCACGCTCGCGGGAGGCCGCACGCCGCGCCATTCCCGAACCGCTGCGCCGCGACGTGCGCATGCTGGGCGCTGTTCTCGGGCAGGTGATCGCGGACTACGGCGGCCAGGCGCTCTTGAAGGACGTCGAGGCGTTGAGGCGATCCGTGATTCTCGCCCGGGAAACCGACGCGCAGGAACGCCGGACCGAAAAGCTGGTGGCCTCGTGGTCGATGGAGCGCGCGGAGGAGGTGGCGCGTGCGTTCACATGCTACTTCCACCTCGTCAACCTGGCTGAGGAGCATCATCGAGCGCGCGTGCTGCGCGAGCGCGACCAGTCGCCCACGCCGCCACCAGAATCACTGGCCGCGACTGTGGCGGCGATGCGCAGGAAGCGCGGCCGGCGGCGCGTCATGGAGCTGCTCGGCTGCCTCGAGGTGCACCCCGTCTTCACCGCGCACCCGACCGAGGCGCGACGCCGGGCGGTGGTCACTGCGATCCGGCGCGTGGGCGACCAGCTCGAACGCCTCGACGACCCTCGATGCTCGGGGGGCGAACGCATCGAGGCCATGCGGAGGCTGACCGAGGAGATCGACATCTTGTGGCGCACGGGGCAGCTCCGCACCACGCAGATCCAGCCGCTGGATGAGGCGCGCTCGGTGATGGCGATCTTCGACGAGACGCTCTTTCGCGTCGTGCCGGACATCTACCGAGCATTGGATTGGGCGCTCGGACCTCGCGACTGCGGGCGACGGCCTCCACTGGCGCCGGCGTTTCTCCGCTTCGGAAGCTGGGTCGGCGGCGACCGCGACGGGAACGACTCGGTCACCGCCCAGGTCACCGCGCGGACGATGGCCGTCCAGTCTGAGCACATCCTGCTTGCGCTGGAGGCGGCGACCAGACGCATCGGCCGCTCGCTCACGGCGGATGCGGTCACGACGCCGCCCCACGCTCGGCTTCGACGGCAGCTGGCCGCATTGCGCGCGAGCGAGCCCGATCGCATGGACGACCTCGAGAAGCGCTCGCCCTCTGAGCAGCACCGCCAGTACCTTCTCCACGTCGCCGACCGCCTCGCCGCGACCCGCGCCGGTGACCCGAGCCGTTCTTATCCCTCGTCGAGCTTGTTGCTGGATGACCTGCGCAGCGCACAGTCATCGCTCGCATCCGCGGGCGCAGCGCGCCTTGCCTATGGCGAGCTGCAGCACCTGATCTGGCAGGTGGAGACTTTCGGCCTGCACCTGGCCGAGCTGGAGGTACGCCAGCACAGCCAGGTCCACGCGACCGCGCTCGCTGAGCTGCGAGGAAAGCGCGAGCTCTCACCCCTGACGCGCGAGGTGGTCGACACGCTGCGCGTGGTCCGCTCCCTGCAGTCGCGCTTCGGTCCCGCTGCCTGCAGGCGCTACATCGTCAGCTTCACGCGAGATGTCGGCGACATCGCGGCCGTTTATGAGCTCGCAGAGCTGGCGACCGACGGCGAGCCCCCCACACTGGACGTCGTCCCGCTTTTCGAAACCGTCGGCGACCTGGAACGCGCGCCTCAGGTCATGGAGGCGATGCTCGCGCTGGCCCCCGTCCGGCGACGCCTCGCCGAGTCAGGACGAACCCTGGAGGTGATGCTGGGCTACTCGGATTCGACCAAGGAGGTCGGACCGCTGTCCGCAACGCTCGCCCTGTACAGGGCCCAGGCCGGACTTGCGGCGTGGGCGGCCCGTCGCAGCATTCGGCTGACACTGTTCCACGGCCGCGGCGGCGCGCTGGGGCGTGGCGGTGGGCCGGCAAACCGTGCGGTCCGTGCGCAGGCTCCGGGATCGGTGGCCGGCCGCTTCAAGGTCACGGAGCAGGGAGAGGTGATCTTCGCGCGCTATGGCAACGCCGCGATCGCGCGCCGCCACCTTGAGCAGGTCGCCTCGGCGGTGCTCGAGGCTTCGGTCGCCGTGCCCCCCAAGCCGGGTGGGCGGGCTTTCCATCGATTCGAGAGCCTGGCGACCACCATCGATGCCACCGCCCGCGCCGCCTACCGAGGGCTGGTCGAGGCGAAGGGATTCGAGGAGTGGTTCATCCAGGTCAGCCCGATCGAGGAGCTGGGCCGGATGCGCATTGCGTCCCGGCCCACGCGTCGCCACGCCGGCACCCGGCTCGAGGACCTGCGCGCCATCCCTTGGGTGTTCGCGTGGTCGCAGATGCGGCTCAACCTGCCGGGTTGGTATGGGCTTGGAAGCGGGCTGGCCGCCGCCCCCGTCGATGAGCTGCGGCGCGCGTATGCGTCCTGGCCGCTCTTCAGCGTGCTGCTGGACAACGCTGAGATGAGTCTCGCCAAGACCGATCGCCGCATCGCTGTCCGCTACCTATCGCTCGGCGATCGACGAGATCTCGCTGATCGGGTGCTCGAGGAATACGACCTCACCAGGGATCGCGTGCTTGCCGTCACGGGACACACGCGGCTGCTCGAGAAGCATCGCGTCCTGTCCTGGGCGGTCGAGCTTCGGAATCCCTACGTGGACGCGCTCTCGCACCTGCAGCTCCGGGCCCTGCGCGCGCTGCGCGCAAAGGGTGCCGGCGCTCAGGAGCGGGCGCGTGCTGAGCGCGTTTTCCTGCTCACCGTGAACGGGGTGGCAGCCGGATTACAAAACACCGGGTAAAGCGCGGGTGAGGACGCAGGCCTCACTCCCGCGGATGGCCGCGGGGACCCCAGCGGACGCTTCGCCCGTCAGGCGCCACGAAGAGACGATTGGGAGTGGCCGCATGAATCCGGCCTGAGGCTCCACTCCCCTCTAGCTGAGCTAGAAGTCGAGCCGCCCGTCGAAATGCGCAGCCACCTGCGGGCGCGCCAGCTCGTAAAGAGCGATGCGCTGGCCGCCTGGGGTGACGAACGAGCAGCAGGGGCCCATCGGGATCTCAAGGTTGTGGCCCTTCCTCCAGCCGCGCTTCTTCAGAGTCGCAACAGCCGCATCCAGGTCGTCCACGCGATAGATGAAGATGGGGCGGTCATCTTCCAGGTGGTCGGTGAGCAGGATGTGCGGGGGGCCGTCCCCGAGCTCGATCTTGGCCACCCTGGCGCCCATGCCCTCGACCGCGAAGATGAGCCGCCCACCGAGCACATCGGTGAAGTACTTCGCGTCGGCGGCCACGTCCTTGCTGGGCGTGTACAGGTAGTCGAGCCGGCCGAACACCGGCCTACTGCTTGGCGATGCCGAAGAAGCAGGCGAGGTGCTCGCCGTCGCGCATCTTCAGGTATGCCAGACCGAGCCAGAGCCCCGGCGCCACCTCACGCACCTCGTCGTTGACCTTCCTGATGAGCGGCGGGTTGCCGCTGTGGCCGTAGTCGAGGTGGTAGAGGCCCATCAGCTGATCGGGGTCCAGCCGCGCGAGGTCGTCGAGAGTCGCAGGCGTTGGAACGCTGCGGGTGGCGGACATGCCCGCCAGGTTAGTCGAAGACAGGCTCCACATGGCTGAGCGGCCCGTCAAGGAAGCTCAGCAGCGCGCGGACGATTGTGCGATCGAGGTGGGCGCCGGCCTCCTGCTGGAGCACGCGCCGTGCCGCGCGCTTGTTGCGCGCTTGCCTGTACGGCCGGTCCGAGGTCAGCACGTCGTATGTGTCCGCGACCGCGACGATGCGAGCTTCGATCGGGATCTGTGCGGCGACGAGGCCGTGGGGGTATCCGCTCCCGTCCATCCGCTCGTGGTGGTAGAGCACCGCCAGCAGTTCGCGCTTGAACTCACCCGCCCACTGGAGGATGGTCAGCCCAAGCTCGGGGTGCGTCTTCATCACCCGCCACTCGGAGTCGTCGAGCGGGTCGTGCTTGGCGAGAATGGCATCCGGGATCCCGAGTTTGCCGACGTCATGCAGCAGGCCGGCGCGCTCGAGGACCTCGAGGTCGGCGGCTTCCATTCCCAGCTCGCGCCCGATGCCCACCGCCAGTTCTGCCACGCGGCGGTTGTGACCCCTGGCCATGCCGTCCTTCGTCTCCACCGCCGACACCAGCGCCGCCGGCACAACCACCATGGCCAATTACACGTACCCCCTTTGGTTACATGCCGGCACGTTCCGGCAGAGGCGTTTCTCGAGCTTGCCTATGGATCGAAACGCACGAACCGCCGACTCGGGTCCCCGGTCGGTTTACTGGCCGCAGCTGACAACCAGGTTACAGGCGATCTGGACGGGGATCCCAAGGGACAGAGCCTCGGCGCCTGGGTACACGTACTTGGCCGCGGTCACTGCGACCACCCTTCCATGCGCATCCACGACCGGCCCGCCGCTGTTGCCGGGGCTGATCGGCGCTGAGAACTGGACGAAGGCGCCACCCTCCAGGCTGCGAAAGCCCGAGATCACGCCCACTGATGCGCTCCCTCCCAGCCCGAGTGGTGAGCCGACGACCATGACCGGCTGCGCCAGCAGCGGTCGAACCGCGGCCGTTTTCAGCGCGGGCAGCTGCTCCCGGACGTGGACGACGGCCAGGTCGTTGTTAGGGTCCACCCGGGCGATCGTGCCGTGGATGGTCAGATCACCCTGCTTGACGTCTACGACCGAAACGCCCGCCGTAAGCGCGGGTTCGACGACGTGGTAGTTGGTGATCAGGTCGGAGCCGCGGGCGTCCGAGTGCGCAACCCATCCCGAGCCCAGGCCTTCGTCGGTCTCGATCGTGAAGACAGACGGTTCGACCGCTGCTGCGATTGCCGCCCAGTCGGGCTGTGAGTCTAGCTGCGTCCGCAGCAAGCTCACCTCCGACTCGAGGCGCGCGATGGATCGGGATTGTGCCGACATCTCTGCATGCATCGCCACCACGAAGCCGGTGCCTGTGACGGTGATCAGGACCCAGGCGAGCATTGATGCGAGCGCGGCCGACCCCGGAACGGGGCGTGACCGCCAGGGGTTGCCGGCACCCGTCCGGATCACACTCCGCAATCGGATGCCGGCTCGCCCCGCGTAACTCTCAGTTGCCATGTCGCCGGCTACTTGAGACCGTATCCAAGGGCCGCCTCAGCCTTCGCGAGGCTGACCATGGCAGCCGCCAGCTTGTCCCAGCCGTCGCTGATCTTGCCGCGATTTGAGGTGTCCATGCCGGTGATGAGCTCCCGGTCCGCGGCCATGGCTGCGCTCAACGCGTTACCGAGCATCTCGTCCGAGTTTCGCAGTGCGTCGGGCACGGTGGCGTTCGTGCGGTCGGCCTGGAACTGGACCAGGGCCGCGCTCAATGTCTGGGCAGCTGTTCGACACTGGCTGTACGAATTGCACGCGTCCAGGTTTGCGAATTCGGTGTTAACAGCGGCGCTGTCGGCGATGTACACGCTTACGTAGGCGGCCGTCGCCTTCCTTGCCGCGAGCTGCTTCTGAGTCTCGGCCAGGGTGCCCTGCGTGGTCGCCAGCTGGTACCTGGCCACGTCGCGCTGCCCCATCGTCGCGTAGAGGAAGTAGCCCAGCGTGCCGGACGCGATCAGTCCGACCAGGCCGATCGCCGTGGGCACGAGCCACCCGAGCCGCCTGCGGGCGCGCGTCGGTGGCGCCGGCGCCGCCTCGAAGGCCGGCCGGGCCTCCCACGGCTGGGCCGCCGGCGCGTAGGCCGGCAGCACGTACGCCGGTGCCTCGACCGCCAGCGCCGCAGCGAACGCCGGCAGCGGATAGGGCGGGGTCTCGACCGTGGTCGGCTGCACGGCGATTGCTGGCTGCCATGCAGCCACAGGCTCCTGCACCGGCGCCTCGGCTCCGTTCGGCGCCGCACGCAGGGCAACGTTTCCGTCGATTTCCGGGTTGACAGACATTTTCGGTTCTCCTGCTAACGGGGTGGCCGGCAACGTGACCCAACTTAGGGAGCGCCGGCGAGCGCGTCGTCAGCAGATGTACTGATTCTTTAGGCGACGCTGCGAGTCAGTTTTGGGGCGGCAGCGTGCCCTGCGCGATCCTTGCCCGCGCTGAGGCGCCCGGTAGAGCAAGGAAGCTCACCAACCAGCCGGTCATGCCGGCGATCGGGATCGAGCCCGCCCAAATGTTCAGCGGCCACCACACGCCGATCGTCAGCGACAGCACGAGCAGGTAGCCGGCGACGAGAATCGCGGGCGCCGCGAACATGAAGATGTGGAAGGCATGCGCCCGCGCAGGCGATGGGCGCAGCACGTAGAGCAGGTAATCGGACATGACACCGCCAATCAATGCGGCGACCACGAGATCGCCATGGTTCTTGACCGGGCTGACGAAAACCGCATTCAGGGTCAAGATCACGGTCACGCTGCCGAGGGGAAGCGTGAACCTTCTCAGCAGCAGGACGAGCAGCCCGGCCACCATGGCCGCGTAGAGGATGAGCCCGAGCAGGCCCAGCTCCTGCTGCGCCCAATCGGGGGCTCGAGGATCGGGAATGGCTCCCCCCGCCCATTGATCGATGAAGGGCTGATCGAACTGCAGGAAGAACGTGAGCATCGAGAGCGTCAGCGCGCCGGAAACGATCGCCGGCCACGGCGCGGTCTCCCCTCCCCTGCGCATGTCGGCGCGGAGCGGGCCGCTCACGATCAAGCCGCCGGAGAGCATGAGCAGGAGGTGCGGCGGGCTGACCAGGGCCGCGACGCTGAGCTCGATTCCGAAGCGCTGGTGCCACAGCAGGTCGATGAATCCGCCGATGCCGAAGATGATCGTGCCGATGAGTGAGACGCCATAGCCGTCTGGCAGCAGCTCCTCCCAGGCGCGGTGGCGGAGGTAATTGCGGGCGACGTTGACGCCCAGAAAGGTCCCGATGGCGGCGATGCCTGAGTAGAGGGCGAAGTGGTACGGGGTGAAGAAGTTGGTCTCGACGCCGGTGAGGTTGTGGTGGTGCCAGGCATCGAGGTAGGCCCCGCCCATCAACCAGCAGCACAGGAGCACGAAGATCCACGTGAAGCGCTGGCTGGCCGCGCCCGGCCGCCTTGCGCGGCGCCTCGATTCAGGTGGTGGCCTCACCGTGAGCGGCGCCGGCGGCTGCCTTCGCGCAGGGCCTGCAGGTCAGCCTCAACCGCCGGCTCGAAATCGAGCGAAACCGGCGGCTTCGCGGGTGATGGCCTGCCCAGGGATGCCTCCTGGAGGCTGGCTTCGAGGAGACGGTCGGCGGCTTCGATCCGACGGCGAAGCCTGTGGCGCGAAGCGTCCGATGCGACCAGCTCGGCAAGGCTGTCGATCTCGCGGAGGACCACCAGCCGGCGGCGGAGGGCCAGGCGCGCAAGGTCCTCGCGTCCTGCGGCCACCGCCAGCGACGCTCGAGCCCAGAGCGCCGGCAGCCTCTTCCGCAGGTCCATCAGTGCCTCCATGAACAGGCTCGAGCTTCCGCGGGTCATCACGTCGAGCCGCATCGTATGCGTGCTCAGCTGACCTGTCATCAGTAGCCCAACTGAGTTTTAGATCCGGGCTTATCGCTCCAGGGCTAAGATGGCGCCGGCGCGCCGTGTTGGAAAGGGAGGGGGTCCTGGCGGCGTTTGCCGTGGTCCTCGAGCGAGCGCGAGCGGGCCAGGGGCAAGCGCTATTCGTGATCGGTGAGGCCGGGCTCGGCAAGACGAGCGTGCTCGAGCGGGGGCGCGAGATTGCTGCCGGGTTCGCGGTCGGGATCGGCCGCGGTCAGGCCATCGAGGCGACGCTCCCCTTCGGCATCGTCAGCGAGGCACTCCGGGGCCTGGGGGCCGGCACCCCGCTCGACGCTTCGCGCGGGGCCGGCGGGGCTGGGCTCGACGCTCGCGCCGCATATTTCTACGCCACGCTCCGGCGCCTGGAAGGCAGGAAGCAGCCGGGCCTCATCCTGCTCGACGACCTCCATTGGGCCGATCCCGACTCGCTGGCCCTGGTCTCGTTCTTGAGCCACCGCCTGGAATCGGTGCCGGTGGCTCTGGTCGCGACCCTGAGACCCTGGCCCAGGGCAGCGCTGGAGGTCGCGCGGCATCTGGCCCAGCATGACCAGGCGCAGCTCGAGCAGCTCGTGCCGCTCAGCCCGAGCGCAGCGACGGCGCTGCTCCGTGAGTACGCGGGATCCACGCTCAGCGATGAAGCTGCCGAACGGGCGTGGGCCGCCAGCGGAGGAAATCCGCTTCTGCTCGAGGAGGTGGCACGGGGTTTCCGAGAGGGTCGCGACCTGACCGGCCTGGCCGAATCCGGCGCCGAGGCCGCTCTGCTGCTTTCACGCATTGCGGGTCCGGGATCAGATCTCCGGTACGCCCACGCGGCCAGCGTCTTTGGGATCGAGTTCAGGCCCGCGTTGGCCGCCGCGGTCGCAGGGCTCGGCGATCGCGAGGCGACGGACGCGCTGGGGATGCTGGTCGACACGGGACTCGTCCGGCCCGGCCCGACAGGCATGGCTCAGTTCACGCACCCGCTGTTTCGCCAGGCGCTGTACGAGGACATGGCGGCCCCCGTCCGCGAGCAGTGGCACGCCGCCGCGTTCAGGAACCTGGTCGCCCACGGGGCGCAGCCGGCTGAAGCTGCGGAGCACGCGGTGCAGGGCCGGCTGTTCGGTGACGCGCAGGCGATCACCGTCCTGCAGCGGGCCGGCCGGTCGGCGCTCACGGCCGGGGCAGTCGCCACCGCGCGGCAGCACCTGCAGGCCGCGGTCAACCTCGCCGGCGACCATCCCTCACCAACGCTGCTGACGGGCCTTGCGGAGACACTCCTGTCCACAGGGGAGCCGGCCAAAGCCGTTGAGGTCTACCGGCGGATCCTGGAGAGCCGGGACATCGGCGACGAGACCATGGCCGATCTACACCGCATGCTGGGCCGCGCTCTCTTCGTAAGCGGCGACGCGAACGCCGCCGACGGCCAGTTCTCGGCAGCCGCAGAGCTCGGCCTCGCGGCCGGCAATCAAACGATCGCCATCGAAGCGTTGCTCGACCGTTCCACCACCTGGTGGATCGCCGGCGCGACCGCACGCGCGGTGTCGTTCGCATCGCGCGCCCGCGAGCTGGCTCAGGATGCCGACCCCGGCTTGCGGAGACGAGCCGAATCCAACTGGGCGCTGGTGACGTTCATCTCGGGCTCTGCCGAGGGCCTACCCGCAGCCGCCGCGGCTGCCGCCGAGGTCGAGGCGGATCCGCTGCAGGAGACCGTCGACCCCACCTGGGGGTGGGGCCCGCTCGGCAACTACATGTTCATCTCCGAGTTCGCCGAGGCCTATGACGATGCGCAGCGCGTGCTCGACGTCGCGTACGCGGCCGCAGAGCAGCTGGGAGCGCCGATGGCGATCGGCCTCCTCGAATCATTGCGGACGAACGCGTTGATCCGGCGCGGCCGCCTCGATGAGGCGCTGGAGCATGCCGAGCACGCGATGGCCATGGTCGACCTGGCGCCGTCGCTCGCGGGCTACTCGTGGGTCGCGAAGGCGGGCACGCTGCTCGAGCTGGGGCGCATCGACGAGGCCGCCGAATGGTGCGATCGCATCGAGAAGCTTCCGCAGAGCCTGATCCTCCGCCTCTGGCTGCGGCGGATGCGAGGCATCATCTTGATCCGCCGGGGCCGGCAGCGAGAAGCGAGCGATCAGTTCCTGGTCGCCGAGACCATCGCCAACGAAGCCGGCCTGTTCGAGCCGTGCGTCGTCCCTTGGGCCCGAGATGCCATCTCCGCCCACGTCGCGTGCGGACGGCTGGACGACGCGGCGAGGGTGGTCGCGTGGCTGGAGACGCATGGCGCCGGGCTGCCGTGTCGGTGGCCGAAGGCGACGCACCTGTTCGGACGGGCCATGCTCGCCGAGAGCGAAGGCGACAACCCCACCGCCGAGGCCCGCTACCGCGAAGCGCTCGACCTGTACGCGCAGATCAAGCAGCCGCTGTCCGAGATCCGCACCATGGTGCAGTTCGGGCGCTTCTTGCGCCAGATCGGCAAAGCGATCCAGGCGCGCGACTACCTGACGAGGGCGGTCGAAGTAGCCAATGAGTCTGGCGCGGGTTGGCTGGCGCAGCAGGCGCTGGACGAGCTGCACGCCGCGGGTGGACGCCACAGGCGGCCTGAGCACCCCGACGAGCTGACTCCCCAGGAGCGGCGCATCGCGGAGCTCGCCGCGACCGACGGGCTCAACGTGCGCCAGATCGCCGAGCATCTTTCGCTTTCGCCGCGCACAGTCGAGTCACACCTTCAGCACGTCTATCAGAAGCTCGGCGTGAAATCACAGGTCGAGCTGATGAAGGCCTGGCCGAACACCCAGAAGGCGTAGAGCTCACAAACTTTCAGTACGGCCACTGACGACCGCGACTACATCCTTGCCTAGCGTCACAGGCAGAGGTGATGCCATGTGTCTTTAGCCGCTGAGCCGTAACCAAGACCGCGTCTTCAATCCACCTCACAGGAGATTCACCATGCTGAAGAATTTCGTGCGCCTGGTCGCTGTCTGCACCTGTCTGTTCGCGGCAGCGATTCCGTCCACCGCGTCCGCCGCGGGTGGGGGCGGCGGCGGCGCGCCTGGCGCCATCGCCATCTCGGTCGGTCCTACGGTGGAGCTTTCGGGCAAGCAGATCCTCACCGCGACCGTCACCGTCAACTGTCCGGTTCTGCTGGACCCGTCGACCGGCCTACCGTTGACCGACAACTTCGGATTCCTCCAGATCCAGGAGGTCCGGGGCAACACCATCGCCCACGCATTCGGGAACTTCACCTTTGCCTGCGACGGACTCGACCACACGATGATCGTGACCGCGCTCGCGCAGGACCATCCGTTCCGCAAGGCCGCCGCAGTCGCGGAAGCGTCGGCCGGCACGTGCGGATTGGATCCGACGACACTCGCCTTCATATGCGTCAACGGCACTGCGATCCAACCAGTCGCGATCAAGTGAGCTGACGACATCCCCCTCCCCCTCTGACAGGGCCCGGTCTTGCGACCGGGTCCTGTGTTTTTCATCGGGTCACGTCAGCGCAGGCGGCGGTGAGCGCCTCGTGGAATGCATCCGGCCTTTTGACGCAGACGAAGTGGTCACCCTCCAGCTCGTGAACCGCCGGATTCGCGAGCACCCGACAGAGCTCACGCTGGATCGCGGGCGACACGACCTGGTCGCCGGTGGTGAGGACCACGGCGCTGGGCGCGACAAGCTGGCCGAGCCAGCCGCTCGAATCGAAGGCGATCGCCACGCCGGCCGCCTGCAGAAGTGACCGGGTGTCGTGCTTCCCGACCTGGTCCATGACCCACCGCCCCTGGTCGCCATCCGCAGAGCGAGGCGACAGCACGGCCATCATTGCCGCGCGCCGCAGCGACTCTGGAGCGAAAAGAGCCGCCCGGGTCAGGAGGCGGATGAGCGGGCCGCCTCCGGCAGACGCGAAGTTGTGCGCGGTCGCGCACAGAACCAGCCCGCTCACCAGCTCCGGGTGACGCCTGGCGAAGAGCTGCGCGACCAGACCGCCAAGGGAGTAGCCGACCACGATCACGCGGCCAAGCCCGAGCAGCCGGACGACATCCGCGAGGTCGTCGGCGCACTCCGCGCCGTCGAACCGGCGGGTGCGGATGCCATCACCGTGCCCTCGAAGATCAGGCGCAACCACGCGATACGTGGTCGCGAGGGCGGGGATGGCCAGCGACCAGTTGAGGTCGGCGCTGGCGAGCAGCCCATGCACGAGCAGCACGGTCGGAGCGCCCGAGGGACCGTCAGCCTCGCGCACGAAGATCGTGCCGCGCCCCGGTAGGGCCAGCGCGCGCCCGGCCGGCATCTCGGCTGCGAAGTGAAGGTCGGCGAGGTCGAGGCGCTCGAGGCCAGTCCGCTTGGAGCGCGGGCTGCGGTTGCTGCTTCGGTCGGTCTTGAACATCTGGCTCCTCCTTCCGGGCCGGTAGGGCTCGGTCGAGGAGGAGCCTCGAAACAGACCTCTCCGCCTGAGGTCCGAATCAAGTACGAGGTAAGTCGGCGAACGAAAGCGAGACTGGTTTGGAGGAGGTTTGGACTAGTCCAGGTGGGGGTCGGCCCCACTACGTCGGAGGGTTGCCGTTAGGCCGGAGCCGCTTGCTCCTCGAGCTCCTTCAGCCGGTCGACCAGGCGCCTGACGCCGTAGGAGCGGCGGTTGAAGTAGGCAGCGCGGCTGAGCCCGACCCGCCTTTCGACTGCGTAGTGGCCGCCGATCCGGCGCACGTAGTAGAGATGGAGGATCTCGCCGGCCTGGGCGTCGACCTGCGCGGGCGACCTCTGCAGAGATGCGATGGCCTCTTCCATCACCTGCCGCAGCGCATCCGACGAATGGACCGGCAGGCAGCGCATTCCAACCAATGGGCTCTCGCCAAGATCACGCAGGTTGTTGAAGACCTTCAGCGCGTGCTCGAGCCGCTCGACGGTGATATCAGGAGCGGTCGGGCTCGAGTCCTGTTCAGGCGGCGGCCACAGCACGGCAGCAGCCTTGGCGACCTCCTTTTCCGGGAAGGTCAGGTAGGTCATCAACCAGCCGACCAGCCCGCATGCGAGGATGCTGCCGTACAGCACATCCGGCCCCACGTATGTGCCCTTCGTGAAGAGCTCGATCTCGAGGAAGTAGATCGCCGGCAGCAGGGCTCCCGTCCCGGCCGCAAAGAGCCGCAGCTGCAGGAGGCGGTCCGACCGGGGTCGCGCCCAGCTGAGGAGCAGATCGCTCAGCACACCGACCGTGAACGCAACCGGCAGGTACTCGAAGGTGCCCAGCTGAGTACAGAGCAGGAAGCCCGTGACCGTGAGCATGAATGTGATGCTGCCGGCGGGCAGCCGCACCTGCCGAAGACTCAGCAGGATTGTGCCGGTGACGATCGCCGCCTGCATGATCAGCCCGAGGCCGGCCAGCATCTGGCCGATGAACAGCAGGCTCGGCGGCAGGTTGCGGGAGTTGACCGCCCAGTCGTTCACGTAAGGATGGTTGAACTGCGAGAAGAAGCTGAGCGTGGCCAGGAGCAGGGTCATCGAGATGAGCGTGGTCGGACCCGCCACGAGCTCACCGCGATCGATGGCCGCGCGGAGCGGCCCGGTCACGATTAGCGTTGCGGCCGCGATCTGAATCAAGTTCGGTGGCCTGAAGATGGCGGGGAGCCCCAGGGTCTCGGGGCCCATGGCCGCCTGCCACCACACACCGACCAGAATCCCGGCCGCGAACGCCGCACACCCAACAGCTGAAAGCAGGTATCCGGGAGGGACTATCGACTCCACGCGGCGCTCTTGGTGGAGCCAGCGATCGACCCCTGCCACTGCAAGATAGACGGTGATCGCAAACCAGGCGGCCTGAGATGGAGCGTGCAGCCAGAGAACGGACGGCGGGTGGCGGTCGAGCCACGCATCGACGTAACCGGCCGCCACCAAAGCGGCCGCCAGGACCGAAAAACCCCAGTCGAATCTCGTCCCGGGCCAGGTCGACGGGTGCAGCGCCGCGAATCGCGCGGCCGGAGGCGCCTTGGTGGCAGCGTGCGTAGGGGAAATCGCGCTGCCGGTCATGGTGGGACACAGGATGCTCCGGGATTGACCGCGCCGCAACCGCCGGCGACGCAAAGGCGCGAAATCGTGGGTCAGGCCTGGTAGTTTCGATGCTTCTCGCCATGATTCCACCCACTGATAGCTCCTCGGAGGAGTACCGCCCGGGCGTCAAGGAAGACTTCGACCGCCTTTATCAGGCGACCTACCGGCGTGTATTCGCGACACTCGTGATGATCCTGAGAAATCCGACGGCCGCCGAGGATGCCACCCAGGAGGCATACCTGCGCGCGTTCCGCGGCTGGAAGCACTGGAAGCGTGACGCCCCGGCGGAGGCGTGGATCTATCGGATCGCTCTAAACGTCGCCTTCACCCACCGCCGCCGGGAGCGGCTGCATGAGGTCGGTGAGGTGATCCGGAGGCTAGGCCGTCCAGGGGAGGCCGATCCGACCGCGCCGAGGGACCCCGACCTCGTGCGGGAGCTCCGCGCGCTGCCTCCCAAGCAGGCAGCGGTGCTCGTGCTGCGCCACCTGCACGGCTTCACCAATCGCGAGATCGCGGCGGCGATGAAAATCCCGGAGCGAACAGTGGCTTCTCGTCTGGCAGCCGCCAAGGGCCGGCTGCGGAGCCGCCTGCGAGATCACGTGGGCTTCGAAATGGGTACTTCGACGGCCTCGCCTGTCCCTCTGGAGGAATGAGCGTGGAAAACGGCAACGGTTTCGAGCGGTGGCTGGAGCAGGAGCTTCAAAAGCAGGCTGTCAAGCAAAGCGGCCCCAGCCCCGTGCCGACTCAATCCAAATACCACGCCGCATATCTTCAAGGAGGTCTTCATATGTCAATTCTTGGCCACGCAGCGAGCGTGGTGTCGGCCAAGGGCGCCATCGGTCTCACCGTGGCCGCGCTCGCGGTCGGAGGGGTCACCGCCGAAGCGGCGATCACCGGCAGCGCCAACCCCGGCGACTGGGGGCATCAGGTCGTACAACAGGTTCAGACGTGCAAGGATGCCCTCGCGCCTGGATCTCACGGCATCGGCCACTGTGTCAGTACGTTCGCGAAGCAGCATGGGCCGGATGTGAGCTCTGAGCACCGCGCCAGCGGAGCTCGACAGAACCACCCAACCGGTCCGCCGACCAGTCACCCCACCGGTCGGCCGACAAGCCACCCTGGCGGCCGGCCGAGCAGCACCCCAGGCAGCCCATAAGCAAGCGCAACGAGAAGAGGGTCGGGCGCCGCGCCCGGCCCTCTCCGTCAGGGTCGCCCCGCGAACGTCGGGTTGACCGGGCCGTGACCCTTGCCAAGCTCGAGTGACTGTTCGATGGCTGATGTGATGAAGGCTTTTGCGTGGCGGACCGCCTCCAGTGGGGACTCGCCCTTCGCGAGGCCGGCCGCGATCGCCGCGGAGAACACGCACCCGCTGCCGTGCGTGTTATTGGTCGGGATCCGGCGGGCCTTCAGCTCCACCATCTCGCGCCCGTCCCAGTAGACGTCCGTCGCGTCCCCGCCCGCGTGACCGCCCTTGACCACGGCGGCGTGAGGCCCGAGGGCGACCAGGTCGCGAGCCGCCTTGCAACGTTCGGCCAGGGTGGCGATGGGCCGCCCCAGCAGCACCTCGGCCTCGGGAAGGTTGGGGGTGACGATGGCCGCCAGCGGCAGCAGGTATCGGTACAGCGCGGCGATCGCATCGCTCTGCAGGAGCCGGGCGCCCCCCTTCGCCACCATCACCGGGTCGACCACGAGGTTGCGAATCGCATGGGCCTCGATCGCCGCCGCCACGGCCTCGATGATCTCCGAGCTGGCGAGCATCCCGGTCTTCGCGGCCTGCACGCCGATGTCTTCCACCACGGCGTCGATCTGGGCTCGGATGACCCGAACGGGCACCTCGTGGATTTCGGTGACGGTGACGGTGTTCTGGGCGGTGATGGCGGTGATCGCGGCTGTCCCGTGCACACCCATGGCGGCAAAAGTCTTGAGATCCGCCTGGATCCCGGCTCCACCACCGGAATCGGAACCGGCGATAGTGAGCGCAACCGGCAGCCTCATGCCGGCATCAGGCGCCGGGCGGTCGCATAAACGGCAGCGGCGACGGCGACGCTGATCAGGCCGCTCAGATCCGCGCCGTGAAGCGCGCCGACCATGCCCTCGTTGAAGAAATGCGGTGTCGAACCGAGGTTGCTGAAGAGGTTGCCGTAGTTGACGAAGAGCAGGCTCGCTGCCGTACCGGCGAGCCAGGCGATCAGCGCGGCTCGCGGACGCGGCTTGCCCTCGAAGACGAAGAAGCTCAGAAGCACGACGGCCGCCCACGCCGGCGCCCACAGATACGTGAGGATGAGGAAGTCCTCATAGGCGAGGTGGAAGTCGCTGATCAGCACCGCGTACGCCGCCAGCGCGGTGCCGAGAATTCCGCACCCGAGCGCCGTCTGCCAGCGCTTGAGCCGGATCCCCATCGCGAGCGTCACCAGGCCCGCCGTGTACACGTCCAGGTAGTTGGCCCAGATCTCGCCCACGACGACAAAGAGGAAAAACGGCACGGCGACCCAGCCCGGCGCATGCGTGCTGATGACTGTGAGCACGCCCTGGCTGCTCGCCAGCTGGGCGTCGATCGTCGGCAGCAGCAGGCCGAAAAGGCCCAGGAGAATCATCGGCGCCACAACTCCGATCACCGGCCACATCGTCACGTCACGAGTCCGGCTGGAAGCGGGTAGGTAGCGCGAGTAGTCGCTCGCGAACGGGTACCAGGAGGCGACCAGCGCGAAGCAGGTCATGAAGCCGAGCACGAAGGCCCCTGGATAGTCGCCCCCGGCCGTGGTCGGGCCCTGGCCCCAGTGGAACTGCGGGGCAAGGAAAACGAAGAGCGCGGCCGAAAGCGCCGCAAAGATCACGGCGCCGTAGGCCTCGAGCACCTTGATGGTACGGTGGCCGAACACGGCGACCCCGACGCTGACGGCGGCGATCAGGACCACGAGCGTGAACGTCACGAGCCGGCTGTCGGTACGGAACAGCTGGGCGCCGGCCTGGGCGGCTATGACGCAGTCGACCGCAAACCAGCCGATGGCGAGAAACAGGGTGAGGGCCGCGCCGACGTACGAGCCACGAGTCCCGAAGATGCCGCGTGTGAACACGATCTGCGGCAGCCCGCTCCTGGGCCCCGTGTTGCTGAGCAGGCCCAATATCACGGCCGCCGCCACGGTGCCCAGGACCGTGGCCATGAGGCCATCCCAGACGCCGAGCCCGTAGTACGTCGTCAGGAGGCTGGCCGTGAACAGGCTGGCGTAGTTGGTAAACGCGCCGGCCCAAAGAAACCCTAGCTCTCGCGCATGGCCGCGGCGTTCGTCGGCCGGGATCGCGTCGATGCCGTGGCTCTCAACCTTTCCAAAGGCGTCGGCCTCGACGCCGTGTGCGGCGATGTCGCCCATATCTCCCTCCGCTGGCATTACCCAGTTCAGGTGCTTGCGGTCGGCGCCCTGCGCCCTCTCAGCCAACGTGGCTCCCGCTCTTGGTTCAGATTCTAGAGGGAGGCTCCCGTCCTTATATATGTGGGTGGGGGTCAGGCCCGGTCGAGGAACTCCGTCACCAGCGACTGGAAGTGGTGCACGCCGTTCTCGCGAAGGGCCGAGAAACGTCCTCGGTCGTAGGAGCGGGAGCGCAGGCCGCGCTGCACCTGCTCGCAGACGGCGATGTCCTCCTGCTGGATCTCATCCGAGAACGCGATCGTCTGCTGCATCGACTCCCAGCCGGCGCCGGTGCCGGGCTCGGCGAAGAACCACTCGAAGATGGTCAGGGTGCGATCGACGCCGATCGGGAGGATCACGTTGGTGCTGACGTTGTCCTGGTAGATGTTCAGCATCGTGTTCGGAAAGATCCAGTAGTAGAGGGCATCTTCCTCGGTGCCCGGCATCCGCACGTAGCGCCGGTCGCGGCCCGGAACCTCGCCGGGCTTCAGCTCGCGGATCGGAGCGTGCTGCTTCGAGTGGTATCGGAAGGTCTCGACACGGTACTGGTCGTAGTCGAGCTCTTTGAAAAGGCCAGGATGGGCGATGGGCAGGTGATAGCCCTCCAGGTAGTTGTCGACGTACACCTTCCAGTTGCAGGCGATGTCGTAGTCGCGCCGCTCGACCTGGCGCATGCTCGAGAGGTCATAGCCGGCGGCCACGATCTCATCCGGCACGGCTCCGAGCCAGTCCGCCAGCCGGGCAGCGTCGGGGTCGAGGTTCGCGAACACGAACGGGCCAAGGGTGTCGACCCGGATCGGCACCAGGCCGAAGTCGGCTTTGTCGAAGTCCTGGGTGCCCTCCATCTCGCGAGCGGTTTGCAGCCGGCCGTCCAGACCGTAGACCCAACCGTGGTAGCCGCACTGCAGTGACTTGCGGTTGCCGCGGGTCGTCACCACCTGCGCGGCGCGATGGCGGCAGACGTTGTAGAAGCCGTGCAGGCGGCCGTCTTGCGCATGGGTCAGCAGGATGGGCTCGTCGAGGATGGTCGTGGGCTTGAAGTCGCCGACCCGCGCGAGCTCCGACGCGTGGGCGACGAGCTGCCACGTTCGCCAGAATATGCGCTCTTTCTCGAGCTCCAGCACCGCCGGGTCGACGTAAGACTTCGAGGGCAGCGTATGCGCGCGGCTGACGTCTGACTCGACGAAATCTGGCGATTTCGCGGGGACCCCTGAGTCTGTCTCCAGCTTCATTCGGCACCGGCCATTGTCGCACCGGGGAAAATGGCCTCGTGCAGCACCCCCTCCCTACCCTCCCCATGAAGGGGCAGGCGTCCGTATGAGGGCCTTCGCGCTAGGTCTCGTGATGATGACCGCCGTGGTCGTCATCGTCCTTTCGATCCGGCCCGGCGGCCTGCGCCGTCAGGTGCGCCTGGCGGCTCGGCGCCTGCGGCTGGTGCTGGTTCTGGGCGGCGTCTACCTGGGCGCCTCCACGCTGATTCGCCTGTTCGTGACTTCGGGTCCCATCGCCGATTTCGGGCTGCCCGTCCTCGCGATCGTGCTCGCGGCCGTCTTCGTGCTTCTCGCCCAGGATCCTGTCGCTCCCGAACCGCCGAAGTGAACGATCGCGAACCCGGCTCGATAACCCTCGCCGACATCCAGGAGGCGCGCAAGCGGATCGCCGGCAGCGTCATGCGGACGCCCGTGATCCGCCTCGACAGCGACGGGATAGGCGAGCTCTACCTGAAGCTCGAGAACCTGCAGCCGATCCGCTCGTTCAAGCTCCGAGGCGCCGGCAACGCACTGGCGATGCTCAGCGCCACCGAGCTGAAGCACGGCGTGTACACGGCGAGCGCCGGAAACATGGCCCAGGGCGTCGCGTGGAGCGCACGCCGGATGAACATCCCCTGCAAGGTTGTCGTCCCCGCGGGCGCACCGCAAACCAAGCTCGACGCGATCCAGCGCCTTGGGGCGGAGATCATCGCAGTTCCGTTCGAGGAGTGGTGGAACGTTCTGGTGACTCGCCGTTACCAGCGTCTGGAGCCTGCGCGATTCATTCATCCCGTGGCCGACGTCGCCGTCATGGCCGGTAACGGCACCATCGGCCTGGAGATACTCGAGGACGTCCCGGATGTGGACGCGGTTCTGGTTCCGTTTGGCGGCGGCGGGCTGAGCTGTGGCATCGCTGCCGCCGTGCGCGGGATTCGGCCCGACGTCCGCGTGTACGGCTGTGAGGTCGAGACGGCGGCGCCGCTGGGTGCCGCTCTCGCAGCGGGCGGCCCGGTCCAGATCTCGCGGACCAAGAGCTTCGTCGACGGCATCGGCGGGCCCACGATCCTGCCCGAGATGTGGGCTCCCGTGTCCCGCCTCCTGGCGGCCTCCCTGGTCGTGACACTGGCCGAGGTCGCGGCCGCCATTCGGCTGATGGCGATGCGAGCATCCATCGTGGCTGAGGGCGCTGCCGGGGCCGCGGTGGCCGCGGCACTCAAGGGATCCGCCGCGAGAGGCCGCCAGGTATGCGTGGTTTCAGGCGGCAACATGGATGCCGGCACCCTGGCTAAGATCCTGGCCGGCGAGATGCCCTGACGCGACTAGTTGAGATTCAACTAGTCGGTCTTGACCTCGGTTCCGTCCTGGGCCCAGCGGGTGTGGAACGCGCCCGCGCGATCGACGCGATGGTAGGTGTGCGACCCGAAGTAGTCGCGCAGGCCCTGGATCAGGTTGGCCGGACCGCGAGCGCGCCGGTAGCCGTCGTAGTACGCAAGCGAGGACGAGAACGCTGGGACCGCCACCCCCCGGTCCACCGCCTGGTGCACGACGCGCCGCCACGCGGTTTGGGCTGAGGTCAGGGCCTCCTGGAAGAACGGTGCGAGCATCAGGTTCGGCAGGTCAGGCTGCTCGGCGTACGCGTCGCGGATGCGATCCAGGAACTGCGCCCTGATGATGCAGCCGCCGCGCCAGATAGTCGCCAGCGCGCCAAGATCGAGGTCCCACTGGTACTCCCTGGAGCCCGACCGCAGGTGCTCGAAGCCCTGCGCGTACGCGACGATCTTCGAGGCATAGAGCGCGTCCCTCACGTCGTCGACCAGGCCCTCATCGCGGGCGTAATGGATATGGCCTTCCGCGGGGCCGGCGAGGATGTCCGCCGCCTTCACACGCTCGCCCTTCTGGCTCGAGAGAATCCGCGCGAAGACGGCTTCGGTGATGCCGGTGAGAGGCACGCCCAGGTCGAGCGCCGACTGGCTGGTCCATCTCCCCGTGCCCTTCTGCTCGGCCTCGTCCTCGATCACGTCCACCAGCGACTCCTGCGTGCCGTCCGTGTGCTTGGCAAGCACCTTGGCCGTGATCTCGATCAGGTACGACTGGAGACGGCCCTGGTTCCACTCGCGGAAGATCGCTGCAAGGTCGTCGGGCGACAGCCCCAGGGCCTGGCGCAGCAGGTCATAGCTTTCGGCGATCAGCTGGATGTCCGCGTACTCGATCCCGTTGTGGACCATCTTCACGAAGTGGCCCGCTCCGTCGGGACCGATGTAGGTGCAGCACGGCTCGCCTTCGACCTTGGCCGAGATCGCCTTCATCATCGGCTCGATGTGGCCGTATGCGTCGCGGCTGCCGCCAGGCATCAGGCTCGGCCCGCGAAGCGCGCCCTCCTCCCCGCCCGACACGCCCATGCCGATGTAGCCCAGTCCGGCCTGCGCCGCTGCGGCCGCGCGGCGCCTCGTGTCGTGGAAGAGTGAGTTGCCGCCGTCGATGATGATGTCGCCCGGCTGCAACATCGCCGACAGCGCATCGACCCCTTCGTCGACGGGCGATCCCGCTTTGACCATCAGGAGGATCGCTCGCGGCGGCTCGAGGATGCGCACCAGCTCCTCGAGCGTGCCTGCCGGGTGGAAGTCACCCTCGCGTCCATGTGCGGCCATGAAGGCGTCGGTTCGCTCGCGTGTCCGGTTGTAGACACCCACGCGGACCCCATGCGACGCGAAGTTGCGAGCCAGGTTCATGCCCATGGTCGCCAGCCCGACGATCCCCAGCTCCATCAGAACGGCGCCAGGACGCCGCGCCCGTAGGCGATGAACCCGGACAGCAACAACAGGACGGCGTTCAGGCCGATGTTGGGGTATTCGTGGCGGCGAAGGTGGAAAACGATCGCGCCCAGCATCAGCACGACCAGGCCCGCGGCGGCAAGCGTCACCAGCCACGCAACCGGGCGGACGAGGCCGGCGAAGATGAGGGCAAGCCCGGCAAGACCCCCCGCAGTCCCGGCGAAGATGCGCAGTCCAGGTTGCATCTCCCGCATGTACACCATGCCTGCTTGCGGCCTGTACATGAGGGTCATGTGGTAGACGAAAAAGGCGCCGACGAGCACCTGCAGGATCCAGAGCGCGATGTTCATGGCCCGTCCTCATCCGCGCGGAACTCGAGGCTTCGGATGCCGGTGAGGTCGAGCCAGTAACGGCCGCGGCCCGAAACGATGCGCATCAGCACCTGGCCGCACGCAGGACAGCGCACCACAGCACCAGGCGCGTTCATGTAGACGTCCACCCGACCCACTGCGTTGACCGTGGCGCAGCCCGCGCATGTGCTCTCCGCGTTGGTCATCTCCATCGTGAAGATCTCACGGAGAAGCCCACCGATCGCATTCCCGTCGAGCTTCAAGTCCGATTGCTGCATGGTCATCCTCCTGTTGCGCCGAAGCGCTCCGTCTTCACCGAGGCGGGGTCGTAGCCCATCTCGACGAGCAGGCCGGACGCCGACTCCACCATCGCCGTCGGCCCGCAGATGAACACGATCGGCATCCGGTCCTTCGGCCAGCTGACCTCGGCCAGCATCGCGCGGTCGATTCGCCGCGCGTAGCCCTTCCACCCCTGGGGCTGGGCGCGTGTAAGTGTGTGGGCGACGGTCAGGCCATCGCCGGCGGCGGCGAGCCGGTCCAGCTCATCGTGATAGATCACGTCCTCGTACGAGCGCGACGAGTACAGGAGCCGGGTCGGCGTGCCTGCGCGCACGGCCGCACGGTGGCGAAGCATCGCCATCAGGGGCACGACCCCCGATCCGCCCGCGATCAGAAGCAGCGGGCGCTGGTCGCCTGCTTTCCACACGAAGTAGCCGCCGATCGGGCCGCGGAGCTCGATCTTGTCGCCCGCACGCACCTCACCCACCAGATAGGGCGACACCTCTCCGTCGTCGAGCCTTTCGACGGTGATCGTCACGCGACGATCTTCGGGCGCCGACGCGATCGAGTAGCTGCGCTGGGCCTGGTAGCCGTCTTCGGCTGTCAGCCGCACGTCAAGGTGCTGGCCTGCGAGGTGACCCGGCCAGTCCGGCACGTCGATGACGAGGCTTGCCACCTTCGGCGTCTCCTGGATCAGCTCAGCGACGGTGCCGAGCTGCCAGGTCAGTCTCCCCAGTACCGCTGCTCGCGCCATGGGTCGCCGTACATGTTGTAGCCGTTGGACTCCCAGAAGCCGGGCTGGTCCTCCTTGATCAGGCGCAGACCTCGCACCCATTTGGCGCTCTTCCAGAAGTAGAGGTGCGGGACGACGAGCCGCGCGGGACCCCCGTGCTCGGGATGAAGCGGCTCACCGCCGTACTCGAACGCGACCCAGGCCTTGCCGCCGGTCAGGTCGTCGACGGGCACGTTGGTCGTGTAGCCGCCGTACGAGAACGCCAGCGCATAGTCGGCCGCGGTCTCGATTCCGTCCAGGATCTTGTCAACGGGGACACCGCGCCATTTGGTGTCCAGCTTCGACCACTTCGTGACGCAGTGGATGTCCACCGTGAACTCCTCGTTGGGCAGCTGCTGGAACTCTGCCCACGTCCATCGCCTGGGCTCGTCGACCTCGCCCTCCACCACGAAGCTCCATTCGGAGGTCGCGATCTTCGGCGTCGGTCCAGCGGACAGGACGGGGAAGTCGTCGACGACGTGCTGGCCGGGCGGGACGCGCGAGCTGCTCGCCACGTCTCGCCGCTTGCCGCGAAAGCCACGGGAGATGAACGACATCGGGCGCCTCCTCAGCAAACTCCGGCTCGGTCGTGGTTCAGATTACTGTTCCCACCGCTGCGGGGCGAGTAGGCTTGACCCGCCAATGAGCCAGGCACCGGGGGCGCCCGCGGTCGGGCAGATCTCAGCCGACGGTCAGTTCCGGTGGGATGGCCAGCAGTGGGCGCCGCTCCCGCGGGGCCACCGCGAGCCGACTCCCTGGACGCGGCCGATGCAGCTGGCGAGCGCGGCGCTCTTCGCACTTTCAGCCGCCGGCACGCTGGTCACCACGTTGGTCTCCGTCAATCACGACACGGTCGTGAAGGCGCTCAAGGCGCAGGGCACACAGATCCCCGCGGGCACGGACGTCGACACCGTCGTCAACATCACGATCGCGAGCATCGTCGGTTTTGCCGTCTTCTTCGCGATCCTCTACCTGGTGGCCGCCGTGGGCAGCTACATGGGTTGGCGCTGGATCTTCTGGGCGGCGATCGTCCTTTTCGGGCTCAGCGGCATTGGAACGTTCACCAACCTGGCATCGATGGCCAGGCCAGAGACTTCACCAATCCCGGTCGCGGGATTGATCGTGGACGAGATCTTCTCGGTGCTGAGCCTGGCCATGGCGGTCTGGATGTTGATCGCGGCAATCAAGTTCGGGCCGTGGGCGATGAAGAGGCCCGGTCCCTAGCGGCGAAATAGTCTCGGGAGGCGGGATCGTTGACAGGGGGCAGCAGCGTGGAGGCCGTCAATCCACGTCTCCAGGCTTTCCGGGCCGACGCGCGGAGCGACCCCGAAGCTTTCTGGGCGCGCGCCGCGATGGCTTTGCCCTGGCACCGACCGTGGGACCGCGTGTTCGAATGGGACCCGGACCACCCAGACGAGCGCGGGCGCTATTTCCGCTGGTTCGTCGGCGGGCAGACCAACCTGGCGTGGAACTGCGTCGACCGGCACGTCGAGGCAGGCGGCGGCGGAAAGATGGCGCTCATCTGCGAGGACGAACGCGGCGCGAGAACCCTCCTTACCTATTCGCAGCTGCGATCAGAGGTGCGACGCGTGGCGGCAGCGCTTCGCGGCCTCGGCATCGGAGCCGGCGACCGCGTCGGCGTCTACATGCCCACCTGCCAGGAGGCGATCGTGCTTATGCTCGCCTGCCTCCGCATCGGGGCAATCCACATCGCTGTCTTCGCTGGTTTTGGATCCGGCGCGCTTGGCGACCGCCTCGAGATGGCCGGAGCGAAAGCCCTCTTCTGCTCGGACGTGACCTATCGGAAAGGCAAGGACGTTCCACTCAAGGGCATCGTCGACGATGCGCTCGCCCCCTCAGGCGTGGGTGTCGAGAAGGTAGTCGTCCATCGCCGGGGTGGCGAGGCGCCGCCGATGCGTGAGGGACGCGACATCTACTGGCCGGACTTCCTCATGCTCGGTGACGGCAAGAGCGACGAGGTCCAGTGGCTCGAGTCAAACGAGCCTGCATACATCCTCGCAACGTCAGGCACGACCGCCAAACCCAAGCTCGCGGTCCACACCCATGGCGGATACCAGGTCTACATCCATGCGATGGGAGACTGGGTGTTCGGGCTGAAGGCAAAGGACATCTGGTGGTCCACCTCCGACATCGGCTGGGTCGTCGGCCACAGCTACATCGTCTACGCCCCGCTTCTGGCCGGCTGCACCACGATCGCCTTCGAGGGCGCCCTGGACCATCCCGGCCCGGAAACGTTTTATCGAATTGTCGAAACCAACGCCGTAAGCGGGATCTTCACGTCGCCGACGGCCGTCAGGATGCTAATGAAGTACGGCACCGAGCCGGCTAAGAAGCACAACCTCGGCTCGCTGACCCGCGTGGTGTGCGCAGGAGAGGTGCTGAACGAGCCGGCGTGGGAGTGGCTGCAGAAGGAGGCGCTCGGCGACCGCGTCCCGGTCATCGACCACATGTGGCAGACGGAGACCGGCGGCCCGATCTTCGGCAATCCATGGGGGTTGGGCATGCTGCCCATCAAGCCGGGCTCAGGCGGAATCGCGCTTCCGGGAGTCGAGGCCATGGTCGTGTCGCCGGAGGGCGAAGAGCTTGGTCCCAACGAGAAGGGGATGATGGTGATCAATCGACCATTCCCAGGCTTGACCGCAACCCTATGGGGTGAGGTCGAGCGCTACGCCAACGACTACTGGCGGCGTATCCCCGGCAAGACTCTTTACCTCAGCGGCGACGCCTCGTCATTCGATGAGGATGGGTACGTCTGGTTCAGTGGTCGCGCTGACGAGATCATCAAGATCGCCGGCCACCGAATCGGCACCATCGAGGTCGAGACGGCATTCCTACGCCATCCCGCGGTGGCCGAGGCCGGCGTCACGGCCCGGCCGGACCCGCTGCGCATGGAGGTCATCGCCGCGTTCGTCGTCCTGAAGAAGGACTACAAGCCATCCGACGAGCTGAGGCGTGAGCTGCTCGACACGGTGCGCCGTGAGCTGGGGCCGATCGCGGTAATCGGGGATCTCAACTTCGTGAGCGTGCTGCCCAAGACCCGCAGCGGAAAGATCATGCGGCGGGTGCTGAAGGCGGTTACTCTCGACACGGACCCCGGGGACATCTCGACCATCGAAGACGCGGGCTCGGTCCAGGATGCGCGGGAGGCATGGGAGACGATGCGCAGGGAGATCACGACCGGCTGACCACGAGGTCGTCAGCCCACCGATGCGGTCTGCAGGTCCTCTTGCATGGCATCGCGGACGACCGCAGCGAGCGCATCGACGAACTCCGGCCTGGCGTTGAACGATGCGGTCCTGCGGAGCTCGATGCCGCGCTCGCGGGCGAAGCCCTGCGCCTCGACGTCGATGTCATAGAGCACCTCGAGGTGGTCGGCCACGAACCCGATCGGGCAGATGAGGACCCGCGAGGCGTGGCGGCGAGCCATAACCTCCAGCAGCTCCGGCCCGAGCCAGGGTTCCCCCGTGTGGCTTGCGGACTGGAAGGCAAACTCCCATTCGTGCAGCGCCACAGCCTCGGCCGCGAGGCGGCAGCTCTGCAGGAGCCTGTCGCGATAGCGGTCGCCGTCAGCTTCGATTCGAGCTGGCAGGCTGTGCGCCGTGAAGATCGTCAGCTCCGGCGCGAAGTCCGCCGTCGCTTCCACCAGGAGGATGGCTACCGCCTTGACGAAAGCCGGGTGGTCATGGAAGCCCCGCACCAACAGCAGCTCCCCCCGCCAGGCCGCCAGCAGGGCGTCGTGGTAGGCGCCGACGCTCATGGCCGCATAGTGGGGCGCCAGCGGCAGTCCGATAAGGCGGTCAACGCCGGCCGCGGCCGCCTCCGCCGCGCCGTCGGCGATGAAAGGCGGGGCGTGTTTCATGCCCACGAATACGGGCATCTGCAGGCGCTGTCCCAAGGCTTTCGCCTGCGCCCGGGTGATGCTGGTCAGGGGCGAGCCACCTACGGCGCGATACCGTCCTTGCAGGGTCGCCAGAGCCTCCGGAGACGGCCGCCGTCCGCCTCGAATGTGCGTGTAGTAGGCTTCGACGTCCCCTTCGCCGGAAGGGCTGCCGTACGCCATGCAGAGCACCCCCGTGTGTTCACGCAACCGCCGGCACGCCCTCGCGAACCGTCTCGACGAGCGCCTGCAGATTCTCGAGTGAGCTGCCCGGGAGCACGCCATGACCGAGATTGAAGATGTGCCCGGCGCGGCCCCCCGCCGCGCGCAGCACCCTGTGCGCCCCCTCTATGACGCCCTCGACCGGTCCGAGGAGGAGCGCCGGGTCAAGGTTGCCCTGGACGCCTAGGCCATATCCGATGCGCTTCCAGGCGGCGCCGATGTCGATACGCCAGTCGAGCGAGATGACGTCGGCTCCGGAAGAGGCGATGAGCTCCAGCAAGCCGGCGGTCGCGGTCCCAAAGTGGATTCGCGGCACCCCGAGCTTGCGTGTCGCTTCGAAGATTCGCTTCGTATAGGGAAGGACCCGGCCCTCGTAGTCGGCCGGTGACAGCGCGCCCACCCAGCTGTCGAAGATCTGCAGTGCGCGAGCGCCGGCCTCAACCTGCGCAGTGAGGTATTCGGACGTCACGGTCGCGAGCTTGTCGAGCAGAGTCGCGAACGCAGCCGGCTCGCGGTACATGAATTCCTTGGTGAGCAGGAAATCCCGAACCGGCCGGCCCTCGATCAGGTAGCACGCAAGCGTGAACGGCCCGCCGGCGAAGCAGATGACTGGCACCGGCGACCCGCGAGCCACGATGCTCACCGCATTCAACAGCTGCGGCACTGATTCTCCGGAGGGTGGTGTGCGCAGGTCGTCCACGGCCCCGGCGGTGCGGATCGGCTTCGCGATCACCGGGCCGACCGATTCGACGAGCTCGAAATCGACGCCCATGCCGCGAAGCGGCAGCATGATGTCGGCGAACATGACTGCTGCATCGACCCCCAGGCGCCGCACCGGCTGCATGGTCACCTCTGCACAGAGCTCAGGCTGAGCCACGATCTCTTCGAGACTCCACCGCTCGCGCAATGCGCGGTACTCGGGCAGTGAGCGGCCCGCCTGGCGCATGAGCCAGACCGGCGTGCGCTCAACCGGCTCTCGCCGGCAGGCGCGAAGGAAAAGGGATTCCCTCATCGGCTCAGCGCTCTGCCGGCCGCGTCCGTGATGCGCGTCACCTCGGCATCGGTGAGGGCAGCGTTCAGAAACCAGGCCTCGAACTGGGAGGGAGGAAGCAGCACTCCCTCCTCACGCATGGAGTGGAAGAAACGCGCAAAGGCCGCAGTGTCGGCTTGCTTCGCCTCCGCGAAGTTGCGCGGCGGTTGTGAGCGAAAGAAGACGGTCAGGAGAGAGCCCACACGGCTGACGCAGACTTCGCGCTTCGCATGGCGAGCTGCAGCCTCGACGCCCTGCTGGACCGCGGCGCCGACGTCCTCCAGGCGCGAATAGACCGCTGGAGTCAGCTCGGCCAGCGTGGCCTCGCCTGCGGCCATGGCGATCGGGTGGCCGGACAGGGTGCCCGCCTGGTAGACGGGGCCGAGCGGCGCGACCTGGTTCATGAGGTCCAAGCCACCACCGTAGGCGCCGACTGGAAGGCCGCCTCCGATCACCTTGCCCAACACAGTTATCTCTGGCTTGACGTCGTACAGCCCCTGGGCGCCGCCGAGGCCGACTCGAAATCCGGTGATGACCTCATCGAAGATCAGGAGTGCGGCGTGCCCCGAGGTCACTTTGTGCAGTCCACCGAGAAAATGTGTCGTCGGGATGACGACCCCCATGTTGGCCGCGACCGGCTCCACGACCACAGCCGCGATGCGATCGCGGTGCGCATTGAACAGCACCTCGACAGCATCGAGGTCGTTGTACGGCGCGACCAGGGTATTGGCCGCAAACGCAGCAGGGACGCCTGCGCTGTCGGGGAGCGAGAGGGTCGCAAGGCCCGAGCCTGATCGAGCGAGCAGATGATCGGCATGACCGTGGTAGCAGCCGTCGAATTTGACGACGAGATCTTTACCGGTCGCCGCGCGCGCAAGCCGGACGGCGGACATGACGGCCTCGGTGCCGGAGCTCACGAATCGCAGCATTTGCATGGCCGGCATCGCGTCGCGAACCCGCTCGCCGAGTGAGACCTCGAGCGGGCTCACGGCGGCGAACGGACCCCCGGCCGCAGCCGTCGCCGTTATCGCCGCCACTACCCGCGGGTGAGCGTGGCCGATGATCAGGGGCCCGTACGCGCCCACGCAGTCCAGGAAGGCTCGGCCATCCACGTCCCAAACGGTCGCGCCCTCGCCACGAACGAGAACCGGTGGCTCGCCGCCTACGGTGCGCTGGGCACGGGCCGGGCTCTGCACGCCGCCCGGAAAAAGACCGGAGGCTCGCGTCCTCCAACTGGCGGCCCTGTCGGTCTTTTCCGCCGCTGCCTTCATGCGCCGAGGATCCGGGCGAGCTGGTCGAGCGGACGGTGAATCCCCGTCAGTATCGGCGTGTCGCGTACCGTCGAGCGGCGGCTCTCGGTGGAACGTAGGGCGCGGACCAGCTCACCGAACGCGACCAGGTCGTCCGTCTCGTAGGCAACCACGAAATCCTGGTCGTCGATCCCGAACGAGTAGGCGAGCAGCTGTCGCACCTGCGGGAAGTCGTGCCCGACCCGCATGTGCTCATTCATGATCCCCTGCCGAGCTTCCTTACCGAGCAGATACCAGTCCGCCGACTTTGTGAAGGGGTAGACGATCAGGTATCGCGAGCGCTCACCGCTGAACAGGGACTGCTCCTGCGGAGTGGGCTTCTTGACGTACTGAGACGGTTGGATCACGCCAAGGAAGCTCTCTGCCACAGTCATCCAGGTGCCCATTCCGCACCGCAGCGCAGCTGCAGCGGACTCCTCGAGCGCGTCCAGCGATGGCCCGAGCCGCCACAGCAGGAGGTCAACGCGGGGCTGCAGCCCAACCATGGTGTATGTGAACGTGTCGACACCTTCGGCTCCGGCCACCGACGAGATGAAGTCGGCGCATGTGGAGCGCCGCTCTCCGGGAGCCAGGCGCCGCCAGGCGGCATCCAGGCCGAGGGCCAGGGCGTGCACGTAGCGGTCGGTCATCGAGCGGAGTCCTCTCGCAGCCAGCGCGCCGCATCGGCCGCGAGGTACGTGATGACGATGTCAGCGCCGGCGCGCACGATCGCGGTCAGGGACTCGAGCGCAGCCGACCGGCGGTCGAGCCACCCACGCTCGGCGGCGGCCTCCAGCATCGCCACCTCGCCGCTGACCTGGTAGGCGGCGAGGGGAAGGTCGAAGCGCGCCCGCGCTCGGGCCAACAGGTCGAGCGATGTCAGCGCCGGCTTGACCATCAGGACGTCAGCGCCTTCCCGCGCATCGAGATCCATCTCGCGCATCGCCTCGCGCGCGTTTGCCGAGTCCATCTGATAGGCGCGCCGGTCCCCGAATGCCGGAGCCGAACCCGCCGCTTCACGGAACGGGCCGTAGAGCGAGGAGGCAGCCTTCGATGAGTAGGCGAGGATCGCCGTTTCCACGTGTCCGGCCGCGTCCAGTCCTGCACGGATGGCAGCCACCTGGCCATCCATCATGGCGCTCGGCGCGACCACGTCAGCGCCGGCGTCGGCATATGTGACAGCCGCCTCCGCCAACAGCGGCAGCGTCTCGTCGTTGTCAACCTCGCTGTCGACGATCACGCCGCAATGGCCGTGGGTCGTGTACTCACACAGGCACACGTCGGCGGCGAGCACGAGTGGGAGCTCCGACTCCTTCAAGGCCCGCAGGGTGGACGCGACGGGGCCCTCCGGGTCGGCAGCGGCACGCCCTGTTTCGTCCTTGGCGTCGGGTATCCCGAACAGGAGAACGCCACCGACCCCGAGTTGAGCCAGATCGCCGGCCACCTGGAGCGCGCGGTCAACGCTGAGCCGCGCGTGCCCTGGCAGCGATCGAATCGGCTCCGAGCGATCCCGGCCCGCCGTCACGAACAGCGGCATCACCAGCTGGCCGGCGGCCAGGCGCGTCTCCTTGACCAGCGCGCGGAGGGCGGCCGTGCGGCGAAGGCGCCGTGGGCGTTCGGCTTTGTATGTCGTCAGACGGGCGGACGGAGCTGCGACTCGACCCATCTCTCCACCTCCTGCTTCAACCCGCTGGCCAGGGCCGATCCCAGCCCGACTGCATCCCGCTCGACAGCCTCGGCGGTGACCTCGAATCCAAGGTCGCGCGCGACCGCGGAGGTCTTCGGGCCGATCGTGAAGACCTGAAGACTGCGAGCGCGGACGACATCGGGTCCTGACAGGTCGACCGCGCCGCGAACCGCTGAGCCCGACGCGAACATGATCGCCTCGGTTTCACGATCTTTCAGTGCCTGCACGAGGGCGCGCCGCGACTCCTCGGGAGCGATCACCGTCCGGTAGGCGACTATGTCGTCGACCTCTGCGCCCATCAGCGTGAGCTGCTCGGGCAGCGAACGGCCTGCGGCGTCGGCTCGCGCCAGCAGAACCCGCGCTCCCTTAACCGGCCCATGCTGGGCCATGGCGTTCGGGATGGCGTCTGCGCTCTGGGCGGCCGGCACACAGTCGACCCTCACTCCCCGCTCGCGCAGCGCCCTGGCCGTGGTCGGGCCGACCGCGGCCCAGCGCACGGTCGGCGGCGGCACGGAATCCGGCCCGTCTAACAGCGCTTCGACCCCGCGCCAGCTGGTCACGACGACCCAGTCGTAATCCGCGATGCGCGCGCGCGCACGTTCAAGACCGCCACTCCCGTCCACGGACTCGATCGCGATCGTCGGAGCATGGACGACCCGATAGCCGTGCCGTCGCGCGGACTCGCTCAGCAGCGGGTCGAGATCCGGGGCGGTGTCGATGACGACACGGGAGGTCATTGCGACAGCGGCGTGCAGCTCCTCCGCAACGAGACAGGCCGACTGGGCGAGTGAACGTTCATCGACCTGGGTGCGCCGAAGGACGTGCCTGGATTTTCCGTCCCGTGTAACGGCCCCCACGAGCAGCGTCAGCCCAGCGTCACCGTGCGTGGCCAGTGCTCCGACGGGAGCCTGACAGCCGCCCCCGACCGCCTTGAGCACGGCGCGCTCGGCGACGACAGCCATCCGGACCTGTGAGTCGTCCAGCGCCCGCAGCGCACCGAGCACTGCACGATCGCCGCGCCGCGCCTGGACAGCCAGGGCGCCCTGCCCTGGCGCGGGAGGCATCCACGCCGGATCCAGTCGCGCGGCGATGCGCTCACCGAACCCGAGCCGGTCGAGTCCCGCCGCCGCCAGCACGAGCCCATCAGCTTCTCCACTCTCGAGTCGCGTGAGCCGCGTGTCCACGTTGCCGTGCAGAGGAATCAATTCGAGGTCGGGCCGTGCGGCACGAAGAAACCCCGCGCGTCGCGGGCTGTCAGTTCCAACCCTGGCCCGCGCCGCCAGGTCGTCGATCGAGGTCGCGCTGCCACGAACGACGAGTGCATCTCGTGGATCGGCTCGTTGTGGATAGGCGGCGATCGTCAGCGCCGGATTTTCGTCGAGAGGAAGGTCCTTTGCGCTGTGAACGGCCAGGTCGATGTCGCCGTCGACAAGAGCGCGCTCCAGCGCGGTGACGAAGACACCCTCCCCGATGGGAGTATCGGGCGCCCGCAGGTCGCCGTCGGAGACGATCGTGACCAGCTGGACCGAAACGCCTAGCTGCTGCAGCCGCTTCGCAACCAGCTCGCTCTGCACCAGGGCCAGCCGAGAGCCTCGCGTCCCGAGCCGCAGGGCGTTCAAGAGGCGACCAGCCCGAGCTCGCCGAATGCCTCCCTCATGGAGAGCCAATCGGCGTATCGCCTCACCCAGTCCTCGACGATAGTGCCCGCTGCTTCCACGTATCCGGACGGCGGCGAGCCTTTCCTGAACAGTTGATCGATACCGAGGAAGTCAGCTCCGCGGAACACCACCGAATCGGGCAAAGCCGATGGTGCAGACAGGTCCGCGATCGGCGGAAGCGCGCCTCTCGCGCGGGCGACCTGCTTCCACGGGCCGGCCAAGGCGATGCCGACGGCATCGAAGTCCGAAACGGCGCTCGCAGCCGCCTCCAGGTCGATCGCATCGCAGCGATGGAGGGCCGCGAGTCTCGCTGCCCTCATCACATCCCTGCTGGCGATTGTGAGTTGAGCGCCTGCGCCCCTGACGCCGGCCGCGCGCGCCAGGGCCGAGCCTACCCGGCCGGCTCCGACCACCAGCATCCGGCCTCGTTCCAGATCGGCACGCTCGCTGAGCCAGGCCACCGCCCTCTCGGCGAGCCCCAGCGGCGATCCTGGATGGCCCGCGCGAGCCCGTCGCCCCGCGGCCGAGGCCATCTCGAACAAGCGCCCGAGCCGATGATCTACCGCGCCCGCCGCCCGCGCTTCCTGCAACGCGTCACGGACCTGGTGGAGGACCTCGTCCTCGCCGACCACCGCACTTTCCAGACCGGCGGCAACGCGGAAGAGATGACGGACTGCCGGCACGCCGACGATGGCGCGTGTCGCCGCCACCAGCGGCATCTCGGTCATCCCGTACAGCTCGGCGCGATGGCACGTCAACAGAGGCACGCCGGAACCACCGGCGGCTACCCACTCACGCATCGCCTCGGCCGCCTCGTACCGGGTCAGGGCGTCGGCGTCCCCCGCGGAAACGCTGATAGCCCAGATGTCGATCATTCAGGACCCTGTCACGGATGCGTGACCCGACATCAGGGCCGTCAGCAGACGATCCAGCGCGTTCTCCGCGTCTACGAGCAGCGCCATTGCCTCTCGAGTGTCGAGGCCCCGCTTGCGTGCCAGGCCGGCAAGCTCGTCGATGAACGGCCTCCGAAAGCGAAGGAATGCTTCGACCGCGTCGCTGAGCGAAGCGCCTGCCCTTGCGGCGTCCGCACCGTAGCCGGCCGCCTGACCCACCGCGTCCTCAAGCCGGCGCGCGGCCTCGTCGCCCTCCGCGTCAAGGTGAGAGAACAGCTGGTCGACCAGCTGATTGCCTCGGATCCGGAAGGAGCTGCGTTCGGACTCCGACAGGCGGGTGATCCACGACGGCAGTGACCGCTGAGGGCCAGCCGGCCTGACGCGCCGATAAACGCGCGCGATTCGCGCCGAGGAGACGCCGGGCCCCTTCAGCGCTGGGCGCCGGGCCCGATCGACCGGGATGAGCGCGACGATCGCGGCCGCGGAAAAGCGCCGGTGTCCGCCTGGGGTCGTGAACGAAGCGATCTGGCCGCGGTCAGCCCAGCGGCGGAGAGTTCCTGGCGTGATGCCGAGCGCCCGGCTGGCCTGGCCGAGGCTGAGCCACCTTTGCCCAGCCGCCGGCGCGCTGCTGCCCGCACCATTTCTCATCGAAACTATCCAAATCTACCATCAACAACATCCCTGGACAGGGCAGTCACGGCGGATGCCGCGGCCACCACGTCACCGACGACCAAGGTCGCCGGAGTGTCGATGGCGGCCTGGTCGGCAAGTCGAGCGATGTGCCCAAGGGGCCCGGCCACGCTCAGCTCGTTCGGCAGCGTCGCGTTGCTGATGACGGCGGCTGGGCGATCAGCGCCGACTGCTCGAGCCAGGACCGCCGTCACCTCAACCAACCGCGTCCGAGGCATGAGGACGATCAGCGTGTCGGCGGACCGCGCCAGCTGGCCGAGACGATCGAATGAGCCGCCGCCCTGGGCGGTCGTGATCGCCACCGATGAGGCGACTCCCCTCATGGTCACAGGAATGCCGGCCGCGGCCGGGGCCGCCAGCGCCGCGGTCACGCCGGGAACGACGACAACGTCGATCCCGGCCTCGAGGAGTCCGGCCAGCTCCTCGCCGCCGCGCCCGAACACGAAGGGATCGCCGCCCTTGAGCCTCACCACGTGGTAGCCGCCGCGCGCGAGATCGATCAAGCGAGCGGTGATGTCTTCCTGGCGTGGACTCTCCTGGCCGCCTCGCTTGCCAACGTCCTCGAGCCGCGCATCCGGTCCACAAAGAGCCAGGGTCGAAGGCGCGATCAGCGCATCGTGGAGGACGAAATCGGCGCCGGCAAGCTGCTCTGCGGCCTTTACCGTCAGCAGCTCGGGATCGCCAGGTCCGGCGCCGACCAGCGCCACGCGTCCGGCGCCGGTGTTTCCCTGGGAGATGGCGACCGCAAGGTGGCCCGCTTCATCCGGTCGGCCCGCCCGCAGAAGACTACGCACCTCGGAGTTGAGCAGGCGGCGGTAGATCGCCGTCTGGTCGCCGATCGACATGCCGCGCTCGCGCAGCTGCCGGCGAATGCCGCCCACCAGCGCGGTGAACGGCCCCCACTCGCGGCCGAGCCAGCGCTCGATCCGCACGCGCAGCGCCGAGGCCAGGAATGGGCTCTCGCCGGAGGTCGAGATGGCCACCAGCAGCGGGTCGCGACGAACGATCGCGGGCGCGATGAAGCGGCATCGTGCGGGCCGGTCGACGACGTTGATGAGGATGCCGGCCGCCTCCGCCTCCTCCCAGGTGAGACGGTTGATCTCGTCGTCCTCGCTGGCGTCGACGACCAGGCGAGCGCCCGCCAGCCCCCCGGGCCGGTAGTCGCGGTTCGAGATGAGCCGGACCTGGGCTCCCGCCAGCTCCAGCGCGGCCGTCTTCTCCGCCGCGAACTTGCCGTCGCCGATGACGACGCACTCCTGGCCGGCCAGGTCGAGGAACACCGGGTAGTACCTCATGCTGTGGCGGCCTCTTCCTCTGCGGCCTGGCTGAGCACGCGGGCGACCTCGGGTCGCGTGAACTCTCGCGGCAGGTCGCGGCCTTCCTCCAGGAGCTTGCGCACCGCGGTCCCGCTGAGGGTCCTGTGCAGCTCCGGCGGGTGCGGGCAGGTCCTGGTCGAAGCCATGCCTTCGCAGGCGGTGCAGTAGAAGGTGTGCTCGAAGCGCAGGATCTCGATCCCGAGCTCGTCCGGCGAATACTCGTCGAAGATCCGGTGGGCCGCATAGGTGTCGTAGTAGCTCCCGACGCCGGCGTGGTCACGGCCGACGATGAAATGCGTGCAGCCGTGGTTGCGGCGGACGATGGCGTGGAAGACAGCCTCCTTCGGGCCCGCATAGCGCATCCAGGCCGGGTTGGTAGCCAGCAGCACGCGCTCGGCCGGGTAGTAGCCGTCGAGCAGCTCCTGGTAGCAGCGCATTCGAACCGCGGCCGGGATGTCATCGCTCTTGGTCTCGCCGACCAGTGGGTGCAGGAGCAGGCCGTCGATCGTCTCGAGCGCCACCTTCTGCAGGTATTCGTGCGCGCGATGCACCGGGTTGCGGGTTTGAAAGCCGACCATGGTCCTCCAGCCGCGCCCAGCCTTCACCGCGCGCACCTCTTTTGGAGTCAGGTCGAACTCCGGGAAACCTGACGTCGGTCGCGCCAGCGCGGTCACGTCGCCACCCAGGGCCCAGCGCCCGGAGGCTTTGAGCGCGCGCACGCCGGGGTGGGCCTCGTCATCCGTCCCATACACGGCGCGCGACTCGCGCGAGTGCGTCGCGTAGGCATCGGCGACGTTCAGGATCGCGATCGGCCTGTCGCCGATGAAGAGGCCGACACGTTCCGCCTTGGGCACCACCGCGGTACGGAGGACGATTGGAATCGTGAACGGCGCTCCACTCGCAAGGCGCCCGCTCGAGATGACGGCGTCGTAGTCCTGCCGGCCCATGAAAGAGTCGAGCGGCGCGAGCGCGCCCGCCGCGAGCATGAAAATGTCCGACAGCTCACGCTGACCGACCTCGAGACGCGGCAGGGTGCGAGCTTCGGCTCGGAGCGCGTGCAGCTCCTCGCCCTCAGGCAATCGCTCAGCGACGTGACGCTCGAGGTGGCCGCGCCGTTCGAGCGCGTCGATGACCCTGGCGAGCGACTCCTCGACCGATTCGCGTGACGTATCGCATACGACCTCGGGGTGAAGAGGCTCTTCGTACGGGTCGTTGACGCCGGTGAAGTTTGCTATCTCGCCCGCGAGGGCCTTCCGGTACAGGCCTTTGGTGTCGCGGCCGACCAGGGTGTCGATCGGGCAGCGGACGTAGACCTCGACAAAGCCCGGCGCCTGCACTCGGACCTCGTCGCGCACATCGCGATAGGGCGAGATCGCAGCCGTGATCGCGACGCCGCCGCTGCGCGCAACGAGGCTCGCCACGTAGCCGATGCGGCGGATGTTCGCGTCGCGGTCCTCTTTCGAGAAGCCCAGGCCCTTGGACAGGTGAGTGCGCACCTCGTCGCCGTCGAGGAGCTCGACATGGCGTCCGCGGCGCTCGAGCTCATCCTGGAGGCGTTTGGCGATCGTCGTCTTGCCCGCTCCGGAGAGGCCCGTGAACCAGACCACGAATCCGCGGCTCATGCCTCTGCTCCTGACAGCCCGCTGAAAGATGATGCGGCGGATCTTCGGCGCCCATTCGGCCGCATTGCGTTGTTGCCGCCTGCGCTCCTCACGACGCGTATTGACGAATACGCTTTGTTTCGGTGCTCAGCGGCGCCTAGCACTGCGCCCATCTGGTCACCGAATCTCTCGCCGCCCACTTTCATCGGTCTGTCAATCCCCACCGCAGCCTGATCTCGCGGTCGAGAACCCCGAAGAGGGTGTCGATGACTACGCCGATGACGAAGATGACGATCATGATCGCGAGCAGCTGCTCGGCGTCCGCGAGATCTCGGGCGAACTGGAGCTGCTGTCCAAGCGAAGGCTGGTGGCCGACGATGACGATCAGCTCCCCGGCCATGAGGCTGCGCCACGCGAAAGCCCAACCCTGCTTGAGCCCGCCAACGAAGGATGGCAGCGCCGCGGGCAGGACGACGTGGCGGTACAGCCCCAGCCCGCGCGCGCCCATGACGCGTCCGACCCTCACGAGCAGTGGCTGCACGTGGTCGACGCCGCTCAGCAGCCCGCCCGCGATCGCGGGCGCTGCGCCGAGCAGGACGACGAAGATGATCGCCGACTCGCTGAGCTGGAACAGGAGGATCGCCAGCGGGAACCAGGCGATCGATGGCATGGACTGAAGTCCAAGAATGGCCGAGCCGATGGCTTTGCGCAGGAACGCGACCCGCGCGACGAGGATCCCGGCCACGCTGCCGATGACCACCGCCATCGCGAAGCCCACCAGTGCACGCCGCAGCGTGATGGCGACGCCGGAGTAGAAGTCGAGCCGGGTGAGGTCCTCATACAACCGGTGGAACACCGGCAGCGGCCCGGGGAGGACGTAGTCGGGACGCCAGCCCGACCACACCACGACCTGCCATGCGGCCAGCGCCAGGCCGACAGCAAGCAGCTTCGGCCACAGTCCGGCCCATACCCGCATGTGCCATGTGTTTCGCGGGCGGGGCTCGATCTCGTCGAGGGCCCTCGCCTCCAGCTCGGCGGCCAGCTCAGCCATCACTCTCCAGGGGTCCCCGCGAACTCACGGCGCGCCGCTGCGCGGTTCCTCGGAGCTCGTGGGGTAAAGTCGCACCTCCTGCTTGAGGCGGTCCGTGATCCGACCGGCGATCACCGCCAGCTCAGGCGAATCGAGGCTGCGCGGGCGGGGCAGGTCCACCACCACCTCGTGGGCGACACGTCCCGGGCGGCTCGTGAACACCAGCACGCGGTCGCCGAGCCGCACCGCCTCGCGCGCGTTGTGCGTGACGAACAGGATGGTCAGACCGCTCTGATTCCAGAGCCGCTCCAGCTCCTCGTGCAGCAGGTCACGAGTGATGGCGTCGAGGGCCCCGAACGGCTCGTCCATCAGGAGCACGTCCGCGTCCTGGGCCAGTGCGCGCGCGAGAGCGACGCGCTGCTTCATGCCGCCGGAAAGCTCATGCGGCCGGCGCTTTTCGAAGCCTTCGAGGTGGACCCGACTGAGCAGATGTCGAGCCATCCGCTTGCGTTCGTGACTTCTGATGCCGCGCAGCTCGAGCGCCAGCTCGACATTGCCCGCAGCGGTCAGCCAAGGGAGCAGGGCCGCCTCTTGAAACATGAGCGCCACGTGACCGTGGACGTGGGCGCGCCCACGCGTCGGGCGCTCGAGACCCGCCAGCACGTTCAGCAGCGTGCTCTTGCCCGAACCTGACGCGCCCACGACGCACACGAGCTCCCCGCGCTTGACTTCGAGCGTCGCCCCTCGCAGCGCGAGCAGCAGGCGATCGTCATGGGGAAACGCAACGCTCAGCGCCTCGACGCTCAGCGCGTGCTTGTCCGACAGCTCGAGGATCTTGCTCAAAACGCCGTCACCGCCGCCACGCCGTGTTCGGCGAGCACCTGATTGACGAGGCTGAGGTCGTACAGGCCGTGGAGGTCGACGCTGCCCAACAGGCCAACACCTTGCGCATGCTCGGCGGAAGCCTTCAGCGTCGCCGCCAGTGGATCGAGCATGAAGGTCATGTGCGGCCACGCAGCCGAGACCACGCCATCGCCAAGCTTCTTGCCAGTGATCTCGGCCACGGCGTCGTTGGTGACCTTCTGCGCCTCAACGGAGTTGGCGTTCAGGAAGGCGTTGGCCGCGTACAGGCCTTCGAGCAGGGCCTTCACGCGCTTCGGATGGTCCTTCAGGAAGCTGGTGCTGACGATCAGGTTCGTGGTCACGAACTTGCCCTGGGGCCACAGGTCACGCTCGTCGACCAGCGCCGTGCCGCCGCCTTCGACGATGAGCCGGCTCGCCCACGGCTCCGGCAACCAGGCGCCGTCGATCTGCCCCTGCTTGAACGCGGTCAGCGTCTGGGCGTTGTCCTGGGGCAGGACGTGCACGTCGCCTCCCCCGGCTGTGTCGAATCTGTACCCGTGGTCCTTGAGGAACCAGCGCAGGGCGACGTCCTGCGTGCCTCCGAGCTGCGGGTCGGCGATCTTCTTGCCCCTGAGGTCAGCGATCGAGCCGATGCCTGGCTTGACGACCAGCAGCGCGCCACCCGATGTGGCGCCGGCGATGACGCGGATCGCCTGGCCGTGTGACTTCGTGAACGCATTTGTGGTGGGGTTCGGACCGATGAATGTGGCATCGATCGAGCTCGACAGGATGGCGGTGACCGCCTCCGGGCCGGCGTTGAAGGTGTGCGTCTCGAGCCTCACCCGCTTCCCGAGGGCGTCCGCGAAGAAGCCCTTCTTGACGCCGATCAGGGCCGAGGCTTGCGTGAGGTTGGGGAAATATCCCAGCCGCAACGTCAGCGGCCCATCGTCCGCCGCGCCAGTTGAGGTTGACGCGGCCTGTCCGCAAGCGAGTAGAAGCAGGATCGGGAGCAGGACCGTCAACCGCTTCATCTGGGCGCGCTCCAGTGCAGGCCACACTCCTTGACCTCGTCGTGCTCCCACCACCAGCGGCCGGCGCGCTCGTCCTCCCCGGCGGTGGTGGCGCGGGTGCACGGCTCACAGCCGATCGACGTGTAGCCGCGCTCGTACAACGAGTGATACGGGAGGTCGTTCTCGCGGATGTATGCCCACACCTGGTCTTTCGACCAGGTGGCGAGTGGCGCGATCCTGGTCAGTCCGGGATGTTCGGGATCATTCGCCACGATCGAGGTGGTCGACCGCGTCGCCGCCTGCTGGCGCCGGACGCCGGTCACCCACGCGTCGTAGCCGTGCAGCGCGCGCGCCAGCGGGCGTGACTTGCGCACATCGCAGCACAGCCGGCGCCCCTCAGGCGAGCGGTAGAAGAGATTCACTCCGTGACGTCCGACCATCTCCTGAAGGTCGGCGGCGTCGGGGGTCACGACCTGGACATCGATCGCGTAACGCTCGCGGACGCGGTCGATCATGTCGTGCGTCTCCTGCGGGAGGCGCCCGGTGTCGAGCGTCAGCACGTGCACGTCAGGGCGAATACGCGACGCCATGTCGATCAGGACTGAGGATTCGGCCTGGAAGCTGGCCACGATCACGACCCGCGGGTAGGTGTCATAAGCCCAGCGCAACACAGCCTCGGGGGTGGCGCCGGACAGCACCGGATCCGCTGCGGAGAAGCTCATGCGGACTTCACCGCATCCGCGTCTTCGCGCAGCGCGTCGAAACCGACGCGATCGACCCAGATTCCAAAGCCCTCTTTTGCCTTGCGATCGGACCGGAACTGCTCGAACAGCGGTCTGAGAAGGCCCGGGATTTCCGCGATGGGGACATTGGGGGCAAAGAGCCGGTTGAGGCGCGTGCCGTCGAAGTCACCGCCGAGCATCACGTCGTACTTGCCTAGCGTCGTGCCGACGAAGCCGACGTCGCCGAGGTACGGTCGTGAGCAGCCGTTGGGGCAGCCGCTCATGCGAAAGCTGATGCGCTCGCCGGCCAGCCCCAGCTCGTCGAGCATCATCGCGATGCGGCGGATGAGCCCCGGCAGGACGCGCTCGGCTTCGGCCACAGCCAGCCCGCAGGTCGGTATCGCCGGGCACGCCATGGCATGGCGGATGGCGTGTGGTATCGACTCCACGGCGGCGATGCCGTGCTCGGCCATCAACGCTTCGACCCGAGGCCGCTCGCCCGGCTCGATGCCGGCCAGGATCACGTTCTGCTGCGGGGTAAGGCGAACCTCTGGCCGAAGCTCCTCGACGATGCGCCGCAGCCCGGTGCTGGAGCGGACATCGTCGACGTCGGCGATGCGCCCGTTCTCGATGTAGATGCCCACATAGAGGCGGCCGTCACCCTGCTCGTGCCAGCCGAGGTGATCGTCGACCGGCCGCCACGTCAGCGGCTCGGGCGGCCGAAGCCTGAACTGCAGGCGGCTCTGAACCTCGCCGCGGAACCACTCCAGCCCGCGGTCAGCGATGGTGTACTTGAGGCGCGCGTGGCGGCGGTTGGCGCGGTTGCCGTAGTCGCGCTGGACGGCGACCACCTCGCGCGCGGTGTCGACGATCTGGTCCGGCTCGACAAATGCGAGCGGCAGAGCGACGGCGACGAACGTCTCCGGCTTGTTGTGCGTTCGGCCGAGGCCGCCGCCGACCATGACGTTGAAGCCGCGCAGGCCGCCGCTGACATCCTTCATGGCGACGATGGCGAGGTCGTGCGCGTAGATGTCGACGCAGTTGTCGCCCTCGAGCGCGACCGAGGTCTTGAACTTGCGCGGCAGGTACTGCTCGAGGTAGAGCGGCTCCACCTCGGGCTCGGACGATTTCACGACCTCCCCATCCAGCCAGATCTCGTGATAGGCCTTCGTGCGGGGTGTGAGCTCTGTGACCATGGCCGAGATGGCCTGCTCGACCTCGGCGTGGAAACGATCGGCCACCGGCTCGGGGCAGCACATGATGTTGCGCTCTACATCGCCACAGCCCCCGAGCGTGGTCAGCAGCGCATCGTTGATGGTGCGGATCGAGCCCTTGAGGTCGCCCTTCAGGACGCCGTGCAGCTGGAAGTCCTGCCTCGTGGTCACCCGAAGGGTCCCGTTTGCCCACCGCCGGCTGATGTCGTCGTGGGCGATGTAGGCGTCAGGCGAGACGATGCCGCCCGGGATCCGGGTCCGGATCATCAGCTGGTGGTGCTTGTCCAGTCCCCTGGCGCGTGCCTCCTTGCGCCGGTCGCGGTCGTCCTGCTGATAGATGCCGTGGAACTTGAGCAGCTGTTCGGAGTCGTCACCGAACGCAGGCGTGTCTTCGATCAGCTCTTCTTTGATGAGCCCGCGCAGATGATTGCTGTGCGCTTTGATCGACTCGTTTCTCGAGAGGTCCTCGAGAGACGTGCCTTCCGACAGGTTCGACAAGCTGAATGCGCCTCCGCTTGATGTGGTGATGCCGCCGACTTGGACGAGCCGCGCGTGGATGCGCGCGGTTGGGGTGAACGAGCCCCGGGTGGGTCTGGTCGGCTAGCTACAGAAGCAGCTGGCGCAGCGCACGTAGTCGATGGCTCGCCGCCTGGTCAGCGCCGGGCGCGTGAGAGTGATCGGACTACGCATTACGCGAAAGCTTACTGAAGGACCGTTCCGGATGCTGCGATCAAGTCGCAAAAACCGTGGTCAGGTGGCGCTGGGCCGCGGTAGGCGACCCAGCGCGCAGAGGGAAGGGGTGCCTCTAGTCGCCGTCCTCGTCTTCGTCCTCGAGATTCGACATCGCAAACCAGCTCCCACCGGGGGATACCACGAACACGATCGGGCGCTGGCATGGATGCGGAATGGTGACCATGCCCTGGATGTGCGAATCGCCGGCGGCGCTGGCGGGCGAAGTTCCAGTCGAGACGTTGACGATCCCGCCTGGCGTGATGCAGCTGACCGTCACCTTGAAAGCCGTCACGGGGTTGGTTCCGAGCGGGGCCACGATCAGGCCGGTGACGGTCACGTCGACCGCGCCCTTGTGGCTGACTGCGCCACTGCCCGACGTGATCGCCCACGGCAGCCCGCCGCCTTTGATTCCGCGGTCGTTGAACGCACCGACGGCTGCGCCCGTCACCGGCGTCATCGAATGGAACACGACGAGGTTGCCCCCTTCGTGGGCTAGGGCGGTGGCGCCGCCGGCAGCAAGGAGGCCGGCAAGCATGAAGCAGATGACGACAAACCTGGCGAACATCCGCATGGCGAAACTCCTTCGCGGTTGGGATCCCTGGGCTCTCCCCCAGCTTCGCTTCCCGTTACCAGGCGGGGTTACTTGCGCTTAGATCGCCACTCGGGCGCCGGCCCGAGCCTCGGCTCGAGCAGCATTGTCACCTCTCGCTCTGCCGGGAACCGGCCGAGCTTCGCCTTGCTGAAGATCTCCTCTGAGTCGAGCATGACCTCGAACCGGCCTTTGTCGCCAGTCCTCAGCTCGACGCCTGAGAGCAGCGGTGACCAGCGGTCCAGAATCTCCTCGCCCAGGCTCACGGCCCGGTCAAGGTAGTCTCAAGGAACGCAGAATTCGATCGTGACCCTGGGCTTGATGCGCGCCATCGATGACCTTCAATGCCTACCTACAAGCCGAGTTCGCTCGATATTCCCCGCGCGGCGTAGGCTATGGCGCGATCGAACATGAGCAACAGGACAAACGAGGCGATCCTGTTCGTGCTTTGCCAGTGCGGCCTCCGCTTTCGCGGCACCCCGGACTCGCTCGTGGCCCAAGTCCAGAAGCACGCACGGGACGTGCACAACATGGAAGCGAGCCGCGAGGACGTGCTCTCGAGGGCTCGCCCCGAAACCTGAGACGATGAGCTCGCCCGACACGAGCTTCAGCGACGCTCCACCGTGGGGCACGGCAGGCCCGGTCCAGGCGGAGGTCTTCGTGGTGCGCATGCGCAGCGGGCGCCTCGAGCTTACCGGCCCGTGCGGCCCTGAGGCCTGGTACATCGAAAGCCACGATGAAGACGACCCGATGGAGGTCGTCAGGCGCATGTCCGCCAACCTCATGGGCCCGCCCCTGCTCGTGCACTCCACCTCGTGGAGGCGTGGCCGCGGCGGCGTGCTGCTGAGCTTTGTCGTCGTCATCGGTGAGGAGCAGGCCCTCGAGCTCGACAGCGTTCCGATCTCGAGGGCGGAGCTGGCGCGGAACTCGGCGACGAAGGCGGCGACAGGCATCGGCGTGGCCCAGGTCATCGAGCATGCGCTGAGGCACATGGCCTGGCTTGCGCTGGACGACGAGGCCGTCAAGGCCCAGCTGTCGCCCGCCTGGCACGCGGCCCTGGCCGGCTACGTTCCCGAGCCGTTCCGCCGCCTGTAGCCCGCGCCGAACCTCCAGGGGCGCCGAGCTCGATGACAACGAGACCGATTCCGCACTTTTGGCGCCAAACGTGCCGAAACAAAGGCTTGGAATTCCGCGCTTTTGGCGCCAAACAGGCGGAATGTCGCCCAAGCGCTCGCCTAAAGCGGCGGGCTTCCCAAACGGTTCTACCAGCCCTCTCTGACCACCGCCACCCCGTGCGGCGGGAGCCGGAGCAACCCGCGATGCACGGCGGCGCCGTCGACCAGGTTGACGCCTGCATCCTCCACTGGGACGTCAACTGCGACGTCGCGGTGGTTGAGGAGGAACTGGATCGAGCTGCCCGGCGCCGTCCTCGTCACGACCTCGACGCCGGCGGGCACCTTCACAGGCTCGATGCCCTCGGCCGAGCAGAGATGGCCGAGCAGCCTCGCCAGCGCCGGCCCGTCCAGCTGCGTGCTCACGTAGTAGGCCGTGCCCTCGCCGTGCTTGTGGCGGGTGACCGCGGGCTGGCCGTCCAGGACGCCACCGGAGTACGAGGCCAGCGATTCGGCGCCTTCGAGCCGGAGCTGCTCGGTCCAGACGTCTCCCTGGGCGCTGGCGCCGTCCGCGAAGTGGACTTTGGCCGACGACCCGACGGCGAGAGGGAGAAAGTCCACCACGTGGAGTCCCAGCAGCTGTGCGAAGGGCGCGGGGTAGCCGCCAAGCCGGATGTGGTCGAACGGGTCGACGATGCCGCTGAAAAAGCCCATCACGAGCCGCCCTCCCTGGGAAACAAAGCGGTCGAGGTTGGCCGCGGCGGCATCGGACACGAGATAGAGGCTCGGGGCGACGACCAGCTTGTAGCCGGACAGGTCGGCCTCAGGGTGCGCGAAATCCACGGTCACGTTGGCCTCGAACAGCGGCCGGTAATACGCCTCCAGCTGCTCCACCTGGACGACGCGGTTCGACGGCTTGGACGGAAGCTCGAGGGCCCACCATGATTCCCAGTCGAGAAGAATCGCCACGTCCGCGCTGACCCGGCTGCCGAGCACCGGGTCCAGGCCCCCCAACTCGCGCCCGAGCTTGACCACGTCGTGCCAGGTCGGTGAGGACGAGAGCGGGCCGTGCGGGACCATCGCACTGTGGTGCTTCTCGGCGCCGGCGCGTGACTGGCGCCACTGGAAGAACATCACCCCGTCCGCGCCGCGCGCCACCGCCTGGTAGCTCCAGAGGCGCATCAGGCCAGGGGGCTTGGGCACGTTCACCGGGCGCCAGTTGACGCGGTTGGTCGTCTGCTCCATGAGGATCCACGGGCGGCCCCGACCGAGGGAGCGCGTGAGGTCCCCCACCATGGCGGCCCGCATCCCTGAGGCTGGATCGCTCGGGTCGGGGTACGAGTCGATGCTCACGACGTCTTCGCGCGCGGCCCACGCCCAGTAGTCGAGCGGCTTGAAGAAAGCCATGAAGTTGGTGGTGATGGGGACGTCCGGAGTCTTTTCGGCCAGGATGGCGCGTTCGATCTCGTAGCACTCGAGCAGCGCATCCGACGAGAAGCGGGCGAAGTCGAGCTGCTGGCTGGGGTTGGGCCAGGTTGGCGTGCGGCGTGGTGGGAGGATCTCCTCCCAACTCGAGTAGCGCTGGGACCAGAAGTCGGTGCCCCAGGCGCGATTCAGGTCCTCAAGCGATTCGTAGCGTTCCTGGAGCCACGCGCGGAAATGCTCGGCCGACACATCGCAGTAGCAGGCCGGCACGTGGCACGCGTACTCGTTGCCCACGTGCCACATGGCGAGCGCGGGATGCGCCGCAAAGTGCGTGGCGATCGCTTCCACGAGCCGGCCGGCGGCGTCGCGATAGACGGGGCTGCTCGGGCAGTAATGCTGACGGGCGCCGGGCCAGAGGCGAACGCCGTCCGCCATGACCGGCAGCATCTCCGGATGGGCATGCGAGAGCCACGGAGGCGGTGACGCGGTCGCCGTGGCGAGGTTGACGCGCACTCCGCCCTCGTGCAGCAGTTCGATGACCCGGTCGAGCCATTCGAAGTCGTACCGGCCCTCGGCCGGCTCGAGCCGCGACCACGAGAAGATGCCCAGCGAAACCAGGTTGACGCCCGCCTCGCGCATGAGGCGCACGTCCTCGTGCCAGACGTCCTCCGGCCACTGGTCGGGGTTGTAGTCGCCGCCGTAGACCATGTGCGGCAGTCGATCTCCGAGGAGAGGACCGCTTCGATTGGTGGCGATAGGAGATCAGCCCTTGGTCGAGCCGAGCGTGAGGCCGGCCACGAAGTGCTTCTGCAGCAGGATGTACACGAGGATCGGCGGGATGCACGCCAGCAGCGCGCCCGCTGCGATCAGGTTGTTGTTGACGAAGAACTCTCCCTGCAGGTTGTTGAGAGCGGTCGTGATCGGTCGCTTGTTGCCGTGGCTCAACAGGATCAGCGCCCAGAAGAAGTCGTTGTACATGAAGGTGAACAGAAGCGTGGCCATCGCCGCCAGGGCGGGCCGGCAGAGCGGGAGAATCACGCTCCACCAGATCCGCAGCACATTGGCTCCGTCGACCAGTGCGGACTCGGTGATCTCCTTCGTGATCGTCTTCATGTAGTTGCTGAGCACGAAGGTCGCAAAGCCCGTCTGGAAGACGACGTGAATGAGGATGATCCCGACGTACTGGTCGTACAGCAGGTTGTTGTCGCTGAACACCGCAAACGAGAACTGGCCGATGTCGATCGAGCCCAGCATCGCGATCGGCGTGTTCAGGTAGATCCAGTAGAGCGGGACGATGATGACCTGCGGCGGCAGCAGGTTGCCGGCGGTGAAGAGCATGAGCACGATGAGGTTGAACCTCCAGCTGAACTGCGTGCAGCAGAAAGCGACCATCGACGCGAGCAGCAGCGTGAGGATGACTCCCGGCACGACGATGACCAGGGTGTTGATGTAGTAGTAAGGGATCTCCGCCTCGGTCCAGACTGTCTGGTAGTTGGCCAGGCTGAGGCTGCTGGGCCAGGAGACATAGCCGCGCTGGATCGTGTCGCTGATCGGACGCAGCGAGGAGTACACGGCCCAGAAGAGCGGGAAGAGCCACAGCACGACCATCGCGATCAGGAAGGCATGAAGGATGGCGCGCGCAGGCCTGAGGCGGCGCCGCGGCGCCATGCGGACGGTTCGCGACGCCGTCGCCACGAGCGTGCTCATGAGAGCGTCCTCATCACGCGCGAAAGGAAGGCGACGATGGGCACCAGCGAGATCAGCAGCAGGATGACGGCGATGGCGGAGCCGAATCCGACCAGACTGGCTTCGCTGATGCTGTTGTTGGTGATCAGGATCGAGAGCAGCTCGAGGCCGTTCTTGCCCTGGTTGATGATGAAAGCGATGTCGAACGCGCGCAGGGCTTCGATGGCGGTCACCACGACGATGATCACGTTGATCGGAGCCATCACCGGCAGTATCACGCTGAAGAACGTCTGCACCTCGGTTGCGCCGTCGACACGTGCCGCCTCCCGAAGCGACGGGTCGACGCTCTTCAAGCCGGCGAGATACAGGATCATGATGTAGCCGATGTGCCGCCAGCTGGTGGCGACCAGCAGGGCGAACAGGTTGATGCGCGGGTTGCCAAGCCAATCCACGATTCGATCGCCCTTCAGACCGAAGGCGTTGTTGATGAAGCCTTCGGTTGGGGTGTACTGCAGCTCCCAGATGAACCCGACCACCACCAGGGAGAGGACAACGGGCAAGAAGAACACGCTCTGGTAGATGCGCGTGCCACGGAGCTCGCGATCGAGAAGGACGGCGAAGAACATGCCGACTGGCGTGGCGATGAAGGTGAGCCAGGCAAGCCAGATCAGGTTGTGCGTGAACGCCGGCCAGAAGAGCGTGTAGCCGGAGAAGAGGAACTGGTAGTTCTTGAAGCCGACGAAGTTCTTGGCGGTGATCGGTCCGATGCCGGACCAGTTGGTGAAGGAGAACCCGATCGAGGCGAGCGTGGGTCCCCAGATCAGGAGCAATTCCAGCGTGAGTGGAACCCCGACCATCAAGGTCAGGTAGATCTTGTCGCGGCGGGTGAGAACGCTATAGCGGCGGCGGACGCGCCCTGTGCCCACGAGTGCCCCCGCTCCGGGCTCTTTTTCCGCCCGGGCGGGGGCTAGGCTCGTCGTGGTGTTGGCCACGTCTCAGATGATATGTCTGCTCTTACTCCGGGGGCAGCGAGTCCCAGAACGATTGCATCTGACCCTGGAGGCCGGTCGTGTCCTGCTTCGGATTCGAAAGGAACTTCAGAAGGAACCCCTGCATACCGTTCGGACCGGAAAAGTCGGGACGCGAGTCACGGTCGAAGTACTGCGTGATTCGCTTGGCGCTGCTGACGATCTGCACCGCTTTCTTGGTCAGGGCCGGGTACTGGCTGGTGTCCGCGTCGTTGGCGGTGGGGATCGATCCCGGTGCGTTCTTCCAGTACAGCACCTGCGTCGAGCCTTTAGACACGAACTCCATGAAGGCCTTCGCCTGGGCGAGGTCCGCATTCAGCGTCGGTGACTTCTTGGTGATCATGTAGACGTCGATCGGCGCGTCCAGCGCCTTCTCGGCGTCGTATTGAGTGCCCAGGTCCGGAAACGGGAAGAAGTCAAGCTGCTCGAGGTCGGCCGGCGCGCCGCTGGCTTTGAACTCGTCGGATACGAACAAGCCGAGCAGGTACATGCCGGCCTGCTTGCGGAGAAGCTGGTCGGCCCCCTGCTGCCACGTGAGACCGGCGAACGCCTTCGAGTAGTACGGCGTGATCTCACTCCATTTCTGGTAGACCTTGGCGACGCGCGGGTCCGTCCACTTCTGCTTGCCGGTCAGCAGCTCGATGTGGAAGTCGTAGCCGTTCAGGCGCAGGTTGATGATGTCGAAGGTCCCTTGCGCCGGCCAGCCGTCCTTGTCGGCAAAGCCGATCGGGGTCAGGCCATCTTTCTGCATCTGCACGCACAGGGCCTTGAAGTCATCCCAGTTGGTCGGCACCTTGTAGCTGTGGGCCGCAAAAACGTCCTTGCGGTAGAAGACGGCCCAGGGGTAGTAGTCGGTCGGGATGGCGTACGCGTGGCCGTCGTTGCCCTTGATCGACGCTGCGAACCCTTCGGTGTAGTTCGACTTCACCTTGTCCCAAACGTCGTCGATCGGGGTCGCCAGGCCCTTGTCGGCGAAGAACCTCATGCGATGTCCGGAGAACCAGGTGAAGGCGTCCTCGGGGGTGCCCTGCAGATAGGAGCTGATCTGGTTCTGGAAGGTGCCGTGGTCGACGGTGTTGATCCTGACCTTGGTTCCCCCGTTGGCAGAGGTGAACGCGTCGACGATCGCCTGGGTCCCCTTCTTGGAGCTGGGGTCGGTGTTGTAGCTCCCGAGCGACATCGACCCACCCGTTCCGGTATTGGTGGTCGTGGCCGTGCCCCCACACGCGGCGATGAAGGCCGCCAGGCTCGTGTAGCCCATGAGCTTGAGGACGTCGCGCCTCGAGAGGTCGAGGTTCAACGGCAGCTCCGCATTGAGATTGGGCAGCGGGAGCTTGCCGCGAGCTCGAGTTGGATCCAGTGAACTACCCATAAGTCCTCCTCCTAGGCCGAGGTGTAACACTCAGTGGACGGCCGGAAGCCGTACGTGGACACGTGCCGAACCATACAGTTTCGGTCAACTTTGTCAACTCTGGAGTTTCGCTTCTGTTCGCTATTGCTCGAATGTGATCGATGTCGTACCATCGGCCGAATGCTTGCGGTCGAGCGAAGGCGCATGATCGCAGAGAGCATCCGGTCGCGCGGGGTGGTTTCCGTGTCGGAGATGGCCGAAGCGCTGGGCACGACGGAGATCACGCTGCGGCGCGACCTGCGCGCGATGGCCAAGGACGGACTCGTCGTCAGGACGCACGGCGGCGCGGTGCTCCCTGCGGGCCTCGGGCACGAGCCGAGCTACTCCGAAAAGAGCCGCCAGGCAGGCGCCGAGAAGGTGGCCATAGCTCGGTTGGCGGTGGAGATGATCCACCCTGGCGACTCGATCCTGCTCGGACCGGGCACGACAACGCTCGCGCTGGCGCGGCTTCTCGTCCATTTCCCCGAGCTGATGGTGGTCACCAACTCGCTGCTGGTGGCGCAAGCGCTGATGGAGGCGCCACGCGTGGAGGTGATCCTGACAGGGGGCGCGCTGCGCCGACCCATCCACGCCCTGGTCGGTCCTTCCGCGGAGGATTCGGTCCGATCGCTGCGCGCGTCGCAAGCCTTCATCTCCGGCAACGGTTTTACCGCCGGGCGTGGGTTGAGCACCCCCAGCCCGCTGGTGGCGGCGACAGACCGCGCGCTCGCCGGCGCCGCCCAACAGGTGGTGGTGCTTGCCGACCACACCAAGATCGGCCATGACACCATGTGCCAGACCGTGCCCGTAGGACGGGTGCACACGCTGATCACCGATTCGCGTGCTAAGCCGGCGGATCTGGAGGCGATACGCGCCGCGGGAGTCGACGTTCGGGTGGCCGAGGTCGACGCGCGCGCCGAGGCTCGCAGCTCCACCGCCTGACCCCCCGGAAAAAACGACCCTCGGCAGCGGAAAAAAGATGAATTAGGATGTAACGCGATGGCATCAGTGAACTACGACCACGTGAGCAAGCGGTTCCCCGGCGGCACGTTGGCGGTAAACGACTTCAACCTCGAGATCAAGGACGAGGAGTTCATGGTCCTGGTGGGTCCCTCGGGTTGCGGCAAGTCCACCGCCCTCCGGATGCTGGCCGGCCTGGAGGAGATCTCGGAGGGCGAGATCAGGATCGGCGATCGGGTCGTCAATGACGTCGCCCCGCGCGACAGGGACATCGCGATGGTGTTCCAGTCCTACGCCCTCTACCCGCACATGACCGTGTTCGACAACCTCGCGTTCGGCCTGCGCATGCGTGGCACGCCGGGATCGGACATCGGGCGCCGCGTGAACCAGGCGGCCAACATCCTGGAGCTCGGCCCGCTGCTCAAGCGCAAGCCACGCCAGCTTTCGGGAGGCCAGCGCCAGCGCGTGGCGCTGGGACGAGCCATCGTCCGCGAGCCCCAGGCGTTCCTGCTCGACGAGCCCCTTTCCAACCTCGACGCCAAGCTCCGCGTCCAGACTCGAATCGAGCTCCAGAAGCAGCACCGGGCCCTCCGCGCGACCTTCATCTACGTGACGCACGACCAGGTTGAGGCGATGACCATGGGCGACCGGATCGCGGTCATGAAAGACGGCATCCTCCAGCAGGTCGCCAAGCCGCGCGACATCTACGAGAACCCAGCCAACATGTACGTGGCCGGCTTCATCGGCAGCCCGACGATGAACTTCATCCCGGTCACGATCCAGGGCAAGACCGCCAACGCATCCGGCTTCAAGATCGAGCTGCCGCGCGCACCCGGCGTCGAGCACGGGGTGCTCGGCATCCGTCCCGAGGCAGTCGACGAGCATCCGCGAGAGGGCCAGGCCGACTTCGAGCTCAAGGTCGAGGTCGTCGAGGTCCTCGGCGCCGACCAGTACCTGTATGGACACGTCGGCGCTGACGCCATCACAGCCCGCGTCGACCCGAACCTGTCGGTCGCCCCTGGCGATCGAGTCAAGCTCGGGATTGATATGCGACGCCTTCACGTCTTCGATCCGCCGACCGGCAAGGCGCTCCTCTAGCGCCGTGGCCATCCCGACCGAGGTTTTCGGCCGGACAGGTCATCGGAGCAGCCGGACGATCTTCGGAGCGGCTTCGCTTTCGAGCGTGACCCAGGATGCCGCCGATCGCACGCTGGAGGTGCTCCTGCGTCACGACGTCAACCACATCGACACCGCGGCCGGCTACGGCGACTCCGAGCTCCGCATTGCGCCCTGGTTGAAGCGCGAGCCGAAGCGCTTCTTCCTTGCCACCAAGACCGGGCGCAGATCCGCCGCCGAGGCTCGGGAGGAGCTTCACCGCTCACTGGATCGCCTCGGCGTCGACCACGTCGACCTCTGGCAGCTGCACAGCCTCGCCGACCCCATCGAATGGGACACGGCCCTGAGCCCGGGCGGCGCGATCGAAGCGGCAGTCGAAGCTCGCGACCAGGGTCTGGTGCGATTCATCGGCATCACGGGGCACGGCGCGCAGATCGCGGCGAACCTCAGGCGCAGCGTGGCTCGCTTCGACTTCGACTCGGTCCTGCTTCCGTACAACTTCATCACCATGCAGCTCACCTACTACGCCGAGAATTTCAACGGCCTGGTCGAGACCTGCCGGGGCCGAAACGTCGCAGTGCAAACGATCAAGTCGATCGCCCTGCGGCCGTGGCTGGGACGGGAGCGGACTCACACCACCTGGTACGAGCCGCTCGAGAGGCAGGCCGACATCGACCTTGCCGTCTGGTGGGTGCTGGGCAGTCGAGACGTCTTCCTCAACACTGTCGGCGACGTCGAGCTGCTTCCCAGGGTGCTCGACGCGGCGTCTCGATTCGAGAACCGCCCCACCGACCAAGAGATGAAAGCGCTGCTCGAGAGGACCGAGACCGAGCCGCTATTCGTCTGAGCGGCCGAGCCTCGCGCGTGCAAGCCTGACCGCGCCGGCGACCGGAGGCTCCTCGAGGCGGACGGCGTCCCCGACGCACTTGCGCACCGCGCTTTCGAGCGCCGGCTGGTTCAAGAGCAGGCCGCCGGCAAGGACAACCGGGCCATCGATCGCCAGGTCGGTGCGCACAGTCTCGACGAGGCTGCCCAGGGCCGAGCCGGCGCGGTCCACGAGGGCGGCGGCGCCGGCGTCACGACCGGCAGCCTCGAAGACAATGGCCGCCACCTCCGCCCAGCGTGAGGGCTCGCGCAACCTGTGAAGCTTGCCCGAGAGCTCGGCAGCGCTGCCGGATCGCATCGCCTTCATGAGCCTGTCGCCGAGGTCACCGGCCGGCTGAGCGGCGTCGGAGCGCCACATGACCTCGCGCGCCGCCTCTCTTGTCAGCCAAACCGCGCTGCCCTCGTCGCCGAGCATCCAGCCCCATCCGCCCGCTCGCGCCTCGCGCCCATCGCGGCTTCGCCCGTATGCGACCGAGCCCGTGCCTGCGATCAACGCGATGCCCGCATCGAAGCCGGCCGCAGCGAGTACGAGCCGCGCATCGTGCACGACCGTCACCACGGAGCCGGGCAGCAGCCTCGCCAGCAGCCGTTCGAGCCGCGCCTTTCCTGCAGGCGCCTCCGCGCCCGCGCTCCCGGCACAGCACGCGACGGGGGGGATGGGCCCGAGCTGGGCGATCAACGCGCCGATGCGCCGCTCGATCAGCCGTGGGGCGAGCACGGCGACGTTCGCGCCCGGCCCGGTGACGTCGGCGAGGATGCGGTCGCCCTCCACGAGCCGTGCGCGGCTCTTCGAGCCTCCGATGTCGAGGCCGAGGAGCGCGCTGCGTTTCACCAGGTGCGTGTGACCTTGCGCAGCGCGCGCGGTTGATCAGGATCGACGCCGCGCGCAAGCGCGACGCGATGCGCCAGCAGCTGCCCGAGCACCGCAAGGGTGAGCGGCGTGAGCTCCTCAGGAAGGCCCGAGTCGTGGGTGACAGAAGAGTCGAGGCTCACGCCCGGAACGCCGTCGAAGAGCCCGACCACCTTGCACCCGTACTCGAGCAGGCGCCGAGCTATCGCATCGACATCAGCGGCCACTGACCCGCCACCGCCTGCGAGCAGGACCGGAAACCCGGGCTCGACCACGGCAATCGGGCCGTGCTCGAAGTCTGCGATCGACCACGCCCGAGCCAGGATGTAGCTCGTCTCGGTGAGCTTGAGGGCGATCTCCTCTGCTGTAGAGAAGTTGAAACCGCGGCCGAGCACGATCGCTCGCGGACCGCTGAGCGCGGACACGAGGCGGTCGACCTCCGACTCCCGCTGAAGCGCAGCCTCCAGGGCGTTGGGCACAGCTGACAGCGCGCTCGCGAACGATGGCTCGGGGTCGATCGCCTGCGAGATGAGGGCGAGCGCGTAGACGCTCGCGGTGTAAGTCTTCGACGCCGGAACGCTTTGCTCTGCGCCGGCGCGGAGCGGCATCACGACGGCGGCCGCGGAAGCCAGCCTGGAGTCCGCGTCGTTCGTGATCGCAATCGTGAGCGCACCCTGACGCGCACCTTCTTCAACCACGGCGATCACGTCCGGTGAAGCGCCCGACTGCGAGATGCCGATCACGCATTGCTCGTGCATGCGCGGCGCGCTGCCATAGCGGGTGAAAAGTGATGGCGCCGCCAGCGACACAAGGGCGCGGTTGCGGCGGCCGAAGAGATACTTCGCGTACAGGGCCGCGTGGTCGGAGCTGCCCCGCGCCGCAATCACAAAGCCATGCGGTTGCCGCTCGCGGAACCTGGCAGCGATCGCATCAAGGGCCGGCCCTGAGTCGTTGAGCAGGCGGGCCGCGACGGCGGGCTGCTCCCCGATCTCGTCTCGAAAACGACTCATGCTCGGAACTTGACCCGGCCACCGACCATCGTCAGCCGGACGTGAAGGTCCGCGTCGAGGACCACGAGGTCGGCGCATCCGCCAACACGGATCCGGCCCAGCCCCTTCTCTCCGAGCAGCCGGGCAGGGACTGTCGATGCCATCGCGATCGCCCGCGCCGTGGTCATCCCGGCCAGGCCCGCCATCAGCCGCACCAGGTCGGGCATCGAGGCTGCGCTCCCCGCCAGCGTGCCATCCTCGAGGCGGACCACCATGCCATCGCTAACCACCGGCCGGCCCGTGAGGCTGTAGCGACCTGGCGGCGCCCCCGCCGCGGCCGTCTGGTCGGTGGTGAGCGCGATCCGCGAGGAGTCCTTGACGCGAACGAGCTGTGAGCAAACTGCGGGATGAACATGCTCTCCATCGGCGATCAATCCGACCGTCACGCGGGGATCGAGGATGAGCGCCAGCGCGATGCCCGGACGCCGGTGGTGAACAGGCGGCATCGCGTTGTAGATGTGCGTTCCGAAGCGCACACCGGCCAAGATCGCGCGCCTTCCCTGCTCGAAGTCGGCGCCAGTGTGGCCGGCGCTCACGACCACCCCCGCGCGCCCCAGGCGTCCTATCGCCTCGAGCGCTCCAGGCAGCTCCGGGGCGAGGGTGACCAGCCTCGGCCGCGCGGCCGCGATCACCTCGACATTCCCAGGCGTGGGCGCGGCAAGGCACGAACGCTCGTGAGCGCCTCGGAACGACGGATTGATGAAGGGTCCTTCGATGTGAGCTCCCAGCACACGCGCGCCGGGGGCCTCTGCCGCATTGGCGACGGCCGCAAAGGCGGCGCCCGACTCGACCGGCGACGAGATGAGCGTGGGCAGGAATCCGGTCACGCCGCTCGAGGGCAGCAGCTCCGACATCGCGGCAATCTCGTCGCGCCCGCCCGCCGCGTCATGGCCTCCGAAGCCGTTCACCTGCAGGTCGATGAAGCCGGGGGCGATCAGCTCTTCAGGTCCGGCTGTCAGCTCATCATCCGCATGCTCCGGTGGCCGCCCTGCGCCCACCCATGTGATCACGTCGTCCTCGACCAGCACTCCATTGGCGTCGCCATTCATGCCGTGGACCCGGCCGCGCAGGAGTGTCCTCATGGCGAGGTGCCCTCCGCGCGCGCATGCCTCTCACCCAGAGCGACCGCCAGGTTGCCGTGGGCCGCGGCCAGCCGGGTCTCTGCGTCCCTTGCGTCGATCCCGCACCTGAGCATGAGGACGGCCACCTTCGCGCTGCCGCCGGACTCCTCGATCGCCTGCCGAACTCGGGCTTGAGGGCTCCCCGTCAGGTCGGTGACGATGCGTTGCGTGCGGCCGCGCAGCTTCTCATTTGCGGCCACGACGTCGACCATCCGTCCGCGATACGTGTGGCCGAGGCGAACGAACACCCCGGTGCTGATCATGTTCAACGCCATCTTCTGGGCGGTGCCTGCCTTCAGTCGGGTGGAACCCGCGATCACCTCGGGCCCGGCGTCGATCTCGATCGCGATGTCCGCCTCCCGGCCGAGCGGCGAGCCAGGCGCGCATGTCAGGGCAACCACCAGGGCGCCCGCCGAACGGGCCTCGCCGACAGCGGCCAACACGTACGCGGTGCGACCGCCTGCGCTGACGCCAACGACCGCGTCGCGAGCGCTCAGGCCGGCGTCGCGCCCATCCTCGCGTCCTTTGTCTGCGTCGTCTTCCGCCTCGCCGTCGCCCGCCGCATGAGCCTGGACGAGCTCCGAGCTCACGCCAAACGTGGCCGGGCACTCTGCCGCGTCGAGTGCAGCCAGGCGGCCGCTGGTGCCCGCGCCGAAGTAGTGCAGCCGGCCGCCCGAACGCAGTCGGTCGGCGACCTGATCGACGGCGGCCGCGATCGCGTCGAGCGCGGCGCGCACCGCCTCCACGCCGCGCGCGTCTTCCCTGTGCATGAGCTCGACCAGCTCACTCGTGGAGAATGAATCCACCTCATCGGCTCGCGGGTGGGCGTTCTCGCTCATTGGGTGACCGACCTGATGGGGACAGCGAGAGATTCGGTGACCAGGTGGTCCAGATGGGAGGAGCCGCCGAGCACCGCAGCGAGCGCATCGGCTGATGCGTGAGCGAGGAGCACAGACCTTTGGGGCCCCCATGCCGCAGGCATGGGAGGCAGTGGGCCGCATGGGCGCCGAAGATCCGTCGCGGCCTTTCGGCCGGGCCTCTAAAGCCGGCCGGTCGCTCGCTTCAGCGGGAGCTCGACCATCGACCGCCACTGCTGGCGCAGCGCCAATCGTGCCGGGACCGCCTGCCTCGGCCGCCGGCGCGGCAAGGTGGTGCGGCTCAAGATGGCCGCCCTGAAATCACCCTGGAACTCGGTCACCACCCGCCCAATGTCATATGACCCGAAATGACAGTCGCTGCCGCCAATCGGCGCGCCCAGGCGTTCGCGGTGGGCGGCGTAGAAATCGTTGAGCATCTTTCTTCGCCACGAGCCCATCGGAACCGTCGACTCGATCTCGATTCCATCGACCGAGCGAGCTTCGATGAGCCGCCGCAGCATCGCGGGCTGGATCGACC